>JAABUT010000447.1_pt1 | contig 67872 bp, 67 predicted proteins | sample 5559281 | NCBI WGS metagenome assembly JAABUT01 (sample SAMN10711880, study PRJNA513359) | rock metagenome | isolation source: Antarctica rocks | place: Antarctica: Victoria Land, Ricker Hills nord | collected 2016-01-04 | reverse complement strand
TTCATCGTCGGTGCCGACAAGATGAAGGCTGCCGTCACCCTCTAGGCAACCGCACGACGAAGGACAGCTCTCCGACCACCCGCCGGTGGTGCGACGTGTACCCGCGCCGCACCACCGGCGGTCCTTCATTTCGACCGATGCGGAGGCTCCTGTGTCCACCCCGGTTCTCGAGGGAACGCCGTCCACACGGGCGAAACTCCTCCCGCGGGCACGCTCGGGACTCACCTTCGCCGGCCCGGCATTCCTCGTCGCGGTCGGGTACATGGACCCCGGCAACTGGGGCGCCGACCTCGCCGCCGGCAGCGGTTTCGGCTACACGATGCTGTGGGTGCTGGTGGCCGCTAACGTCGCCGCGCTGGTCCTGCAATACCTCTCCGCCAAGGTCGGCATAGCTACCGGTAAAGACCTCGCCGCGATCATCGGTGAGCGCTGCGATCCTCGCGTACGCAGGGCTTACGCGTGCGTCGGAGTCGTCGCCATGCTGGCCACCGAGACCGCCGAGTTCCTCGGTGTCGTCACCGGCCTGCGCCTTCTGTTGCGGATCCCGCTCCTGCCCGCCATCGCCATCGGGGCGGCGCTCGTACTCGGGCTGCTCGCACTAGGCCGCCAGGGCGACTCGCGCAACCTCGAGCGCGCCATCTTCGTTCTCCTCGGCGTCGTCGGTGTCGCCTACCTGATGGAACTCTGGCTGGTTCCCCCGGACGCCGGCTCGACACTGCGCGGTCTGCTGCCGGGCAACGTCACGTCCTCGACGCTGCCGGTCATCGTGGGCATGGTCGGCGCGGTCGTGATGCCGCACAACCTGTTCCTGCACTCCGGATTGATCCAGTCGCGGCGCACGGCCGGCGGTGACGCGCGCACACTCGTGCGACGCTCGACGATCGAGAGTGTCGTCGCACTGAACGTCGCCCTCCTGGTCAACGCGGCGATCATGCTGATGGCCGCGGCCGCTTTCCACGGACGCGTCGATATCAGCGGCCTCGCCCAGGCGCACGAAACCCTCGTTCCGATCCTCGGCCGTGCCGCCGCCGGGATGTTCGCGCTCGCGCTGCTGGCCGCCGGATTGTCGTCGTCGGTGACCGGCGGGATCGCAACCCAGTATGTGATCCGCGGACTGGTCCGCCCCGGTCGCCCGTTGAGTCCGTTCGTGAGCCGGCTGTGCGGGTTCGTGCCGGCGGTGGTGATCCTGGTGGCAGGTGTGGGTGAGATCCAGGCCCTGTTGTGGAGCCAGATCGTTCTCGCGCTAGTGCTCCCGGCCGTCGCGATCCCGTTGGTCGTTCTCAGCCGGAACACAGCCCTGATGGGTGGTCTCGCGGACGGACGTCGGATGCGACCTACGGCCACGGTAGTGGTGGCTGTCCTGTCGATGCTCAGTCTTGCCGGGCTGGGCAGCGCGTTCGGCCTGCTCTGACCGCCCGCCGACATCCGTTCCGCTTGCGGCGGTGGCGGGCCGTAGCGGGATGGCGGGTCAGTCGGTGGTGTTCTGGAGCCGTGCGAGTGCGGCGTCGACGTCGAGTTCGCCCTCGGCGAGTGCAGCGATGACCTGGCGCCGACTCTCTGACTTCGCAGCCGCTACCGGTGTAGGGACGATGTCGAGCGCGGCCAGCAGGTCGTCGAGCCGCGCGCGGGCCGTCGGATAGCTCACGCCGAGGTGCCGTTCGAGTTCCTTGGCGTTACCGCGCGAGGCCAGGAAGACTCGAAGCAGCCGGCGCTGGTCGTCGTCGAGCGAGCAGAACTCGCAGGTGTTGAAGTGACCGCGGACCTCGGTGTCACACGTGTCGCAGCGCAGCCCGTTCACGTGCAGGCGTGAGTGGCAGGTCGGGCACTGCGTCGGTGTGGCGTAGTGCCGGTGGGTGCTCACGAAGCGCCCACGTCGGTGAGTTCGGCACCCACCGACAGCTGCTCGACCTCGACGTCGACATCCACCACGACGCGGCTGATGTTGCCGCTGATCTCGAGACCGGCCCCCCCGTCGCCGTATGTCCACATCCCGCGGCCGGTCTTGACGAGGTCGTCGCTGACACGGATGGAGGTCGCCGAGGTGACTCGGATGCTCACGTTGGAATCCGGGTGCAGACCGATGTGCAGCTTCCCGAGGTTCGCGTCGATACGGGACTGTCCGCGGGTGAACGCGGCCCGGATATCGGCGCGGCCCACATTCAGCTCGGCGTCGAGGGAGCCGAGGATCCCGCTCAGCCGCAACGAGCTCCCGTTCGCCTGGAGGGTGAGGTCGACGTCCGCCGGGATGACGAGCAGACCGTCGTCACCCAACCGGCCCTCGACCTCGAACGCGCCGTTGCTCTCGTGCACGTCGACCGAGTGCGGGCCTTCGAGGTAAGGCCCGAGTGCGGTGCCATTGCCGACGATCTCCATCTCCGAGCTGCTGTCGAGGCGGGCTCGAACCGCGGCCGGGCCGTCGGGATCCTGTGCGGATAGCACCGTGGTCGGGGTCGGTTCGGTCATGGGTCTTACGGGATCGTCGAGGTGGGCGAGCTCGCGCTCGGCTTCGTGCATCGAGATCGTTCCCTGGGCAAGGTTTACCAGAATGGTGCGCTGTTCGCCGGTTGACATGCCAATCAGTAAATCGGGTCCTCGCAGATTGTCAAGAGTACGCCGTCGGCCGGCCGCGGACCGGGCCACCGAGATCCTCGTGGCCAGCGACCGGCCCAGGCGCTAGCGGGGGCGAGCTCGCACTTGCGGTGCCGAGTCCATACGCTCGGGTACATGGAGCTCAGTGCGCACGTCCTGGCCGATCTCGCCGGCAGCTACACGCTGCTCAAGACCCCGGCTGCGGCGGCCGGCACCACCGCCCGTGACGATGTCGTGGTGCAGCGGGTGTCGGAGATCCTGTCGGGCATCGAGGCCGGCGGGATGGACGCCGTCATCGGCTACGCGCGCGAACTCGACGGGTTCGACGGCGACGACGTCGAACTCGACGCAGCCACGATCGCTGCGAGCGGGGACCAGCTGACTCCTGAGCTCCGGGCCGCGCTCGAGCTCGGCGCGGCACGCACGCAGGCCTTCGCGAGGGGCCAGCGTGAGCAGCTGAGCGACTTCGAGATCGAACTCGTGCCCGGTCTCGTCACGGGCGCGCGATACATCCCCGTCAACCGGGTCGGCGCCTACCTGCCGGCGGGGCGCTTCCCGTTGCTCTCCAGCGCATTCATGACGGTCGGCGTCGCCAAGGTCGCCGGCGTGCCCACCGTTCTCGCATGCACCCCGCCGCGTCGTGACGGCACGCCCGATCCCGCCGTCCTCTACGGTGCCCATCTCTCGGGAGTCGATCGCGCGTATGCGCTCGGCGGTGTGCAGGCGCTGGCGGCGATGGCCTTCGGCCTCCTCGGCGAACGGCCGGTCGACATGCTCGTCGGCGCCGGGAACGCCTTTGTGGCAGAGGCGAAACGCCAGCTCTTCGGGAGGGTCGCCATCGACCTCCTGGCCGGCCCGTCGGAGGTGGCCGTCATCGCCGACGAGACGGCCGACGCCGTGCTGGTCGCCACCGACCTGCTCGGACAGGCCGAACACGGACCCACGTCCCCGGCCGCGCTCGTCACCACCTCCGAGGCGCTGGCCCAGCAGGTGATGGTCGAGGTCGAGCGCCAGCTTGTCACCCTCAAGACCCGCGAGATCGCCGGCCCCGCGTGGCGCGACTACGGCTCCGTCACCGTGGCCGCGGATCGCGACGTGGCCATCGAGCTGATGGACGACCTGGCGCCCGAGCACCTCGAGATCATCACGTCCGACGACGAGTACTACTACTCCCGCCTGAAGAACTACGGCTCGGTCTTCATCGGCGAGTGGAGCACCGTCGCCTATGCGGACAAGGGCATGGGGGGCGCCAACCATGTGCTGCCCACGCGTGCCGGCGCGCGTCACAGTGCGGGGCTGTCGGTCGCGCGTTTCGTCAAGCCGCTGACGTTCCAGCGGGCGACGAAGGCGGCGACTCCTCAGCTCGCCGAAGCCGTCTCGGTCATTAGCGACTACGAAGGTTTGGCGGCGCACCAGGCAACCGCCACACTTCGTCTGGAGCGCTTCGACTCCTGACCGCGCGACATCCCTCTGGAGGACCGCCGATGGCGCACGCGCCGGAGCCGATCGAACCGACCGGGCCTGACCATCTGCCTGCGCGAACGATGCCGCCGGACTTCGCCATCGCCGTTCGCCCGGCGACCGGTACCGACACCCGGGCGCCCGGAGCACCCGCCGGTGAACGACGTCAGGCGATGCGCGGCTTCGAGGACACCTACACCGACATCGTCGACTACATCGTCCGCGTCACCCACCGGATCTGGGAAGACCAGGACATCGGCTACATCTACGACACGTACGCACCCGGGTGTTTCGTCTACGACGACAGCGGCGCGCACTACGGCGTCGAGCGGATCGTCGAGGCGACGATCGGTGGCATCCATGCGTTCCCGGACACGAGATCGTTCGCCGACGACGTGATCTGGGCCGGCGACGACGAGCAGGGTTTCGTCACCTCACACCGCTACATCACCACCGGGCATCACCTCGCACCGTGGCGTTGGGGACCCGCCACCGGAGGCCGTGTCGACATGTGGGGGATCGCCAACTGCGTCGTCCGGGAGAACGAGATCGTCGAGGAGTGGGTGCTCTACAACATGTGCTCGAAGTTCGCCCAGCTCGGAATCGACGTCGCCTGGGCGGCCCGTCAATACGGGAACGAGCTGGCCGGCGCACATGGCGCCGACCGTCATCTGCCCGAGGTCGACCGGCTCGTCGGCGGCCGGAAGCCGGTCGTGTACCCCACGTCGCCGTCCGCAACCTCTCGGCAGGACAGCGGATTCGACGTCGAGCATTTCATCAGGGGGCTGTTCCACAACGTCTACAACCGTCGGGACCTCAGCGCCATCGACCGCGCGTACGCGACCACGGTTCGCTGGAACGGCGCATCCGATCGCGTCGGCACCGGCCGCCAGGACGTGAAGGCGATGGCTCGGGCGTTGCTCGCCACCTTCCCCGATCTCGGTCTGCAGGTGGACGAGGTGTACTGGATGGGCAACGATCGCGACGGATTCCGGGTGTCGGCCCGGTGGACCGCGCTCGGCACCCATCGTGGCTACGGTCTCTACGGCGTCCCGACGAACCGGCGGACTCATGTGTGGGGGATCAACCAGCTCTACATACGCGCCGGCCGTATCACCGAGGATTGGATGATGTTCAACGAGTTCGACGTGATGGCGCAGATCCTGGCCGACCAACCCGACCCGGCGCTGTCCTGATGCCGATGACGCGCATCGTCTGCCATCAGCTCGCCCCCGTTATCGGCGAGCTCGACCGCAACTGCGACACCATCGTCGCCTCCGTCGGAGCAGCTGTCGGGGGCGGTGCCGACGTCGTCGTCCTGCCCGAACTGGCTACCTCCGGGTACGTCTTCGAATCCATGGACGAGGCCCGATCCCTCGCCATCACAGGGGATCACGACGTGTTCGCACGGGTCGCCCGCGAATTGGCGGGATCGCCGGCGGTCGCGGTGTTCGGCTTCTGCGAACGCGGCGAGGGCGGTCTGGTGCACAACAGTGCCGCGGTCGTCACCGCCGACGGTGTGCAGGCCGTCTATCGCAAGACCCACTTGTGGGATACCGAGAAGCACTTCTTCACCCCGGGTTCGGAACTGCCGCCCGTGCTGAACACGGCGGCCGGCCGGATCGGCGTGCTCGTCTGTTACGACCTCGAGTTCGCCGAGATGACCCGGCATCTGGGCGTGCGCGGCGCAGACCTCGTAGCGGTCCCGACCAACTGGCCGTCGGGTCCCCGACCGGATGGCGAGCGCCCGACCGAGGTGGTCATCGCGATGGCCGCCGCCCGGACGAACCGCATGGCGATCGCGTGCTGCGACCGGGCGGGGACCGAACGCGGGCAGGAGTGGACCGAGGGCACGACGATCATCGGCCACGACGGCTGGGTGGCCGCCACCTGCGACGAAGCGGGGATCGCGTGTGCCGACCTGGATCTCGCGCCTACACGGGACAAACGCCTGTCGCCGCGCAACGATCTGTTCGGCGACCGGCGTACCGACCTGTACTGACGGCCGGCAGTCGAGTCGCTCAGCCGCGAACGGCCTTGACCCGTTCGGCTGCGATCGCGCGCATCTGGGCGACGTCGTTGCCAGGTGTGACGAAGTCGTAGCCCAGGTCGGCGAGCTCGCGTCCCGACGGCCCGTCGGCACAGAACGCACCGGCCAACCGGCCGGCGGCATGGGCGGCCACCACGATGATCTCGAGCGCGGCGCGCACCGATGCGGGCACCGGTGACTGGCCGGCCGTCTCGCCGATCGACAGCGCCAGGTCGTTGGGCCCGACGTAGACCCCGTCGAGACCGGGGACGGCGAGGATCGCCTCGAGCGACGTCAATGCCTCGGCGGATTCGATCATCGCCCACGTGAGGATCTCGCTGTCGGCGTGCTCGAGGTAGTCCGGGCCGCCGTACAGCAGCCCGCGCGACGGGCCGAAGCTGCGGTGGCCGAGCGGCGGGTAACGGCAGGCGGCGACGAACGCCGCGGCCTCCTCGGCCGACCCGATCTCCGGGCAGATGATGCCGTAGGCGCCGGCGTCGAGGAGCTTGCCGATCACCGCCGGGTCGTGCGACGCGCAGCGCGCCATCGGCGTGGCCGGGCCGGCGCTGACGGCCTGCAGCAACGCGACCGCGGTGTCGACGCCGAACATGCCGTGCTGGAGGTCGACGGTGACGGTGTCGAAGCCCGCATGCGAAATCACCTCGGCCAGGTAGCGGCTGTCGGTACTCAGCCAGCCGCCGACGATGGTGCCGCCGCCGGCGACGAGGCTGCGGAGGGGGTTCGGGCGCACGGCTCTCCTTGGTCGGGTCCCTGCACGTTATCGGCTGGAGTCGGTGTCAGCGGGGTCGGGCTCGGGTTCGGGTGCGGCCGGTTCACCGTTCGCCTCGTCGCGGTCGGCCCACTCGACGAGAGTGTCGAGACTGAACACGTCGTCGTCGATGTCCGCATGGAGATCGCCGAGTTGGGCGAACCTCGCCGGAACGGTCGCAATGGTGAAGTCGCCGGGGTCGACGTCGTCGATCTCATCCCACCTGATCGGGGTCGAAACGGTGGCCGCCGGCACGCCGCGAACCGAGTAGGCACTGGCGATGGTGTGGTCGCGGGCATTCTGGTTGTAGTCGACGAACACCTTGTCCGGTTCACGATCCTTGCGCCACCAGGTCGTCGTCACATCCTCCGGAGTACGCCGCTCGACCTCGCGGGCGAAGGCGAGAGCCGCACGCCGGACCTCCCCGAACCCGTACTGGGGGTCGATGCGGACGTAGATGTGAAGCCCTTTGCCACCCGAGGTCTTGGGCCAGCCGGTGGCGCCGAGCTCGTCGAGGATCTCGTGGGCGACATGCGCGACGCGTCGGACGGTGGCGAAATCGCAGTCGGGCATGGGATCGAGGTCGATCCGCCACTCGTCCGGCCGGTCCACGTCTGCTCGCCGGACATTCCACGGATGGAACTCCACCGTCGACATCTGCACGGACCAGATGACGCTCGCGAGTTCGGTCACGCACAACTCGTCGGCGTGGCGACCGTAGCGCGGGAACTCCAGGCGGACGGTCTCGAGCCACGGTGGGGCGCCGTGCGGGACGCGCTTCTGGTGCACCTTCGCGCCGGCCAGCCCCTCCGGGAAGCGATGCATCATGCAGGGGCGCTCTCGGAGCGCGCGGACGATCCCGTCGCCGACGGCTAGGTAGTAGTTCACCAGATCGAGCTTGGTCGCGCCGCTGGCCGGGAAGTAGATCCGATCGGGGTTGGAGATGCGGACGGTGCGGTCGCCGACGTCGAGCTCGATCGCCGGGCTCTTGGCTCCGGAGGCTGCCATGACACCAAACCTAGCGATCGCGCGGCCGGTTCAGTCTGCGCTGACGGCGAGTTCTCCGACGATCCGCTCGATCGAGCCGACCGCGATCGACAGGTGCCCGTGTCCCGGCAGGATCCTTTCCGTCGCGCCGGCGACATGCGCCGCCAGCCAGCGACCGTGCGCGACCGGCACCATCCGGTCCTGGTCGCCCTGCCAGACGGCGACCGGACGGGTGATGCCCGCAAGGTCGAAACCCCACGGCGCGAGGAAGGCGAGGTCGTCGTCACGCCACCCGGCGATGCCGTTGCTGACCGCTGCGCGGAACGACGCGGCGGCCCATTCCGAGAACTCGCCGGTGAGGGACCGGCGGTCGACGTCGGTGACGAGGTCCCCGAGTGACTCCGACACGTCGGCGGCGGTCAGCGCAGCCATCGTGGCGGCTACGGGCTCGAGCCAGCTGGCGAGTTCGGCCTCGCCTCGAAGTGCCGCGGCCCACTCGGCCTGGTTCTCCTCGCCCTGACCCTCGAGCCAGTCGAGTCCGTCGGCCCGCCACGGTGCCACCCCGGCCACCGTCGCCGCGGCTCGACACCGGTCGGGCAGGAGGGCCGCGCAGGCAAGGGCGTGCGGACCGCCACCGGACCAGCCGAGGGTGCGGAAAGCATCGACGCCGAGGTGGTCGAGGATCGCCGTGACGTCGCCGGCTGCGTCCGCGACGGTCCGGCCCGGATCGGGGTCGGAGCCGGCGTAGCCCGGTCGCGAATAGGTGACGTACCGCATCCCGGCCCCGACGACGGCGTCCTGGGTCGCACCGAACCGGAGGGCCGCGCTGGGGGTGCCGCCGTGGACGACGCAGGCCGGGCCGTCGTCGGGACCGGCCACCACCACCTCGAGTCGCCGGCCGTTCGACAACACCTGCAGCACGCTCGGATCGCTCCCGGCGGCAGCATCGCACGCCTCGGTGATCGGTGCCAGATCCCCGTTCGGTGGTTCGGTGCGGCGCGCGCTGGGTAGCACGGCTTCGGGTATCGCTCAGCACCCATCTGAAGCCAGCAAGGGAATGGAGCCAGGTCGATGACGACATCACAGGGTGTGCACGGCGACCGGCCGACCCCGGAGCATCGGCGGCCACATGGCATCAGCGACGCGACGGTGGAGGCGCTCGGCAAGGTGAGCGAGGCTCTCGAGACGGTCGAGCGTGCCCGTGGGCATCTCTACAGCTTCCACCAGCTGAGCGGCTCGGCGGACCTCTCGCTCGACGAGGCGGTGGAGAACCTGCGCGAGGCCGGCCATCACGACTGGGCCGACCGGATCCAGCGCGAGCTCATCGGGCGCAACGTCGTCGAGGGGCGATGGACGTTCCAGATCGTCGAGGAGTACGACGACGGGTACTACGAGCAGTTCCATCAGCTCGAGAAGGCGTTGCGGGTCGAGCTGGTAGGCGGCCGCCGGCACCTGTTCGAAGCCGAGATGAAAGAGGAACGGCGCAGCCACGGCGACCCCGCACACACCTCGACCCCGCCGGTCGACGAGACGATCCGCTGATATTTCACATCTCGACGACACGGTCGATCGAGGCTGAGGCGTGAATGTTGGTTCCTAACGCCGTCGAGATGTGAAATATCAGCGGCCGAGGGCACCGGCGACGTTGTCACGGACCCACCTCGGTTCGTCGTGCAGCTGGCGCCACGTGGAGTTCAGGACCGCGTAGCCAGCGAGCACCAAGGCGTTTCGTCGCCGACGGTCAGCTTCGAACGCATCGCGTGCCCCATGCGTCTCCCAACCGTCGACCTCGAGAATCAGTCTCTCGGCCGGGAAGAGCACGTCGACGCAGTAACGACTCCCGCCGATCTCCAGCCAGCGGTTGCCGGACCATCCGGTGATGCGGTGACGGCGAAGTAGCCGGTGCATGAGTCGCTCGGCCGCGGACCACGGCTCGCTCTGCGAATCCCGCAGCAGGGCGCGCCGCCGATCATTTCCCCGTCGATTCGGCTGAAGGGCGAGTGCCTCGACCATCTGCGCGAGTGTGGTGGTCCTACTCCGGAGTGCCCGGTCGATCGCGTCGGCGCCGAATCGTCCGGCGAGATCCAGCGCAGTGAGGCACGGAGCTGTGGCGCGCCAGGAGCCGCAGCTGACAACGAGTTCGGGCGGGATCGTGCGGTTTTCCACCTGGATGTTGGATCGCGACCGTCGCGTGCTGCCGCGTCGCGCCAGCGAGATCGTGTCATCCGTGCAGTCCGGCCAGAATGTCAGGCGAGCGGCCGTCGCCCCGGTGAACACTGCGTCGCGACCCAGCCAAAGCGAGGCTGCGGCCACCCGGATGGCCCAGTGAGCGGTGTCTTCGGGTGTGCAGTAGATCGCCGGCAGGATCGCGGTCAGCGTGCCTGCGCGGAGCATGCGGTCAAGCCGGCCAGCGACGTCACGGTTGGATCGACGGTCGATGACTCCGCCGTCGCGCCGCAGCCGCCGCCCGATCTCGTCCACCGGCGAAGGATGCGCCGATGACGGAAACCTCGCTCCGGGCCTGTGGACAGCTCAATCCTGCTGGGCGCGGTAGAGGTCGCGCAGCAACGCGACCTCGGCGCCGTGGTGGATGAGCTCGTCGAGGATGTGGAGGGCGAAGCTGTTCCGGCTGGCGTCGCCGTAGGGTCCGCCGGCCTCGCCGACCGGCTCGGCCAGACCCGCGTCGTCCAGGCGGGAGAGGCGTTCGTGCCAGCGGGCGGCCGCGTCGTCGAGACGGTCCAGCGAGTCGCGGGCGGTGCCCGGAACAGGCCCGCGGACGCGGTCCACCTCCAGCCCGAGCCAGGTCGCCGTGCGGTCGGTCTCGAGGAAGTCGATGATGTGCCACACCCGCCAGGCGAGGGTGGTCAGCGGCGGCGCGTACGCATGCGAGCCGGATTCGTCGTTGCCGTCGGGCGCGAACGTCCCGTCCGGCTGTTGCCGCACCGTCCACGACCCGGGTACCGGCTCCCAGCCGAACTCGGTGTCGTCGATGTTTTCGAGGCGGTCCCGGAGACGGTCGTAGGCGTAGTCGGAGAGCTCGACGAGGTCGGTGGCGAACGTCATTGCGCCGACCCTAGTGCGAGTCCGGGTTCCACAACGGGCGGGCGACGATCGTCGTCGCGAGTGCGGCGAGACCGCCCGCATCCAGTCCGGGCCAGCCGTGCAGGACCTTCGTCCACTCGGCCGGTACCCGGGAGGCACCGCAGCCGGCGCCGATCAGGCTGCCCGCGATGGCAGCGACCGTGTCGGTGTCCCAGCCGCATCGCGCGGCCGCGTCGAGTGCCCTGGTGACGTGCCCGTCCCGGGGGCCGGTGGCGGTGGTTGCGATCGCCGACCACGCGGCCTGCAAGGCATGCACGACCCAGCCGTTGTTCGGGAAGTCGGCGGGTCGTCCGGCCGCCGCCTCGACGATGCGTGCCGACCAGAGCTGACGGCGTTGGGCGGGCAGCTGGTCGAGGCCGACCCGGACGTCGAGCTCGCGGGTGAGCACGGCATGCCGGATCGCCAGACACCACAGGACGCACGCCTCGGCGGCGTCGTCGTCGTAATGTGTCAGCTTGCTGATAGCCGTGGCGGCGCGTACCAGCCCGGCCGGATCGTCGAGGTAGGCGAGGGCGACCGGCGCGGTGCGCATCAGCGAGCCGTTGCCCGCGGTCCGGCCCGTCCGTCCGTGCTGCTGCTCCGCGGCCTCGCGGACCGCAGCGGCGGTCACCGGCGGTCTGGATCGTGCGACCGCCAACACCTCCCGCGTCTGGATGCCGACGTCGGGTGCCGACAGCGCCCAGTCCGCCCATCCCGCGACGATCCGGTCCTGCGCTGTCGTGCTCAGCAGATCGACGCCGTCGGCAGCGACCCGCGCGATGACGATCGCCATCGACGTGTCGTCCGTCCACTCGCCGGGCTCCCAGCTCAGCCCGCCGCCGCCGGTCATCTCGATGGGGAGCTCCGGTCCGCGGGCCGGCCCGAACTCGTACGGGCCGCCGAGCGCATCCCCGGCGGCAAGGCCGACGAGAGCGCCGCGGGCCCGATCGAGCTGACCTTCCGCGAGCACAGCCATCGAGGTCGACGGCCCACGTCAGAGCTGGCGCTGGTCGGCCTCGACATAGCCGACGAGCCGGTCGCGGGCGCTCTCGAGATGGTGGACCAGGAGGTCGGCGGCGTTCTTGCGACCCGCCTTGATGGCGTCGACGATCGCCTGGTGCTCGGCGGCGATGGTCGACGCGGACAGCAGCCGATGCGCCTGGACCTGAGCCATGCACAGGTGGGCCTCGCCGATCACGGCGTTGTACATCCGGTCCACCCGGGGACTGCCGAGTGCATGCACGAGCGCGACGTGGAAGTCGATGTCGGCGCGCACGATGCCGGTCAGCTGCTCGGCGTCGGCGGCCTCGTCGAAGGCCCGCAGCGCGCTGATGGCCGCTGCCGGGACGTGCTTGCGCTTGGCCAGGGTGGCGACGACGTCGCGCTCGAGGAAGGTGCGGCTGAAGTAGAGGTCTTTCACGTCGTCCGCGTTGAGCAGCGGTACCCGGGCGGTCTTGTTGGTGCCGCGACGGAGCAGGCCCTCGTGGGTGAGACGCTCGAGCGCGGCCTTCGCGGTAGGTCTCGCCACGTTCGCCTGGGTCGCGATGCCGTGCTCGGTCAGGGCCTCACCCGCCGCGATCTGGCCGGTCAGGATCCGTTCGCGCAGGGCCTCGCTGACGGCCTCGACGAGGGAGCGCGTCTCCAGCTGGAACGTCATCTGTTCTCCCTCACGTGGCCTGAGGTCGTCACCAGTCACGTCACGGCGGCGGGTCGGCCTGGAGGCCGAGCCTATCGGCCGGGCCGCCGGGATAGCGACGGACACGTCGGAACCGCCGATGCCCGGAGAACGCGGTCACCTCCGGATCGGCCTATCCGGAGTACTCGACAGGCAAGTGAGCCGATGCGAGGGTCGCCGACAGACCACGACAACCTGTTCCTCGGCGGCTTCGTCAGCGCGTGGAGAATCCCAGCCCTGCGGTCTATGACCCGGAGACCTTCTTCTGTGACAAGCCAGAAGAGCACGCGCTCCAGGTGGCGGCCGGCCGGCGTCTAAGTGTTCTCGCCCGGGGCCGTTCCCGGTGCCGCTGCCGGGGCCGGGGTCGGCGTATTTCGCACAGCGCCGACACCGGTCAGGACCGCCGCCGGGACGAGGAGAAGTCCGATCGACAGCAGCCCCAGCACGATCGCAATCCCGAACAGACCGGTCGCGATCGCGAGGGGCACCCGCGGGCGGGCGCCGGTGAGAGTCGACGCCGCCACGAGGACGGCGACCACGACGAGCCCGGCGTACCACCACGCCGGGCCCGCGTTCTCGGGTCGGCGGCTCAAGGCGACGTACAGCGCCACGAACAGCACTCCCCACACGCAGGCGACGACTGTCAGACTCCGCTTCATCGGAACGCTCCAGTCAGAGGACGTCGATCAGAGGGTTACGCACCGGCAAGTGTCAGGCGTTGCTCGGCCTGCTCGCGCAGCGCCGTCCACGCTACCGGGGCGCTGTCCCAGAGAATCTCGCCGCGCGCGTTGTGGGTGGCGGGGTAGATGCTCGCAGCCCACGCGATCTCGATCTCCTCGGGGGTGAAGCGCCGCCGGCGCGCGTGCTGGTACTCGTCGATGAACGCGGCTGAGCTCGCGACCGGGGCGAGCGTCGGCGTCTCTGCACTGGCGAAGGCACCGGACGCCGCACCGACGACGGCAGCCTCCGGCATCCATGCGAGGGAGTCCCAGTCGTGCACGGTATGGACATACTCCGCCGTGGACCACCGCAGGTTCTGCGTCTCCCAGTCGGCATGTCCGAGGATGTCGGGGAGCTCGGAGTCGGTGAGCCGCAGCCGCGCACGGCGCCGGATCGCGTCGAGCTCCGCAGGCATCGGCGTCGTCAGCGCACGTACGTCGAACGCGTCGTAGGACGGCCACAGACCCGTGCCGCGATGCCAGTCGACCCAGGTCGGGTTCGTCAACGGCGGCTCGACCGTGCCGAGGTAAGACTCGGTCAGCTCGGTGAAGTACCGCAGCCACCGGCCCGACGCACGCGCGTGCTCCTCGTCGTCGCCGCGCCGCAGCTCACCGCCCGGCCGCCACTCCTCGGCGTGCACGGCCAGCCCGTCGAAGTAACGCGCTTTGGTCAGCGGCCGTGCGACCGGCATCCCCACCTCCGCGAGCGAGGTCTGCATCCGCACGCAGGAGGTCGCCCGGCCGACCTCGTCGGGGCGAGCCTTGACCACGACCCGCCGTCCGTCAGCGAGTTCGAGGCCGGTCACCGTCGACATCTGGCCCGAGGCGAAGATCACCTCGACGGGCACGGAACCAAGCTCACGCCGGCACCAGTCGTCCATCCAGCGTGCCCGTGTCAGCTCCATCAGCCGAACACTGCCAGGAACCTCCGACGGTCAGTGCGCGACGCCGACCGGCCCGCCGTCGACACGGTCCAGCCGGGCGACACCGATCCTCGAATCGGCCATCCCGTAGAAGACGTAGGTGACGCCGTCGATCTCCTCGACGGCGGTCGGGAAGACCACGTTGTCGACCGCGCCGGAGGTCTCCGCGTCCGTGGCCGGCTCCATCAGCGGGGCGGCGGTCCGGGCCAGTATGCGGCTCGGATCGGCCGCGTCGAGCAACATCCCGCCGACCGAGTAGACGACGTTCTTCTGCAACCCCCAGCCCGGCGTGAGCTCGCCGCTGACGCCGTGGTGGAGCAGCAGCCAGCCCTCGGCGACACGAACGGGCGGCGGCCCGGCACCGATCTTCACCGCTTCGAACGGGTAGACGCTGCGGGCGACCTCCCGGTGGCCGATGAGCTCGACCAGTGCGTCAGGGTCGGCCGCCGCGGACGCGAGGTCGATGTAGGAGATCCAGATCGCACCGCGGACGTCGTCGACACCGGTCGGCGTCCAGTCGCCCTGGGCGGGGCTCAGGTCGCGCAGGTCCCAGGTGGGCCGATGCAGTATCGCCAGGCAGGGCAGCCCGTTCGGCCCGCTCACCGGCTCGTCCAGGAACACGCAGTCCTTGTTCGCGTAGATGTTGAGGTCGACGTCGAGCGCAGGGGAGTAGCGGAAGTGCAGCGGGCCGTGGCGCTTCCAGCTGACGAGGTCGGCCGACGTCGCCAGTGCCGGACGCGGTCCGAGCGGACCGAACGCGACGTAGGTCATCAGGTAGAGATCGAGGGCCGGCATCCAGGTGATCCGAGGATCCTCGACGCCACCGTGGTCGGCGCCGTATTCCCAGCGGGTGGTCGCCTCGAGGACGACATCGCCGCGCCGCACACCGGTCGGTACGCCGTCGGTGGTCTCGACCTCGGCGACGGCGATCCGTGAGCGGTTTCCGGCGGCGACGAGCCGGGGGAACAGCCAGAGCCGACCGTCGCGGCCACGTGCGCTGCCGGGGTTGAGCACTCCGTCAGCCTCCTGGTCGGATCCGTCGAGGGGCTCCGTCAGGGATCCCGATCCGGCGCAGGACGAAAGGGAACGTGGCGCCGGTGTCGTCGGGGACTGTGGTCACGGGTTCAGTGTGCCGGTGACCCTTCAGGGCCCGCGGGTAGTGTCCGAAACCGGGTCCGCCGGCGTCCGCAGCGCGGCCCGAGGGAGTGATGATGATGCGGTTCCTGATTGTCGCCGGTCTGGCGGTACTCGCGGCCCTCGGGGTCGTTCTCGCAGTCCTGCGCTCGCCCGGGTGGTGGGTTCTCGCGATCGTGCTGCTCGCGGTGGCGGCCGTCGGGACGTTCGACCTGGTCCAGCGCAAGCATTCGGTGCTGCGCAATTACCCGGTCATCGGTCATCTGCGCTTCCTGCTCGAGGCGTTGCGGCCAGAGATCCAGCAGTACTTCATCGAACGCAACTACGACGGTGTCCCCTACGACCGCGACACCCGGACGGTGATCTACGAGCGAGCCAAGGGAATCCACGGTGAGCAGGCGTTCGGGACCGAGCGCAACATCAACCAGCCGGGTTATGAGTTCCTGCTGCACGCGACGGTGCCCAAGCCGGTGCCGGACGAGACGCCTCGGGTCCGGGTCGGCGGCCCGGACTGCACCAAGCCCTACGACATGGCGCTGCTGAATGTCTCCGCGATGAGCTTCGGTGCGCTATCGGCCAACGCGATCCGTGCCCTGAACGCCGGCGCCAGGGCCGGCGGCTTCGCCCACGACACCGGCGAGGGCGGCCTGACCGACCATCACCTCGCGGCCGGCGGCGACCTCATCTGGGAGCTCGGCAGTGGCTACTTCGGCGCCCGGACGAAAGACGGCGAATTCGACCCGTCGATGTTCGCCAACAAGGCCGCGCACGAGTCGGTGCGGTGTGTGTCGCTCAAACTCAGCCAGGGCGCGAAACCCGGGATCGGCGGGGTACTGCCCGGCGCGAAGGTGAGTGCCGAGATCGCCGCGGCGCGCAACGTGCCGCAGGGTGAGAAATGCGTCAGCCCCTCGGCCCACAAGGTGTTCTCGACGCCGCGTGAGCTCGTCCGCTTCATCGCCCGGATGCGGGAGCTGGCCGGCGGGAAGCCGACCGGATTCAAACTGTGTGTCGGCTCGCGAGGTGAGTTCCTCGCGATCTGCAAGGCGATGATCGACGAGGGCACGACACCTGACTTCATCGTCGTGGACGGTTCCGAGGGCGGCACCGGCGCGGCACCCCTCGAGTACGAGGACCACGTCGGCACCCCGCTGACCGACGGCCTGATCATCGTGCACAACGCGCTGGTCGGCGCCGGCCTGCGCGACCGCATCCGCCTCGGGGCGAGTGGCAAGGTCGCCACCGGCAGCGACATCGTCAAGCGGATCGCCCAGGGCGTGGATTACACGAACGCCGCCCGCGCGATGATGATGGCCGTCGGCTGCATCCAGGCTCAGCGCTGCCACACCAACACCTGCCCCGTCGGTGTCACCACGCAGGATCCGAGACGTATGCGTGCTTTGGTGGTTCCGGACAAGGCCGAGCGGGTACACCGGTTCCAGCAGGCGACAGTCGCCCAGGCGATCCAGATGATCGCCTCGATGGGACTCGACGGACCGCACCAGTTGCAGCCGCACCACGTCATGCGTCGGGTCGACCACACGGTCACACGCTCGTACGCGGAGCTCTACGACTGGCTGGCCCCCGGCGAGCTGCTCACCGACCCACCGCAGGACTGGGCACTCGACTGGCAGCGCGCCGACGCCGACACGTTCGCCGCCGTTCGCCACTGATACCTGATCGCCGCCCACCGCCACCGACCTTGAATCCCAGCGCCATCCTCACGCAGTAAGGAAGGACCCGCCCGCATGACCACGGTCGCCGAACAGCTCATCGCCACCCTCGCCGAGAACGGAGTCACCACGATCTGGGGAGTGGTGGGTGATGCCCTCAACCCGGTCACCGACGCGATCCGGAGGGAGGACCGGATCACCTGGATCGGTGTCCGGCACGAGGAGGTCGCGGCGTTCGCTGCCGGCGCCGCGGCGCAGCTGTCCGGGACGATCGGCGTCTGCATGGGAACGGTCGGGCCGGGCTCGATCCACCTGCTCAACGGCTTGTACGACGCGAAGAAGTCGCATGTGCCGATGCTGGCGATCTGTGGTCAGGTGCCGTTGGCGGAGCTGGGCAGCGACTACTTCCAGGAGATCGACAATGACGTCCTGTTCGCCGACGTGTCGGTGTTCTGCCGGACGGTCAGCTCGCCGGTGCAGTTCGCGAACCTGCTCGACCAGGCGCTCCAGACGGCCGTTCACCAGAGTGGTGTCGCGGTACTGACATTGCCGGGCGACGTCGGCTCGATGACGGCACCGGACGCCGAGCCGGTTCAGATCGTCAAGCCACAGACGCCGGGGATGCCCGACGCCGAGTCGCTTGCGGCCGTTGCCGCGATGATCGACGACGCCGAGCGTGTCACGATGCTCGTGGGCATCGGCGCCCGCGAGGCCCGCGCCGAGGTGATCGCGCTGGCCGAGCGGCTGAGCGCGCCGATGGTCCTGACGCTCAAGGCGAAGGAAGGTCTGGAGCGGGACAACCCGTTCGAGGTCGGACAGTCCGGGCTGATCGGGAACCCGGCCGCCAGCTCGGCTTTCGACTCGTGCGACCTGCTGCTGATGGTCGGAACGGACTTCCCCTACACGGATTGGTACCCCGAGGGGAAGACCGTCGTGCAGATCGACACCCGTGGAGAGCACATCGGCCGCCGGGTGCGGGTACACGCCGGACTCGTCGGGCATGCGGCGCCCAGCTGCGCGGCTCTGCACGACCTCGTCGCGGTGAAGACGGCGCACGCGGCCACCGACCACCTGAGCTCGGCGCGCGAGGCCTACACCTCGTGGCACGAACGCCAGGCCAGGTTGACCGATCCACACCACGACCACGGAGTCCTGGGCCGGCTGCGCAGGACCGTCGACAACACCACCGACCGCATTCGGCCGGAGTTGCTCGCCGCCGCGATCGACCGGCACGCCGACGACGACGCGATCTTCACCGCCGACACCGGGATGTCGGCCGTCTGGCTGTCCAGGTTCGTCACGATGCGTGGGAGCCGGCGGCTGCTCGGCTCGTTCAACCTCGGGTCGATGGCCAACGCGATGCCACAGGCGCTCGGGGCGCAGGCGCTCGACCGCGACCGTCAGGTGGTCGCGTTCTGTGGCGACGGTGGGCTGACAATGCTGCTCGGCGACCTGATCACCGCGGTGTCGGCCGACCTACACGTCAAGCTCGTGGTCTTCGACAACGGCCGGCTGGGAATGGTGAAGCTCGAGCAGGAGCAGGGTGGGCTGCCCGAGTTCGGCACCGTGCTGGCGAATCCGGACCTCGCCGCCGTCGCGCGCGCGATCGGCTTCCACGGCGTCCGCGTCACCGATCCAGCCGACGTCGAGCAGGCCGTCATCGACTCGTTCGCGCACCCCGGGCCGGTCCTGCTGGACGTTCTGACGAACCCTGAGGAGATCTCGCTTCCGGGCAAGCTGAAAGTCGACCAGGCCTGGGGGTTCGCCATCGCCAAGCTCCGCGAGGGGCTCCTCAGTGAGGGCGACAGCTGACGAGTGGCCTGGTGTCCTAGTGGTATTCGCCGCCGGGCGAGACCTCGGCCCCGCACGGGCCGCCGTCGCCGTTGATCTCGCGCGCGAACGAGTGTCCGTCGAAGTCGATCGCGTGCTCGAGGTACCAGGCGCCGATGTGCGTGGCCGCGGCCGGCATGTAGTGACTGATGAACGACCGTCGCCACTGGTCGGATGTGGAGTTGGGTTGTGAGCCGTGGACGACGCTCCCGTTGAAGAACAGGACGTCGCCGGGCTCCAGCCACAACTCCCGCGGTTCGTGCCCGGCGGGCGGAGCGACGAAGTCCTGAGTGAAGCTGACGCTCGGATCTGCATGCTCGGGGCAGGCGATGTCGAGTCCCTGGGTCCCTGGGCAGAGCGACAGTCCGCCGTTCGCCGGAGTCGAGGGGTCGATCGCGATCCACGCCGCGATGCACGTGAAGGGCTGTACGCGCAGGTAGTAGTTGTCCTGATGGAACGCCTGTCCGCGCGAGCCGGGCGGCTTGAAGTAGAACATGGTCTGCACGGCAAGGGGATCGTCGTCGAGCAACTGACGGAGGACGTCGCGGAAACGCGGGTCGATCAGAAGGTCGCGGCTCTTCGGATCGAAGCGGTGCGGGTGCATGACGCGGGGGAACCGATCGAGCGGGTCGTCGCCACCCCGCGGCTCCCAGTGCTCCGGGATCGGCTGACCCGCCCGCGTGAGCTGGTCGAAGCGGGCTTTGACATCCGCGACCTCGGTGGCGTCGAGCATGCCTCGGATCACCAGGTAGCCGTCGGCGCGGTAGCCGGCCAGGTCGGTGTCGCTGATCGATCGCGTGGTCGAGTTGGCTGTCATGTGGCTCCTGCCGATCCGGCGGCGGGGGCGATATCCGCCGCTGCGCTCACAGCGTCTCGCGTCGAGCCGCCGGCAGGCATGGATGTGACCGGCGAGCGGATGGATATTCTGCTCAGATGCCTGAGCACTTCCTGACCGGGATCCTCGAGCACCACATCTCCGGGCACTTCGTCGGCCTCCCGTTGTCGGCGACCCGGCGCGCCGACCCCGGCGACCATCTGCTCGTCTGGGTCGTACAGGGCGGGTTGACCGGGCGGGCCGGTCACCAGGCTGTGCACGCCGGGCCGGGCGACCTCGTCGCGTTCGCGCCGCACGTCCCGCATGCCTACAGCCCACCGCCGTCGGGGGAGTGGGAGTGGTGGTGGGTCCATTTCGGCGGTGCTGCGGCCGGCGCGGTCGTCGACCGGCTGACCGGCGGCGGGACGGGTGTGCGGTTGGGTAGCGACGAACGGATCCGCGCCCGCTTCGCCGAGCTGGTGAGCGTCGCACAGATCGTCGGTCCGTCGTTGCGGCTCGAATCCTGCCTGGCGAGCTTGATCGGCCTGATGGACGATCGACTCCGGTCCGCACGGCGGCTCGGGCTCGCCGCGGACGACACCGATGTGGGGATGACGCCGATACTCGACTGGATCTCCGAGCACCTGGGCGCTCGGATCGAGCTGTCCCAGGTGGCCTCGGCCGGATCGGTCTCACGGGCGACCGTTTCGAGGATGTTCGGCGAACATCTCGGTATCTCGCCGATGGCATACGTGGCGCAGCAGCGGATGCAGCGCGCGCGGGTGTTGCTGGACGAGACGACCCTCACCGTCGCGCAGGTCGGACGCGCGGTGGGCTTCGTCGATCCGTACCACTTCTCGCGTCGCTTCAGCGCGGTGGTGGGTCGGCCGCCGACGTCCTACCGGGCCCGGTAGGACGCCGGAGTCAGCACGACGGCGAAGCCGTCAGCCGGTCAGCCGCCGCTCTTGCGACGGAACATCCGCTTGCCGCCTTCAGCGCCGTGGGTGGTGAAGCGCTGCTCGGCCTGGTTGCCGTTCGGGTCGGTGTCGGAGTTCTTCTTCTGCTTGGCCGCCAATGCCTCCCGGAACTTCCGCTTGACGTCGTCTTCGGCTGCTGCTGTGTCGTCATTGGCCATGCGCCGAGTCTGCCACGGCGCCGACGTCGCATCGATCGGGTTACCGCCCGTGCCGGTGTCAGCCCAGGTTGGGGCCGGCCTCACGGACCGTGCGCACACCGGCCATGGCCGTCTTCAGCTCTTCGAGCCAGCTGTCGGTGTGCTCGCTGACCAGGCGGACACACCAGGCGACGGCTTCGCTTCGCGAGCGGGCCACGCCGGCCTCGACGAGGGTGTCGAGAACCTGACGCTCGGGTTGACGCAGGCGCGTCATCACGGGTGCGGCCAGGGTGGTGAACAGCTCGCGCTGCCCGGCGATGGCGACGCCCCAGGCGACCTTCTGGTCGGTGGCGGCCTCGAGTTCCCGGGCGATGTCGATGCGTCGTCCGCGGGTGTCCTCACGGAACTGCCGGATACGGCCGGCGACAGCCGAGGCCTTGACGTCGTCGGAGGCGTCATCTGGATAGGTCGGCTCGGCGAGGCTGCCGACGATGATGATCTCGTCGCGGTCCCGGGTGATCTCGGGTGCGGAGGTGAACCAGTCCGCGGGCAGGCGTCCCGACAGCCAGCCGGCGAGTTTCTCGGTGTTTGTCATGGCTTAGAATTACACGATTACAGAATTACGCCAACGCTGTTCGCCCACGGCGTAGCCGCGGTCGAACAGCGTCAGGAGATGCCCGACAGCACTTCGACCACGCGCTGGTAGCGCCGGTACAGCCTGTCGAAGCGGTCGATCCCGGCTGCGGTCGGCTCGAAGGCCGCCCGTACCGACGTCATCGCCGCGACCCCCTCCGTCAGTTCAGGCCACACGCCGACCCCCCAGCCGGCCAGCACCGCCGCACCGAGCGCACCGGCCTCCGCCGCCGTCGGTACCTCGACCGTCATCGCGAGCGCATCGGCGAACATCTGTGTCCAGACGGCACTCCGGGCGCCACCGCCGGTGAGCCGGGCCGCGCCGGTCAGGGCGAATCCGTCGCGAAGACCGTCGACGTGGGCGCGATGGTTGCACACCACTCCCTCGAACACCGCGCGGAGCAGGTGCGCTCGGGTGTGGCCGGCACGTACGCCGACGAAGCCACCACCCTCACGGAAGCCGTGCGGAGCCCCGTAGAGGAAGGGCAGGAACACCGGCGACGTCGAGGCGTCTGTGCCTGCCGCACCGATCAGCCCGGCCACGTCGGCGTTCACGGTGCCGAGCGGATCCGGTCCGGTCGGGCCGAACTCACGGAGGAACCAGTCGAGGTTGGACGCCGACGCAGGTGACGTCCCCATCGCGAGAAACTCGCCGGGCCGGACGAACCGGCGCGCCTGCCAGCGTGGATCGGTGGCCAGCACCGGGGTGACGACCTGGTTGATGCTGAACGTCCCGGCGATCAAGGACAGGTGCCCCGGCTCGATCGCCCCCATCCCGATCGCTGCGCCGTCGCAGTCGTGCGCCCCGCAGACGACCGGCGTGCCGAGCGCGAGCCCGGTGGCCGCCGCTGCCTCGGCGGTGACGCCGCCGACGACGTCCGCGCTGTGCCGGATCGGTGGTAGGAGCCGGCGCCACGCGGTGAACCCGGCGGCGTCGATCAACTCGTCGGAGTAGGCGCCGGTGGCCACGTCGGTGAAGGCGCCGCTGGCGTCGGTCTCGTCGGTGCCGATCTCGCCGGTGAGCTTGAACCGCAGCCAGTCCTTCGACATCAGCCACGCGGCCGACCGGTCCAGCACCCCGGGGTCGTGTGCGGCCAACCACACGGCCAGTGCCGGCGGTGATCCCGGGAACGGGTGTGTCCCCGACAGCGCGAGCGCGCGATCGGTCGCCAACATGCGCGCCTCGTCGACGGCACGACCGTCGGTGGCGGCGATCGCCAGCACTGGCTCACCGTGTGCGTCGACGAGGTAGGCCCCGTCACCGTGCCCGACCAGCCCGATCGCCGCGATCGCGCCGGCGCCCGGCCAGGACGCCAGCGTCCCGGCTGCCTGATCGAGACACATGCCGACGGCGGTCGCACATGCCGACCACACGTCGCCGGCGTCACGTTCGGCCCAGCCGGGATGGGGATGCCTCGATGCGCTCCGGGCGTCACCCGCGGCCACCGGCGTCCCGTCCAGGTCGAACAGCACCGCCTTGACCACCGTCCCGCCGACGTCGATACCCAGCAGGTGCGTGCCGGCGGCGACGGTCCGGCTCACGGCCGCGCCGTCCCCGGCACCGTCTCGGCCGACACCGAGTTGACCGCGCCGGTGAGACGTCCGGTGCGGGCGAACTCCGCCACCGCGGCGGCGACCAGCCGGCCTGACCGGCTGACGGTGGTGAGGGTGTCGCCACCGAAGTGGGTCGTCATGGTGACGTTGTCGAGGGAGCGGAACGGGCTGTCGTCGGGAAGCGGCTCGGAGTCGTACACGTCGAGCCCGGCACCGGCGATCTGCCCGGCAGTCAGCGCCTGCAGAAGGGCGTCGTAGTCGACGAGACGGCTGCGACCGACGTTCACGAAGTACGCGGTGGGCTTGCAGAGTGCGAACTGCGCAGCCCCGATGAACCGCGTGGTCTCGGGCGTCACCCGGGCCTGGACGCTGATGAAATCGGATTGCCGGAACACCTCGTCGAGCGGCACGACCGCACCGCCGTGGCCGGCGACCGCGACCGGGTCGGCGTAGGGATCGGCGACGAGGAGGCGGACGCCGAAGCCGGCGAGCCGGGCCGCGAGGTGGTGGCCGACGTGGCCGAACCCGACCAGGCCGACGGTGCTCCCGCCGATCTCGGTGAGCGGGCCGGGGAACTGTCCGCGCCAGCCGCCGGTCTTGATGGAGGCATCGGCGCGGGCGATGTCGCGACCCTCCGACAACATCAGCCCGATCGACAGCTCGGCGACCCCGGAGGCGTTGCGGCCGGCCACGTTCGCTACCGCGACCCCCGCGGCGGTGGCGGCGTCGGTGTCGACGTTCTCGACCCCCGCGCGGGCGACGACGACCGCCCGTAGACGCGGTGCCGCGGCCAGGACGGCAGCGCCGATCGGGGCGAAGTGCAACACGATGACCTCGACGTCGGCGACCCGCTCGAGCAGCTCCGCAGGCGGTTCCACCGCGTTCGGACCGTCCCACTCCATCCGCTGTTGCAGGTGATGCTGTTCGCCTTTCGTGCCACTCCACATCACCGTTTCGACCGGCCCGAAGTCGGCGCCGAGCTCGGCGCTCAGCGCAGAGGTGTAGGCGTCGGCGGGGATGTAGTGGTCGGCGACGACGAGCGTGTGCATGGGTCTCCCGGGGAACGGCGTGCTCGGGTGCAGGCGGGTGATCAGGCCGCGGGCTCGTCCAATGCCCGACCCGCGATGTCGGTCGTCAGCATTGTCGCGTGCGTACGCAGGGCGTCGACGATGCGGGGCTGTTCGGTGGCATCGACCTCGCAGCGCCGGGCGGCCAACGCGACGGCGACGGCGAGCGCTGCCGGCGGGGCGTCGAGCGCGCCGCCGAGCAGGAACCCGGCGAGCAGGGTGTCGCCGGCGCCGACGGCGCTGACGAACCCGCGGACGTCGGCTTGCGCGAACCACGTCCCGGTGCCGGCGACCAGAACGGCGCCGTCGGCACCCATGCTGGCGAGCACCGCACCGGCACCGCGCCGGTGAAGGTCCCGGGCGGCGTGGACGACGTCACCGACGGTTCGCAGTGGCATACCGGCCACCTCCGCCAGTTCGGCCGTGTTGGGTTTGACCAGGGTCGCGCCGGCCGCCGCCGCCGCGAGCAACTCCTCGCCGGTCGCGTCGATCGCCACTGCCGGACCGGTTCCGCCGAGTCGGGACGCCCGGCCGACGAGGTCGGCGTAGAAGCCCGCGGGTGCACCCGGCGGGAGACTGCCGGATCCGACCAGCCAGCCGGCACCGGCCGCGGTCCCGAGGGCGGCGTCGATCAGTCGGGCGGCCTCGTCGGCATCGATCTCGGGGCCGGGTTCGTTGAGTTTCGTGGCAGTGCCGTCGGGCTCGAGAACGGTCACGTTGGAGCGGATACGGCCGCGGATACGCACGATTCGCAGGTCGACACCGTCGGCGGTCAGCGCCTCGACGAGATGGTCACCGTCGTGGCCGCCGACCGGTAGTACCGCGACGGTGCCGCGACCGTTCGCCGCGAGCACCCGGGACACATTGACGCCCTTGCCGCTCGGGACCAGCGACGTCGAGGTCGCTCGGAGCACCTCGCCGCGGCGGAAACCGTCCAGGACGAACGTGCGGTCGAGCGACGGATTGGGCGTCAGCGTGACGACGAGCGGGTCGGCGTCAGTGCCCACCCGCCCGCTTCGCCTCGACAGTGCCCTCCTCGACCGGAACGAGCAGCGGCCGTATGCGCGACCAGCCGATGAAGAACGCTGCGGCCAGCAGCAACCCGATACCGACGTAGATGTTGAGATGGTCGGGGTCGGAGTGCGGCGGTTTCCCGCTGCCCGACCCGTTGACCAGTCCGGTCACGAAGACGACCGCCCCGAAGAGGCCGAGCAACCCTCCGATGATGACCCGGACGTCGAGCGCGCCGGCCTTGACCTGCTTGGGCGGAGTGCCTTGTTCGTTGGCTGACATCAGCGGAATCTCCTACGAGTCGATGATCGGACGGGGTCAGCCGAACGCGATGTTCAGGGCGATCACGATGGCCAGTGAGATCCCGGCCAGCAGCGTCGGCTTGCGATACCAGACGCGATCCTCGGCACTCTCGGCCTCGCGCAGCGACTCCCTCGGGGTGAGCGAGTAGACGAGGCCCTTGAGCTGACTGTCCGGCTTCGGCTCCGTCACCATGCTGACGAGGTAGCTCACGAGGATGTCGACGGCGAACGCCAGTCCGGCCGCGACGAAGCTCGCGCCCTGACCCGGCAGCGTGATCGCACCGGTCTGGTTGAGGATGAAGATGAACACCGCCGTGGCGGTTCCACTGACGAGACCGATCCAGCCGGCCGCCGGTGTCATCCGCTTCCAGAACATGCCGAGGATGAACGTGGCGAACAGGGGGGCGTTGAAGAACGAGAACAACTGCTGCAGGTAGTCCATCAGGTTGCTGTAACCCGAAGCGAAGAAGGCCGTTCCGATCGCCAGCACACAGGCCACCACGGTCATCACCCGGCCGACCTGCAGGTAGTAGCCGTCGGGCTTGTCCTTCTTCACATAGGTCTGCCAGATGTCGTAGCTGAACACCGTGTTGAACGAACTGATGTTCGCGGCCATACCGGCCATGAACGAGGCGAGCAGACCGGTAATGGCGATGCCGAGCATGCCGTTGGGCAACAGATCGCGCATCAGCAACAGGATGGCGTCGTTGTAGGTCACGTCACCGCCGGTGCCGCCGGCCCCCTTGAACTTGATCATCTCGGGCACCAGCACGGCGGCGGTCATACCAGGGATCACGACGATGAACGGGATGAACAGCTTGGGGAACGAGCCGATGATCGGGGTGCGTCGCGCGGCCGACATGCTCTTGCTGGCCAGGGCACGCTGCACCTCGACGAAGTTCGTCGTCCAGTAACCGAACGAGAGGACGAAGCCGAGGCCGAAGACGATGCCCAGCACCGAGAGCACGGGGCTGTGGAAGCCCGACAGTGCCGTGGCGGGCCAGGCCGACAACTGCGATGCACCGCCGGGGCCGGCGGTCACCTTCTCCTTCAGACCTTCCCAGCCGCCGACCTTGTTCAGGCCCGCGATCGTCAACGGCAGCAGCGCGGCGACGATGACGAAGAACTGCAGGACCTCGTTGTAGACCGCGGCGGTGAGGCCGCCGAGGAACGTGTAGGTCAACACGATGACAGCGGCGACGATGACCGACAGCCAGAGTGGCCAACCGAGGAGGACATTGACGATCGTGCCCAGCAGGAACAGGTTCACACCGGCGATCAGGACCTGCGCCAGCGCGAAGCTGATCGCGTTCACCAGGTGCGCGGTGGGGCCGAAGCGGCGGAGCATGAATTCGGGGACGCTACGGACCTTCGACCCGTAATAGAACGGCATCATCACGACACCGAGGAACAACATCGCCGGAACTGCGCCGATCCAGAAGTAGTGCATGGTCGCCATGCCGTACTGCGCGCCGTTCGCCGACATGCCCATGATCTCGATGGCACCGAGGTTGGCGGAGATGAACGCCAGGCCGGTCACCCAGGCGGGTAACGACCGACCGGACAGGAAGAAGTCGAGACTCGAACTGACCTGACGCCGCGCGAGGACGCCGATGCCGATCACGACAACGAAATAGGCGGCGATCAGGAAGTAATCGACCGGGTTAGCTCCGAGCCGCAGGTTCGCGGCCAACACGACGTCCACGATGGTGTTTCCTTCCGCCAGGCCAACAGGGCAGACGGCACGTTACGCCGCGGTAACGTCGGCGGCGAGCATCCCCCCATACGAGTGTGGGGGTGTCGATTCGCACGTGGCGTCGGCGGGGTGCGCCGGTGTGCTGGGATGGCGGTGTGAATCAGCCGCCGGACCAGTCGCGGCCAGACTTCGAGCCACCCGCCGGGCCGGCGCGCCCGTCGGCCGTGCAGGAGGAGACTTCGCCACCGCGGCGACGCATCGGAGCGCGCCGATTCGCGGGCCGGGCCGCCCTTCTCGTCGTCCTCCTGGTGGTTGCGGCGGGGTTCTATCTCGAGCACCGGGGCCGGGACGATTCGATCCTCGACGGGCCGTCGCGGCCGGCGGCGGTTGCTCCGCCGTCGCTCGTGCACCCGTTGCCGACCCTCGGCACCAGGCCCCACGATCCCTTGCTGCAGCAGAGCTGGGCTCCCGGCGACGACGTGTACCCGATGGATCTCGGCGACCTCACGTTCTCCTTCCGCGCACCAGGTAGCTGGGGTTGCCTCAGGTCCGCGCTGGCCGGGGTGCGCTGGCTCTGCACGGACGAGACCGGGCTGCTCAACGGGACCCGGCCGGCCAACCCGAGCCGCGCCATGGTGCAGTCCGACGAGTGCAAGGCGCCGTGCGCGGCGACGGGCTACGCCGACGTCTTGGCCCGGTTGCATGCGTTGAGCCTGGACACCACGGGCATGCACGTCGTGGACAGCCGCACCCGGGTGGACGACAGGGTGGATCCAGGCGATCCGGCGCTGCGTGAGTACCGCATGTCGAGGACGTACGACAGCGACGGCGACGGCACCCTGGACCGTCATCTCTGGGTGCAGGTCGAGGTCGATGCAGGCGACCGCATCCCTGTGCAGAAAATGCTCGGCGACCTCTACGACGCGACCGGATGAACCGCGCGCGGACCCAGGTCGCGGCCTGGTGGGAACGCGTGGTGAGACCCCCGTCGGTCGGTTGGCGGCTGCCGGCGGAGAAGCTGGTGTCGCTGATGTTGTTGTGGGCCGACGACTCATGGCAGATCGAGGCGGGTATCGCGGTCGGCACCGAACCCGTCTGGCAGCGTCACGGCGCACCGGCCGACCTTGCTGCGCTGCTCTCCGAGGGCTTCGGCGTGACGTGGACGCAGGCGCACGGCGACGTCCGTCGACTCGACCCGCAGCCGGCTCTCGCGGCGATGGCCGGCCAGGACGGAACGGTGTCCTCCTGGATCGACACCTGCCTAGCGGGCGGCCGACCGTTCACGGTGACGCTCGACAGTTCTCAGGGCGCGGTCGCGATGCTGCGGCCGGTCGACCGGCGGGGCGTCGCCTCGCCCGAGTCGGTGCTGCTCGCCGGGCTGGTCGACGAGAAGACGGCGAACATCGATCCGCGTGCCCGCAACTGGACGTCGGAGGTCGACCGCTGGGACTTCGCCGCCCGACCGTGGCTGGTCGACACCGCGGCGTGGCTCAACGCGCGGGCGCAGCGCGACTGGCGGGTCGCGGCGTGGTGGCTTCCGGAGACCACGGCGTTGCGACCGCGGGTGCCGATGCTCGCCGGGACGTGTGGGGACCGGCTGAACCGGTTCCTGGACACCCCGGCCCGGGTCGACGCACCGACGCCCGCCACCTACGGGCTGGTGGAACCGGCCGAGCGGGGGACGTGGCTGCTACTCGTCGAATGGTCGCCACGCGGAGGTGGGGACGACGAGGCCGCCGGTGTGCTCGGCTTCGTCCGCAGCGCGTCCGGGGGCACGGTGGCCGTCCGCTGCTATCACTGGTCGCTGCGGACCCTCCCGACCCTGCTCCGGTCGGTACGCGTCGAGGGCGACGCGATCTGGTCGCTCGAGCACCGGCCGGTCGTCGAGACCATGCTGCGCGACGCCGTCGCAGCCGGCGGGATACCAGCGGCGTGGGAGCTGAGCCCCGTCTGACCGTGTGTCAGAACTCGGTGGTCACGAGGTCGATGACCCGCTCGTCGTCGTCCAGGACAGGGACGAGGGTCCACTTGTCGAATGCCGTGCACGGGTGGGAGATACCGAGCACCACCTGGTCGCCGACGGCGAGCTCGCCGTCGTGACGCAGGAAGGCGTGCTGATCGTTGCATCTCATCACGCTGACACCGGTGAGGGACTGCGCGGGACCGGCGGGTAAGTCATGACGTCGACGTACGGCGAGCGGGATCGGCAGGTCGATGTCGAACGGCGCGTCGCGCTTCCCGAAGCCCACGATCGCCAACCCGGGTTCGGGAGTCGACAGCACGCTGGCGTAGAGCCGCAGCGCCGGCAGCAGGGTGCCGGCCGGGTTGTGTGCAACCTCCCGCATCGGTGAGCTCCGGTCCAGCATGCCGTGGTCGTGAGTGAGGTACCCGCCGCTGCGGAGCACCTTCCGCACGTGGATGCCGGCCGCGTCGTCCATCTTCGCGAACGCGGCCGCGACGAGGTCGGGATAGGACGACCCGCCGGCGGTGAGGATCACTTCGTCGAGACCGGCGAAATCATCGGCCGCCGCGAGTTCGGCCAGCACGGTGACGAGGTCGTCGATCATCGCGTCGACGGCAGCCTCGTCACCGATGCTCCTGCCGGAACCGGCGACCCCCTCGAAGCACTCGACCCCGACCAGCCGGAGATGTGCCGACGCGGCGACCGCGGCGGCGACCGCGCGGGCCGCACCGGGATCGCGCACGCCGGCCCGGCCGCCGGGAATGCCCCACTCCAGCAGCACATCGAGCGGTGCGGTCGCCGCAGCGGCCGCCAATGCGGCCGACAGCAGGTCGGCTCCCGCGGCGGAGTCGACGAGCAGTAGCAGCTTGACGGTACCGGCCGCGACCGTCTCGGCGACCCAGCGCAGGCCGCCCGGGTCGGTGACCTCGTTCGCGAGGATGATCCGGGGGACACCCCAGCCGGCGAAGGTGCGGGCCTGCCCCGTGGTCGCGGCGGTGATCGCCCATGCGCCGTGTCGAAGCTGGCGAGCGGTCAGCTCCGGTGACATCGAGGTCTTGCCGTGCGGCGCGAGGTCGAAGCCGAGCCCGGCGACCCAGTCCGCCATCACCGTCGCGTTGTGCTCGAGCGCGCTCTCGCGCAGTGTGAGCGCCGGCATCATCAGCTCGCTGACATGCCGTCCCGCCGCCACGGCGGTGGCAGTGGAATCGCCGGGCTCGGGCCAACTGCGGTAGCGGGTGCCGAACACCGGGTCGGTCATGATCGGCCTGTCGTGGACGAGGTATCAGCGGTGTGCGGGCTTCGAGGGGTGTCGCGGGTGTACTGGTCGGTGAGGTCGTCGGGACCGACGAGGTTGTCGGCGAGGACTGCGCGCACCGCAGCGTGTCGACGGGCGAGTGCCGCCGATGTCGCCGCCGTGCGCCCCAGCCATCCCGGTGGGTCGTCGGGCACCGACACCGGCAGTGCCCGGCCGCCGACGAAGGTGGCCACGTTGACGAGGCGGAACGGGGCGACCCGCCGGTTGAGGTGCGCGTCGGTGACGACGGTCGGGGCCTCGAGCATCTCGAACAGGGCCAGGTCGGCCGGTGCCCCGACCGTGAGCGTCGCGTGCCCGTCGGGTAGTCCGGCGATCCGGGCGGGGGTGGTGGTCGAGGCCTGCAGGGCGTTGCCGAAGGGCATCCCGAGGGCCACCAGCTTGATCAAGGTCGACGGGAGGTCGAACGCGGGACCGGTGACCGAGCGGGCGTGCAGATCGCTCGAGACGACATGCGGCCACATCCCCTCGGCCGTGAACGCCTCCGCGACACCGAAGTCGAAGCCGCCGGAGCCGTGTCCGACGTCGAACAGGACGCCACGCTCGTAGGCCGCCCGTGCGACCGCGGTGACGCCGTCGTCGTCGACCAACCCGGCGGTGACGCCGGTGAAGCAGTGCGTGAGGACGTCGCCCGGCCGGAGCATTGCCAGCACCTCGTCGGCACGCGGCGGGGCGTAGCTGACATGCGCCATCACCGGGAGACCGGTGCGTTCGGCCACCTCGAGACCGCGTCGCAGCGGTTCGAGGCCGGATCCGCCGACGGCGTGCCGGTCGACCCGGATCTTGATTCCGCAGACGAGGTCGCGGTGTGCGGCGACCGCGTCGACGGCAGCTTCCACGTCGACGTTGACCAGGGTCACGGATTCACCGGTCTGGCCGGCAAGCCCGAGCCCACTGATGTTGAGGAACACCTTGGTGCGTACGACGTTGCGGCGTAGGACGTCGGTGAACGCGTCGATCGTGAACGCACCGGCCGAGCCCGCGTCCACCCAGGTCGTCACGCCCGACACGGCCGCGACCGGGTCGGGACGGATGCCCCAGTAGGAGCCGCCGGCGAACAGGTGGGTGTGCAGGTCGACCAGCCCGGGCACCAGCAGCAGACCGGTTCCGTCGACGTGGACGGTGGCGCTGCCCGGGTCGAGTCCGGGCCAGATCTCGCTGATCAGACCGTCGCGCACCGCAACGTCGGTGACGGCGTCGAAGCCGCTGCCGGGATCGAGGACCCGGGCACCGGTCACCAGCAGGTCGGCGGCCGGTCGTGTGGCCGGTCGTGTGGTCGGGACGCTCATCTGGCGAACTCGAGCGCAGGCATCCCGGAGGTGCCCGGGACGACGGCGAACACCGCACCTGCGGCCGGATCGTCGCCGGCGGCGAGGCCTTCGCGCGAGGTGGTGATGTAGAGCGTCGACATGTCGCTCCCACCGAAGGTGCACGCGGTCACCTGCCGCGCGCCGACCTCGACGCGGGTGAGCAGATCGCCTGCCGGGCTGAAATGGAGAACCGCAGATCCGCCGAACTGTGCCACCCAGAGGTTGCCGTCGACGTCGACGGTCATGCCGTCGGGGTGACCCGCCTCGGCGACCGCGGTCCGCCGGTTCAGCAGGTTCCCGTCGACGTAGTCGAGCACGTCCACGCGGCCGGTCGGGGTATCGATGTAGTAGGCCTGCCGGGAGTCCGGGGAGAACGCGAACCCGTTCGACACGGTGACATCCGACCAGAGCCGGTCGGTCGTGAGGTCCGGGTTCAGCCGCCAGAACGCCCCGCGTCCCGGGGCGGCGTCGTAGCCCATCGACCCGCAGTAGAAGCGGCCGTCGGGGTCGGTGCCGCCGTCGTTCATGCGGACGCCCGTGTCGCTCCACAGGGTCCCGAGCTGGTGCTGTTCGCCGTCGGGGTCGATCAGCGCGAAACCACGTTCGACGGCAACCACCAGACCGCCGTCGGCGCGAGGCCGGAAAGCGGCCGCGATCGCTCCGACGCTGAGCCGGTTGGAATGCCCGTTGTGCGGGTCCAGGCGCACGATCGCGCCGGCCAGGAGATCGACCAGGTGCAGGCACTGCCGTCGTTGCGACCACACCGGGCCCTCACCGTGGGTGGTGATCACCCCGCTGACCCGCTTCGCGACGAGGGTCCTGACCTCGCTCGCACCGTCGTCGGGTGCGGTCGCGCTGCCGTTGTTGCCATGGGTGTCGGTCACCGCCCACATCCTGCCAGCCGGCGGGCGTCCTTGCTGGCCTACCTCGGCCGGGTCGCCGCCGTTCGCGGGGCCCGGACCCTGACACGCTTGCGGGCATGAAGATCCTGGTCACCGGCGGCCGCGGCCGCATCGGCACTCGCACTGTCCTTCGACTCGTCGGACTCGGTCACGAGGTCGTGAGTGCCGACACCGCCGAAACGCTCGTCGCCGGGGCGGATCCGCGCGAGGTCGAGCTCGACATCCGAGATCTCGGAGCGGTGACGGCGGCGGCGCGGGGCTGCGAGGCGATCGTGCACGCCGGCGCGATCCCCGGCGACCGGGAGGGTGAGATGCCGCTGGTCATCACGACCAACGTCGCGGGGACGCTCAACGTCCTGCTGGCCGCGGCCGACCTCGGGATCAGCCGGATCGTCGCCTTCTCGAGCATCAACGCGATCGGCGTCGTCGGCCGGCATGGCACCCTGCCCGACCGGTTGCCCTTCGACGACACTCATCCGCACCGCCCGTATCCGGGCTACCAGCTGTCCAAACACCTCGGCGAGGAGGCGTGTACGTCCTTCGCGAACGCCTACGGCATGACGATCGTCAGCCTTCGCCCGGTCGCCGTCCTCGACGCGACGCGCTACGCGGGTTGGCGCGACGGTCACCAGCCAGACCTCGACTGGGTGCGGCGCGAGTTCGGTGCCTACGTCGACGTGGAGGACGTCGTCGACGCGGTGGTGGCCGGCCTTGCGGCCGACGGCGTCGGCCATACCGCCGTCCTGCTCGCCGCCGGCGACACCGCGATGGCCGAGACCACCGCCGACCTCGCTGCGGCGGTGTTCCCGGACATACCGTGGGTCGGGACAACGCTGGCGGAGTGGGTGGCCGACGACCCGCACCGCGGGTTCGTCGACACCCGCGGTGCGTACGAGCTCCTCGGCTGGCGTGCGACCAGAGGGTGGCGTACGGATTGACGAGACATTCTGTTCAGAAAGGCACCTCCCCGAGCAATCGTGGAGGTGCTTGTCTGCATAAGCGTTGGCTCGACCGGGACTAGTGCGAGTCGCGCGGGATGGCGTGTCCGCGGCTGCCGACGAGGAAGTCGAAGTCGGCACCCTCGTCGGCACCGTTGACGTGGTTGATGTAGAGCCAGGTGTAGCCCGAGGTGTAGGGCAGGACGGGTGCGGTCCAGTTCGCCTTGCGGCGAGCGAGTTCCTCGTCCGAGACCTCGAGCCGGATCGAGCGGCCGGGGACGTCGAGAGTGATCGCGTCGCCCGTCTCGACCAGCGCCAGCGGACCGCCGAGCGCGGTCTCGGGAGTGACGTGCAACACCACGGTGCCGTAGGACGTGCCGCTCATGCGTCCGTCACAGATCCTGATCATGTCCTCCACACCGGCCTCGAGAAGCTTCGTCGGCAAGACGACGTTCGCCACCTCCGGCATGCCCGGGTAGCCACGCGGGCCGGCGCCGCGGATCACCAGGATGTCGTCGGCGGTCACGTCCATGTCGGGATCCGGCGCGACCAAGTTGTAAGCCTCGACGTTGTCGAACACGAGTGCCCGGCCACGGTGCTGCATGAGGGCGGGCGTCGCCGCCGACTGCTTGATCACGGCGCCGCCGGGGGCGAGATTGCCCCAAAGCACCGCCGTACCGTTGCCGGCGGCCTGGAACGGTTCGGCGTACGTGCTCACGACATCGTCGTTGTAGCCGACCGCGTCGGCGACGTTCGCACCGATCGTCTCGCCGGTCACCGTCATCGCGTCCGGATGCAGATGCCCCGCCTCGGTCATCCGCTGATGCACGACCGGAAGGCCACCGGCGTAGCAGAAGTCCTCCATCAGGTACTTGCCCGAGGGCATCAGGTTCACCAGCGTCGGGACGGGCCGGACCAGGGAGTCGAAGTCGTCGAGTTCGAGTGGGACCCCGAGCCGACCGGCGATCGCGGTGAGGTGGATCAGCGCGTTCGTCGAGCCGCCGATGGCGGCGTTGGTGCGGATCGCGTTCTCGAACGCGTCCCTGGTCATGATGTCGCTGGGCTTGAGGTCCTTCTCGACCATGTCGACGATGCGACGTCCGGCCTCCTGCGACTGCGCGAACCGGCGGGCGTCGACCGCCGGCCAGGTAGACGCGTTGGGCATCTGCATCCCGAGCGACTCGGCCATGCACGCCATCGTGGACGCGGTTCCCATCGTCATGCAGTGGCCGTTGCTGCGGCTCATGCAGCTCTCGGCGAAGAAGCAGTCCGCCTCGGTCATCCGGCCGGCGGCGACCTCGGCCTCGAACTTCCACACATGCGTACCGGAGCCGATGTCCTCGCCGCGGAACTTACCGTTGAGCATCGGGCCGCCGGTGATCATCAGGGCCGGCAGATCGACGCTGGCTGCCGCCATCAACATCGCCGGGGTCGTCTTGTCGCAGCCGGACAGGAGCACGACGCCGTCGAGCGGGTTGGCGCGGATGAGCTCCTCGACCTCCATCGCCATCAGGTTGCGGTAGAGCATCGCGGTCGGGCGCATCAGCGTCTCGCCGGTGGCCATCGTCGGGAATGCGAGCGGGAAGCCGCCGGCCTGCCAGACGCCACGCTTCACCGCCTCGGCGATCTTCGGGAGGTGGGCGTTGCAGGGCGCGAGCTCGGACGCGCTGACCGCGATCCCGATGACCGGCCGACCGTCGAAGGAGTCCGAAGCGAAGCCCTGGTTGCGCATCCACGATCGGTAGGTCATGCCGGAGCGCCCGTGCGCGCCGAACCAGGCGGCGCTACGGCGGGTGCCCTCGTGGTCTTGTACGGACGGCTGGTTCATCGATGTGCTCCCAAAGACGGTCGGACGGCCACGGCGGACGCTGAGCGGTCCCTACCCGGCATTCTGCCGCTTCCCACCCCTCGGAGTGCCGCCCGGTCGCAGCGACCGGCGGCCCACGTCCGTGACCGGACACGTTCCGGTCCGGCGTTCCATCGCCAGGTTGCGCTTGGGTCACGGAACGGCCGCCGCAGCGCGAGTGCGGTTGCGGGAACCGGCATTTCGGGGTTGCGATGGTGCGGCTAGGGCGCGGGGAGTCGGGCACCAACGGAGGTGCGTCGGCCATCCTTCGATGGGAGCCACCATGACCGTTGACATCACCACCACCGATCCGCAGGGCCGGCCCGCGAGCGTCCTTCGCCGGCGCACTCTGCTCGCCGCCGCCGCCGCCGGTGCGGGTGCGGCTGCTGTCGCGCTGGCCGGGTGCGGAGGTTCCGGCTCCGGCGGCTCGAGCGACGGCCAGCAGGCCGCCTCCACGGCCAAGGGATCGGCCAAGACGCCGGTCGCGACGCCGGCCAGCTTCAATGAGTCGCCGAAGCTGGCCGACCAGGTGAAGGCAAAGAGTCTGCCGCCGGTGGCCGAGCGGCTCCCCGAGGTCCCCTACGTCATCCCGCACAACTGGACGAAGAAGGGCAACTACGGCGGGACGATGAAGGTGCTCGTCGGCGCGACCAGCGGGTCCGACGCGGGGGCGATCGCCAACTACTTCTACGGGTACACGATGCTGCGGCTGCTCAACGACGGCACCACGATCGGACCTGGCGTGGTGGAGAAGTGGGAGAGCAACACCGACACCAGCGAGTGGACCTTCCATTTCCGCAAGGGCCTCAAGTGGTCCGACGGGCACCCGTGGAGCACCGCCGACATCATGTTCTGGTGGAACGACATGGCGAACAACGCGGACTACATCGCCGAGTCGGTGCCGGATGAGTGCAAGTCCGCCAAGAAGACGATCGCCAAGATCACGGCACCCGACGACCTCACTCTGAAGGTCTCCTTCGACACGCCCGCGCCGCTGTTCCCGGCCAAGATCGCTTCGTACTCGAGAGGTTACCGCGGCAACGGCGCGTCGTGGATGGTGCCGAGCCATTTCGTCAAGCAGTTCCACAAGACCTACAACAAGAACGTGCCGTCGGACTGGGCTGCCGTGGGCCGGCTGTGGGAGACCAACGCCGACTACAAGCGCAACCCCAAGTGCCCGACGCTGGCAGGCTTCCGGCTCACCAAGTACAGCGAGGGCCGATCCCTCACCTGGGAACGCAATCCCTACTACTACGGCGTCACCAAGGACGGTGACCAGCTGCCCTACCTGGACTCGATCCTGATGACCTCGGTGCAGGACCCGCAGGTCGGCAAGGTGCAGATCACCGCCGGCAAGGTCGACTTCAGCCACGGCCCGTTCAACAGCCTCGCGCTCGCCGACGTCAGCACACTGAAGAAGGCGTCGGAGAAATCGGGCATCGAGGTGCTGCTCTGGGACACCGGCAGCGGCACGGCGTCGATGATGTTCCTCAACCAGGACTACAAGGATCCGGTCTATCGCAAGCTGTTCCGTGAGCCGAAGTTCCGCCAGGCGCTCTCCCTCGCGTTCAACCGGGAAGAGGCCAAGAAAGCCATCTACTTCCAGCAGGGCGAGCCGAGCACGGGAACGAGCGGACCCAAGGGTGCGGAGTTCGTCGGGTCCGACGAGGGCAAACAACTCTACCTGAAGTGGCGCGACTCGTTCGTCAAGTTCGATCCGGACGGAGCGAAGAAACTGCTGGACGAGATCGGCGTCGTCGACAAGGACGGTGACGGCCTCCGCGAGTTCTCCGATGGGAGCAAGCTCAAGCTGCGCATCGACATCAACGCCGACGCGGCCGACGAGCACAAGCAGAAGGACGCCCAGCTGGTGCGGGACTGGAGAGCCGTCGGGCTGTTGCTGGCGATCAATCCGGTGCCGCCGACGTCGTTCGGCGACAACTGGGCGAACGGGTCGTACATGATCCACTCGAACTGGGAGGTCAGCGGCCCGCCCAACACGCTGCTCGGCAACCCGGGTTGGCTCGTCCCGATCCAGAACGACCGCTGGGCTCCGATGCAGGGGGCGATGTACTCCGTGCGCGGAACGCCGGCGGAGAAGACCGAACTCGACGTCGACCCGTACAAGCGCAAGCCGCCGCGGGCCGCGCCCGAGCCCGGCGGCCCGATCGACAGGCTGTGGAAGCTGCTCGACCAGGCGACGCTCGAGCCGGACGAGCTCAAACGGCAGAAGCTCGTCTTCGAGATCTGCAAGATCCATGTCACCGACGGCCCGTTCTTCCAGGGCACGGTGGCCAACGCGCCCGCCGTCGAGGTCCACAAGGTCGGCCTCAACAACGTGCCCACGCGGGACAATCTCGCGCTCGGCGGGATGACGAACCCGTGGGGTCATCCGACGCCCGCGGTCTATGACCCCGAGACCTTCTTCTGGGACAAGCCCGCCGACCACACGATCTAGCCAGGCGGCAGACTGGGCGCATGTCACAACCGACCGAGCCATCGCTGTCCGACGACATCCCCGACCCCGCCGTCGGGGCCATCATCTGGACCGACCTGACCGTGCCGGACGCTGCCGGTGTCCGCGACTTCTACGCCGGTGTCGTCGGCTGGACCGCGCACGAGCATCCGATGGACGGATACTCCGACTACCTGATGGCGACCGAGGACGGCGACCCCGTCTCGGGTATCTGCTACCGCCGCGGGCCGAACGCCGACGCGCCGCCGGTATGGCTGATCTACGTCCGTGTGGCCGACCTCGACGCCTCACTGGCGGCGGTGCTCGCCGGCGGGGGGACCGTGCTCGACGAACCCCGTCAGGGCTTCGCGGTGATCACCGATCCGGCCGGCGCCAGCCTGGCGCTGTTCGATCCGAACCACCCGACCGCCGAGGAGTCCGACTCCGCCGACCCCGATCACGAGCACGGGCACAGCCATGGGCACGACGATGACCACGGGCACGGGCACGGGCACGGCCACTGACGTCGAATGTCCGGCCGAACAGGCGTGATGGCCGGGTATCGCCGCCGTAGCTGCCGAATCGTTATGGGATATCGGCCTGTTTGATGTTGGCGCGCTGTGTCTCGGCTGTGAGTATGACGGAGGTCACGCGCGGCGAAAAGGTCCGCGGACACTCGACGAAGGGGCATTCCCGATGGCCGACCTACGTACGACAGTCCTGTCCCGGCGGACGGTGCTGATCTCGAGCGCTGCTGCCGCCGGTGCCGCGGTGATCGCGGGCTGCGGCAAGGGCAACACGAAGGGCACCGGTACAGGTACCGGTGCAGGTGGGAGCACCGCGAAGGGGAGCTCCAAGACCGCCCTGCCGAAGCCGGCTGCGTTCCAGCAGGCGCCGAGTCTGGACGCGGCGGTGAAGGCGGGCACACTGCCGGCCGTCGCCGACCGGTTGCCCGACAGTCCCTACGTCGTACCGCACAACTGGGTGCAGAAGGGGAAGTACGGCGGCCTGCTCAAGTCGACGTGCACCGACACGGCGTCGGCGGCGTTGTACGAATACACCTACGGATACTCCTTCCTGCGCTGGCTGAACGACGGTCTCGACATCGGGCCCGGGCTGGCGGAGAAGTGGGAGGTCAACGCGGACGCCACCGTCATCACGTTCCACTTCCGCAAGGGCCTGAAGTGGTCGGACGGCAAGCCGTGGACGACCGCGGACATCATGTACTGGTGGAACGACATGGTGATCAACCCCGACCACACCGACACCCCGCCCGACGACGTCCGGGACGGTAAGGACCAGGTGGCCAAGGTCACCGCGCCAGATGATCTGACGCTCGTATTGACGTTCAATCACCGGCACCCGTCGCGGTCGAGCGCATCGCCGCCTACGTCAGCGGGACGACGATCGGGCCGCGGTGGCTGGCGCCGATGCACTACATCAAGCAGTTCCACCCGAAGTACAACAAGGCCATCAATCCGAAGAGCACATGGCAGACCAAGCACGATCAGAAGCTGCTCTGGAACATGAACCCCGACTGCCCGACGATGGTCGGGTACCGCTGCACCAAGTACAGCGAGGGTCGCGCGGTCTACTGGGAGCGCAACCCCTACTACTACGCGGTCACCAAGGACGGCGACCAACTGCCCTATATCGACAAGTGGCAGTGGATCTGCACGGTCGACCCGCAGGTGCAGAAACTGGCGATGGCAACTTCAAAGGTCGACTACGTGCACTGCCGGCACTGGCCGGTCACGCTCGCCGATTTCTCCACCTTCAAGAAGGCGGAGGCCAAGGGCGGCCTGAAGGTCCTGACGTGGGACACCGGTTCGGGGACGGCGTCGATCACGTTCTTCAACTTCGACACACCCGACACCGACCTGCGGAATCTGCTGGCGGAGAAGGACTTCCGGCTCGCGCTCTCGCACGCGTTCAACCGGCCGCTGGCACGGAAGGCGATCTACTTCGACACCGGTGAGCTCACGACCGGGACGCTGAGTCCGAAGGGTCTGAGCTTCCAGGTCAACGACGAGGCGAAGAAGATCTACACCCAGTGGCGTGACTCCGCCATCGAGTACAACCCGGACAAGGCCAAGGCGTTGCTCGACGGCCTGGGCCTCAAGGACACCGACGGCGACGGTTTCCGTGAATACAAAAACGGCAAGAAGCTGACGCTCCGGCTCGACTACCCCGGTGACACCTCGCAGGAGAACATCGACAAGTGCACCCGGCAGAAGGCCGACTGGGAAGCCGTGGGCCTGAAGGTGAACATCAACCCGACCGCGCCGACCACGTTCGGTGCCCGTTGGGGCCAGGGGCAGCTGATGACCACGACGGCGTGGGAGATCGGCGACAACCAGCCCTACATCTACGCCGGCTGGGTCGTCCCGGTGGCGAACTCGTGGTGGGCGCCGCTCACCGGGCAGGGCTACGTGCAGCGGATCGCTGCACCGGACTCCCTGACCAAGCAGAAGAGCATCAGCCCGTGGAAGCGGCAGCCGCCGTTCCTGATGGAGTCCGACGGGATGCCGTTGGCGAAGACGTTCGCGAAGCTGCAGAACATCTACGACGCCGGCCGGGTCGAGCCTGATGCGATGAAGCGGATCCAGGCCCTGTGGGAGATCTTCAAGATCCACATCGACGAAGGGCCGTTCATGTACGGCATCGTCGCCAACTGGCCGGGCACCGTCCTCCTGCACAACGATCTGAAGAACATCCCGACGCGGGAGAACCTGGCCCAGGGGGGTTGGACCAACCCGTGGTTCCTGCCCTCGCCGGCTGTCTACGACCCGGAAACCTACTTCTGGGACAACCCCGACAAGCACACGGTCTGACCGTGCGGATGTACCGGCTCACGCCACCGTGAGCCGGTACATCGTCGCTGCCGCGGCGGGTGAGCTGGCGCTCAAGCTGAGCGTCGCCTCGCCCGCCGTTGCCGTCCAGGACGTGTTCCGACGTCAGCCGTTGGGTAGATCGGCTCCACCGCGAACGTCCGGCCGGCCAGATGCGGGAGCGGCAGCTCGAGATCCCGTCGTGGAAGTCGCTCATCCCCGGGGGTCGTCGTGGCCACGTCCAGCGATGCGGATCGACAGCATGACGACGAAGTCCGGACTCTAGGATGCGGGCAGGTGGCGGACGCGAAACCATTCGGCCCCTGCCACTTTGCCCGCCCCGGCTCGAATCCAGGAGACGTCGTGAGTAGCGAGAAGTACGTGGTGGGAGTCGATTTCGGCACCCTGTCCGGACGTGCCGTGGTGGTAGCGATCGCGGACGGCTCCGAGCTGGGCAGTGCGGTTCAGGAGTATCCGCACGCCGTGCTCTCCGAGCACATGCCCGACGGGACGACGCTTCCGCCCGAGTGGGCGTTACAGGTTCCGGCGGACTACATAGAGGTGCTCCGTAGCGCGGTGCCACGGGCGCTGGCCGACGCCGGTGTCGACGCGGGCGACGTCGTCGGGATCGCCACCGACTTCACCGCGTGCACGATGCTGCCCACGTTGGCCGACGGCACTCCGCTGTGCGAGGTGGAGGAGTTCGCCGGCGAGCCGCACGCCTACGTGAAGCTCTGGCGGCACCACGCCGCGCAGGGCCAGGCCGACCGGATCAACGCGCTGGCGGAGAAGCGTCACGAAACCTGGCTCCCCCGGTACGGCGGGCTGATCTCGTCGGAATGGGAGTTCGCCAAGGGCCTTCAGGTTCTCGAGGAGGCGCCCGAGGTCTATGCGGCGTGCGAGTGCTGGGTCGAAGCTGCCGACTGGATCGTCTGGCAGCTGTGTGGCCGATACGTGCGGAACGCGTGTACGGCCGGCTACAAGGCCATCCTGCAGGACGGCGAGTACCCGTCCCGGGACTTCCTCGAGGCGTTGAACCCGGCGTTCGCTGATTTCGTCACCGACAAGGTCGAGCGCCCGATCGGTCAGCTCGGTTCGGCGGCCGGCCCGCTCTCGGCGACGGCCGCGGCCTGGACCGGCCTGCCCGAGGGCATCGCGGTCGCGGTCGGCAACGTCGATGCCCACGTCACCGCACCCGCCGCCCGGGCCGTCGAGCCGGGCCAGATGGTGGCCATCATGGGCACCTCCACCTGCCACGTGATGAACAGCGACACCCTGCGCGAAGTACCGGGCATGTGCGGCGTGGTCGACGGCGGGATCGTCAGCGGACTCTGGGGATACGAAGCGGGTCAGAGCGGCGTCGGCGACATCTTCGGGTGGTTCGTCGACCAGCAGGTACCGGCGTCCTACCGGGACGCCGCGGAGTCGGCGGGCGTCACGATCCACGAACACCTCAGCACCCTCGCCGCGACGGCGGACGTCGGTGAGTCCGGACTGGTGGCGCTCGACTGGCACAGCGGCAACCGTTCGGTTCTCGTCGACCACGACCTCTCCGGGCTCGTCGTCGGGCTGACCCTCAGCACCCGCCCGGAGGAGATCTACCGCGCCCTGATCGAGGCCACCGCATTCGGCACCCGCACGATCGTGGAGACGTTCAACGCGGCCGGTGTGCCGGTGACCGAGCTCGTCGTGGCCGGCGGCCTGCTCAAGAATCCGTTGGTCATGCAGATCTACGCCGACGTCACCAACCTGTCGCTGTCGACCATCGTCTCCGACCAGGGTCCCGCACTCGGCTCGGCCATTCACGCGGCCGTGGCGGCCGGGGAGTATCCCGACGTGCACGCCGCGTCGGCCGCGATGGGCCGGGTAGAGCGCAACCGGTACGTCCCGATCCCTGAGAACGTCGCCGCCTACGACGCCCTGTACGACGAATACCGCACGCTGCATGACTATTTCGGCCGTGGGGCCAACGACGTCATGCACCGGCTCAAGCAGCGACGTCGCGAACTCAAGGCAGGCAAGGGCTGATGGGCGTCGACGACGACATCGCCGCCACCGTGGAGGATCTGCGTGTCGAGGTCGCCACCCTGCACAGCGAACTGACCCGCTGGGGCCTGGTGGCCTGGACCGCCGGCAATGTATCTGCCCGGGTGCCCGGCCGTGACCTCCTGGTCATCAAGCCATCGGGTGTCTCCTACGACGAGCTGTCTCCCGACGCCATGGTGGTGTGCGACTTCGACGGCGACCTGGTCGACGGTCACCACTCCCCGTCGTCGGACACCGCCGCGCACGCCTACGTCTACCGGCACATGCCCGACGTCGGCGGAGTGGTCCACACCCACTCGACCTACGCGACCGCATGGGCCGCCCGAGGCGAGTCGATCCCCTGTGTGCTGACGATGGCGGCCGACGAATTCGGCGGCGACATCCCGGTCGGACCGTTCGCCCTGATCGGCGACGACTCCATCGGGCGCGGCATCGTCGACACGCTGCAGAACAGCCGATCCAGGGCAGTGCTCATGCAGAACCACGGCCCGTTCACCGTCGGCACGGACGCGAGGGCCGCCGTCAAGGCCGCGGTCCTGGTCGAGGACGTCGCCAGGACCGTTCACATCGCACGGCAGCTCGGTACACCTTTGCCGATCGGGCCACGCGATGTGGATTCGCTCTACGACCGCTATCAGAACGTCTACGGACAACAGCCACCAGCCGATAGGAGACATCCGTGACCCTCACTCCCGCACCTCGTGAGATCTGGTTCCTCACCGGGAGCCAGGGGCTCTACGGCGACGACATCCTCGCCCAGGTGGCCGATCAGTCCCGCCAGGTCTCCGACGCGCTCGCCGCCGCAAGCGACATCCCGGTAGCCGTCGTCGCCCAACCCGTACTGACCGACGCCGCCGCCATCCGACATGTGATGACAGCGGCCAACGCGAGCGATGCCTGTGTCGGCGTCATCGCCTGGATGCACACGTTCAGCCCCGCGAAGATGTGGATCGGCGGCCTCGACCTGCTGCGCAAGCCGCTGCTCCACCTGCACACGCAGGCGAATGTCGCGCTGCCGTGGGCCGAGATCGACATGGACTTCATGAACCTGAACCAGGCGGCGCACGGCGATCGCGAGTTCGGTTACATCCAGACCCGGATCGGGATGGAGCGCACAACGGTTGCCGGCCACGTGAGCGATCCGCGGGTGACTGCCCGGGTCGGCGCCTGGGCACGGGCCGCGCTGGGTCGCGCCGAGTTGTCGACGATGCGGCTGGCGCGATTCGGCGACAACATGCGCAATGTCGCGGTGACCGAAGGCGACAAGGTCGAAGCCGAGCTGACGTGGGGGGGGGTCGGTCAACACCTACGGCGTCAACGACCTGGTGGCGTTCGTCGACGACGTCACCGACGCCGAGATCACTGCACTGGTGGAGGATTACGGCGACTCCTACACCGTCGCGCCGGAATTGGCGCCGGGCGGGGAGCGGCACGAGTCCCTGCGTTACGGAGCGCGTATCGAGGCGGGGCTGCGGTCCTTCCTCGTCGACGGTGGGTTCACGGCTTTCACCACCAACTTCGAAGACCTGGGCGGCCTGCGTCAACTGCCCGGCCTGGCGGTTCAGCGGCTGATGGCCGACGGCTACGGCTTCGGTGGCGAGGGCGACTGGAAGACCTCGGTCATGCTCCGCACCCTCAAGGTGGTGGCGCAGGGACTCGCGGGCGGGACGTCGTTCATGGAGGACTACACCTACCACCTCGTCCCGGGTGAGGAATTGATCCTCGGGGCCCACATGCTCGAGGTGTGTCCGTCGATCGCCGCGGACAAGCCCACGCTGGAGATCCACCCGCTGGGCATCGGCGGACGTGACGATCCCGTCCGGCTCGTGTTCGACGCCGCGCCGGGCAATGCGGTCGTCCTGGGCACCTCCGATCTCGGCGACCGGTTCCGATTCGTCGCCAACGACGTGGAGGTGGTCGCGCCGCTCGCTCCGCTACCGCGGCTGCCCGTCGCCCGAGCGGTGTGGAAGCCGGCGCCCGACCTCTACACGTCGACGGAGTGCTGGCTGGTGGCGGGCGCGCCGCACCACACGGTCCTGTCCACCGCGCTGACCAGCGAGCATCTCGCCGATCTCGCCGACATGATCGACACCGAGCTCGTCCTGATTGACGCCGACACGTCGGTGCGCCGGTTCCGGCAGGAGCTGCGGTGGAACGCGGCCTACCGTCGGCTGGCTCAGCGACTGTGACAGAAGGAATCGAGAGTAAGGAATCGACGGCATGCGCGTAGCTCGACTTCACGGTGTCGGTGATCTTCGGATCGCAGACGAAGCCGATCCCGTCGACGACAGGCCGGGGTGGTCCGTCATCCGGGTGACGTCGGTCGGGTTGTGCGGATCGGACCTGCACTGGTTCGCCGACGGCGGCATCGGCGAGAACCGCATCGAGGCGCCGCTGGTGCCCGGTCACGAGTTCGCCGGCGTGGCCGCCACCGGCCCGTACGCCGGTCGCCGCGTTGCCGTTGACCCCGCCATTCCCTGTGGACAATGCGAATTCTGCCGTAGCGGGAACGGAAACCTGTGCCCGACCGTTCAGTTCGCCGGCCACAGCTCTCTCGACGGCGGACTGCGTGAGCTGCTCCTGTGGCCCGATCATCTGCTGGTGCCGCTGCCCGACGACCTCAGTGACGACGCCGGCGCGATCCTCGAACCGTTCGGGGTGGCGATCCACGCGGTGAAGATGGGTCACGTCGAGCTCGGCGCGGATGTTCTCGTCGTCGGGGCGGGGCCGATCGGCGTTCTGGCCGCGCAGGTGGCGAGGAGATCAGGTGCTGGGCGCGTGTTCGTCAGCGAGCCGCTCGAGCACCGTCGCGTCACCGCCGAACGGGTCGGCGCGGACGAGGTCTGGGCGCCGGCGCAGGTCGCTGCCGGCCTGTCCGCAGTGACCGGCGGCCGGGGTGCGGACGTCGTCATCGAACTGGCCGGTAACGACGACGCGATCGGCACCGCGGTCGACGCCGCCAGGCCCGGCGCCCGGGTCGTCCTCGCCGGTATACCCAGCGGGGCCACATCGTCCTTCATGGCCGCAACGTCGCGACGCAAAGGGCTCACGTTCGTGATGTCGCGGCGGATGCACGAGACCTACCCGCTCGCCATCGATCTGGCGACGGACGGCCTCGACCTGGACCACCTGGTGACCGCGCGGTACCCGCTCGACGCCGCCGCCGCGGCGTTCACCGCGGCTGTCGCGCGCACCGGCGACAAGGTCGTCATCGAGGTATCCGCGCCAGCGTGACGCTGAGTCACTGTTGAGGGGGTCACGCCGAGAGTGCGCAAGTGAACCCCGACATCGACGTCTGAGGTTGAATTGCGCATTCTCGGCGAAGGCTCAGAGCTGCGGGACCGCCAGGCCGGCAGCGTTGGGCGCCGACGTGGTGAGATCGACGCCGGCGCGCTGCATGAACTCGTAGCCCAGCTGGGACCGGCGGACCCGCTCGCTCGACAACGCCACCGTCGTCGCCTCGAGGTGGCTCCCGGCCGGATAGACGTCCGGGGCGTTGCGCAGGCCGAACTTGAGGTAGATCGGGGCGGCCACCTTCACCAGGTCGGGGATCTCGTGGTGCCGGATGAAGCCGCCGGTGTTGTCGGGCGCCTCGACGTAGATGTCGAGCGGGATGTCGACGGCCGCACGGATGGCCGCGATCTGGCCGAGCGACAGGTCGGTGGGCAGGTTCAGGGTGTTCGCACCGAGGTCCTCGAGGACGCGGGCAGCGGCCGCGTTGCCGGCCGGCAGCATCACCGACACCTTGAGGACCAGGTCGTCGGGGAGATCGCCGGCGGTGCGGAGCTGGTCGGCTGCGGCCAGCGCGCCGAGGTCGGAGATCAACACGCTGCGGAAGCCGTGGTCGACCGCGCGGAGTATGTCATCGAGGACCGCCGCGAGCTGGGACTGTCCGTGCGCTGTCGGTGCGATCAGCGGGGCCACTGCGGAGCGGGCGGACGCCGACAGTCCCCAACCCGCGCAGGGCCGGGCGAACAGGCTGTATTCGACGCCGGCCTCGGCCGTGAGCTGTGCCATCTCGTCCAGTTCGGCGTCGGTGTGCAGGAAGATCCCGCTGCCCTGGGACAGCCGCCGGATCGGCACGCCACGCTCGTGCGCGCCGGTGAGCACCGCGCGGGCGCACGCCGGACCCTCGACGCTCGGGATTTCCATCCGCCAGGCCACACCGTCGGGGAACCGCTTGGCCGACGCGGGCAGCTCGCCGAGGTCGCGGGTCGGCAGACCGAGCCGTTCGAGGAGTCCGGCCCCGGTCGTGGCCGGTGCGGGAGACGGGGTGAAGTCGGGAGCAGTCACCCCGGACAGCCTGCCGCACCACTGACCGGCTCCGGCGATCGGGCGACCTGATCGGGCCGGGACCGGTCTCGCTCGTTAGTGTGAACGGGCCCGGGAACGTACCCGGTGCATCCGCTGTTGAGGAGAGCCGTGTTCATCGTTCGATACGTCACCGCCGGATCGACCCCTCGGGTCGGCGTCGTGCAGGAGCTGGGCGGGCCGGTCACCGACGTGCTCGGGGTCAACTCACTGGCCGAGTTGCTCGGGCACAGCGCCGAGGAGATCCGCGCGCTGATCGAGGCCTCCGCCGGCGGCGCGGCCGTCGAGGGGGACGTGCGGCTGCTGCCGCCGATCGACGGCCGGACCGAGGTGTGGGCCTCCGGTGTCACCTACCTGCGCTCCCGCGACGCCCGGGTCGAGGAGAGTACGGAGAAGAGCGTCTACGAGAAGGTGTATGACGCCGAGCGTCCGGAGCTGTTCTTCAAGTCCGTCTCCTGGCGGGTACTCACTGACGGCGAGCCGATGGGCATTCGTGCCGACTCCGGTCTCGACGTCCCCGAGCCGGAGCTCGCGGTGGTCGCCAACAGCACCGGCGTCGTCGTCGGCTACCTGGTCTGTGACGACGTCAGCTCCCGCAGTATCGAGGGCGAGAACCCGCTCTATCTCCCCCAGGCCAAGGTCTACGCCGGGTCGTGCGCGATCTCGGCCGGCATCCGTCCCGCGTGGGAGATCGAGCACGCCGACGACCTGGCCGTCACGCTTACGGTGACCCGCGCCGGCGAGGTCGCCTTCAGCGGCGAGACCTCGACGTCGCAGATGCGGCGTCAGCTGCCCGACCTCGTCGAGTGGCTCTACCGTGGCGACGCCTACCCGGCCGGGGTCGTGCTCTCCACCGGCACCGGCATCATCCCCGAGCTGGACTTCACTTTGACCGACGGCGACGAGGTCGCCATCACGGTTGCCGAGGTCGGCACGCTGACCAACCCTGTCGTCGTCGGCACCGAGCCCTTCGGCTGGCTGCTGGACGACAGCGCGGACACGATCACGAGAGGCACTCATGCTTGAGGACAGCACCCCGGCACAGGTCGCCGCCGCCGCCGCGGCAGCGGCCGGCGCAGCCCGCGCATTCGGCGATCCCGACGCCACCCCCCTCCGGGTCGCTGCCTTGATGGCGATCGCCGACGCGATGGACGCCGCCAAGGCCGAACTGGTCGACCTCGCGGGTGTCGAGTCGCACCTGCCGGCCGGCCGCCTCGACGGCGAGCTGACGCGTACGACCTACCAGCTCCGGCTGTTCGCCGAGTACCTCGCCGAGGGCAGTTGGGCCGAGGCCACCATCGACACCGCCGACCCGGACTGGGTGCTCGGCCCGAAGCCCGATCTGCGCCGTCTGCTCGTGTCGATAGGACCCGTCGCGGTGTATGCCGCCAGCAACTTCCCGTTCGCCTTCTCGGTCGCCGGCGGCGACACCGCGGCCGCGCTGGCCGCGGGCTCGCCCGTCGTCGTCAAGGCGCACCCGGGCCACCCGGAGCTGTCCGCGCGGACCGCCCGGATCGTCATCGACGCGCTTTCCTCGGTCGGCGCGCCGGCGGGCACGTTCGCGCTGGTGTCGGGCTTCGAGGCCGGCAGGCAGCTCATCACCGAACCGGCCATCAAGGCCGGCTCGTTCACCGGGTCCATCCCGGCCGGCCGGGCGCTGTTCGACCTCGCCTGCGCCCGGCCGGAGCCCATCCCGTTCTACGGCGAGCTCGGCAGCCTCAACCCCGTGTTCGTCACCGCTCGTGCCGTCGCGGCACGGGGCCAGGCGCTGGCCAAGGCCTTCGTCGGGTCGTACACGCTCGGCACCGGTCAGTTCTGTACGAAGCCCGGACTGCTGTTCCTGCCCGCCGACAGCGGCCTGATCGACGTCATCACCGAGGCGAGCGCGGCCGTGGCTCCCGCGCCGATGCTCTACGGGAAGATCGCCGAGGGGTACGTCACCGAGCTCGAGCACCTCACCGGGCACGACGGCGTCCGGGTGTTGGTGCAGGGCACTGTCACGGACGGGGTGGCGAGCCCGACGATCGTCGCGACCGACGCGGCCACCCTGCTCGCCGACCCCGACGGGCTGCTGCGGGAGTGCTTCGGCCCGACGTCGGTCGTCGTGACGTATGCGAGCGACACCGAGCTCCTCGCCGCCGCCACCGCCTTCTCGGGGAATCTCACGGCGGGTGTGCAGGGCGAGGACGACGACGCCGCCGAACTGACCGAGCTGCTGGCGATCCTGCGTGAGCGCGCCGGCCGGGTGCTGTGGAACGGCTGGCCGACCGGTGTGGCCGTGAGCTGGGGGATGCAGCACGGCGGTCCGTGGCCGGCGACGACGGCCTCGATCCACACGTCCGTCGGTCCCACCGCCATCCGCCGCTTCCTGCGTCCGGTCAGCTATCAGGACATGCCCGACGCCGCTCTGCCGAAGGTGTTGCGCCGGGTCGGTGCCACGACGTCGGTGCGCCGGGTCGACGGCGAGCTACAGGTCCCGTAGCCGGGAGGGCCCGGGAACCCGGCCGTCGGCGCCGTTGATCGTCACGCCGGCCGGGAGGTCGAGCTGACCGGTCGCGACGACCTCGAGGGCCAGGTCGTGCAGCTTCTCGTTGCGTCGTTGACTGGCCCGTCGCAGCAGATCGAAGCTCTGCGCCCCGGTGAGGGCGTGCCGGGCCATCAGGATCCCCATCGCAACGCCGATCTCACGGCTGCTGGTGAGCGCCCGCCCGAGCGCGTCGACCTCGGTGCGAATGTGCGCGGTGCAGGCGGCGGCGCGCTCGCGATCGACGAGTGCGGCCGCGTGATCGACGACGATCTGGGCGACGGCGACCTCGTCGCTGCCGGGTCGCCGGTCGTCGTAGCGCAGCTGGAGCACGGCGCGGAAGCTCCCGGTGCCGTCGACCGGGGCCACGTCGATCGGGGTGAAGACGCTGTCACAGGACAGCCGGCGCGTCCCGGGGCCGAGCCGGATGTGCTGAATCGTCGCGGCCGCGCACACGGTGGGGACGCAGGCACGCGCGACGCTGGCGAACACGACTGCGGGATCAGCCGACGCGACCAGGGCGTCCAACGCCTGAAGCACTCCATCGAGTGATCGCCGGCGCGTGGCGACGAGCACGGCCGGGTCGAACGTAGCGCGCGAGTCGGCAACCGCAGTCACGGCGCTTTCCTCCCTGTTCGTCCAGACGCCTGCTCGTCCGGACGCCTGATCTGCCAGACGTCGTGGAATTGGCATCGGCACCTCGGTTACATCATGAAAACACCTAAGCAGGGAGTCACTCAACGGTCAAGTAGCTCGTTTGTCCAGTTACTCGTAGATACGAAGGACTGATAGCGTCGTTGGGTGGACAAACACGATCCGGCGGCGCTCGTCGAGGCGACCAACAGTCTCCGCGAGCTGATACTCGCTGCGGAGTACTACCGTCAGGTCGCGTCGAACGCCATCCAGCTGGGGGTGAGCGACTCGCAGGCGGTCAGCTATCTGTACTCCCGCGGCGCGATGGGCCAGACCTCGCTCGGTGAGCTGCTCGGTTACAACACCGGCACTATGACCGTCCTCGTGGACCGGCTGGAGCGCAGCGGCTTGGCCGAGCGCACCCCACACCCGACCGATCGCCGACGCCTGATCGTCGGGCTCACCGCGTCCGGCCGCGAGACCGTCGACAGGGCGAGCCGACCGCTCGGCGACGCCTTCGAACACATCTCGCCTTATCAGATCCGGGCCGTCACCACATCGTTGGCGGCGATCGCTGCGGACATGCGCGACCTCGCCGCCAGCAAGGCGGTGAAGAACACCCTGGCCTAGTCGATCGGCGTTGTCCGCGGCTCAGGCGAGGATGCGGTCGACCTCGACCAGACCGGCATCGATCGCGGCCCGGTAGTGCTCGATCGTCTGCGCCACGCCGTCGAGCAGGGGTCGCCACGCAAACGGTCCGAAGACCTTCTCGAGGCCACTGCCGTCGACCTCGTGCGGGCCGCTCAGTGGGTCGTCCTCGACGGTGATCCTTCCGGCCGCGGCAGGAACGACGGTGACGATGGCGCCGACAACCTCGGACATGTCGACGGTTGTGCCACCCAGGTTATAGGTGCGGCCACCGTCGCCCGGCCCTCGTGCTGCGGCGATGAACGCAACGGCCGCGTCGTCGGCGTGCTGGTAGGTGAAACGGCCGTTGAAGCCGATGTGGAACGGCCGGCCGGCAGCGGCAGCGAGCATGGCCTTCGTCGGTGCCGACGTCATGCCCTGGTCGCGGCCGGGCCCGTAGACGATGAACGGCCGCAACCCGATGCTGGGTACCTGGTACTCCGACCAGTACAGCCGGGCCATCTGCTCGTTCGCCTGCTTGTAGACGCCGTAGATCGTCGGCGGGTACTGCGGGGCGTCGTCGCCGAGAATCTCGTCCGGGTACTGGTCGGCTCGCCCGAAGACGCCACCCGAACTGGCGAAGACCAGCCCCTCGATCTGGCCGGCGCGGCGGCGTGCGACGTCGAGTACGGCGGCGGTCCCGACGACGTTCACGCGCGCGCCGAGGACCGGGTCGGCCCGGACGAACGGCACCTGCAGCCCAGCCAGGTGGACGATGTGGGTGACCCCGATGTCGTCGACGAGATCGAGGAGACCGTCGAGATCCGCCACGTCTCCCTCGTGCCGGTCGATCTCGTCGAGGTCGGCGGCGCTGCAGGTCAGCTGCAGACGATGATCCGACGGTGACAGGTCGAGGGTCGAGACGGGGACCGCGTCGTCGACGAGCCTCTTCACCACCCACGATCCGAGGCATCCGAGCGCTCCGGTGACGAGGAAGTGCTCGGAGCTGCTCATCGGGTCGGTCAGCCTTTCACTCCGGTCGGGGTGATGCCCTGGATGAAGGTGCGCCGGGCCAGGAAGAACACGATGATCACGGGGATCACCACCAGCGTGCTCGCGGCCATCAGTGGTCCGAACTGGTGGAGTACTCGCCGCGGAAGAAGTTCGGGCCCTGCGACACCGTATAGCTGCGGGCGTCGGACAGGTAGATCAGGGGCCTGGCGTACGGAAGTGTCCGCAGAACGCGAATCCGCACTCGTCGACCTCCTCGATCGTGATTCTCGTCATCGCCAGTGACGCGGTGAGGCGGGCGACGTCCGCATGTGGACTGCGGGTCCGGCAACTAGGCTCGGCGTGCTCCGGCAACCGGCACCATGGCCGCACAGTGCGGTTTCACCCTTGTTTCGCTCACGACTTGCTTGCCCCGACCCGACGAAGGACGGCCATGTCTTCACCGACGCCCGCGCCCGACAACACGACCGACAGCACGCCCGCCCACGCCAGCCTCCAGGCCGCGCTCGCGTCGTGCCGCGCCATCGCGATCCTGCGGGCGCCGGGCGCGGGGCGTTTCGACGCGATCCTCGACGTGCTGTCCGAGGCGGGCATCAAGGCGGTGGAGCTGACCTTCACGACGCCGGGGGTCCTGGACGCGATCAGTGCCTACGTGGCCCGCAAGCCCGCTGACGTAGCCGTCGGCGCGGGCACCGTGATGACCGCTGAGCAGGCCCGGCAGGCGGTGGACGCGGGCGCTACCTACCTGATCTCGCCGAGCGTCACCCTCGACGTGATCGCCGAGGCGAACCGCCTCGGTGTACCGGTCATCCCCGGCGCGCTGACTCCGACCGAGATCTGGCAGGCGCATTCAGCCGGCGCGACGATGGTGAAGGTGTTCCCGTGCGGGAGCGTCGGCGGACCGTCCTACCTGGCCGCGGTCCGTGGCCCGCTGCCGCAGGTCTTGCTGGTCCCGACCGGGGGTGTCGCGATCGACGCCGTACCGGACTACCTCGCGGCCGGCGCGGCGGCCGTCGGTCTCGGTTCGCCGTTGCAGGGTGACTCGGCTGCGCCCGACGGGGATCTGGCCGCGCTGGCGAAGCGTGCGCGTCGGGTCGTCGAGGTTGCCCGCGGTGTCTGAGCGCGGCCTCGACGTCGTCACCGTCGGAGAGACGATGGTGCTCGTGGCGTTCAACGACACCGGCCCGCTCCGGGTCGGGTCGAACGGCCGGCTCTCCATCGGTGGTGCGGAGTCGAACGTTGCCATCGGGCTTGCCAGGCTGGGACATCGCAGTGCCTGGATCGGCAGGGTCGGCGACGATGCGATGGGCCGGCTGATCGAATCGACGTTGCGTGGTGAGGGTGTCGATGTCAGCGGTGTGACGCGTGACGCCGACGTCCCGACGGGTGCGATGCTGCGGGAGCACCGGAGCTTCGACCGGTTCCGCGTCGACTACTACCGCAAGGGTCTGGCGGGCTCACGGCTCGCACCCGAGCATCTCGATGCCGCACTGGTCGGCTCGGCCATGATCGTGCATGTCACCGGTATCTCGCCGGCCGTGTCGCCGACGGCGGGTGCGGCCGTCCTGAACGCGATGGACATCGCGCACCGGTCGGGTGCGACGGTGAGCTTCGACGTGAACCACCGGTCGGCGCTGTGGACCTCGGCGCAGGCGACCGCCACCCTGACGGACTTCACCCGGGCCAGCGACATCGTCTTCGCGGGTCCGGAGGAGGCCGAGCTGGTGACCGGCGTCGAGCCGGGGACCGTTGACGTCGAGGGTCTGATCGAACAGCTCGCGGCGCACGGCGCTGCGGAGGTGGTGATCAAGAACGGGGTCGCCGGTGCGACCGGCTGGCTGCGTGATGGCGACGAGGTCGTGTCGGTGCCTGCACTCGCCGTCACGTGCATCGATCCGGTCGGCGCCGGCGACGCGTTCGTCGCGGGCTACCTGTCGGGCCGTCTGGACGGGCTGGGGTTGACGGCGCGACTCGAACGGGGTGCGATCTGCGGCGCGTTCGCGGTGTCGGTCTCCGGCGACTGGGAGGGCGCGCCTCGCCGGGCCGAGCTCGGATTCCTCAGCGGTGTGGAGAACGTCCTGCGCTAGCCGGGTCGCCGCTGTGCGCTCACCTGCGCTGAGGCGTGCGGAATCGCTTGTGGCGTCTGCAGTCTCGACGCGAAGCAGACATCCGGCAGCGACGATTAGCTCGAGTCCGTCTGTCAGTCAGCGGTTGAGCACCAGTCGCGTCCGCACCTCGTCGTAGCGCGCACCGGCGTGCCGCATCGCGGCTACCTCGTCGGGCACCGTCGGCAGCCGCGTGTCCGGCGGCACGGGTACGACGCCCAGGGCCAGCATCGCCGCACCACGCGCGCCGACCTCCGGGTTCACCTGATACCGCACGTCACGGTCGAAAGTTGCGGCGAACGCACGTCGCCACCACGGGGACGCCGCCACCGCACCGCCACCGAGCACGACCGACAACGTCGACCCGAATGACGTGTCCAGTAAGCGCAACGAGCGGAGTAGCTCCAGCGCGACACCCTCGTAGGTCGCGGCCACCAGCTCGGACGGCCTGGTGGCCAGCGACAGCCCCGCGACCAACCCGGAGCCGGCCGGCAGCACCACCGGTGGCCGTGAACCGGCATGCATCGGCACGACGCTCAAGCCCGCCGACGCGATTCCCGGCGACGACGATGGATCGTCGACATCACCGAGCAGACCCTCGAGCCACTCGTGCAGCACCCCGCCGGAACTCACGGCCGCACCGGTCAGCATCCGCTCGCCGTCCACGCGGTAGCGCCAGAGCGACGCGTCCAACGGTGGGGCGTCGTCAACGGAGTGCACCACGCGGATCGCCGCCGAAGTCCCGACGGTGACCCCGGCGCTCGTATCCGCGACGCACCCGGCGCCGACGGTGGAGGTGGCGCCGTCGCCGGTGGCCGGCATCCAGTCCGCTCCGGCCAGTGCTGGCCAGCGCCGGGCGAACTCCGGCCGCAGGCGCCCCGGCGTGTCCGACACCTCGGGCAGCTGATCGAGCGTCACGCCGGCGAGCTCGAGTGCTTCGTCGTGCCAGTTCGCTGAGCCGACCTCGAGCATCCCCGACCCCGACGCCATCGACACCGAGATGGCCGATGCGCCGAGCAGCCGCTCGCGGAGGTACTCGGTGATGCCGGTGAATGTCAGCCCCGGCTGGGATATCTCGGCAGTGAGCCACGGGATCTTGGTTGTCCAGTAGAGCGGATGCACCCACGATCCGGTCCGGCGGTGGAACTCGCCCGGATCAGCGGCCGCGCGGACAGCGACCGCCCGGGTGTCCAACCAGGTCAGCGCGAACGACGCCGGCCGGCCGGTCGCGTCGAGCGCCAACACCGAGTGCCACTGGCTGCTGGTGGCGACCTTCTCCACCGAGTGAAGGGATCCGGCCGCCTGCAGGTCGTCGAGGCAGCCGCACAGCGCAGCCAGATAGGCGTCCGGATCGAGCTCGCCCGCACCGCTGGCGTCCTGCCGCGGCGGCACCGCCCGTCGCGCCTCGATCCCCGCGATCGGCTCGCCGGACCCGTCACAAGCCAGCGCCCGGACCGACGAGGTACCCAGATCCAACGCCAGGACCGGCGTCAGTCGCATCGTCACCCGCCCGATCGCCTGCCCGATCGCCTGCCCGCTCACTCGCGGACTTGGCCGCCGGGAACCTCCGCCGACGGCGAATCCGACCGCAGGTCACTGAGGTAGGCATCTGCCCACGCCGCGATGTCGAACGAGCTGACCCGCCGCCGCATCGCCCGCATCCGTTTGGTCTGCTCGGCCATCGGCATGTGCAGTGCGGCCACGATGGTCCGCTTCATCGCATCGAGGTCATAGGGATTCACCAGCAGGGCTTGGCGGAACTCGTCGGCCGCGCCGGCGAACTCGCTCAACACGAGCACGCCGGTGTTGTCGAAGCGGCTGGCGACGAACTCCTTGGCGACCAGGTTCATGCCGTCCCGCAACGGCGTCACCAGGGCCACGGTGGCCGCCTGGAACATCGCCGCCAATTCTTCCCGCGGGTAGGAGCTGTGCAGGTAGTGGATCGGCGCCCTGCCGATCCGTCCATAAGCGCCGTTGATGTGACCGACCTGCGCTTCGATCTCGTGCCGCATCAGCCGATACTGCTCGACCCGTTCGCGGCTGGGCGTCGCGACCTGGATGAACACGATGTCGTCGGCGCTGACCCGCCCGTCCGCGAGGAGTTCCTCGATCGCCTTGAGACGTTGAGCGATCCCCTTGGTGTAGTCGAGCCGGTCGATGCCCAGGATGATGTGCTCAGGGTGTCCCAGGTCGGCGCGCAACTGATCGGCACGGGCCGCCGTCTCGGGAGACCGTGCCAGGGCGTCGAGCTCGTCGAAGTCGATGCTGATGGGGTAGTGGCTCGCGTGGACGGTGCGGTCGTCCTCGGCGCGGATCGCGTTGCGTTGCGTACGGAGACCGAGGAGCGAGCGGCACAGCCGGACGAAGTTCGCGGCGGCGCCGGGACGCTGGAAACCGACGAGGTCGGCACCGAGCAGACCCTGGAGCACCTGCCGCCGCCACGGGAGGCGCTGGTAAAGCTCGCTGGGTGGGAACGGGATGTGCAGGAAGAATCCGATCCGCAGGTCGGGCCGGCGTTCGCGCAGCATCTGCGGGACGAGCTGCAGCTGGTAGTCGTGCACCCACACGGTCGCGCCGTGGTTGGCGTGCTCGGCTGCGGCGTCGGCGAATCGTGCGTTGACGAGCTTGTAGGCATCCCACCAGTGCCGATGGTATTCCGGCGGCGCGACCACGTCGTGATAAAGCGGCCACAGGGTGGCATTCGAGAAGCCCTCGTAGTAGTCCTCGATCTCCTGCCCCGTCAGAGGAATCGGCACCATGCTGATGCCGTCGGCGGTGAACGGCTCAGCGACGTCGCCAGCCGACGGGCTCGGGCTGCCGTCCCAGCCGATCCACGCGCCGGACTTTGCGCGCATGATCGGTTCGAGGGCGGTGACCAGACCGCCGGGCGAGCGCTGCCAGGTGACCGTGCCGTCGGCCGCCTCGACCCGGTCGACCGGCAGCCGGTTCGCGACGACGACGAAATCATTCATGCCAGCGCCCCGGCGCCGGACACCACGCCGGCGTCACGTTCGCGCGGGTAGACCATGCCGATCTGCCGCCGGATCTCGTCCATCTGACCCATGATCGCCAGAGTGTCGGTCATCGGGATCATCGGGCTCTCGAGCAGCCCTGCGCGGACGCAGCGTGCTGCTTCCTCGGCCTCGTAGGTGTAACCCATGCCCGGCCAGGTGACCGAGTGCGTCTCGTCCTCGTGCTCGGGTCGGTGGACGACGAAGGAGCGGGCCGCGTGGAAACCGTCGAGCTCGATCCAGCCTTTGCTGCCCATCACGACACCGCGGGCCGGCATGTGCGAGTCGATCGACGTCGCGATAGTGGCGATCGCATCCGGATACCCGAGGGTGACGCCGATGGTGCCGTCGACGTCGCCGGACATCTGTCCGTGCGCCTGCACGCTGGTCGCGGCCCCGAGGACCTCCCACGCGAAGGTGAGCGGATAGACACCCATGTCGAGAAGTGCCCCGCCGGCCTGGTCGATGTCGCGCAACCGGTGCGCGGGGTCGTCGACGGTGAACCCGAGCTCGGCGCTAACGGCGTGGACGGTGCCGATCACCCCGTCGTGCAGGAGCTCGATCAGCTTGTGGTGCAGGGGATTGGTACGCATCCACATGGCTTCCATCAGGAACAGCCCGCGCTCGGCGGCGAGGTCGATCAGGTCGGCGCACTCGGCGGCGTTCACCGTCATCGCCTTCTCGCACAGCACGTGCTTGCCCGCTTCGAGGCAGAGGCGCGCGTTCGCGTGATGTTCTGAATGCGGTGTCGCGATGTAGACGATGTCGACGTCGGGATCGGCCGCCAGCGCCTCGTAGGTCGGATGCGCCGTCGTCGCGGCGTCGCCGAACTCGGCGGCGAAGGCATCGGCTTTGGGCTGCGTGCGTGACGCGACCGCGGCGAGGCGGTGATCGGGGAGGAGCTGGAGGTCGGTGGCGAACACCCCGGCGATGTGGCCGGTGGACAACACGCCCCAGCGGATCGGGTCAGAACTCATCTGCGTCACTCCTGACGGGTCCTGCGGTAGTAGGTACGGCGGAGCTGGGCATTGCCCCAGCCTAGTGGGGGCTCCGGTGTGCGGCCGGTCTCGGACAGCACCCCGGGGCCGGGCCCATACGGCGCCCCGCTCGGCTGAGATGGGCACATGCGAATTGCCCCCACACGCGACGACATGATCGCGCTCACGCCCCTCTGGACCGGCGAACGGTTCGACGACGGTCGTCCGCGCGTTCCCGACGAGGTCCTGGACGAACTGCGGCAGGCGACCACCGAAGAAGCCTGGGGGACGATGCTGCACGCCGGTTATCCCCGTCAGTTCGCCTCGCCCTGGCTCCAGACGCACCCCGGCACGATCACCGTCGGCCGCGCGATCACCGCGCAGTTCGTCCCGCACCGACCCGACCTCGACGCGGTCGTCGTCGCGGCCGGTGCCGCCGAAGGTCACGAGGAGGGTGACCGGCAGAACTCGTGGGTGATCGAGGCCCTCGAGGAGAACGACATCATGGTCGTCGACATCTTCGGCAAGGTCATCGAGGGAACCGTCATCGGCGACAACCTCGGTACTGCGGTCGCGTCGCGCACCAAGGTCGGTGCCGTCATCAACGGCGGCGTCCGGGACCTACAGGGACTGGTCGAACTCGAAGGCGGCGTCAACTTCTTCTATCGCGGCGCCGACCCGACGCCGATCCGCAACGTCACCCTCGCCGGGATCAACCTGGTCATCCGCATCGACGAGGCGACCGTGCTTCCGGGCGACATCGTCCTCGGCACCATGACGGGTGTCTCGTTCATCCCGGCGCACCTGGCCGGCGAGGTCGCCACCCAGAGTGCCGAGACCCGTACCCGCGACGTCTTCGGCAAGAGCCGCCTGAGCTCGCGCATCTACACGAGCGCGCAGATCGACGTCGGTGTGTGGGCCGACGACATCCAGGCGGACTACGACGCCTGGAAGGCCGAGCGGGCGGCCGCAGCGGAGGCGACGACCGCGGTCGAAGCGCAGCAGGCGGACGCGTGAGCATCGAAACTCCCGAGCTCGCCGCCGACGAGGTCAGCTCGCTCTCGGCACCGACCGAACTCCGGATCACCGACATGCGGATCGTCAACCTGGTCGGCGTGCCGTTCCCGTCGACGATCGTCCGGCTGGACACGAACCAGGGCATCAGCGGCTACGGCGAGGTCCGTGACGGTGCCAGCCGCACGTATGTCTTGTCGCTGAAGTCCCAGGTGATCGGCGAGAACCCCTGCAATCTCGACAAGATCTTCCGCAAGCTCAAGCAGTTCGGCGGCCACGGCCGTCGTGCCGGCGGGGTCTGCGGGATCGAGATGGCGCTGATGGACCTGGCCGGCAAGGCGTACGGCGTCCCCGCCTACGCACTCGTCGGCGGCCGCTTCCGGGACCGGGTGATGTGTTACGCCGACACACCGGAGGGCAAGGACGCCACCGAGCAGGGTCAGAAGCTGCTCGAACGCCGGCAGCGCGGGTTCAAGATGCTCAAGGTCGACGTCGGGGTCGACCTCTTGTGGGACGTCCCGGGTGCGGTCATCGCCCCGCCCGGCGCCCGCGAGTCGAAGACGACCATGCATCCGTTCACCGGCATCCAGATCACCCAGACCGGTGTCGACTACCTGGCCGACTACGTCAAGACGCTGCGCGACATCGTCGGCTACGACATCGCGCTCGCCACCGACCACTTCGGCCACATCGCCCTCGACTCCTGCATTCGGGTCGCGCGGGCTCTCGAGCCGTTCACGCTGGCCTGGGTCGAGGACATGATCCCGTGGCAGTACACCGACCAGTGGCGCCAGCTCACCGAGGCGACCACGACGCCGACGTGCACGGGGGAGGACATCTACCTGGCGGAGAACTTCAAACCGCTCATCGACGCGCATGCGGTGCGTGTCATCCACCCCGACCCGGCCACCTCCGGCGGCATCGCCGAGACGAAGCGGCTCGGTGACTACGCGCAGGAGCAGGGCATCGCGATGGCGCTGCACATGGCCGCCAGCCCGATCGCCACCTTGGCGAGCGTGCACTTGGCGGCCGCGACCGAGAACTTCATCGGCCTCGAGCACCACGCGGCGGACGTCGAACGCTGGAGCGAACTGGTCGATGGGCTGCCGCGGCCGCTCATCCAGGACGGCTTCATCGACGTCCCGCACACACCCGGACTCGGCTTCACCGATATCAACACCGATCTGTTCAGCGACTTCCTCGACCCGCGCGACCCGGGGTTCTTCGTCGAGACGACGCACTGGGACCTCGAGTCGAGTCACGACCGCGTCTGGAGCTGACGCTCCCCGATCTACCCGACCCGGATCCGTCCACCTCGAACTGTCAGGGCCCGGCGACTGTGTGGAGTCGCCGGACCCTGACGCATTCCGAGCCGTCGCCAGCCGGGCGCAGGTGGACGGCGCGGCTAAATGACAGCGGTGTTGTTCGGCCTCCCGGAAGCACTACTCTGGGCGGAGCGCACCCGCCGACAAGTCCGTCCCCGCTGAAGGGAGATGCTCGTGAGCCCAGGCACCCCCGACACGACCGTTGCCGACCGTCCACGTCCCGACGGCCTGTCCGAGCGTGACGCCGAGGTCCTGTCGTTCGAGCGTCAGTGGTGGAAATACGCCGGCGCGAAAGAGCAGGCGATCCGCGACCGGTTCGACATGTCGGCCACCCGGTACTACCAGGTTCTCAACGCCCTGATCGACCGGGACGAGGCCCTCGAAGCCGATCCACTGCTGGTCAAGCGACTGCGCCGGTTGCGTTCGACCCGCCAGCGCGCCCGGGCGGCCCGCCGCCTCGGCATCGAGGTCTGACCAGGCGCCGGACCGGACTGCTCCCTGCTGTTGGGTATCGAGTCCTGACACGGTTCCCCGCCGTTCATCCGGCTCGGGAAGAATCACCTGCATGACCGGCGTCGATTTCACGCCCTTCGCTGCCGACGCCGCACACGTGCTGCTGGCCCTCGACTTCGACGGCACCCTCGCGCGGATCGTGGAGAACCCCGAGGAAGCGGCCGCACACCCCGAGATTCCCGGGGTGCTCGCCCGACTCGACACCGAGGTCGCTTGCATCGCCATCATCACCGGCCGCCCTGCGCGAGTCGCCGCATCCCGTAGCGGGCTTGCCTCGATCGCCGTCACCCGAACCGCCCGTGGCGCCACCGTCCGCCGCAACCACCTCGTCGTCCTCGGTCACTACGGTGCCGAACGCTGGGACGGCTCCGAGATGCGCGTCGTCGCGATGCCGAACCATCCGGGCATCGCCGAAGCCCGCACGACGATCCGCCGATGGCTCGAGGACGGCACCCTGCCCGAGGACGTGACCCTCGAGGACAAGGGACGCGCGGTCGCTGTGCACACCCGGCCGGCGGATGAACCCGGCGAGGCGGCCGACGAGGTCGAACGCATCCTCGCACCGCTCGCGCACCGGCTCGGCCTCGCCGTCGAACCGGGGCGGTTCGTCGTCGAGCTGCGACCTCCCGGCGTCGACAAGGGCGTCGCCCTGCACGAGCTGATCGAGCAGGTCCAGCCGACCGGCGTCATCTACGTCGGCGACGATCTCGGTGACCTGCCGGCCTTCGACGAGGTCGCTGCCTTCCGGAAGACCGGGGGGGCCGGGCTCGCGATCTGTTCGGGCTCCGACGAGGTAACCGAGCTGACCGAGCACGCCGACCTGGTTCTACGCGGGCCTTCGGGTGTGGCGTCGTGGCTCCGCGACCTCGCCATCGCGCTGCGCAACGGGGTCGACTGACGCCGGCAGCCGGGTCGGCCGACTGACAGCCGATCAGCCGACGATTGCGTTACGGAACGCCGGTTGCGCAGCGCGGCCGACGTGCTCCTCGACGAAGGCTCCGATGCGCAGCAGGGTCGGCTCCGAGCCGGCCGTGCCGAGAATCGCGAAACTCAGCGGGACCCCGTCGATCGCGCCGTTCGGCACCGTCAGGATCGGGTAGCCCGCGATCGCTGAGTAGCTCGTGCAGGATCCGAGCCCGTGGTCGCCGTCGATGAGGTCGATCTTCCAGGCCGGTGGAAAGGTTGGGGCGACCAGCGCGTCCAACCGGTGCTCGCTGACGACGCGGTCGATGCCGTCCGTCTTCGCCGCCGTCAAACACGCCGCCAGCGCCTCCTGATACCGCCCGTCGGAGTCGCTCTCGCCCGCGAACGTGACGGCCTGCTCGAACAGGTCCTGGCCGAAGTGCGGCAGTTCCTCGTCGGAGTGCTCCCGGTCGAACGCGATCACGTCGGCGAGCGAGCGCACCGTCACGTCCGTACGGGTCTCGAGATAGCCGGCCAGATCGTGCACGAGGTCCGTCAGCAGCAGCCGCCCGATCGCCTGGTCAGCCGGTAGCGGGGGTAGCTCCACGTCGTCGATCACCTCGACGCCGGCAGATCGTAGAGCGGCGACGACCCCGGCAGCCGCGTCGTCGGAGCCCGGATGGTGGCCCCACATCCTCGATCGCGCGATCCCGATCCGGAGGCCCGCGACATCAGCCGTCGGCAGGGTCACTCCCGTGGTCCGGCCGGAGAGGACGGCGAACATGAGGGCCGCGTCACGGATGGAGCGGGTCATCGGGCCAGCCGTGTCCTGCCGGTGCGAGATGGGGACGATGCCATCGCCCGGAATCGATCCGACCGTGGGCTTGAGCCCGACGATCCCGTTGAGTGCGGCCGGGCAGGTGATCGAACCGTCGGTCTCGGTGCCGACGGCGAGTGGCGCGTAGCCGGCGGCGATGGCGGCGCCCGAGCCCGACGACGACCCGCCCGCCGACCGGTCCAGCGCATGCGGGTTCCGGCACAGCCCACCGACCGCGCTCCAGCCCGAGCTGGACATCTCCGAGCGGATGTTCGCCCACTCGGACAGGTTCGTCTTGCCGAGGATCAGCGCGCCGGCCTCCCGCAGCCGGGTGACCAGCACCGCATCGGTGACCGGCCCGCTGCCCACCAGCGCGAGCGAGCCGGCGGTCGTCCCCATCGGCCCTGCGGTGTCGACGTTGTCCTTCACCAGCACCGGGATCCCGTGCAGTGGGCCGCGAAGCGTGCCGGCCGCGCGTTCCGCGTCGAGCTCCGCGGCGACCTCAAGGGCGTCCGGCGCGACGCTGATCATCGCGTGCAGGGCCGGGCCGGAATGATCGAGCGCCTCGATCCGGTCGAGCAGCGCGCCGACCAGCCCGACGGACGTGAGCACGCCCGCCGCCAGCCGTTCCATCAGGTCGTGCGCATCGAGGTAGGCGAGGTCTGCGCTGGCGGGGTGCGGGTTGTCGATGGTCGCGGTCACGGCCCCATCCTGGCCCGGACCGGCCGGTCGAGGTAACCACCGTCCGCAAGTCCGGCCGAGCGCTCGAACACGTTACGGGACGCGCGGTCGCCGGTGCGCAGCATGGACCAACCCATCGCGGCGCAGTAGAGCGGCCAGTAGAGCGGGCCACCGAACACGACGTACTGCCAGACGTGGCGTTCCTCGTGGGCGAGCACACGTGGATACCGGAGCAGCTCGTCCCGGCTCAGCCGGGTGAGCACCACGTTGCCGATCGTGAAGGCGCCGCCCGTCGGGAATCGGAAGCGATAGCCGGTCGCGAGGATCAATCCGCGCGGACCGGGGACGGCCACGGCCCGACCGGCTCGCGCGACGGCGAGGCCGATCGGGGTCGACAGGTTGACCGCGTTGGCCAACCGTCGGACGTGGTGACGGGCGCGCACCAGGCAATTATCGGTCGGGACAAGCCGCGGTAGAGCAACGCCGTCGGCCGCTGATACCCGGGCTGTCATCTCGGATTCCGGGACCGACGACCGAGGGCTGGACGGTCGGGCTACCGTGGTGCTCGCTCATCAAGAGGGGCAGAGGGATACGGCCCGCTGAAGCCCCGGCAGCCAGCTCGTTCGTCCGGCGAGAGCCCGTCGAACCGGTCAGGTGCCACGTCCGTCCCGCGTCGACCGTCGGCCCGGGGAAGATGAGGAGAGGAACAGCTCTGGCATGACGCTCACGACCGCCAACCCGGCCGGCTCGAGCCGCACCCACACCATCCGCGACCGCGCGTTCGGCAACGCCGTCGACCTGGTCTGCCGCGAGTGTGGGGCCACCCAGCCGCTCGGACCGAACTACGCGTGCCTGGAATGCTTCGGGCCGCTCGAGATCGGCTACGACTTCCCGGCGTTCACCCGTGCCGACATCGAGGCCGGCCCCCACAACATCTGGCGCTACGCGCCGTTGCTGCCGGTGCCCGCCGACGTCGCGAGCTTCCCGAACACCGAGCCCGGGTTCACCCGGCTGGTGAAGGCCGACCGGCTCGCCGCCGCGCTGGGCATGAAGACCCTGTGGGTCAAGGACGACACCGGCAACCCCACCCACTCGTTCAAGGACCGCGTCGTCGCCGTCGCGCTGGCGGCCGCCCGCGAGCTCGGCTTCACCGTGCTCGCGTGCCCCTCGACCGGCAACCTCGCCAACGCGGTGGCAGCCGCCGCCGCCCGTGCGGGCATCCGCAGCGTGGTGCTGGTGCCGAGCAACCTCGAACAGCAGAAGATCATCACCACCGCCGTCTACGGCGGCACCCTGCTCGCCGTCGAGGGCAACTACGACGACGTCAACCGGCTCGCCTCCGAGATCGCCGGTGAGCGGCCCGACTGGGCGTTCGTCAACGTCAACGTCCGGCCGTACTACGCCGAAGGATCGAAGACCCTCGGCTACGAGATCGCCGAGCAGCTCGGTTGGCGGTTGCCGCAGCAGGTCGTCGTCCCGGTCGCCTCCGGCGCGCAGCTGGTCAAGATCGACAAGGGATTCCGCGAGTTCGTCGACCTCGGCATCGTCGAATCCTCGGCCTACAAGATCTTCGGGGCACAGGCGCTCGGCTGCTCACCGGTGTCCGAGGCGTTCAAGAACGGCCGTGACGTCGTCCGGCCGGTCAAGCCCGACACGATCGCGAAGTCGCTGGCCATCGGGAACCCGGCGGACGGCCCGTACGTCTTGGACGTCACGCGTCGCACCGGTGGTGCGGTCGAGGACGTCACCGACGACGAGGTCCGCGACGGGATCGTCCTGCTCGCGCAGACCGAGGGCATCTTCGCCGAGACCGCCGGCGGCGTGACGATCGCCGTCCTGCGCAAGCTCATCTCCACCGGCCAGCTCGATCCCGACGCCGAGACCGTCGTCATCAACTCCGGCGACGGACTGAAGACCCTCGACGCCATCTCCGATCGGGTCGGCCCGGCCGCGACCATCGAGCCGACCTTCGACGCGTTCCTCGCGTCCGGCTTCGGCGACTAGATCCGCCGCCACACCAAACTCGAGAGGACCCTGCATCATGAGCGTCAGCGTGCGAATCCCCACCATCCTGCGTACCTACACCGACGGCAAGTCCGAGGTCAGCGCCGATGGTGACACCCTCTCGGCCGTGCTGGTATCCCTCGAATCAAGCCACCCCGGCATCAGCGCCCGCATCCTCGACGACGCCGGATCCCTGCGCCGCTTCGTGAACGTCTACGTCGGCAACGAGGACGTCCGGTTCACCGACGGCCTGTCGACCCCGACGCCCGAAGGTGCCCAGGTCTCGGTCGTCCCGGCCGTCGCGGGCGGCTGACCCGACCCGTCGCTTCGACGACAGTCGGCTTGTCCACAAGCTGAATTCTCGACCCGGCAGGCGACTGCATAGCCGCTCTAGGCTTCTCGGCGTGCCTTCGACGACGTCGCAACGCGATCCACAGCTGCAGCTGTCAGCGCAGCCGCGACCACAGCGATCCCGCGTTCGGCGGTGTCCCCGGCTGCTCGGTCGCGGCGTCGAGCGGTGCACCGGCCGACCCCGCCCGCTCACGGATCAGCGCTGCGGCGGCCGGTCCGGATGGGCCGCCCTGCTGATCGGCTGCGACCCCGCCCAATGGGCGCACTCCTTGTACGGCATGGAGAATCATCGGCGGCTCGGCCGACTCTGCACTCTCGATCCACACGCCGAGCGGGCCGTAGCCGACAGTCGTGATCTGCCGGAGCGGAAGCTTCCGGGTCAGTCCGAGCACGCTGCGGCTCAGGACGGCGGTGTCGTCGAGAACGGTCTTGGGCACGCACCACCCCACGAGCCCGATCGTGAACACCAGCAGGAAGAACCACGGCTGCCACGCCCCGGCTGACCCGCTCGCGATCAACGCCACCATCCCGAGGTCGAGGCCGACTGCCACGACACCGATGGTGATGCGCTGCCACAACGGCTTACGCCACACGATCCGAGGCTGCTCCACGCGCGAAGTTTAGGTCGGCCGGCTCCACCGTCTCCCCAGCCCCACACCGAAGGCCAGGTCCCATGTCGAACTTCACCGTCAAGCCGGCTGCTCTGCGCACGTTCGCCGATGTGCTCTCCGGGCCCGACACCAGCTACTCCTACCAGGCGTTGATCGACGCCGGTGAGTACGTCGACAAGTGGGTCGAGCTCCCCGACGGTGACACGGGCCTGCTGTTCAACGAACTGACGTCGCGTACCAAGTCGGTCGCCGAGGCGCTGAACCTCGACTACGGGCAACTCGACACCACCCTGATCGAATCGTCGAACGGGCTGAGCACATCGGCTACCGAGTACGCGAACACCGAGGCGGCGAACAACGCCCGGGTCGACACGATCCTGCCCGACGTCAAGCCCGAGGCGTTGCCCACCGGCGAGAGCGACCGCGCAAACACCGGGTCGATGCCACGCGACGACCTCACCGAGCCGTCGGCGGAGGCGGGCATCCCGGAGTTCGTCGACTACGTCATGCAGCCCACCGGCCTGTTGTCCCCGACGCACTGGATCCTCAAGCTGCTGGGCATCTTCGGCATCAATCCGGTCGAGTGGGCGAACGAGAAGCTGACCGGCAACCTCGACGCGGTCGCGCACGTGAAGAACGCGCTGGAGAACCTGGCCGAGTTCGACACCACCATGGCCGGCGGCATCAGCTCCGGTGCGCGCACCATGCTCTACGACTGGACCGGGCATGCCGCGGACGCCTGTACCGACTACATGGCCAAGCTGGGCGACGCCCTCGACGACCATGCCAGCCAGCTCACCAAGGTGTCGGGCTACTACAACGATTTCGTCGTGTCGATCCAGCAGTTCGGTAGCGCCCTGGAAAGCCTGTTGGGCATCTTCGCCGACAAGTTGGCGGTCGCCGCCGCATGCATCGCCGGCGTCGGCTGTCTCGCCGAGGTGCCCGGGGTCGACGTCATCGTCGCGATCATCGGTGCGGCCAAGGTCTACCAGTGCTACACGGCGTGGGAGGAAGTCACCAAGGCGTTCGACATCGTCATGACCGGCGCGCACGGCGTCCTCGCCATCACCACCGGGCTGGCCTCGAGCCTGAGCAGCTACACGATCACCGACAACCTGCCGAAGATCGGCTACTACAACGCTGCCCAAGGGCCGGCACCCGACTACAACGCGCCCGACCCGACCGGCCGGCCGGGAGGTCCCCGATGACTGAGCCATTCGAACCGGGGACGGCCGATCCGCTGGCCGCCACCGACGAGGCGGCCGGCCTCACCCGGGTGGCCGGCGGTGATCCCGAGACGATCGCGCTGATGCGGCTGAGCATGCGGATGTTCACTCGGCAGGCAGGGGTCAGCCCGAGGTTGCGCCACCTGGTCGAGGACATGCTGGAAGGGGGTTCGACGATCGACGTCGTCATGCGGGATCCCGAGTTCGACTCGATCATCTCGACCCGGCTCGACCACGTCGCCGAAGCAGTCGAGCAGCTGCCCGAGGACGAGCGACCGAGCGCAGCGCGGTTCGCCGCGCGGCTCGCTGACGGGGACGAGCCGGCGACTGACCGTCAGCTGTCGGCGTTGATGCGCAGGGCCGACCCGACGGCGGCCCGGCTGGCCGATCGGGACGAGGCCGAGCTTCGCGGCGGCGACGACGACATGTCCGGCTGGCTCCGCGCACGGCACTGAGCGCCTCGAACCCGCTAGTGGCATGTCGTTGAAATAGTTTTACGTTTTGGTGCGACGATGGGGCATGGCTAATCGACGTGCTGCGGCTTTGGTCCTGCGAGCCGGCGATCGG
>JAABUT010000446.1_pt1 | contig 67947 bp, 68 predicted proteins | sample 5559281 | NCBI WGS metagenome assembly JAABUT01 (sample SAMN10711880, study PRJNA513359) | rock metagenome | isolation source: Antarctica rocks | place: Antarctica: Victoria Land, Ricker Hills nord | collected 2016-01-04 | reverse complement strand
GGTAGTACGCAATGCCTAGGTATGGAAAGTCCTCTTCTTCAGATTGAGCAATCTGCTGTAACAATGGCACGATGAACAATGCTGCATAATGCGAAAAAACTGTGGATGATGATGATGATGATGATGAATGAAGATACTTTATGAAAGACTGGATACGTCATCCCGTGATCTCCAGTGCTCCAGAGTCAACTTTCACGAAACTCGTCTTACTCCATCAAATCACCTGTCTTCCTCTGTACAGAGAAACTATGTCGCGTACAGTATAACAGTCTCTGCTACGGGCTTGAACAAAATGATACCCAGACGATCCGTGACGCCACACTGTGCGACTGCCGTCAACAGGCCCATTTTCTTGCCTACTGACTCCTAGCAACTCAGACCTACGCCCGTGCGACAAGCCAAAAACTTAGGACGGATTTTCCATCACCATTGATGAGCTGCACCTTTCAATCCGGCTGTTCTCGGCCTCTCAAACCGGCGTCACCCGGTCCACTCACTCCAGATATAGCAGTAGCAGTGGTTGTGAAGAGCGACAAGTCGATTGCAACGTCAGGCTTTCCACTTGCAAAGGGCTCCATATATCTGGAACGGTCGAATCCCTGCTACCGTATTACCACGGTACGGTACGACCACTTTGGCACTGTCTGTTGGAAACGCCTCGGTAAGGGCTATTCTGTTCTGGATTCTTTTCGATACTACTACACAGGGGGGCAGCCGTTTGCTCATTTCGGATACACAGTTGCAGTTACTGCAACCACGTCAAGTGATGCGAAGCTGCAGGAGAAGGAGGAGGAGGAGGAGGAGGAGGAGGAGGAGGAGGAGGAAGTGGAGGGAAGGAGCCAAGTTCATAGATACTGATGTGTGAAAACACAAGATACATTAAGGACTCTGGTACCTCCGTATTAATTGAGGGTAAGCCCGTTAATTCTTTACGGCGCGGATGACAGGCCAGGTACGAAGTAAGCTACATACGTACGGAACTACGGTAAGGTACTTTAATACTGTGGCTTGTGTGGGTGCTTTCGTTAAGCCGTGTATTCCGTACAGTACACGGTACCGTAGCCTCGTAGGCAGTGCGGATCCCTGCACAATGGAACGGGGCCTAGAAGGCCTAGAATGTGCGCTGGATGCTGGATGCTGGAAATTGAACGTGGGACCAAACACAACAGGGAGCCTAGAAGGTAACGTAGCTACTGTACTCCGTACTTCTTTATTGACACATGCGCATGATTCCATCTGCATCAACTACTTTCTCTTCTCTTCCATTGTAAATCGTCCCTTTGCTGCGACTTGTTCATATCGACATAGGCGTGGAGTAGAGTATCCAAATAAAGACTGCCACGAATCCCCGTCTACCCTCGGTCTCACTGCTGAAACACTAGCAATCTGTTTTGTTTCTCGCTTGTGAGTTTGCAAATGTATGGGGAGCATAGGAGGTCACTCGGGAGGTCGTCGACTACACGATGAAGCTTTTGCAATAACGACACAGGCAACGCTTCGGTCACAAGTAACATTGCCTGATCGAAACGTCGTCGTAATGAGGGTGGGATCTGTTACTAAGAAAACGAATATGGATGAGCGAGCATCTTCGCTGTCAAGCGATGCGGAATACCCGCTCCACGTTGAGAAGAACATTGAACATGCGGAGCCATTGGGTTCTCCGGATCTGCGGTCAAAAAAGTCTATATGGCAGAATGGCTCGACAAGTCGGCAAATTGACAAAGTTAAAGGGACGCAGCGTTCACTGTCAGTACCTTCTCACGTGAAACCGCGTCAACAACTACGACTTCCATCTTTCAAGTCATTGGGCAGGGCACCATTATATCCAGACGCTCTACTCACCCCACCGGACGAAGCTAGTTTGATGCACTGGGCTCCATCACCTTCAGGCATGTCTGATCTACCAACAAGCGAACCTTCTCCACATTCCACCGGAACGGTCTCTCGAGCCACAATGCCCGAAGCCCCAGTCTTCAGTGGATCTATAGCAGAAGCAGAAAGCAACGCCCCAGCGTCCGCTCCAGCAGCCTCACTCATACCAGTTCATACAATTGAGAAATGTGATGAAGGCTCTGCGTCTAGCAGCGACGACGCACCAGAAACCCCGAGCTGGATAGAGGCTGTCACGCAAGCCATAGGTACGCGGTATCTCCCTGGTTAATCTGATGATGTGCCACTAATTCAACCCAGTGTCTGCTGTAGCGTCCACTAAAGGGACCAGCAATGTACTGAACGTGCTTTGCCATACGCAACCATGTCCCCTATCTAAAGACGTAATCAACGTTCCCACGGCGTTCACTCCTATCATTACTGGGCTACAGGATAATTTTGAGCCGACCAACGAGCGCTACATAGAAGTCACGCATGCAGTGCCTAGAAAATTCGATATGGCGCGCCTACCAACTAGCCCTGTGGGCACACCAAGTCATCAAGAGGCTGGCGACTATTTCTCAATGATGGTCTATTCGAAAGCAGTCATTGCTGTCGATCACCACAGCGCCAGCAGCAACCCTTACCCGTCCTCCCCTCATCCCGTCGTTGCGCCTTCAAGCGTTGGGGTCTCGATCCTTGAGCGCTTCATTCCGCCTACTACTACCGCGGAGTATATAGATCTTTTCTCGAACGATGGGCCCTCGGTACTAGTTGATCGACTCTACGAACTCAGCTCAGATGGTGGAAGTCTTATTTTCATATACCCAACCTCTAATGGCGCCTCTACCTTTACCTCCAAATACCTAGGGCCACTCCTCGACCCCCTTCTCCGCACTATGGTGGGCGTGCACGGTCTTTCAGCCGACCTGGGTGCAGACGTCGGCAAAATGGCAGTCATCGACCATATGCTATCATTTGAGAACATGGGACGAAAACTTTCTATTCTCCTGGGTAAGCTCAGTCGCGGCGGCAGTCTTGGCCGCTCCAAACCCAAGTACGCTCTGGTCCACAAAAAGTGTGAGAACGTCCAGATTGACCGGAAGGCTTGGACCAATTGGTGGATCCATCAAGAGGCATCACGCATCCGCGAAGTTCTGAACCGGTATTTCCAACGCGCAGTTCGGCTACCCCAGCGGGAGACCACGGCCGGCACGTTAGTGAGGGAAATACTTGAAGGAGTGGAAACCCGGGCATACACTGACTACGATGCTGAGAGGGAGGGCATTGAGGTGGGAGTTTTCATTGTGAAGAGGACGGCATGAGGAAGACTCGACGAGGGTTTCTTCACGAGTAACGGCGCAGGCTGGCTTGGTCTACATTTGGGTGCGTATATCTAAGCGACTAGGCATTTTCACCGGGGATTTCCTTTTCCAATACGGGACGTAGACAGTGGGATAGAGTTATGTCCTGTCCAAAGGATACGGTACTCTTTTACCTAATGCCTTTCTACTTATCTAGCTAGGGCTTTCAAAGCTGGGAAACACAATACCACAAGCTTCCTATGTTTATCTGACCACTTGAAAATTTGACAAACTGTTATTTCGCTGTTGTATGTACTGACAAGAGGAAACCTTACTCTTTTGGATGTAGCCAAGCCGAGGTAAACATCTCGAAATTACCTCAAGAAACACCGTCTGGTCCATCTAACCAAATCCCAAAACATCACGCCTACCGGAAAATGGATAGAAAACAGAATCATCAGAATGAGCAAGCGATATAACGTTGCACTACAAGCAGTAACATTGTCCCCTAAACTTCGATGCTCAAACCTAGCTGAAGATCTTTGCTAAAGTCACCTTACGTGTGCCATGGAGTGCTATGGCTAAACACATGCTCTTATGATTCTATCTCACAATACCTCTTACTTTCTTGTTCAGCACTGATACTGCGCCCGCAAAGACATGCCACAGGTACCCGTCCATGACAAGACGTATTATGTCGGTTTTGTCTTGCCCACCTCACTACAAATTTCGCTATTTGCGGTTGGGCCCTCTACGCCAGATTTATGTTCGAAAGCTCATGTGTCTGATTTTAACATAGAAAAGAACCGTGTTTTTGGTAGGGTTTCAATGATCGCTGTTGCTCCTGGGAGTGAAACCTCTTTCAATACCAGCGAGAGCTACGCCTCATTTCCCCCCTCGTTCATTGACCGTAGTAACAACATCCAGCTTGACTGTCTTTTCACGATTCCCAATGAAGCCCGTCCCACCCTTGTCGGAGTATACATGAACATCTCTTTCACGAACCTCGATATCAATCATCCTGGCGTCGCGGGCGAGACTTGAACGGCGTCATGCCTCATTCGAAGCCCAACTAGGCCCAACAAGCAGCCGCCTCTTCTGCAGGGGCCGGCAATATCACAGCCACAGGGTACATTGCCGGCTCCATCAAGCCGGTTGTAACGCAGGTCTTTCAGTTCACGCCTATGGAGCTGCTGTCCTTCCAGCAGGCACTGAACCATGGGATATTCAAGTCTAGGATTCAGAACCTATAAAGCGCGAGGTTTTAGCAGACGACGGCAACGGTTACAGTGATTTTACTTGCCAATATCGTCGGCGGTAAGGAGGCATAAGACTGAGAACTTAAGGCTGAGGAAGTGGCTCGATGGCGATAATGCTCCCATCTGCCTCGAGTAATCCACCGATGATCGAACAATGCAACGGTCAATGTTAGAGTATGGAAGCATAGTCAAGACTCAGATTGCACTGCAAACGGATCAGAAGCAAAATCACTCAACTCAACATAGTCATCATATATCTTTCATGAATCTCGCGCTCTCTACACGGACCAGATTGAAGAATACACCTTAATCAAAATACTAGTGCTAACAGTACACCACTAAGAAGCATCCACCGTACCGGAATATATCAGAATACGATTATCCCTTTCTCGACCTTCGCATGAGGCTCACGAGAAAACAATTACGCCGGGTCTAATTGATCTCTGCACCAGGATGCAACTATCGATGGCATGAGTTGTAGCCACAGCTTCTTCCATACCCCTACGTCCCTGACAGAGTGGAATAAGATGTGTAGCCCAACATTAGAGTGAATTGACTCACGTCCGAATAGGCTTGAGGCTGAGAGGAAATAAACTCGAAGCTGGAGGCTCAGACAAATCATCCAATAGCCCCGCAGCGGCCAAGTTTGTACGGATTCAAGAAGGGATCTGACTTGCAGCACCAACGAAAAGATTGGCGGTATGGGGTCAGTATCATAGATAACGTTAGTTAATGCCAATTGCGAGATGGGCTCGTTGAAGATCATAGCCAAACACATTTAGGTAATTCATATCACTGGTGCTTGTTAGCCGTAAACATCCCCACCAGGAGATGCCGGGTCGAGTGAATGTCTAGTTGAAATAATGAGATGCACAACATCTGGTCTACTGAATGAAATGGTCTTATTGATGACAGCAAACTTATTTTGAACTGTGAAGAATAATGTGAGAATTAGGGCTTAGCCTTATCGTAAACAATAGGCATCGCTTATTTTAGCGCACTTCAAATGTTTCGCTCAATAGAGTTTAGACGCATCATACCTGAGGTAAACTACAAGTTCAATCAACCCTTAAGCATTTTAACGCCTGCACACAAGAACGCTTCTGCAAGTATTGATCCAGTTGACCTTACGCTTCTCTGTGATAGACTGCCTGAGAAATTCTACTCAAACTTTTGCATATTCTATCGAAATATTATTCGACGGTACAGCACAATAGCTACTTCTGCCAACGCTCCAAACCAATTTGCGACCATCACCTCAGCTTTTGGACCTTGGTGCTCCGAATACTGCGAAATTGCAAGTTCTATCTGCCGTCCCTACATCATGCAATAGCTGACAACAGATCTCCAGGACCTCTCGCAGCCCTCAGCTTACAGCATGGCATATTCACCCTCCCCTCAGCCTGCAGCCCTGGCGGCCGCAGGCAGCTCGAGAATCTTCTCACGACCTTCTCCAAGTCCACCTCCTAGCCAGGCAGTGTCCAAGCGAGACAAACGCAAGAACGCTCTGACCGACCGTCTCCGAGACATTAGCACCAACTTTGCCAATAATCGCGACTTCATCTATCGCCAACAGCTTCAAACTTACCAAGTTGCCATGAGCTATATCACTGAAGCGGATCCCTACGATAACAAGCCACTGGATGATCTCAGCGATAATATCATCGAGAACATCAATAAGACCGTGTCGAGTAACTCGCAAGGGGGTCAACGTGCTGCTCCAGTGGAATCGCAACCAAGATTCCAGGCTCCGCCGAGGGCTGGCAAATGGGCTGCTACCTTTGTTCAGGAAGTCAATGCAGCAATGGAGGAGCGGGATGCTCAGCTGACTTTGGTCGCGGTATGTCAAGCCTTGATGTCCACTTATCCCACCTCAGTTGTTTTTTGTGACCTCAATGGTATTCCTTAAGAGTAACATGTATAGCTGACCTTTCATGGTAACAGGAGCGCCACAACCACAAGATTCACGAGCTACAAGAAGATAGGGAATTCATGATTCAGGTTGCCCGAACGGAACGCAACAGACTCATGAGCACCGTCCGCCATCGCCTTATCCATTCAGTGAACGCAAACAAGAACCTTCTGAATAGAGAGAAAGACAAGTTTGATATTACCGGGGAGAATGCGTTACGCTTCTATCCCAACCATTTCAGCATTACCAACCCTGCCAGCCCAGGAGGGCCGCAGAGCAACCGGAAGACCAGACATACACGGCATCGAATCGATGTCGACGATCTAAGTGCTGTCGGGGAGAGTAATAAGAGAAAGCGCAAAGCGCCTGCCGATGCCGACAACGATTCTCCTGGACCTAGTGGACGGGTCGCTGAAGCTGAGGTGCCGCAAGCTTGGAAAGATGTTCAGGATGCACGCGAAGCCCATCAGAGTGCTCCACTCTACACGGTTGACCGTCTTTTTTCAGAAAGAGAATTGGAGATGAATCTTCGGACGGCGACTCTGGAGTCTGTCAATCACTTTTCCAACAAGCGTTTGAGGACCAATGGCGATAGCCAGTACGTCCCTAGTGGCGACGCTCACACCAATGTGAATGCATTAGAAGACGAAGAAGACGACGATGATGATGCGAATGCGGTCCTCGATGATGCCGCAGTGGCTGACAAGGGCGATAATGACAACGATGACCCTTTGCTTACCGCCACGGAAATGGATCGCACAGCTAATAACTCTGTTTATGTTACTCGCTCGTCCCGCACATTGAACCCCGAGGCCCCCAGCGCTCTTGGTGACATGGCCGGTCGAAAGTCAGGGGCAAATCTCATTGGCACGCAGAAAAAGACGAAAGCCGGAGATGATCAAACCAAAGGTGGACCACCGCTCAATGATTTCGAGGTTAACGAGGATCTTGCAATGATCGCGGCGGCGATCAAGGATGAAGAGGAGAATGCCGGTAAGAACAATAAGCAGATGTTGCAGGATTTGGTCCCGGATAGGCAGGATCATGTCAGTGCTGCGGTCACTGTGCTCTCCAATATCAATCAGGCGTACGTGAGCAACATTAGGCCAGCATTTATGGTCGATAACCCATTGAAGAACATTGACGACCTCTACAACTTTCTGGCATAAAATTCTAATCCGGAATTTTCGATTATGTCAAGCGTCATTTTTCCAATGTAGCAGCCGCTCGATAGCTATCATCACCGATCCTCTCACTATCGCTGGCGATAGGAGAGGTTTCGTAGCAGGCTTTTACAATGGTGCTAAGGCATGTCTGGCTTCACGCTCTACTTAGATAGCTTATTTCTAGATACCAAAACCACAGATAACCACCGTTTGCTCCCTTGCTTCCCGTGCAAACTTGTCCATGGCTCCCTACCCACTCAGAAGAGACATCGATTGCACTGTCCCCTTAGAAGCAACTCTCAAGTATCCCTTTGGCCATCCTACAAGAGCTCTCAAAAATGGTTCAAGAAAACAACAAAAAATGAAAAAAGCCACAACGAGAATTGAACCCTCAACACCCAACCCTTAACACCGAAGGAAAAGTCGAAAAGAGATTTTCCCTGACACAATGCAGGAAATAATACCAATTTACCAAGCCCGCAAGCGCCGTCATAACCTCTAGTGACACTGTGCACTAGACCGTTATGACTTTCGGACGTTGATGGAATAACGCGTTTGACATTCACTATATATACCCCGAATTTAAGAATTGGTGGTTTTCGTTTTCATCCTTGGAAAGGAGTATGGCCGCTTTAGAGGGAGCATTGACGGAGTATCGAGGGAGCACGAAGAGAGCTGGAGGAGCACAGCACAGAGAAATCTGAATAGGCTACTTCCTACCCAGCTATAGCTGCGCATTATATCTACAACAACAGCCGTCAACACTGCTGCCTGGCTCGGCCTCCTGGCTCGGCCTCCTGCTGCCTACTACGGAGTGCAGACTCCTCTCACTTAAAGTCGATGACAGGGACGCTCGCTTCTCTTACTTTATCGTACTTTGCTCGTGTACATGAGACAACCGCCCAGGGTTTATGCGCGACGCACGCGTATTGTCCCCGGCCTGATCCCCCTATACACTGGCTGGCCACGGCCGAATCGCTACTCTCTCTTCGCTGCTCCAGTGGACAGCAGAGTAGCTGTGCGGCAACTTCTGCAATAGCAAAGGCAGGCTCGAGGGGGTAAGTCAGAGATAGATTTATAGAAGAAGAAATGAATGAAGTAGATTTTCCAGGTTGGGGATATTTCATTAGTAGTAGACATATCTACATATCCACCGCTCGGGCGCCAAGAGAAACTCCCTGAGCAAAGGACCGCTGACCAGCTACCGATTTTCCTGCTGACCTACCGTAAACTCAACCCGATTCGTCGTCGCGATGAGAATCATCGATACTCTGACATCTTGTTGCGTTTTTGATACTTGCTCGTCCCGGCGGTTCTACCGCAATCCGAATTAGAAAAACCAAAACAACGATAATTTACAAAAAGGAAAGAAAAATAGTTTTACAGGGAAGAAAAAGAGGTCCCTAGTTCTACGCGAGTGTCTCTTCAACAACCAACAACCAAGAGATGCAAGATAAAAGGGAGAAGTGCCCATATCTCCACCATGCCCCACCTCCACCATCTCCACCATCTCACCCAACTACCCCGGAAACAAAGCGAGTACCGCCGCCCTCGCTCCAATTACACTCCGCCTGTAAAGCGGAATTCCTCTCCCCAACGGCAAGCGACGCAAACCGCGCTCAACATCCACAGGCATCGGTGGCTCTTCTTCCTCATCATCCTCTGTGTTAAAAGGGTTCGCAGGGCCGTGGTTTCCGTCATCGACCTCCCTCGTGCCTGAACCATTGTTGTCGTGCAGGAGGAGGAGCCAAGGGTTAATATCCGCATCATTGATATCATTTAGTGCGGTGTTGTTGAGGCGGACGGTGACGGGCTTTGTTGTACGGGTTTCCGGCTGGGTTGGCGTGGTGCGTGAGGGTTATCTGGATGGGACAGGAGGCCGGGGGAGTCAGAGAGAAAGTGGGCGGGCCAGAGAGGGTGGCGGAGAGGCGGGGGGATGTTAAGCTGGAATTCATGGGTAAGTTTTGTCAAAATGCTACTGGAGGGATAGGGGATGGAAAAATCTGCGAGGAAGGGGAGGGCGCGCGCGTACTGTTGCTCTAAATTGTAGAGTCTAGCTCCTGCTGCGGCTTGCTACTTACGTTTGTGGAGCAGACGGAGCTCGTTGAGTTTGCCGGTGAGGTCGAATTGGTTGTTGTATGCTTCGACGGATTTAAGATTTCGGGACATGAGGTCCTCATATTCGAAGGGAAATGCCATGGTTAGGGTGAAGGATGGTATTTTTATGATTCTCGAAGGAAATTGAATGTTGTTCTTGGTTTTCGCGAAGGGAGTTGACGCATAAGGAAGTGGTTTGAGCAGTGATAGGGACGTGAAACCCGAAATCCTCTCTTCGCTCACTCCTTGGGCCCGTACAAACACTCCCTCGCGCCCCTCCAAACTTCCTCCACGGTCTCCCTCCCAGGTAAAAGCTTCTGCATCACCCATTTATTAGCCTGTTCATTTCCCCCATTGCCTATCATCCCCTAAAATCTTCAATAGCCCCTACCCCTTAAATCACGCATCCCCTAGCCTACTGATTCCTCAACCTTAGACCACCTGAAAATCAAGATGTCACGTACCGGAAACACTACGACCACGTCCCCCTCAGCTTCCACCACTACCGCGAGATAATATCTCACCTCAAAACCCCTAAAGGCTTCATGAATGAAAATGTCTCGAATGGATGAAGTTGGGATGAATCGAACTGTTGCTGGGAGAAGGTAAGATGGGGAGAGACTGGACGTCTGGATGCCGAGGGTAGAGAGGGCGAGGAGGGATTCTTCTGTTGCGTGGGGTTTAATATGGTACGAGTAGAGCGATTATGAGGGAAGTAGAGCATTAAGAATACTAAGAGGTGGAGAGGGGGGATATTACCGGTATAGAAGCGACGGAACACTACAAACAGGATTATAAAAATGGCGGGGGCGAGGTAGGACCAGGGGATAAGCGTGACACGGACAGAAAGTGTTTCGAGGAAAGGAGGTGTTGGGTGAACGAGTTTTGAAGCTAGGATTGCGATGGTCGCGGCGAGGATGAGGAAGCGTAGAATAAGGAGAAAATGGTAGAGAGCTTGAGAAGGAAGGGAGTGGTAGGAGGAGCGAGTTGAGACAGTGAAGGAGACTGTCGTTGGCGAGGGGCGGAGGATTAAGAGGTGGGATTTGTTTGGGGGGAACATTGATATGTAGAGGAACGCGCCTGCTGAGGCGGCGGAGGAGCTGTTAAGATGCCATGTTTGGGTGATTAACAGAGAGGAAGTATCCTCGAGAGAAGGTTGAAGTGGGTTTGATAGGGCTGATATGTCGGAGTTAGCGCCGGCGATAAGCGGTGCCAATTTTCGACTTCGTCGCTCACCAAAGAACATTACATTACTCATTAATCTAATATGAGAAGAGAATAGATAATATCACCCGGATTGGCTCACTAAATCTTCCAAAACTATTACCTGAAAGTTTGGTCTCTACGTAACCCGTTAACGAGCAGCTGAGAAGCAAAATGGACTCCCATCGAAACGACAGCAATCGCAGCCGCAGCCGTTCACCGCATTCGAGGCGTGCCAGCTACAAATCACGACATGACGCGCCCATCAGGTCTCGGTCAAGAAGCGCATCTCGATCGCCTCCCAGACGTTACTCCGATCGTCCACAAAGCCGCTCTCCCCACCGAAGACGAGACGACAGACCTAGACGAGGCGGCGGTGGGTTTCGCTGGAAAGAGAAACGAAACGACGACGATGATCGGGATAGAGAAGATGACAGAAGACTGCAGAGGGGATACCGGGAGCAGGAGAGGAGACGACCAAGATCACCAGTTCGTGATGGGAGGAGAGAGCATGATAAGGACGAACAGGCCGCTGAGAAGCCCAAGAAGGAGAAGAAGGCTGAGCCGAAGATTGCACCGGTGGGGGAACCGATGATTATCGTTAATGTTAATGATCGGTTGGGAACGAAAGCTGCGATTCCTTGTTTGGCTTCCGATCCAATCAGTGAGTTCGCTGGCTTCTTTCCTGTGTGGATAGTTATGAAGAATCATTGGCTAATAAGTCGCAGAGTTATTCAAGGCACAAGTTGCTGCACGGATAGGTCGAGAACCTCATGAAATTATGCTCAAAAGACAAGGGGAGAGACCATTCAAGGATCAGCTTACGCTGGAGGATTATGGTGTGAGTAATGGGGTTCAGCTGGACTTGTAAGCATAGCGGTCCGACCGATTCCAGGATAATTACTGACTTTATTCGCAGAGAGGTCGATACTGGCGATTGAGTGGTACATCATGTTCTGTCCTAGGTTTTGATTGTATGATACCCAAATGACTTCAGCCGGAGGATCTCACGGGACGCTCTTCTGTCACCTTTCTCTACTACGTGGTCTATTAAAAGGGCGCATATTGAGGCTCGAGGCAATCAGGCTGCATGGCGGTCATGGGAAACGCTACTGCCACATGCGGTTAGCGCACGACGTACATCCAACCTTGTGATTCTCTTTAAACACTAAATGGATGATTGAATTTCAGCCGCATATTGGTGTTTTCGCATGAAAAGCCAACGCTTCACTTAGGTTTTCAATCAATAACGTGGTTATAGTGAACTCGCTTTGTTGTTACCTTTGCTACCTTTGCTTTCCAAAGCAAGGCAAGGATAATATCTCCAAGTTATCATGGATCCCTAACATTATATCAAACATCCTCACCTCCTCCGTCTATTAATTAGCTCACACGACACCCCACTCGGGCCCCACACCGCCAATTCCCCATTCTCGAATTTCTCGAATTGAACCGTCCAGTCTGGAGAAGCAACATGGTCCGCAACATTGTCGTCCTCGGAGGCAGCTCTCACCCACAACTGAACGAAAAAATCTGCGATCATCTCGGCATTCCTGTAGGAAATGCTCTGCTCTCAAAATTCGCTGTCGGAGAAACACGAGTCGAGATCAACGAATCCGTTCGCGGAAAAGATGTCTATATCATACAATCTGGTGGCGGAAAAGTCAACGACCATCTAATGGAGCTATTGATCGCCATTTCTGCCTGCAAGACTGCTTCTGCCAGAAAGGTCACCGCCGTGCTACCGCTATTTCCTTACTCTCGGCAAAGCGATATACCATATAACAAAACTGGAGCCCCTCTTGTCAAGGCCTCAACTTGTTACAACAAGCCAGACTTTCCATACTCCTTTGAGAGTAAACCTCAAACACCTCACCCGGACATTCCGCCAACCCCGGGCCTCACCAATGGGATTGATGGATTACATAAGGGTCTTGCAAAGGTGCAAATTGACGACTCTGCCTCTGGCCTAAATAGTCCACAGAATGCTCGATTCGCAAACTACGTGAATGGAGCCTCGAAAGGACCACCAAAACGTAGCGACACCTTGAACTCAGGCAAATCCGATAACTCTACTCGTCCACGTAATTCTTCCTCGGCATCAATGGCCAATGGTGGTTCCCACGAAGAAATTCTAAGCCCGTCTTCGAGCTCCTCAAAGGACACCTCGTTCCAGCCGCGGCCTGGGTACAAGCCATGGGTTGCTCAAGCTGGAACACTTGTTGCCGATCTTCTTACCTGTGCTGGTGCAGATCATGTCATTACTATGGACTTGCATGACCCACAATATCAAGGTTTCTTCGATATACCTGTTGATAACTTGTATGGGCGACCGCTGTTGAAGAAGTATATCCAGTATCAGATACCAGATTACCAACAAGCTGTAATTGTTAGCCCCGACGCAGGAGGCGCCAAGAGAGCTACTGCTATTGCGGACGGACTTGGAATGCCATTCGCGTTGATTCACAAGGTACAATTATTTATCTTCTCTAAGAGATACGCCTAATGCAACCCCACAGGAGCGTCGGCCCACCAAGATCACGGATCGACAGAATGCAACCATGATGTTAGTAGGAGACATAGCAAATCGTACCGCGATTCTCATCGACGATCTTGCTGATACATCTAACACCATCACTCGAGCTGCCAAGCTTCTGAAAAAAGAGGGGGCAACCAAGGTCTATGCTCTACTGACCCACGGGGTCCTCAGCGGCGACGCTATCGACAGAATCAACGCAAGTGCTTTAGATAAGGTTGTAGTTACAAATAGCGTCCCTCAGGAAGAACATCAAAAACGTTGCCCTAAGTTGGAGGTACTGGATATTGGTCATGTATTTGCTGAGGTACGTTCAATCCTTCAGTGCTAGTAGCATCTGCTGACGACTGTACAGGCAATTCGTAGAGTCCACCACGGAGAGAGTATCAGCGTCTTGTTTCAGTATGATTGATTACGCATCGCTCTGGCATTCTAGTGGTTTATTCCTTTCGTTTGGTATTTGCAAAACAGTCGCGATCTATTGAGTTCTGCTTGACCAAGTGCTGGGAGACAGAGGAATAACTAGATGGGCAAATACACAATAAGGTGGCTCATGTCAAAAGTTCAAAATACCCCGATTCGCTTCCAGATAGACAGTATTTAGTATACTGGGTACCTTTTCGCTGTATGGTTTGCAGGAGAAAATGTACAAAATCCTTAAGCTTCCAAGGACACGAGACTGTGAAGCCCTAAGATACTCTATTCTACGGGAACGCTAGGGCCGAGCCGGCTAGCTTGGTGTCGGAGTTTGGTCGCCGAACTCCGACTTCTTTGATCACCGCCCTCCCGTCGAACACAGTCTTAGATATCTTAGCGAACGCAAGCAGCAAGTGCGCTCAAATTTTTGTACTCTTCGCTTCAAACCGCCGGATCCACAAAGCAGTCCACATACGACAGTCTGATCATGGCGGCGGCAGTCAGCAATAGGCTGGCGATTGACCCTGCGAAGAACGGCAAACACTCCATTACAATCAGCGAACAGTTTCGATATCAAAAAGAAAGACCTAAAAGAGAATTTATCAACGTTCAGTGTAAGTCAGGTCCTGTTTCAATCCTTCTCAAATCTAATCGAGTGCTTCGCAGTCAATCACAAGCCAACGCTCTCTTCCGCTCAAAAGACGGAAATTACACCGTCACGTCATGCCACAGAAAATAGCTATAATCTCGCTATCTCAGGAAAGGACGATGGCAATAGCTACCTCTACGCCGGGAGCCAACAACCAACCTCAGCCTGCGCCCTAATCTACGACCCCATCTCTCAAACCTTCATCCTCGATAAAATCTCCGCCGAATTTTCCTTCAACCTCCGCTCCACTCCCACAGAAAAAAACCCCAAAGCTCTCGCCTCTCGATACCCCCAACTTGAAACCAGCCTTTCTGCCCCTAACTCCGACTCCGAGGACCTCTTCAAAGACCCCTTAGGACAAACGGGCGACACCGAAAACCCCTACGATTACCGTCACTTCCTAAACAAGCGCCGCCGAACATCCTCTCCCTCTCCACAACCATCTCTCCCTGTTCCAGAAGTATCAGTAGCCAGGCGTCCTTCCCGCACAAAACCAAAGCCGAAACCCCGTCCTTCGAGGCCCCAGAAAAGGCACCCTTCTCCCCCACCGACCAGAGAAGAAGCCGACGCCGATAACGAAGATTCGGACCCCGACGTCTTAACCATAGAAATAGAACCGGACACCAAACCCCGCGGCCGCTTTAACGCCGCATTCACCCACGACAAGCGTAACGGCCCCATCTCCCTCCGCTCAGCCGCCAGTTCCGTCAGCCCCGCCGGCGTACGCCTCCCCAACCACCCCGGCTCGCCCAGCGCCTCCGAAGAAGAAAGCGAAGACGAAGAAATGGAAGAGCTGCTCTTGCCTTCCCCATCTGCTGCTCAGGAAGGGGACGTCGTGTCGCCCGGCGGCGAAGCGGAAGACGATGAGGAGGGGGATCTGGAAATGGCGCTGGAGGAGGCGCTGGAGAGTCAATTTGATGAAGAGGGTGGGGGGGTGGAGGTGGGGTTGGGGGTCGTGGGGGCGGAGACGGAGAGGAGGGTGGTGGAGAGTTCGAGTGAGAGTGAAGAGGAGTAAGTGATTGGGTTTTCTGGAGGGAGGGTTGTTCAATGATAGGTGGGTAGTTGCAGTGAATACGAGCAGTAGACGGGTTTAGAGTTTACGGGAAGGCTTTGCGGGAAGATGTGGAGGAGCAGGTATTTCGGCTGGCAGGTTAGGGGTAGCGAAATGGCGAGGAATAGAGACCTAGGTATTGTTGTTCGCAATGTTTGGACTTTGGACAGCTTTTGGTTGCGTAGGCAGGTATGTCTAAAACATCCAGACATCCTACCAAAGTTTGCTACTCCTTGTCCCACCATAGCAAGTCCTGGTCTTCCAAGGCTGTTCACTTACCATCTACACCTACCCATATCATTTTTTAGCACAACATGTAACGCGTTATACCTTCTTCTTTAGGCTATCTTTTATGCTCTCCACTCTTACCGTCTCAGCTCATTCCGGCCGCAGAACTTCTCCGTGGTGTCATCCATCCCACGGCCGTGCGTGGTCGTTCAGAGGGACGAGGCTTTGAGACCACTTCCAGCGTGGAATCAATGTTTGTTGACACACTCGCTGAGAGGCAGCTTTTCCTTCTAGCAGTCGTCAAAGCTACGTCTGTGGCTACGCCAACCCAAACCCAGTAGCTATCTTCGTCGTCTCACCCCCCTCTCCCCGCCGCTTTTCCCCCAGCTCCGCCTCCACTAGCCATCGCCTCCAATCTCCCCGCCAAAACCCTATGCTTCCTCATCACCTCCACCCACTCCCCCTCGTCCGCATCCTCATTCTCATCCCCATCCATTAGAAACGCTAACACCAAGCTGAAATCTCCGCCAAGTCGGCCAAGACTTCCGGCGCAGTAGAGTACTTGTGTGAGGAGGCTTTCGCGGGAGGATTTATCGCGAACGTTGGGGAGGTAAGTTTTTAGCGTGGAGGTTAGGAGGTCGACGAGGTGGAGGGGGAAGGTTGAGAGGGCTGAGGGGAGGGGCGTTAGGGGGTCGTGAGCTTGCGGTGCTAAGGTCTGGGGTGCAGGAGCGGATTTTAAGCCCAAAGATCTGAATTTCGACCCCAGTTCTTCGGAGCCAGTGGTGCTGGCGTCTGGCGAGGAGGGGAAGATGCTTTTGTACATGCTGATGATAGCAAATGATTGCTCGCGGAAAATCTCAATGTAGCGTTTCAAGTAGCGTTCTGCCTGCTGTCCATGGGACCAGTTGCTGGAAGCTGTTGTAGCCATTGGCGAGCGTAGCCGAGCGTCAGTCTCTTGATCTGCGAGGTCACGGAGGGGCGAGAGGGCATTTAGCATCGAGGTGAGGGTAGAAAGACGGCAGGTCAGAAAGAGCGCGCCTAGGGCGCCATCTCTGTTACTTCCTGCGCTGTTGGGGGCATTAGAGAGATTGGGGCCATCGAGGTCCGGGGCAACGCGCCGCAGCCAGCCGATTGTGCGCATAGCGGCGGCGAGTTTTATGTTTTGGGATCGGAGGGACGATATGAGGCTGGAAGTCATTTCCTGCATTGCATCTTCTGTTTGGGCATAGATGGAGTTGACGAGGGCGGACGAGGGGTAGAGCAGGTGCAAGCGCTTGATGTGGGAGTGTAGGTCTAGAGCTGAGGCATAATTTGCAGTACTCGAGACGCCTTGAGCTGTTGAAGAGGATATGGCGGAGGAGAGAAGGGCGGGTAGGTCGAGAATATCGGACAAGCGATCAGCATTGCGGGACATGAGGAGGGCTTCCTTTCGGCGATCCAGGACCTCGTTTTCTGTGCTCCGGCTGTATTTGGTCGAGAAAGCCACAGCTTCCGAGTCAAGCTTTGGGATATCATCCTGGAGTTTGCCTACTTCTGCTGCTAGTAGTGGGAGAGTTGTGCGAAGGCTGGAGAGGTGGTCTGATGATGCGATTATTGCTGCGTTGGACCGGGCGGAAAGGGATTGGAGAGAGAGAAGGGTGGAGTGCGAGGATTGGGATAAAGACTGGGGTTCTGTAGAGGTAAGAGAGGTTAAGGAGAGCGTAGAGAGGCGGTTGAGGTATTTCGCGGTAACGGGGTCGTTGAAGGAGGGGGAGGGACGTGGTGAGGGGGGGGTGTCCAAGTAAGGTATCAGAAGCTCGTACAAAGGGTCTGCCATGCTGCTTTGGAAGAGGACCTAAGGGGTCCGGGCTGGCTTCTACCTCATCGTAACTTGGCGTCTCTGCAGACGATAAGGCTTCTCTGTCGTTTTGTATGATATTGGGTGAATAAGTGGAAGGTTGCGAGAGGACACTGCGGACTCGCTGCGGAAAGCCGCGTCGGCCACAAATCTCCCCGAAAGGACGATATATAAACGAAAGTTGCTGATAGTCTTGTTCTTACCGTTCGGTCGCTCCACCTACGCCAACGCAGCCTCGAAAACCTTTGAGGAGCTCTGGAATAAATCTACCATTGTTGCTTGTGGCGTGCGGCTTAGTCGTCTAGTTCAGAGCGAATCCAATGCGAGCTACTACCCACTGCCCAGCAAGCTCGACCTCACGGTACTTTCTATCACCAAGCAAACGTCGACTTCGCTTTTTCGCTACCTCAAGCTCCAGGTTGGATGCTTTACCTTCAAAAGCTCCTAAAACCTCGATTAACATCAGACACATCCGCCAGAACCCGGAATTATACTCTCAGAACTGCATTAACCGTAATTATAGATCTCAGAAAGACAACCCTTTTAAGATCGTTAAGCTTTTCGATGAATGGCAGGCTTTTCAGAAGAGTGGAAGAGGTTTGAGAGAACAAAATAACAATATCCGAACAAAGCTCTCACATTCCAAAACCTTCAGTGGGCGTGATAGCAGGGATGTACCTCAAGACCGAGAAAGCCTACTCGACGAAGCTAGACAGCTGAAACAGAAGATTGGCGAGATCGAAGTTCAAGAACAACGTCTGACAGATGAGATTGAAGACCTCGCAGCTGAGCTTCCCAACTTAACAAGTGAAGAAACTCCTATTGGAAGTGAGCCAAGAGTAGTCGGCTACATCAACGAACATCCTGAACCACCCCCATCATCCTTTGACCGGACATGGAGGAATCATGTCCACATAGGTAACGAATTCGATCTTTTGGACTTTGCAGGAGCAGCTACAACAAGCGGATGGGGATGGTACTATCTGAAAAATGAAGCTGCTCTGTTGGAGCAAGCTTTAGTTCAATATGCCCTCAATGTGGCCATGAAGCATGGGTTCACCGTTGTGTCGCCTCCTTCTATAGTATACTCACACATCGCCGCAGCTTGCGGCTTCAGGCCACGCGATCAGAGCGGAGAACAGCAGGTCTATACCATACAACAAAGCGAGAAATATCGAGGAACAGGAAAGCCTGATCTCAGTCTCGCTGGAACCGCTGAAATCCCCTTCGCTGGTATGAAAGCCAACACGACAGTCGACGAAGCAGATCTGCCGTTGCGCATCGTCGGTTCAAGCCGTTGCTACAGAGCAGAAGCTGGCGCCAGGGGCGTCGACACCAAGGGCCTCTATCGAGTGCACGAATTCACCAAAGTAGAGATGTTTGGCTGGACCCTGAAAGACCAAGAAACCAACCTCTTTAACTCCATGCTCGCCATCCAAACGGAAATCCTCCAGACCCTCGGCCTCCACTGCCGCATCCTCGAAATGCCTTCATCAGATCTCGGCGCCAGCGCCGTCCGGAAGCAAGACATCGAAGCCTTCTTCCCGTCCCGGCATGAAAAAGACGACGGTTGGGGGGAAGTCACGTCTGCCTCCATCTGCACGGATTATCAGACCAGGAGGCTGGCGACGAGGGTAAGGTTTGAGAAGACCAGGGAGGAGGGCAAGACGGATTTTCCGTATACGATCAATGGGACGGCAATGGCGGTGCCGAGGGTTCTGGCGGCGCTGCTGGAGAATACGTGGGATGAGAGGGAGATGTGTGTGAGGATTCCGGAGGTGTTATGGCCGTGGATGCATGGGATGAGGGTTATCAGCAAGAGGCGTTGACGAAGGGCCTGCAGTGGAGACGTCCTTTTATAGCCTGGTCCTCGAGCAATAGGCATGTGCTCGTTGGGCCATAGAAGGCACTTTCACGATGAAAGCTACCGTAGGGATTTCATCTATCGTGTTCTCCTCATAGCCCACCCCAGGATTCAACAACCTTGGGCTCCGGTACACCAACTCTCTTCGATTTCGAACAAGCAGGTTCTACTAGTAAAGAAATACCAACTTTACGGTGACTTGCCAAAGTCTCGTAGGGACGAAAACGAGTCGAGCAAAGTAAGACACTGTGAGAATGCAAGATTTCAGAAGCAACCACGTGAGCGTGGGTTGTATCATCTCAATAGAGAAAACGAGTATATCAATGGTGTTGAGTTATTTCATTAAGTCCCGATTGTGCTCCACCCGGGATACACTCATCATCTACGCTCGGCTCTCTCAAACGCATACACAAAGAACCCAGATTATAATTACAGTGCCTCCTTCCCCCTTAGACACCTTCATCCCCTCCTCCGCCTAACCTCCGTCTTCTCCACCCCAATAACCTTCTTCCCAGCATCAACTATACCCACCTCGACTCTCTCCTCGACAATCTCCCCATCCGCCATCGTTGTCACCTCCACACCCTCCACGACGACCACTTCATTGTCCCTGGCCTTCTGTGATGCCTTCCTGTCCGGCCGATCGTGGTTTTCCGTCGTCGCGTGCCCTTGGAACCGCTTCCGGATCGTCTCGATCATTTTCCCGAACCAGTAGAAGTTCAGCGTGTTCAGAACAATGTTGCTTCCCAGATACACCACCGCTAACCATATTGGCACCTGCTCCTCCCTGGCAAGCTTCATCACATCAGCATCGACTGCCAATCCCATCGTATGATTACCATTTGCTGCGGATGCGGAGGAGGGGTGTAGCCCTGCCCAAACGTCCTGATAGACGCGAATGGATTGGTAGGTCCCCCAGAGAAGGCGGCAGCAGAAGAAGGAGGAGAGGAGGAGAAGGCCGTTGTACCACTGGGGTTTGGAGCCGGTCATATGGAGTTTGTCAAAAAACCAGTGGAGGTTTAGGAACGGGGAGGACATTTCATAGAGGATGAAGTTCGGGCCGTAGAAGTTGACAAAGGGGCGCTGTTTACATCCATAAGCCAAGGGGTCTCTCAGACAGTACCATAGAAGGGAGGGAGCAACTCACAAACCCCAACGAAAACACCACCAACGCCGCCACAGCATGCGCCAACAAGCCCCACCCAAAAACTCCCGAATGCATGGCACAGATTACCAAATCCCACAGAAAATATCCCGCCGCAAACCCTTGAATCATCCCCCCTCCGCCAGTATACCCCCACACCCTCCCCCTCCACCCCATCCCCTTCCTCTCCTCATCCATCCACATGATCCATAGCGCCAGTCCAGAGATGAACACGCTCTGTACGAAACTCACAACGTGCACGTCCCAGTTGAGGCGCGTGCGCGCCGGCAGTTGGGGGTAGATGCGGGGGAAGAGGAGGCTTGAAAGCGCGGGCGAGATGTAAGTGCAGATAAGGTGGTAGGAAAGCGCTGCGAGGAGGAGTTCGTGGATGTGGGAGGGTAAGGTGGGGAGGTTGAGGGCGGTTGCGATGGGAGTGGTGAGGCGGACGAGGAAGGGAGGGCAAGGGAAGGGGAAAGGATCGTGCATGGCCGTGGTTGGTAGGTGGTCGATGGTGTGTTTAGTGCTACCGGAGCGTCATGGTGAGAGATGGTGAGGTTGGAGGGAGGAGGTTTACGAGGAGAAGCGAAGCGTGAAGGTGCTGTCGTGTGATTACGCAGGTGAAGATCAAAGGATCATCCGGTTCAAGATCAGAAGCCGAAACCTAGCGCTTAGCGCGGATGAACTTCCTCGAGCAATGACTGGTCTCAAGCTCTCCTGGCTGCCTTTCAAGAGTTTTGGGTCGGTATGTCTTGAAGTCTCTGAAAACTCCATGATATGTTACAATGATATCTAGTTCAGTAAGGTCAAGAGTACTTCTCCATTACATCTAAAGAAAGCCAAAAATTACAGGGTATCTTCAATAACGCCGGTGTCTCATCCAATACTCGCCAAAGAACGCCCGATGGGCCACGCTTTCTCTTCTTCAGATCTGCAATGCACTCATTCTTCCCAAGGGAAATCTCCCTCCTCTACCCTGGTACAAGTCAAATACCCCAAGCTCCCTCCTCCTTCCCTTCCTACATCTAGCTCGAGATAACTTCTCATAAGCGGCTTTACTACTTCCCTCGCCATATCTTTGATCTCGTTCATTCGCTTTTCAAATTTCTTTAGTGTATCCCTGGTGTACTCTTCGGGGCGTATGCGTATAAAGCGTTTTAGCTCGTCGTGGGCAAGGTAGGAGCTACCACCAGTGCCGAGTAGGCGGTAGAGGGTCCCTGCGCTTATTGGAGGCGGTTGAGAGGCAGGAAGTCGTCTTGAGTCTGTGCTCGAGGTTTTCGGGATGGGTGGAGGTGGGGGTGTGGTGTTTTCAGCGAGCCACTGGCGGAAAAGGGAGAGAGCTAGCCAGTCGAGGTAAGAATTTTGGGGCGTTACACGGTCGCCTCTTGGGGTTGCAAGAGAGAGGCGAAACAACCGCATTTCGGCTTTAGTTTTCTTTTCTTGCAATTCTTCGACTTTATCTTCAATGAGGTCATGGACAGAGTCCGGGACGTTATTGCGAAGCTGGGTGGAGCCAGCAGGCCACTGCCCGACTACGTGGACAAGTGCTTCAGAGAAAATTACTTTCGATCGGGCGAGGTAGCCGAGTTTGAGGTAGCTTGGGGGATATTTTGCAATTTGCTTCCAGAGGCGGCTTTGAAATTGCAGGAGGTGGTGGTCTATACGGGGCCCGACGACTTCCAAGGCGTCGTACATATCGGCTAGTGCTAGCAGAGTCTTGCATTGGATGTAGGTTTCTGCAATGTTGATGCAGTCCAGAGTCGGTGGGTAGTTGTAGAAAATGCGGAACAAATTATCGTAGTCTCGTATTATCTCGTTGTCTGCATTCACCTGAGGGTTTGAGCTTGGTATATGAGAAGCAGATTGCATAGCTGAAAAATTGGCCATCGAGCGGAAGAATCCTGATGGTGGTGCTGGAGGTTTGTTTGGAACAGGTGGTGGGCGTGGTGCGTGGTCACCGCCAAACAATGATGACGTTGGCGACCTCTGTACCAGCATAGGTACCTCGTCATCCTGGTTTCCCCAGTCCAGTTCGTACCTCCACTGAGGTCTATCACCTGCTTGAATGCCTGAAGGACCAGGCCTAGTCATCTCCCTGCCATAATTATCCTCTTCCTCTCCTATGCTTGCTAGCCCATTACTATTGCTTGGCGCTGTACCTGAGACTTGTGCCCCCGCTTGTGCCCTTGACCAATCTTCGCTCGTCCCAGCTTCGAAAAATCCAGAGCATTGCGCCAGAATTAACCTATGAAGCATATATCTTTTCTCCTGGCCATCAGCATGAATGATGATCTCGACGTCCCCTGTTTGCGCAAAGTTGGGAAACTCGTTCTGCGGCCGGAAGGAAGCTCCTCCATGATGGGAGCGATTACTTCGGTGGCGGCGAGTGGTAGTACTACGGGACGAAACCGAAGATGGCCGCCGTGCCGTGAGGGCGCGGTCAGTGGGTGGAGGGTTAGAGACCATGTGGGTCGGGAGGTTATATGTAGATACGCTGGCGGCCGTCATAGGAGTCTCGTAACGCGCATTGCCTTCTGAAATACAACGAGGAAAACTGGAGGTGGGTTCAAGCACCCTACAGACGTTGATGTCTTTTTCCAGAGCGTATAAAGCGAAGGCAACGTAGCAGTGTCTCTCAGGACTGCGATACTTCGCTCTTGACCGGAACTCTCAAAAGCCCTTGATCCTATAGTCGGAGGTTTCTTGGTTGAAGTTGATGTTGTGAATGGACCCGAACTTGGTTGGCGCCCAACGCGGGGAGTGGCACGCTATCGATTAGCAAGTCACGATTAAGTTAGGAACCAATTAGATCGTCGATAGCGCTTGGCAGGATTGACTGACATCCCAGTCCTTTAATGCGTCTCTTTCGTTTCTTCCGACGTCCCAACTCTGGCAGTGGGCGGCATTGTGTGCCTCTGTATCTTGTGCGACTCCCAACGCCGTATGCAATCGAGTTGTTGATGCTCAGAACTAGAGTATGGCCGCATGCGTTAGGGCAGCGTGACTTCCATGTTGCCAAGCTCCTGCGGATGGACGTTTCCGCTCAGGCTTGCATGCGCAGAGTTGTATAAGGAATTAGTATGAAGAAAACAGCAGAAGCTCTGCTTGGGGAAGGACGTCTATTACCTTGACTTACCTCAGTGATTTGTTTCACCGAAACAGACATTATCTTTGGAGAGCCAGTGAGCGGCTTCTCAGCGGAGACTACTGTACTCGTACTGCATGAGACTAAACGCATGATCCTTGGAGGAGATCTTACACGTGAAGCTTCAACTCTTTCCCCGGCTTCTCTTCGTTTCATTCTGTCAACACCGCTTCTACAGTTACAGGAGATTGTCCTTTCCTCGTTCTCTTCGTCGCGCTACCGTTTTCTCGTCTTTCGTTACGGAGCTAGTGTTTCCCCTCGTTCCAGCAGTAGCTCCTGTGTCGTAATTTCCTTTTCGAGCGCAACAGAATATAGAACAACCGGGCCAACGTGATCCACTCTTAACTTCCAATCGAAGACCTGTAGGCAGTCTAGAACTACATTGGTAGCCATTCTTCTTTGCAGTTGAACAGCAATGTATCCAAGAGTCCTTACATTCGCTGCATTCATTGCGGCAGCAATCGTTACTCTCTGTACTGCATCCAGTCTCCCACATATTACTGCAGTTGGCTCGAAGTTCTTCGACGCCAACGGAAACCAGTTCTTCATCAAGGGTGAGCTTTGCAACAACTATGTGACCTTCTAGCATTTGCTAATGTTATGTACCAGGCGTGGCTTATCAGCTTACCTCCCTTGACCCGCTCCTCGACGTCTCCCAATGCGCACGCGATGCAAAAGCGATGAAAGATCTCGGAGCGAATACTATCCGGGTCTACCATGTCGATCCAGCGCAAGAGCACAGTGGCTGCATGAGCGCCTTTGAAGCCCAGGGAATCTATATCTTTGTAGATTTGGATACCTTTACCACCCAGATTGATCCTGTACGAAACGCTTCTCATATGGCAGAACAGCCTGTGGTGCTAAATGAATTATGCAGAACAACACGGCCTGGACCCAATCTCAACTTACAGCTTTCAACGGGGTCTTGGACGAGTTTCAGAAGTACGACAACACCGCTGGCGTTTTTGTCGGCAATGAAGTTCTTACCCAAGGTTAGCATACATTTATACGCAGAAATACTTCTTGCTAACACTGTCCATGTCAGCAAACGCTTCAGTTGTTGCTCCGTACGTGAAGGCAGCTGTGAGGGACGTAAAGGCATATCGAGACTCGAAGAATTACCGCAAGATTCCTATTGGCTACTCTGCAGGTGTGTATTTTCCAATCGCAACGTTTGCAGTCATGCTAAATTCATGGAAGCGGATATCCCTGAGCTCCGACCCATGCTTCAGAATTACATGGCCTGTGGAGACGCAGCTGACATCTCCGATTTCTTCTCCTTAAACGTGTATGAATGGTGTGGAGATTCGTCTTACGATGGCTCTGGTTATTCTATGCTTGAGCAGAATGCCACGAATCTCAATATCCCAATCTTCATCTCCGAAACCGGCTGCAGAATACCCGCTCCTAGGCTTTTCACTGACCAAGCTGCCATTTTCGGACAGAACATGTCAAACACCTGGTCCGGTGCTATCATCTATGAGTGGATTGAGGAAGCTAACAAGTACGGGTTGATCAACTACGGTACGTCTCTCGACTAAGATAAGCTTGCAATAAAATCGCGCAATCCATTAACCTCTCGCAACAGGCCCGACGGTCGACCCTACCACGGCAACCGCTGCACTTGACGGCTACCCCCGCTCCGGCACACCTACGCCCGTCTCCCCTGACTACAGCAACCTTAAAGCTCAATGGGCCACCCTATCCCCTTCCGGCGTTAAACTCTCCGCCTACTCTGCATCCGCAACCGCCATTTCCGCAGTAGCATGTCCAAGTTCTACGGCCAGCGGCTGGGCAGTCGATCCTAGTGCAACGTTACCCAGCCTGGGACAAACGCTCAACCTTGCGGCTGTGTCTGCGAGTTCGACTGCGTCTGCGAGTTCGACTGCAACAGGGAGTGCTGCGTCAGCGAGTCCGACGAAAGGAGCCGCGCCGGCGAGTGGGGGAATGGAAGTTGGTGGGATGATTCTGGGGTTGGCGGGGGTGATGGGTGGGGTCATTGTGTGGCTATGAGTGGAATTTGACAAATACCTCTTCGCAAGGTCCAAACCTTTCCACATAATCTGTCTTTCTTTATCTGTACACATCGCCACAGCATGAGCAAGACTGTTAAACCGGTGTAGATACAGCCAGCATTAGCATAAGCATAAGATGAGCGCTGGAATTATGGAAACGGTTCAGATAGAATCTGAGCTGTCAATAATATGATAGGATTCGTGCTTCTGTACTACAAGTACAAAGACTCGACTTCGGGCAGCGGATTAAAGGCTAGCAATACTAGGCCTAATTTTCAAAGCAAGAAACTCCTCTTCGGCCTGTTTAAACCAAGCATAGATGGGCTATAAGCGTGATAAGATGGGGTACACCCCCTAACGACTCCAATCTCCTCCATTCTCCTCGGCCAAAATCTAGTCGGTAAACCTTTCGAGTCAGGGAAGGTCAGAAGTGTGAGACTACAAGCTCATAGATAGCCTCATTAAAAATAGGTTATAAAGGAAGAAAGGCACAGGAATTCAAATCCTACCTTTTCCCGCATGCAAGTAAATTTGAAGGCATGATGTACTTTATACAAGGAAGAGAGATACTCACGAAAATGAAGTAGGCAAAATAGCCATCCAATTGAAGACTCTGTATTGAATAAAACCGAATAAAAAGGTAAATATCAAAATAGAACCAATTATTCCATCAACGTCCGAAAGTCATAACGGTCTAGTGCACAGTGTCACTAGAAGTCATGGCGGCGCTTGCGGGCTTGGTTAATTGGTACTATTCACTGCATTGTGTCAGGGGATTTATCTTTTTGACTTTTGGTTGGATGTTGAGGGTTCGAGTCTCCTTTGACGGAAAAACAGATATACGGTTTTGTCACTGCAGAGTCTTTGCATTTCTCCTTCAATACTGCCAACGCATGCTTTCCTAATGTTATTTTTCGGAGGCATGCCCTTCCAGCAGCTATACCTTTCGGCCTTAACAACGTCGATGACGCGCTCGGTCAGCTTCCCAGGATCCCCAAGCTAAAAGCGGTTTCAAATTTAGAGAAACTCCTTTTGGGCTAATGAGTCGCATTTACTCTGATTAGCAAGCAGTATCTGGAAAAGAGAGAGTAAATACTGTTACACTCCATCATGCGGTTTGGAGAATAATGTTCGTTATTACCTTGACACTGATAATGTCAAATTCAATTCTTCAGGGCTTCTTTATTTCTCATATGCAAGTCCCGAGTATACCTGGAGATGTTCGGTTTAGAAATAGAACGAGGGGGGTACAACAGCCCGAACCAGAGACTATCTTATTAAACGTTAAATGTTATCGAACACTGATAGCCCGGCTGACCTGGGAACATTGTCAGCAACAGAGCAAGGGAGTTGTTTCCAAGTGTAGAAATGGCACTCACTATTTCCTGTCTGCACAGCAATATCGGGGTATCTTATATCATCTTCCTCTCGCTCTTAAGAACCCTATCTTGCCCAAACATTCCCATGAGATACAGAAGCCTAAACACAAACAATGACGCCGTAATCCCAATATTCCCCCAAGCCATATCATTCCAATTCCCCACATTCACAAAACTCTCATGGCCAATAACCGCATACGTAGCCCATAGATGCCCAACGTCCGCAATGGCGCAGGCAATTATATAATTCCTCACGACTGCCGGCTCACTCGTAGCATACAAGACGCCAACACCAATAAGTCCAACCAAGCCGTAGCAGTTGCCCAACTGGAGGGCAAGGACGCGATCAGTTGATGTTAGCGCCGTGGGTATGGCGTTTGGGACTTGGGAGGAGACGAATTTGGAGGTGTTTAGGAGGGGGGCGAGGTAACCGGCCAAGAGAGAAATTGGCTCGAGGACTGTGAAGATGAGGCGGGGAACTGGAGAAAGGATTGAGGCCATGTCGGTTTGTCTTCTTGTAGGGGTGTTTAGGATATCTACCTTACTGAGATGTCAATGTCGAAGGCAATGTACGGAATACCTCAACCCTGTTTATAAATAGTCATGCACGCCTCCCGCGACGCTGCAGGAGATCTACGATTAAGGTACCTTAGTGCCGGTTACTCGAGCCTTTCCGGATGCGTCATTGAAGATAACTTACCTTACTTGTATCAAGTGATGGTGTTGCTCACGACAGTTACTATTGCATCATACTAAGGTAATTGTTATATGCGAGCTTGAGTTGGTCTACTCACTCTGTGCGGAGAGTGTTCCCACGAGTCCAGCCCTTCCCTAAGGTACCGTCATATGTGACGTACATTGACAGATCCACCGGTCACCGGAGTTCGGCTCCACTCCAGTAGGAATTGTTAACCCACCTTGTTGGCGATAAAAAGGATTTCTTTAGTTGGCCCCATTCACTGATGTTCAACTCATCAAGCTGACGGCTACCTCTTGCCGCGAGCCACTAACAGCAGCACTTTACTGTAAAGGTGTGCCGTCATGGTCCGCTATAGTCAACTCTATGGATAATCTCATAGCACTAAGTCCATCCCGATTCTTGAAGCCCAGATTCATGCATCGAACACCTTGTACACGAACGCGACGCAGTAGAACGGGTCTTTATATCTTCGTGTTGTGCATCCTATTGCTGCTTGTGGGATGGAGGAGCTCTCCCAAGGTATGGCAAATCCACGTAGTCTTATCTTGGTACTTATTGTGCGTAGACGACGGCCAGAGCAGAATACTCCCAGTTAAGGAATCAGCCCAATGTCCCACTACCGGATGCGCCTGAGCTTATGGGCAACACTGAGGTACCTTCACTTGACCCGGCAAACCTTGACCGTCTTCGAAATGGAACTGTGCCGAGTGGATTGAAAAAGACAAACCCATCATTCCACCTGCTCATCCCAGTGTCTCAATCGAACGCGAATCTTTGCAAGACGCTTCTTTCCTCGTTTGTCCTCGGCTACCCACCTCCTACATTGATCAATTATGGCAAAGTTTTCGATGGGGAAGGGTGGGATAAGGGAACCCACACCGGGAAGATCAAGGGAACATACGATTACCTCAACACGGCTAGACATATTAAAGATGATGATCTAGTTCTGATCGTAGATGGCTATGATGTTTGGTTCCAACTTCCACCGGAGGTCATGATCAGGAGATATCATAAGATACTCGACGCGGCCAGTAAACGTCTAAGAACACGGTATGGTATGGCGCTTGCAGCGAAGCCAGGAACAGACGGCAATTTAGAGTCTACCCAGAAGTATATACAGAAGGTCCTTTTTGCCGCGGACAAGCTATGCTGGCCAAACCCTGCAGATGATCCAGCTTGCGCTGCGGTCCCGTATTCAACGCTACCAAAGGACACCTATGGGTCGGACACCGACAAGGATGCGGAGGCTTTCCATAACCGTCCAAGATTCTTAAATTCTGGTACTGTAATTGGCCGTGTAGCTGATGTACGAAAAGTGTACAAGCATGCAGTCCGCAAAGTTGAAGAAAACAGAGGTACCATAGGCGATCAATTTGTATTCGCCGAGATCTTCGGTGAACAGGAATATCAACGCGAGATCTTGAGACAAACTTCTCAAGGCGCCGGTGGACGGTGGCTAGATTGGGTTTCTAATGCTCTTGGGACTTCTGACTCGCCTCTGTCGGCTAACCGAACCATTAACAACATGACAGTCGTGGCCGGCATTGATTACGAGCTTGGGATTGGGCTAGATTACAAGTCAGAACTGTTTCAGACGCTGACACACTCTGATAAAGATATCGAATTTATCGCTTACAACGACAGTTCGGTTGTTTCACATATTCAGGAGAAGCATCCATCGCTACGCTTGCACCCCTTTTGGCTACCAATAGACATCCAGCGGGCCAGTCCGCCCTTCACATATTCATCTCCTGGCAACCACAGTGAAGACTTGAAGCAGGGGATCCTACTTCCGTACTCAAAGAAGCTTGATACCATATCCGAAGAGTTACCATGGTCAGAAGTACCTCTAGCGACAAATGTCTATGCAGCTTCAATCCCAGCATTGCTACACATTAATGGAGACAAGTCACCACTTACATCTTGGTGGTCCCAGATGTGGTTTTCCTTCAACTCTCGGGCTCTCCTTCGCCGCTACATCCGCTCGACCCAGAGTAAAGAAGCCGCATACGCAGCGGCCACAGGAGGTCAAACCTGGTGGGACACTAGGGGTGGGAGAGGTGGAGTGTGGACTGACAAAGCAACTTGGATGGAGTGGGGGCAGGTGTGCAAAAAAACGGAAGATGAGGTCTTTGCGGATGGAAAGGGGAGGTGGGGAAGAGAGGATCAAAGCGGAAATGTTGTGAATTCCTTTGGGAAAGTCATGGAAGGGTATGATGATGATGAAAATTAAAGGTGGAGCGTTCAGGCAGTTGGGATGAAGGCGTACAAAACAACGGGAGGAAGTGCACGAGTTTGCTGCATTTTAGCTGGATATACCCCAGGTCGGGCGTTTGTTGGCACTTTAAAAGCGCTACATAGATGGCATAGAAAAGCGCGCTTCACGCTAGCGATACATTTACAAGCTACAAATATGGAAAGTCTACGGATGTACTGCGGTAATTACCTGTTGAGCTGTTTGCAACCGTCCATCCGTAAATCACTTACACCTGACCACAAGGGAATCACTTTCTGAACATGTCATAACAGAGCTCAATGGCGTGCTCTGCGGTTCTTTCCTTTAATCCGTAGGTTCGCCACCAACTACCCCGGACTATCGGCTGTCTCGGTTATTAAAGCCATGATGACGCAAAGCCGATTAGAAATGATGAACATCTAGGCTTCGAGAATGATCACCAATCCAGAGGGAGAAAGTCGATATAAGACTGACCCCTCCAGAATCAATTCATCCTCTGCAATCACCGTCACCGTATCCTTCCTTCTAAGATACCACCATCAATCAACCTCCAATTTACACCAACCACATTGAACAGCCACCGTAAAACCACAATGTCGACAACAACACAAACCACAACCTCCTCCTCCACCTTCCAAACCATATCCACTCACGACTCCTCCTACATCCCTCGAGGTACCGTAACCGCTCAACTCCAATTCTACAAACCCCCAACGGACAACTCCAGACCCTTCAATTATGTCGAAAAGGCCCCCGAAGGCCAACCCCAACGCAACTTCGGTGACGATGACCTGCCCGTCACAGTCCAAGACATACGCTCCCACGAATCGTCTTTCAACATCGACACCAATGCCTTTGCCGCTTTATCCTCCATCCCACCCAGCAAAGAAATCTCTTTCAATGACGACGAGAGCGTGAAGACAAGTTACTACCCCGAGGTTGAGGAACTTCTCCTGAAGCATGTCCCTGGCGCAAAACGCATCTTCCTCTTCGACCACACCATCCGCCGGGCCTCACCCTCCGCCTCCCGTGCCCCTGTAACCCGCGTACACATAGACCAAACAGTTGCCTCATCCGCTGCTCGGGTTCACCACCACCTCCCCTCCGAAGCAGCCGATCTGCTGAAGGGTCGCGTCCGCATAATCAACGTCTGGCGCCCCATCAACGGACCCGTGCAGTCGTTCCCGCTAGCCTTTGCAGACAGCACCAGCGTGCCGGATGAGGCGATGGTGGGGATTGAGCACAGGTATCCTGATCGTTCAGGGGAGACGGCGGCGGTGCAGTATACGGATGGGCAGAGGTGGCACTATTGGAGCGGGATGGACGGGAGTGAGAGGCTTTTGCTGCAGTGCTATGATTCCGAGAATGGTGCCCGTGTTCCGCATACCGCATTTGTGGATCCGAGAAGTCCTGAGGGGGCTAGGCCGAGAGAGAGCATTGAGGTGAGGGCTTTGGTATTTGGATAGAGGGTTGCTAGCTGCTTGGGAGCATGGGTTGCGAGACTGAGCAGCCTAGGCATTTTGGTGGTACGATTTCCATGTTTGATGAGCACCTTGCGTTGTGCTATTGAGAATAGATCCTTCCAATCTGACTTCCTGTACATAGCCCTCTTTTTCTCAAAAGTTAGACAGAACAAATCAAAAAGCAACATCCTCTTCCCACCGCACCTCCTCCCATGTATGTACGTTCATGAACCCAACCAGCCCACCGCACCGCCCCCAAAACCCCCCTTCCGCCCGCTCTCCCACCTTCCACCCGTCCCAAACACCCTACCTATCCATCCCCTCCACTCAAGCACCCACACCATCCCCATTTCATCCAACCTCCACCACACCAGCCCCCCCTTTTGCCATCGCAAGCAATCAGCCAGCGAAACCAAAGCAGGGCCCGGCTCACGGGTTAGGGTTTCGGAAATGATAAGTAGTGCCCGGCGCCGGGAATTACGGCGGGCATTATGGCGGAGCATTGTGTGGGCAAGTCCCTTGATTAAGGTAGCTCGGTGGTGTGCTGTACTGGGGATGGCGGTGGCTTTTTTCTTGGGTGCGTGAGAAGGCTGAATGGTGGAGTATTAGAGAAGGAAGCCTACATAGTGCAGTTATTCTGCAGTGTAAGAATATGTACAGACATCCAGCAGGAGCCACGGCTATGCACACCGTACTGAGAGTATCACTAAACGCTAGTATCCATCGAATCCTCCCTCAACCCCTCATCATGCCGTAAATACTCCTCCAACCATTCCAAATTCCGCCTTAGCAGTACCAGAGCCCCAGAACTCAGTCGACTACGGCTCTTGCCCTCATTCTTTAAAACACCAGAACCCTCGCCGGTCTTTTCCATCCCCTCTGTTGGTGCAGCGTCAGGCAGTAGAGTTCTGCATTCTTCAACGACCAGACGCAGCAGCTGCGGACCCTTGTGCGAAGGCGCATAAAGCCACTGTATGACCTCGGCCAACCCTTCGGGAGGCTTGGTCAAAGCGGTCTTGATGAAGGTTTTAGACATGACGAATGCTTTTTCGGTGTAGAGGGCCGAGGGGGTGCGGGACTCGGGGGTTCCGTGGAGGACGTCGAAACCGGCTTCATCTGTCGCACGCAGGGTCGTCAGTAGTGATTGGGTTGAGGGATTGTGTAGTTGATATGGTGGGTTTCTCAGACAGTAAAGAAAAAGGTAGCTGAGATTTTACATCATGGACGACTAGGCGGCGTGAACCGACTAGTAGTGCTCGAGCCAAATGCACTCAGGTCATCATAGAACTAGTAATAGACGAACGAAAGTATGAGTGACTTACTATAATACGGCTCTTTCACCAGCACCAGTCCCATTAAACTGACGATTATTTGCAACATACTCGACCCGGTTGGTGACCAGCTCTCGTTCCTCTCGTCCCCAGGCCATGTTCCCAACAAGCTAAGACATATTTTCCCATCCTCATAGAGATTAGGGTTAATCCGCCCAATACCGCCGGTCCATGAGTGAAAAAATGCATCTGGGGGCACCTTGGGAAAGTCGGCGCTAAAATGGAAATCCATGACAAATGGAGCAAGCTCGTACGGTGTGTTTCGTGGGCCAACAATCAAGACGCGGAGCAAGTCCAACCGGCTTTCCCATGTTCGCACGAAGATGCCGTCAGGTAGGGAGTTTTGCATGATCTTGTGTTCTTTGACGATGCGACGTATTAGGGAGCCGGAGTGCTTAATTAGTGAAGCGGAATAATGGTGATCGGGTGGGGCAGGATTGTCAAGAACTGAAAACTGGGGAGGCATTGTAGAACAATTTGAAAAGCGGACTTCACTGCCAATGCTGTGCCAGCCGTTGACGAGTGCGGAGGTAGACCCATGATCCTCCTGTACTTCTGTTGAGGTTTCAAGATTGTCGCCTGCAGTACTGGCAAGCTCATCTGAACCGTTCTTTGGTGCAGGCGTGTCGATGGAAGATGCGTCTTCATCATCCGTTGTCCACATCTCATCATCATGATCGACATCAAGCCTACTTCCGCCCTCGTACTCGACAATTGTTTCTATGACTTCATCAGAGTCATAATCATGGCTTGCAGTGCTCATTGACACATCCTCATCACTTATTGCCGAATCATCTTCACCGTCGTCTGACCCAGAGAAACTCGCGTCGTCGCCACTGGCAACAACAATGACACGGTCAACTGATACTTGGACGTCACGCACCTCGGGAAGTGCTCCAAGTCGAACAGTAAGCATTCCGTCAAGTTCAAGACCTACAACTTCTCCGAACCAGTCGATAATATCTGAAGAATGCTCGACCTCTCCGTTCTGCTGACTCGTTATATATTCCGTGGCCTGCCCCCGGAGAGCTTGAAGGGCTGCCTCGACAGGGCGGCGCATCAACGAAAATCCACCAGTACCCATAGCAATTCCATTTCTAATTGAGTTGATGAGAAACCTAGTCGTCGATGGAGCTTGCGCAACTATGACCCCGTTTGTTGCTTGAGGGACCATTACGACAATGTCTCCCCTTCTTTTCGTTAACGCAGGGTAAGCAACCACGTCATAAAGCGAAACCTCACATATATAGTTTGAGATAGGCCCTAAATAAGAGTCGGATAGCAACACGGACTGATCTTCTCCTGCGATGAAAACGTCAGGGTTCTCGAACCAGCGGACCTTGGCAACCCTTTCGATGGAGTCTGTAGATTGTACCACGCCTACTCTCCGCGCGTGAATGCTCCCATCAAATCCTGCACCAGTTGCAGGCTGCTCGCCGTCTTTTGATGACACAATCTCTCCGAGCCACAAATCGTGATCATCGACGTTAAGGTATGATACCACAGAAGTTGAATCTTCAGCCGTCACTGCTCCGTCCTGCCATTGGACCATGACCTTTGTCCGCGTTCCGTTGATCTGTAGAACGTTCATGTCGTATCCTAGAGTCTCGGTCCTCGGTATCCGACGATACTTCCCTGTCGTTAATCTATCCTTGAATGGCCAATTTCGAAATGCTCCGTCCTGTGTGGAGCCGTCGTACTTCACAGCAGCGCCAGCCTCATCCTTGAATTTCACACAAAGACCAAACCTGCTATCTTGACAATGGCAGGCATTTGGCAGACTTGGTGTGACCGGATTGCGAGGCACCCTGTTGTGGTCATAGATCCTCACATCTCCACTTTGTAATACATCTATATCAAGGAGACTAGGCGGTGCGTTTTTGAGGGTTTGAGGTTCAGGTGCAAGAACGTTGGGAAACGCCCACGAGACCCCTAATTGTATGGTACGGACTTCAACAACAGTTCCTTCGGGTTCAATCATCGGGTCGTAGGCTCCAAATATCCACCGTCCGCGACGTAAATTTCCCTTCTTCGTTACAACCATCTGTCCAGGAAAACATGGTTGAGCGGGCCATAAATTTGTATCATCCTTATGTAGGTTGCGACGCCGCCGTCTTACGTACCCAGCTAACTCCAGTCGCTTCACGTGCCTCTCTGATCTTCCATCAGGAGCATTTGTAACTTCCTGAAGCTCCTCAGGATCGTCCACAACTACAACACTGCCGTTACTCAAGCGAACTGTAACTTCATCATCAATGTCAGTCACAGCACCAACCCAGCCCTGATAGATGATGTAGTCATCTTCGCGGTAGTCTTTCCAGAATTTGATCTCCTGCGCAGGAACACAAAGGGGTTGCTCTTCCATAAATTTATCCTGGTCCAAGCCCGCGGGAGCGAGAGATTGTCTTCCATTCAGGATTTCAATAGATAGAGGCTGTAAGGTACACCACAGTGCAGTGCTTATGACCATACCACTGCTAGCATCCGACAAGTCTCGCTTCACAACATCACCAAGAGCCAAAGATCTATCGACAAGCTTCAGCGAACTTTCAGAAACAAGGCAGAAATCCTCGTAATGCTCCATAAAGACAACGATAACATATCCCTTGGGCGGCTTGGGGTTGAATTAGTATGGAAATTCATGTACATGGAAAGTTAGGCTCACAAGCTGATATTCAGAAAACTCTTCTCTTATCTTTCTTGGTATATGCTTGTGCATGTAGCATCCTTTCCTGCCAGAGTAAGGCTCTTGATCTATCTAAGAAGGCGATCAGCATGTAGAAACCGAAGATTACTGTAATTGAACATTCTCTTCGGAAATTGAGGAATTGCCATACATCACGCCATGTGTGCTGCGAGGAGTCAGACTGGACTGCTCGCTAATGCTGTCAAGAGTTGACCGAGCTTACAGACACCGTCCCCTTTATTAGTGGGTCACTCTTGAATACACAGAGATCATCCACAAATAACTGCATGTTTGTCAGTAGACGTCGTAATGGAGGATCGAGGGGATATGATGCTTACCAGTTCCATATTTAGTTTCGCACAACTGCGCTCTGTCGCAACCGTCTGCTTATCAGAGCTGGTTTTCAAGTAATATCAATGGGGCTGACTCTTCTACTTATGTTTGCGCGGAACAATGAACGGTCTAATTAATGCTTAATGGTGCAAGATTTCAAGTGCGAGGAGCATGGGGAGCCGAGCGCCACTATGAAACTGTCTTTGAGGCTAGCTTGGGTCGCCATAGAATAACACTATTTATCCCGTCAGCTACGGTATTTACTATATCACCACTTCGCAGGTTACCTAAAACACCATCGATGCTCCATCGAAGACCGCCTGTGCAGCGACAGTGTCAGCGTCAGCGCTTACAAAATCATTAAGTATCCTATTCGTGCCACATAGCGAACATGTCCGGACCAACTCCAGAAGCTGTTACTACCTCTCGGGACCCCCGTTCAAAACGCCCTGTCAAACGCCAAGCACTCACTCCCACCTCTCAACAAGCGACACAGCTCACCGCTCTCTTTGCGAAACCAGACTGTGAAATTTCCCTACCCCCTAGCTCTAGCGCAATCGCGAAGAAAAGTTCACTTCCGGCTCCACCAGAGATCGTGGCTAATGTCCAAGGATCTAGCGCTGGTGCCGGTTCTGGTGAATTTCATGTGTACAAAGCGAGTCGGAGACGAGAATATGAAAGGGTGAAATTGATGGATGAGGAAGTTGCTCGGGAAGAAGCGGATGTAGATTTCGGAAAGAAAAGGGAGGAGCAAAGAACGAGGGACGAGGAGAAGACCGAAAAGAATAGGAAGAGAAGAGAGAAAAGCAAAGCAAGAAAGGGTGGCAAAGAGGGGAAGGGAAACGACAAGACGACTATTGAAGTCGTGAAAGGTGGCGAGATCAACGTAAAGACGGAAGGGACTCGTCTGCCTCTACCAGAGCAGCAGCAAGGGCTGGAAGACAAGGGTGAGGCCGGTTCGGTTGCTGAAGAGGCCGGCCTCATCATTCATGACGACGACTGAGCTCCAGAATTGGCAAAGCACTGGAACCACAGATCCTTGATGAGATCAACACTTTGCATAGTATTGAGCTTGCGGTACGCTCCAGCACATGCGCTTCCCTCCGTTGCGGAAATTGTGGACTGTGAAAGAATTAGCACAAGGAGAACATGATTGTGCCAGAATTTCCCTGTTACAACGGACGGGGCTCGCCACCAAGTAGCAACTATCGGTCCTGTCGAATAGGTATGTCAAGATGACCATATTTCGGTTATTGCTCTTACTAATGCTGTCGAAGATGGCTGATAACCTTTCTGAGGACATGCGATGTCTTTACGTGGTAGCGAGTTTGTCTTGTTTCCCAGATAACAAATGGCACAAATAATAGTCAATCATTTCTACTAAGGACCATCCTGACCTATAATTGAACGACAACACTAAGCAAAAACACAGCCCTTTTCAGCCTTACCTTACCATTGATAAACCTCTCTTTAGTGTTTCGATATAATGTCCATCAATAGCGTTAACAGCGAAGGCTGTTGTCAGCCCCCGGTTCCCTATCCGTAACCCAGACGCTCCGTACTGGTACATCCAGCCAACGTCCCAGCTACCATCTTTACATTGAAAATTTCGTAAAGAGCGAATATCAGTGTCATATCTAAGGCCAAGCTTCTTACACGTGAGAATACGCATAGCAATGCTGAGAGCATCATTAGTTGCTCCGATGCGTTCCTGAACCCGCTCTCGGAGTGGCAGGACTAGTTCGTCGTGAAGCTCCGGGTGATCGGGGTGATCAATGAGTTGGCGGAGGAAGAACAGGAAGCAGTCGGCCGAACAATAATACCGTGTTTCATCTGTGTATGCACGATAGAGGAGCACGTCACGGACCCATTCCAAGCTCTTCCGAAGCTGGTAACCACGCCCATACTTGTGGAATAGACTGAGAACGTTCGTGCAGACTGTGGGATCGAATCGTGGCCTCGAATGATCGAAATATGTCTACACTCGATTAAGTCAGCTCCCTTTCACCTCTCAACTATGAAGGACTACCATACCATGACAATGCCATCTTCATTTACAAGTTCAAGCATCTCATCTAGGACCGAGTTCACCACCTCGTCATCACAACCTGTCACCATCAGAGCCAACGAAGTAGTATCTAGGTCATTCGGGTACGTTTCTGTAGTCAACAAAGGTTTTCCTGTTTGCCACACCATCAGTCCATTACAGGATCCTGCGATAAGAACCCTGGACCAACCGATGAAGAAATTCCATGTTCGCGGGTGTACTTCTAACTTCACAAGGTTTCTGGAACGGAGATAAGCCAGCAGATTTCTAGGCGTTGATGGGGATGAAAAACTTACCCATCTACAGTGGCGCTGAGGATGAGAAGCTGTGCAAAGTTGTCGTGGATGGTAGTGTTGCATTCGGTGGTGGAAGTCAAGTGTCCAGCATTACGAGTGAGATATTCCTTTCCTCTGTGTATTAGCGTATGCAGAAAGGTTTAGAATCCTTGGCGTTCATTTTCGCTCTGCCCCACGGTGATCCGTTTATAGGAGGAATTCAGAAATCAACCCCACCGCCCCCCAATTGCCCGAAATTGAAGCTATTCAGACCTCTTTGTTTGTTGACGTTCCTGACGTTCTTGTGACCGTTTCTATTCGAAATGCCTCAACGCCGAAGTCAAAATCTACCTCTAGATGATCCTCTCACCCCCTCTAGAGCATTCGAAAGACGTAGGAAACCGACGACTCAAGCTGAACAATCGAAGACCACTGATCGAGCTGCTTCTCTCGACCGAGCTGAAGCTGTCCCCTTCGGCCGTCGTCGTAGACGAGCTCTCATTTCATCGAATGTAGATGAATCTCGACTGTCTTCGTCTTCTGAGCTGTCTTCAACTTCTCGACAATTCTCGTCTCAGTTATCTTCACTTTCTTGACGATCTGATTCTTCTTCATTAAGACGTTCACGATCTGATTCACTCTCATCATTGTCACTGTTACGATTCTAGCTACGCACCTTCGTTGATGACTATGTTGATGACTATGTTGATGACTATTCTGAGAACTATCGTCGATCGCTCGTCGCTAGAACATAGACTTGTTTCGAAGTCAACTCTATTCAGAGTTAGCTTATGTTCTTCTGAGTCATATAGATAGTCGACTCTTCTCTTCTAGATACTTTTCTTCCTTAGCATTTATATACTCGTTACCTTACATTCATATGACTCGCTCTATGCTGATCTCTAACATTCATCGGCAAAATGTTCGGCAGCTAACTTTTTGCTCGATGGCAGAATCTGGAAAAGTCGGCTCGATTCAGCTAATAATCAGCTAACAACTGGCTAATCAGCTAAATTTCAGCTAAATTCGGCTAACTCAGCTAATTCAGCTAATTCAGCTAAAATATTTATCTACATGCTCATCACTCTACTCGCTCACCTACTCGCTCACCTACTCGCTCACCTACTCGCTCATTTACTCGCTCACCTACTCGCTCATTTACTCGCCCACCTACTCACCACCCTACATACTCACCACCCTACTCGCCACCCTACATGCTCACCACTCTACTCGTCACCCTACATGCTCACCACCCTACTCGCTCACCTACTCGCCCACCTACTCGCTCATCTACTCGCTCACCTACTCACTCACCTACTCACCCACCTACTCGCCCACCTACTCGCTCACCCAAATTCCCTACCGAATTCCCTACCAAATTCTCTATCAAACGCCCTATCAAACGCTCTACATGCTTCAAATTATGAACGCATAACACGAGTCAAACAGTGCTTCAAACAATGCTTTCTACATGGCTTGGAAACAGTACTGTTACCCCCGTGGTTAGTAATCTCCGCTCCCAGCCGAAGGCCGACGCTAGGAAATTCAGGGAATTCAGGGTTTTTACTTCTTCCCACTTCTTTCTTTCGTAGTTCCTACTTTCTATTCCGTACGAAATAATGCTAATTAGCTCAATAGAACGCACTCTTCATGACTCGATATCAAACTTTCGATCAAACGCTCTACCAAATTCCCTACATGCTTCAAAATACGCGTTGAACGAACGCATAACATGCGTCAAACAGTGCTTCAAACAATACTTTCTACTGAGCTTTCTACTGAGCTTTCTACTGAGCTACCGACCGAGCTTCCTACTGAGCTACCGACCGAGCTTTCTACTGACCTTTCTACTGACCTTTCTACTGACCTTCCTACTGAGCTACCGACCGAGCTTTCTACTGACCTTTCTACTGACCTTCCTACTGACCTTCCTACTGAGCTACCGACCGAGCTTTCTACTGACCTTCCTACTGACCTTTCTACTGACCTTCCTACTGACCTTCCTACTGAGCTACCGACCGAGCTTTCTACTGACCTTCCTACTGACCTTTCTACTGAGCTACCGACCGAGCTTTCTACTGACCTTCCTACTGACCTTTCTACTGAGCTACCGATCGAGCTTCCTACTGAGCTACCGACCGAGCTTCCTACTGAGCTACCGACCGAGCTTTCTACTGAGCTACCGACCGAGCTTTCTACTGACCTTTCTACTGACCTTCCTACTGACCTTCCTACTGAGCTACCGACCGAGCTTTCTACTGACCTTCCTACTGACCTTTCTACTGAGCTACCGACCGAGCTTTCTACTGAGCTACCGACCGAGCTTTCTACTGAGCTACCGACCGAGCTTTCTACTGACCTTCCTACTGAGCTTCCTACCAAACGCTCTACCAAACATTCTACATGCTTCAAAATACGCGTCGATCGAACGCATAACACAAGTCGAACAGTGCTTCAAACAATGCTTTCTACATGACTTTCTACCGAACATTCTACATGACTTCCTACCTCATTAACTTCCCTATTAACTTTCTCATTAACTTTCCCATTAACTTCTTCATTAACTTTCCCATTAACTTCTTCATTAACTTCTTCATTAACTTTCTCATTGACTTCCCCATTAACTTCCTCATTGACTTTCCCATTGACTTTCCCAGCGCATATATTAAACTGTGTAAATAGCTATTATTTAGATAGTCAAATTAATTATTAATTAATCTATTATACGAGCGCAATAACTATCTAGTCATTAATTCAATATTTGATTGTTAATAAGCAAAATGCGCAAATGTTGAAGAAGTCAACAAAAGAGATAATATCAATATTAGCTGAGTGCACAGCTAAACCAGCTAAAAACCAGCTAATAGTCAGTTAATAACTGAGAGAGTCAGCTAATTTCAACCGTTAGCTGACACATGAGATTAACAGCTAACTCAGGAAAAGTCGGCAAAAACCAGCTAATATCGACTTTTCCCGTCTTACGATTTTGTCGATGTTATATAAATGCTTCTTCGTTACAGACGAAGTGAAATAATCTGCATCGATTTCTTCAAGTGCTTCTGCTAGTAGTTCTTCAACCCTCTATCGACTTTGATCTAGTGACTTGCGTTTATGCAGCAGCACTCATCTTTCTTCACTCATGCGCTGATCAGCGAGTATAAACAAATGATTGAATTCATTCAACTAGGTCAAAGATCAGCGAATTAATCATTCATTCAGATTCGCAAGAAATTCTTCGAATTTGTTAAACAATCAAACGAGACCAGTCATAGAACTGCGTGAAGTCTTTATCTTGAGAAGCAAACTCTCAGTGAGTCTGCTTCAATGACATCTTTCGTCAATGCAATGATCTACAAGCACATCGCTCTATCTATCAGTGAATCGATTCGCCTATCAGTTCATGTGCAACTAGTGAGTCTGCTTCAATGACATCTATTCTCAATGCAATGATCTATTCACTTTCATCATTCTACTCATCAATGAACCTGATCATACATTCACATGCAACTAGTGAGTCTACTACAATGACGAGTTCAAAGTCAATCTCTTTGATGAGCAAGTCAATCAGTGAGTCTGCTTCAATGACATCATCAATGCAATGATCTTTTCATCATTTTATTTATTAGTGAATCGATTCATCTATCAGTTCATGTGCAACTAGTGAGTCTGCTTCAATAACATCTATTCTCAATGCAATGATTTACTCACTTTCATCGCTTTAATCATCAGTGAATCTGATCATACATTCATATGCAACTAGTGAGTCTGCTACAATGACGAGCTCAAAGTTGATATCTTTGATGAGCAAGTCAATCAGTGAGTCTGCTTCAATGACACTTCTATCTTGCATAGTGAGTCTGCTACAATAGACATTTCGATTTTACATAAGACTAAGAAAATACATTCATGTGAACATAAATTATTGAAGAAAAGAAATAATGTTACAATTCTAGCTATGCATCTTTGTTAATGATTATGTTTATGATTATGTTAATGATTATTCTGAGAGTTATCATTGATCGCTCGTCGCTAAAGCATAGACTTGTTTCAAAGTTAACTTTATTCAGAATTAACTTATGTTCTTCTGAGTCATATAGATAGTCAACTCTTTTCTTCTAAATACTTTTCTTTTTTAACATTTATATACTTGTTATCTTACATTCATATGACTCGCTTTATGCTGATCTCTAACAGTCATATTTTAAATATTGAAAGAATGAACTTGACATTTCTAAAAATAGAGTTGAAAGATCAATAGCTTTTTCAGTTGCAGAAGTTACTGTATATGCAAAGCTTCAAAAAAAACAACAGAATTAAAATGATGCTGCTTGAAGATTGAGAAACAATAAAGCTTGCAAAGAGACTTTATGACAGACAGAAATCAATGAGCATGATGAACAAGAGACTATACATTATCATCATCTGAATTATCAGATTATAAAGAAAACAAAGAAGTTGTTTATCTCTGAGCTTGAAGCTATGAACTTTGAAGATTGAGTTAATGATTTTATGCTGTTTATATCAATCTGTCTTCATGTAAATTAAAGACTTAAGTGATTTAATCACATTGCTCAGATGCTGATTTTGAAGTTTCAGATTTGAAGCTTTAAAAAGATCTTGAATGAGATTATTAAGATCAAAAATGATGATGTCAAGAATTGAATTATTACTAATCAAATGATTATCATTAAAGTTAATAAATCAAAAGTTATTTGAAAGCAACAGTTTATTAATGACTTTAATGAGTTAAAATGAAAGAAAATTTTGCTTACTTTAACTGAAAAGAAAGCTACTGACTATACAATCAAGATAAAGATCAATATGAAGATTGAAAAGTTTACTTGTAAGAAATTTGCTGAAACTGTTTCTGAAAATATTGATGTTGATGAATCTCATCAAAGATGCACTTGCATCAATCAACTTTTGAATTAAGTTCAAATCAAAGCAAATACACTTGTTGATGTCAATAATTTTGACAAAGCATTGCTGAATTATTAATAATGCAACAATAAACATTGTAGAAATCAGAATGATTTCTGTTTCATGAATTTTGCAAACAAGCACTATAATATGAATTACATTCAGCAGTTTTTATGAAATAAGATGATATCTAACTGTTAGAAGTCAATCTAGAGCAAGTCATAAAGATGTCATTTAACTAATAGATAAATGCTAAGAAAGAAAAGTATCTACAGAAAAGAACTCAATTCTTATATGTGTATTTCTCAGCTCTGTGCTAGACTCGATTGAATTGACATCTTACACATATGATACAGAGTTTCAATGATATCATTTCTAGATCAGATTCTCGCTAGATTCAATTAGAATGAAATCAGGCGAAGACTAGATGAAGAATAAACGAAGGCTAAAATCGTAACATTACTCTCTCTTCTTGACTATTCATGATCGCATGAATGTTGTTTCTTAATGCACTTTTCTTGAATATTTGATATGAAAGTCATCAATCATCTCTTGAGCGTTCATAAATTCGTCGTCGTCAGCGTTATATCAGTTGAGATTATTGTCATAGTTCTTTCATTTGACTCGATATTGAAGTCGTCTTTGATATCATCGAAAGTTCAATATATCGTCAATTTCTCATTCGTCTTCATCGTTTATCACTATTGATCTCAAAGATTCATTCTTTTGATCAGACAGAGAGTCATAGACGGCAGAACGAAAAAGCTCTGAATGAAATACGTCATGTATACGCATAGTCTCTGATAGTTTCAACTTATAAAATGAGTCAACAGACTCAGTGATCTGAAATGAATCGAGCATCTTGTCATTTAATTTTTTGAAAGATCTCGCTGTAATGATGTTTCATTTGTTTAGAAACATCTTTGATTCAATCTTGTAATTGACGATCTTTCTATGCTTGTTAGCTTGATTCATCATTTGTTCTCATGTTTTGATCAAAGCTTCACGAGCGAAGATCAATGTCTTGTTCATTTGTTCAGATATATTCTTGACTCGATCGATCTGCAGACGTTCGCGAATGCTTTCATACTTGATAATGTCAGAATCAAAGCTCATACGAGAATGAAAGTTCTTGTTCATGAAGAAAAGAGTCAAGAAGATGATTGAAGACAAGACATTATTGTCGATAAACTTGATCATGAATAGTCACTTGAATCAGTCGTTCTGCATATATGAACAGAAGAATTGAAGATATCGCTTGACGTTCTGATTAACTCGTTCGCTTTGATCGTTGATCTGAGAATAATAGGCAATGAACAATCGAAGGGAAATGCTCAGTCGTTTGCAAAGAAACTTTCATAGTATAGAGATGAATTGCGAATCTCGATCAGATACTATGAAGCTTGATAAATCATGAGTTCAATATACTCATTGAATCAGCATTTCAGCTGTCTTTTTGACAGTGATATCTTCATCGTCAGTGATGCAAGAAATATAATGTCTTTTCTTTGACAATCTGCAGATGATCATCAGAATAGCGTTGTACTCGCTTGAATCAAATAGATTAATAATAAAGTTCATTGCTATGTCTTGTCATTGCTGTTCAGATATCGATAGAGATTGAAGCAAGTCATTTGATTTATCTCTAGATGTCTTTGAGCGTTGACAGATATAGCAGTTTCGAATATATCGATCTATCGTTTTTCGCATGAATGATCAATAATAGTTTCGCTTTATGACTTTCACAGTTCTAAGAATATCAGAATAATCAACTGATGATTGATCATGTATCTCACGAATCAGATTCATTTGTAGAAGCTTGTTGAACGAAACTCATAGCTAACTGTCTTTGTATAAGATTTTATTCTGAACTCAACAATTCTTCAGCTTGATGTCTTCATATTGTGTCTCGTCTCTTGCTATTGCTTCGCGAAGTAGCGTACAATTCTCGTCGATTTCATTAGTCTCAAGAATCTGTTTATAGATTGATTCACTGATGTTCTTCTTTAGATCAGCAATTTTCATTCGATTTGAAGTCAGAATAGTGATTCATTGATAGCGAACGCGCTCATCTTCTGAATCTCTGAGCACGACGTCAGCTTGACGAGTTAATGCATCGATCTTGATGTTCTGTTTGTCAGATTGATACATTATCTTGAAGTTGAAATCAGCAAGCTTCTGAACTCAGCGCATCTGACGTCTGCTCAACTCTTTATCTTTCATCAATGAGATGAGTGCTTGATGATCAATGAACATCTTGATAGAAATGTCAGTTAGTTTCAGTTCGAGTCATCAGTGTTCAAATGCTCAAATGATGATCAGAAGTTCTTTATCATATATTTCGTAGTTGCATTCAGCAGAAGACATGTTCTTGCTATAGAAGACAATTGAATGTAGTACTTCTTCATCATCATATTGAGAAAGAACTTCATCATTGACGTAGTTGAATGAGTTGATTTCGAGAATAGTCTCATGAGTTTGATCAAAGTGACGTAGTATAAAAGTCTCGATCATACGTCTCTTCATATGATCGAAGATGATCTGACAGACTTCATTTCATTCAAATATGATCTTCTTTTGAGTGAGTTGAATCATTGAACGAACAATCTTCGAAAAGTTCTTAATGAAGCATCGATAGAAGTTGCAGAAGTCAATAAAGAACTGCATCTGAGTGAGATTATTGAATGTAGATCAATCAACGACTGCTTGCATCTTTCGCGAATTCATCTTCAATTCTTCGATTGATATCAAAAGTTCTAAAAAGATGGTTTTCTGAACATGAAACTTGCATTTATTGATGTCTATCTGTAGATCAGCTTCTCGTAGTCTATTCAAGATCAATCATACATGTCGCTTGTGTTTCTTCAAGATCTTGCTGTAGATGATAATGTCATCTAGATAAATCTGACAAAACTGATGTAGATATTCAAACAACACGTCGTTCATATAGTGTTGATAGAATGTTGATTCATTGATTAATTCAAAGAGCATTACATGATATTTGTATGAGTCGAAGAAGATAATAAAGATAGTCAGATCTTCGTTATCTGAGTGCATTTGCAGTTTATTGAACGCGACAATGATGTTCAATCGAGTTAAATATTTGCTTTCTTGTATACGAACGAGAGTCTCGTCTATCAAGAGCAAAGAATAGCGATTTCGTTTGATCAAAGCATTGAGCTTTCTGTAGTCGACGCAGAAATGCAGACTTTCGTCTTTCTTTTCAGCGAACAAGATAAGCGAGACGTATGATGCAAAGCTGAAGAAAATGAATTCTTTGTTCAGATGTTCAATCAGATACTTCTTTATCTTCTGAAGCTTGTGATCAAACATCTGATATAGTCTGCTTCGCGAGAACGTTTCTTCATCGATCAACTCAATTTTGTGATCGTAGAAACGATGCAATGATAGCTGATCAATCATTGCTCGATCGAAGATGTCTAGATAGTCATGATATTCAGAGAAAAGCTTGATCTTGACTTGCTTGAGAGCTTCAGCGTGAGAAAGCTCATGCAGATTCACTTCTTCAGACTTGTTTTCAGCTGTAGTTATGAGTCGATCGATTTTCAAGATGATAACAGCAAAGATCTTGACGTCTGAACATTTGACTAACATTCTATATGTCGCTGCCTTTATCATTGCTATGTTCGTTGAATGTGACGTTGATTTAGAGATTTTGACGCTAGTTAAAGTCGCGTCGCGCGATTTTAACTGTTCGATTGAACTCTTCTTTTGACTGAAAGAGAGTGATTTCTGACTGAATTGAGATGTAACGAAAGTGAAAGATCTCTTTAGTATATAAGTAGAAGTCAAGCTCTTCTGTTTCGTGATTGTTCTATGACTTGAGAGTAGAACAATCGATTTCTGACTAGAAGTGAAATTCGAAAATTGAAGAAAATTGATTTGCATATCTATTACTAGATTGATTTTGTTCATTCATGTTTTTTCAAGAATTATTTGATGTTGATTTAATCAAGTGATCAACATAGAAGCTGTGTCAATCGTATGATCTTGAACAGTCAGGTTCAAATAGATGATATGAGTAATGAGTTTCTTAGCATAATGATCATCAAATTCTCGAATTGACTTCGCTTTGATCAAAGTCAGAAACTCGATTTGCAACTGATCATAAACAATCTGCGCAATCACTTCATCAATGAACGAATAGTCAGCAGCTTCAATGTCTATCAATGACTTCAATGAGTAACTAATTTCATTGCTAGAAAGTACACATTCAATAATCAAAGATTCAGAAGCAAAAGAGTCATCTGACATGCTTGTCGTTGAAGAAATTAAAACAGTTCTTTGACAAGTGACTCGAGATCTTGCAAGTATAGCAGATGATAGACGATCTTGCTGACTCAGAGATAGAGAAGATGATAGACTTAACATAATCAATTATCAAAGTCGTTACTGACAATGAAGTAGCAGCACATTTATCAGATACGACAGTGACTTTGACGATGACAGTGCGAAGCTGACTGCGTAACTGATAGTTAGCTCGCTGTTTATTATTCACATCTTGAAGAAAGATTCTTAAGCGAGTGAGCGAAGTAAAATTCTCTGAACAGACTGATAAAGCATTCTGCAAGCGATTATTGATTTTATCTTAAAGATCGTTCATCAGAGTGCAATCGTCGTATTCGAGATAGCTGAATAGCTTCATAAAGTCGAAGTAAAAGACATTGAAAGACTTTTCTGCTTGTCTCAGAGCGTTGTACTCACGACGACACTTTTGATTTCTATTCAGTTCATCGTATATTTCTTTCAGATGCTCAAATAGCTTGTCGATCGAGATGTATGAATGCAAAGCATCATGTCGACGTCGAGCGAAGATGTGCTCAGCAGCATCATCTTCTAGTCTAGATATCACATAGACAATACAGATATTCTCATTATTGAAGTGATTGACATTTGTCTGAAGCTTGTCATCTATCTTGATTCTTCAGCTGTTTCATGTTGATTCATCTTCATCAATGAATATAGATGAGTTCAAAAACTTGAAGAACTTGTGATGATCATTGTTGAATAAAGTAGACGACTTTCGTCGAGTATAGTTCTCGATAGAAGCTCGAGATTTCGTAGACTGTCAAGATCGAGACTGATTCGCTGAACGCTGTCTCTTTTTAGACTCAAGACTTTCTTTCGTAGTTCAACGATAGTCTCTTCTTGAGTATCTATTGTCACTTGATTGATCTCTAGCTCATCAAGTCTCTTGATGTGATCGACTTGAACATCGATTCATTGCTCGTTGAGTTTCAAAGTCATGTCTCGTTGATCTCTTAGCTCGATCAGCATCTTGATGATCTCGTCTGACTGATCAATAGCTCATTGACGAAGTTGTTGACTCATGTTGATGTTTCATGAGATAGCGACATTCTGAGATCTCGCAGAAGCATCGACAGATATAAGAAAGACTCATCTACTAGCAATGCTTCTAAGCAGATGAGCTGTTCGTGATTCAACTGATTCAGAGTCGCATGTCATTGTAAGAAAGATAAGAGTAGATTTGATTATAGTAAGATTGAGTGATTGATTTGATAAATTTGAGTAAATTTGCAGATGTGTTTTGATGAAAGTAATTCAAAGAATTTCTTGCGAATTTTCTGAATAAACGAAGTAGATTATTTCGTATCGTCTACACGTCGATAGCAGAGTAGTTGATTAGCATTTATCTACTGTTAGAAATCGGTCTAGAGCGAGTCATAGAGATGTCATTTAACTAATAGATAAATGCTAAGAAAGAAAAGTAACTATAGAAAAGAACTCGATTCTTATATGTGTGTTTCTCAGTTCTGTGCTAGACTCGATTGAGTTGACGTCTTACACATATGATGCAGAGACTCAATGACATCACTTCTAGATCAAATTCTCGCTAGACTTGATTAGAATGAAATCAGGCGAAGACTAGTTGAAGAATAGACGAAGACTAGAATCATGACACATGCTATGAAATGTCTATTGACTGCATGATTTACTCAGTTCTATTGTTTCAAATAAAGACTTTCAATTCATATTCATCATGTGAAAGAGTCTTTGTAAGCGACTATGAATTATTGCTAGTTTATTCACTGTTTATCATTCTGAGATCAATGATCAAACAGAGTAAGTCAATCAAGACGTTGAACGCGAACTCAGAATCTACTATAATTACATGCAGAATGATTGAGCTAAATAAATATCTATGATTGAGTTCAGTGACAATGTCAATACATTCTCAATCATTTTAATGATTTCTTTCTACTTCAATAAAGAATTTCACTCTTGAATGAGTTTCAATTCAGATACAACTGACTATGAAATCACTCATGAATGAATTGAAGCTAGAAAAGCAGACAATATTATTATTTGAATGAAAAAACTACTGAACTTCAATCGTCAACAATTGAAAAAGATTAAGCTGATCATCAAAACTCAAATTAATAAACATAAATGAAACGTCATTTACAAGATAAATGATCAAATCTGACTATTTTTCAGAAACGTCAAAATCACAAGATCATGCAAGAATTTAAAAGATAAACAGCTAGATCTTTACTTAATCATTATCAAAGTTGAGACTTTCTATCATCTTCATTTATCTACAAGCATGAAGCATATACATTTGATGTTCAGCTCAAAGCTACTACGTTCGTATTCAAAAAATCTTCTATCAAAACAATGTTCAGAATCACTCAGATCAATCACTATTAAAAACGATGAACATTAAGAGATAAATGATATATTGAACTTCAGATGCTATTGAGATTAAATACAGTACAAAGTCAAATGAAAAGATTTAAATAAAGACAATGAATGATACTATGTTGATAAAGAAAAATTTAATGACTCAGAGAAAGTTTTGAATGAATTTCATAAGTTATATTCAAGCAAATCGCGCTAAATATCAAAATAACTATCAACAAAAGCAAGCAAAGAAACTACATTCATGCAAACATGAATTTTCAAAGAAAAGAATAATGTTACAAGTGTATCAAAACTGATAAGACTGAACAAGACTGAAGTTTTAATCAATTCGCAATGCACGCTAGCGAGTACTTCATGTAATAATTAGAACTAGTCAATGATTTAGTCAAAATCTGATCTAGATCTGATTCAGATTTGACTCAGATATGACTCAACACTCTTTTTCTTTCTCAACATTCTTTTCTTTCATTAACATCTTGTTCATTTACATCATTTTCTTTTCATGTCACAAACACATTTTTTTCAAGTTTAACACAGTCTTTTAACATTACATAAATAGAAGCTTTTGTATCAATCTTCTTCTGTATTCTTAATATTCAGTTATAGCTATTTCTAAAGATCAAGCACTATCAACTCTGATCTTCATTGATTGTATCATTTAAACATGATTCTGACAGAAAGTGAGCTTCAAAAGTTAAACTTCATTTAACTTCAAAGCAATGAATCAAAACTGAGATCGTAAAAACTTCTTTCTGATTGACTCATTGTTCAGCTGACTGAGTATCTTGACGAGACATAAATCAATCAGCTTAACGTTGTTTCACTCTGAAGTTCAATCACTCATCTTGTAGCTGACTGATCTTTTTCTCTAACTTATCATTTTTATCAAAAGTGACTTCTAGTTGTTTCACTCTCTTTTTGTAATCATCTTGTATGAAAAGTCAGTGTTTATTGAGTTGTAAAGTCAAGTCTCACTGACTTTGAAGCTCATTCAGCATATTGATGACTTCATTGAATTAATTGCTGACTCAATGAAACAGTTGTTCTTCGATGTTTATGTTTCATGCAATGACAACTTTCTCAGCTTCAACTGAAGCATTAATGAATAGAAGTGAAACTCTTCTATTAACAATGCTTCTAAGCAGATGAGTTGTTCAAGACTCAACTGACTTGACATCACATATCATGATGAAAGAAGATAAAAGTTGTTGAGATAAAAGTAAATGAAAGATTGATGTTTTTTGATGAGTGAAAATTCAAAGAATCTCTTGTAAATTTCAGGTAATAATTAAGTGCTTTATTCAAAGAATCTCTTGCAAATAGAATGATGAAAATGAGTGTAGAATCAAAGAATCTCTTGTGATTTAAAATGATGATGATGCAAATTTGAAGAATCTCTTGCAAATTTTTCTTACTAAATAGATTGTTTTGTATCATTTATTCATCGATAGCAGAGTAGTTGATGAGCATTTATCTAATGTTAGAGATCTGTCTAGAGCGAGTCAGATAAAAGTGTCATTTAACTAGAAGATAAATGCTAAGAAAGAAAGATAGTTACAGAAAAGAAGCTGACTACATATGTATGTTTCTCAGTCGACGCTAGACTCAATAGAGACTAGTTAAGATGACGAAGCGAGAATAAATCTAACAAGACTAGAAGATTGAGATTGACAAGACTAGAATTATGACAAAACAGATAGAAGATATTATCAGAAAGTGCAATGTATATATTTTTATAAAATACAGTCAACATAAACTTTATAAACTTTTGAAAAGTCTCAGCACATTAAATCATGCGTGAAAAAGCATAGCTTTGAACTTTATAATCAAGTTATTGAAGTCAAAGAAGAAAGTCATTGAAACAATGTATGATTTTATATTGATTATAATGAACAAATTAATCAAGTATGAATACTTCTTGTCATACAAAAAAGTAACATTTACAGAAGATTTAACTTACACATTTTTAAAAATGATTGTAGCAAATCATGAATTATCAGATGAGATAATTTCAAATAAAGATAAGTTCTTCACATCAAAATTCTGAAAATTCTTAATGAATCAGTTAAAAATTCATCATAAGTTGTTAACAGCTTATCATTTGCAAACAGATAAATAAACGAAAAGAATGAATCAGACATTGAAACAGTATCTCAGATGTTATATTAATTATAGACAGAACGATTGAATACAGCTACTGTCAATAGCACAGTTGACTTTCAATAACACAACAACAGAAGTAATCAGCATGTCATCATTTTTTACAAACTATGAGTTTGAGTCAGAAACTCTTAAGAAATCATGTAAATTTACACAATTAGTTCAGAAAGCTATGTTACAGATAAAACAATTGCAGCTGCTACAGAAAGAATTACAGAAGAACATACAGTTTCTTAACAAGTGCATGATTCTGTATGTGAACAAGAAAAGAGATAAAAAACCTATTTTTAAGAAGAAAAATAAAGTGTATTTACTAAGATGAAACATCAAAATGAAAAGATCAAGTAACAAACTGAATTATATAAAGCTAGAATCTTATAAGATTTTAAAGATCAAAGAATCAATTAACTACAAGTTAAATCTGTCAGCATCTATGAAAATACATTTGATATTTGATATTTATCTTTTGAAGTTTGCAAATTCAAATACATTAATTCAAACAGAATCTTCAGAAATTGATTCAAAGAATCAAAACATTAAATACAAAGTAAAGAATATATTAAATTGATAAAATATCAAAGATCAGTCTCATTGATTAGTCAAGTGAAAAGATTATGAACATATCAAGAATACTTGAAAATTGAAGAAAAATCTCAAGAACTGTCAGATGCTTCTGTAATAGTTTCAGTTGAGAAATTTAGTCAGTCAAAGTCTGATGAAATCTCAATCTGCTTGAAGAACACATCAAAGAGAAAATCATTCAGCAATGATTCACTAGTCTTTTTCTCATCTTTCTTAAGCTCAATGATGTTTTAAAACTTTCATTCAATCATTGTTTATTTCTTATTCTTCAGAAACATAAATTGATTTTGCAGATGAGTAGTTCTTATGAAGATCTCTTGCATCTGCTTGTGAGCATTCAGCAGTTCATTAAGAACATGATTGCATTTTATCTTTATTCTTTTTCACTTCATCATCAAGAAAGTAAGATTGCACTTGCAATTAAGATGCACACACTTGATACAATGATTGATTTCATTGTTGACACGACATTTCTTTTGCAAGCAACTGCAATGTTCACAAGAATGCATGACAGCACACTTAGAACTTGTATGTTCAAGAAAATCTTTGCAACGTAAGATAAAGTTTTTGATTGTGTGATGAAAAGACATGAAGAAAAAAGTGATTTTCAAGATGAAAATCTTAAAAGAGAATCTAGTGTTAAAACTTTTTTGCAAAAAAATATGTAACAGCAATAATTAAATAATCATTGAATAATCAAAGTCTTGAAGTGATTGTTCTGATCATTTGAATCAGAAGTGATCTCAGTGAGCATGATGAGCATGATGCTCATCTTGCTCATTCTGCTCAAGAATAATCAAAGTGATCATTCAGAGCAAAGATGACTTGACATGATTCTTCTATGTTTATATAATGATGATCATTCTCTTAAATAGAAGCTTTGTGCTTAATTCATGTAAGTAGTTAATACATATTATTGTCTCAGCTATCTTCAAATCTTAAGTCTAGTAATAGTGATTACTGTTTGATTTTTGTATATATCTTGTGTTGTTAAAGAAACAATTATTACAATGTATCTTATGAATTAGATTCATTTATAAAAGTTCGTTGAATGAAACTCATAACTGACTATCATGAAACAAAATTTCATTCTGAGTTCAATAATTCTTTAATTTGATATCTTCATATTATACTTCATCTTTGTTACAAATGTGTCAGAGTTGATTAAAACTAGTTAATGATTTAGTTAAGATCTGACTTAAATCTGACTCAGACTTGACTCAAATATGACTCAACATCTTTTCTCTTTTCTAACATCTTTTAATCAGCTTCTATTGTCTTTTAGATAAACACACTTCTTTGTGTTACAAGTAATCAACAGATTTCTATGATAAACACATTTCTTTGTGTTACAAACATCTTTCAAATCAACATCTTTCTTGTGTTTCAACACGTCTTCTTTGAGACTAGCGTCAATCTGAGTAACTACTATATAGAGCATGTTCTTCTTGTTTTTTGTATCTTCTTTCTTCTGTATTCTTAAAGTCTTAGTTATAACTATTTCTATAAATTAAACATTCTAGTCACGCATGCATTCTGATTAGTTTCTAGACATGATCTCAACATTACTTTAAGAATTCGTTAATCACATGATACTGATCTTTATATTCATTCAAATTCACTTGATTGACAACGAAATGAATATAAAGAAATTTATGTATCTGATAATCAATAACATCGAAAGACAGAACAATATTAAAAAATTAATAGAATCAACAAAAACATATAATCATGTAATTGCTAGAGAATTTATCGCTCAGTCAGTAGCATCAATTCAAATCAATTAATAAAATTAACAATAAAGAATCTTCATTGATTGCTTGAGAATCACAAAAAAATTCTTTCAAATCAGCAACATTCTTCTTTGAAGATTAAACACTTTAACAAATGATCTCACTATCTACTATCAAGCATCATCATTCGCTTGATCATCAAAATCTTCATCATGATTCAATCATTTGTAAATACTCAACTTGATTTCTTCAAGAGTAATCAAAGTCTCGATTTATTCATTTATCTTGAATTATCTTCTCATTTATTAAAATTTCTTAGAACTGACTTTGTATGAAAACATCATTAATTCATGTCTCACTTTCAGACATTTAATAAATCTCTGAAAGTCTTTATTCTCTGAAATATCAAAAATGTAAAGCAGCTACAACACTGAATTGAACAAGATTCAGAAGTTTTTCTAGAAGATTTAAACAATCTTTGAACTTAACGAGATCTAGATGTAGAAGCTTGTGAGCTATTTAATAAAATTTTCAGCGAACAAATATGAAAGACTTGTTTCAAGAAAATTGATTAAGCAAAAGAATGATTAAATCTAAATCTTAAAAAGCTTCAAGATCAAATGATGAAACTACAACATCAACTGCGATTGACTAAAGAAGATACTTCTACTTCTTTCATCATGTTCAATTCATTTAAGCAATTTCAAAAGCTTTCAATTTCATTTTTATTTACTGATGAAACAGAATCTTTCTGAAATGATTGACAAGAAAAGATTCATGACAAGTTAGAAATCAACGTTGATTATTTCAATACTGATAAAGTCATACTGATTTATATTCACTTCAGAATCAATGAAAATGCAGTCAAAGCTACTTTAGCTCAACATCAACATGATTCATTGAATTTTTATAAAATGATTAATGATTTGTTAAATGAACTTGCTCAGCTATACAATGATTTCAACAAAGAGATAAACTTTCAAAGAAAATATGCTACTTTCATTCAAGAAAAAAGCAAATTCAACAAATTCAGCAACTTCTATTCAATATTTCAACGTCTGTTCTTTTATTTAAAGTATCATGAAAAGCAATTGATCATTAATTTATGAAATAAGATAGTTTATTGTTTTCATGCAGCTTGAAGTAATCAGCTGATTCAGTCAAAATTTTTTAATGAAATTCATAGTTATCTGATTCATTTGAACAATGAGCATCGAGTCATGAATGATATCAAAGAAAAGAAATTTTTGATCAAAGTCAGAAAGCAAATCATCTTTGCTGAGAAATGAGATTCATTGAATCTTTATAAAAAGATCAAAGTCACTACATTTGTTAATCATTTAAAGTCGTATGACGTGATTTTAACTAACATCAAAGACATCAATCTACAAGCTGAAATTTGTTTCATCTGTCACAAATCAGATCATACTTCTAAAGAGTGCTCTGATCAATCAAGAGTCAATGCATTAAAAGATGATGAATTTAATCAATTTACATTGAACTCTGAGTTTGATTTTGATTCAAAAAACTAATTATCTCTTCTAGAATCATTAAAGAGATAGAAATCATATTTTTGTGCAGTTAAATTGAAGTTCTATTGAAAGAAAATTATTTTGAAAAGTCATTTCTGATTCATGATTCTCTTATCTCTCAGAACAATTCTTTCAATCTTTGCTCTTTGATAAATAGTGATTTCGTCATTTACATGCTGATACATGACAAGTTAGTTAATAAAGTATGTCAGAAACTTGAAATACAATCTATATTACTAGCAAAAGAGAAGTTAATACGAGACTATGATGAGAAGTTAGCTAGAAAAACTATTACTCATAAGATTTTACTCAATCTCATGATTGAAAGTCATAAGAAATTGACTGTATCAATGCTGATAGTTGATATCAAGCATCATGAAGTTATATTGAGCAAACTCTGAATGAATAAAAATGAAATATTATTGAACATGAAACATGATACTATCGTATTCTTTGATCAATTAAATACTTCTATTTCGATTTTTTCAATCTCGTCAAATACAAAGCACTTAAGTTGATTGCAATCAACTTCAATCTTTTCAGCAGCTCACAGCAAGATTTCTAAGATGCTCAAGCACTCAGTTTTATTTTTTCAGAAAGAGTCATTCTCGATTTAAAACATAGATGTTGTCTCTTTTCAAGCATTAGTAAAATGAAAAAAGAAGAATTAAACAAAGATTTTTGCTATTTTCATTGAAGACATTGATAGAAAAATCATCTACAATACTCAATGCAAACTAGATGTCATAAACATCTTCTCAGTCAATGAAATGACTCAGAATCTAGAAGATATTAAAGTCAAGCTATCATTGAAATATCAGAATTTTCTAGACATCTTTGATTGAGTTCAAGCAGACAAGCTATCGTCTCATCATTCATATGATCATAAGATAAAGCTTACTAGTGACGTAACGTCATCTTGCTGTTAAGCATATTGAATGTCTTTTTACAAGCTTCAGAAAGTAAAGAAATATCTGAACGAGAATCTTTTCAAAGAATTTATAATTTCTAGCAAAGCTTTGTATTTCTCACTCATTCTGTTCATCTTGAAAGCAAATGAAAATCTACAATTCTGCGTTGACTATCAAAAGCTCAATGCTATTATTAAAAGAAATCGCTATTTTCTATCACTCATAAATGAAGTAATTGACAAAATAGTTGATTGCAAACATCTGACTTGATTGAATATCATTTCAACGTTCAACAAACTACAAATGCACTCTGATAGTAAGAATTACACTATCTTTATTATCACGTTAGAAGTATATAAGTCAAAAGTGCTATTCTTTAAACTTATTAATGATTTTGCCTTGTTTCAGCAGTATATGAATGATGTTCTTTAAGACTTTCTAAATGACTTCTGTTAAGTTTATCTAGACGACATTCTGATCTACAGCAAAACTCAATGAAAACATCAACAACATGTCAAGATGATATTAAATCATTTACAAGAAGTGTTACAAAGCGTGTTGACGTTGAATAAAGTTCAGTCAATAGACTTTAGAAATTTCAATATGTGAACAAGAAACAATAATGTTTTGAATTGAAATATGCTGAAACATTTCATCTATTTGAGCTTTAGCAAATCAACTACTTCGTCTTTTTGTTCGCTCTACTATAGATACAGCTTGAAACTGTCTTCTTTCTTCTGTATTCTTAGTTTTCTAGTTAAAGCTATCTCTATTGATCAAACATTCTACTCAGCTATGCACTATCTTGCTGCAGTGTGATTAGATTCTAGACATGATTTCAACATTAAACTAAGAATTCGTTTACTACACAATATCAATTTCATTATTCATTCAAGCTACTCAATGAACAATAAAATGAGTATAAAGAAATTTGTTTATCTGATGATTGATGACATCGAAAGATAGAACAACATTAAAGAATCAATAAAATCAATGATGAGACTGTTGAATTGCTAGAGAATCTATCGCTCATTCAGTAACATCAATTCACTTGATCAATAGAATCAACAAAAACATATGATCATTGATTGCTAGAGAATCACAAACTCTTTCTTCTTTTCAAAAAGCTTATGAATCAGTCGAGTTAAAATAATCTGTGTCATCAAATTCGATTCAACTTGATTCAAATTCAGATCAACTAGTGAGTCTGTTTCAATGACATGATCAGAATTGATCTCTTTAATGAGCTAGTCGATTCTCTTCTAGTGAGTCTGCTACAAAGACGTTGTCAATGCAATGATTTAGTCACATCATTTTATCTCATCAGTGAATCTGATCTACCTCATGTTCATCTTCAACTAGTGAGTCTGCTTCAATGACATGATCAAAATCAATCTCTTCAATGAGCAAGTTGATCTCTACATAGTGAGTTGACTACAATAGACATTTCAATGATCTGAAAAATCAATAGAAAGATTGATAGAAAGATGAGCGTCAAGCTCTACGTCAGTGCTATGAATTACATTACAAGTCATAGAAACATGATTTTTAAAGAAAAGAGAATAATGTTACAAAGTGTGTTGACGTTGTTAGAATCATGTCTAGAGCAAGTCATAGAAATACAGGTAAACGAAGAGTAAATCAGGTAAACGAGAATTCAAAGCTAAAGAGCGAGATCTATGAGATGCAAAGACTATATGTACAGAGAGAAGATGAGCGTTAGGCTCGATAGAGTCTAGGCTCGCTTAAAGAACACACGTCTCAGTAGAAGACTGAGCACGCTTGTAACAGACGTTGAATAAAGTCTAGTCAATAGACTTTAAAGATTTCAATATGTGAACAAGAAACAATGATGTTTTGAATTGAAATATGCTGAAACATTTCATTTATTCAAGCTTTAACAAATTGACTACTTCGTCTCTTTGTTCATTCTACTATAAATACAGCTTGAAACTGTCTTCTTTCTTCTGTATTCTTAGTTTTCTAGTTAAAGCTATCTCTATTGATCAAACATTCTACTCAGCTATGAACTATCTCGTTGCAGTGTGATTAGATTCTAGACATGATTTCAACAAGAAGCTGATCTACAAGTAAATATTCAAAAGTACAAATTCAACGTAGAAGAAACAATCTTCTTAAAAGTCATAGTGTTAAAACAAGATCTTTGTATGAATTCTATCAAAGTGAAAGTCATAGTCAACTGAGCTACGTTGATCAATCTAAAAGAAGTTCAAAGCTTCGTGAGATTCATTAACTTCTATCATTGTTTCATTAAAGACTTCTCAAAGCTAGTCAAATCATTCATTCAATTAACTAGAAAGAACACGTCTTTTGTATGAAACAAAGTCTGTGTTCAAGCTTTCAATAATTTAAAGAAACAAGTCAGCTCAATCTCAGTATTACAACATTTTGATTTCAAATGACAAGCTATTCTAGAAATCAATGCATCTGACTACGTCAAAGATAAAATTCTATCACAGTATAATGATGAGAAATTTCTTCACTCAGTAACTTTCTACAGCAAAAGCATGATTCTCGCTGAATGCAATTATCATATCTATGATAAGAAATTGCTAATCATTATTTGATGTTTTGAACATTGAAGACTTGAGCTTGAATGCATTGAACTATTCATTCAGATATTCATCAATCATCAGACTCTGAAAATCTTCATGAAAAATAAACAGTTGACTTGACGTCAAGTCAATTATCTAGACATTCTATTTGAGTTCAACTTTTAAATTATATTTCGATCAGGCAAAATAAACACTAAAGTCAATGCTTTAATCAGAATGTCTCTGATCAATGTCTCTGAATCAACTCAGCGTACTGAAGATCATTATCAGATCATTCTGACATTTAATAAAGTAAACATTCTAACTATTGAATCTGAAGTTGATCTTTATCAGTGAGTAAAAGATGTCAACAAGATGAATGAGCTTTGCAATAAGTATAAACAAGCTATAAGAGAAAATAAGCTTAAGCTACATAGCATTGAATTAAAGCATTGCAAGATCGTTGATGATGTTTTGTTTAGAAAAGATCTACTGTGAATTTCTGAGAAAATGCATACAAAATTGTTAAAGAAAATTCATGATCAGTCTTTCATCTCTCACTCTGACAATCAAAGAACTATTGATTTAGTTTAACATTTCTACTATTGATCAGATCATTGAGTAATGATTAAACGTTACATTTGAAACTGTCATGTCTATTAACAAAGCAAGACATTTAGAAATAGCATTAATGAACTTCTTCATTCTCTTTTGATTTCATAGAAACGCTGAAAAGATATAATTATGAACTTCATCACTGAGTTATTTCTATCAAAAGATTATAACGTCATTTGCACAATCATATGTCATTTTATCAAGAAACGTCACTATGTCTTCTGTCATTAAGAAGACAATGACATCTTAGTTGAAGAAATGATTTGAATCATACTATGAAACATTTATTGACTTCATGATTTATCTAATTCTATTGTTTCAAACAAAAACTCTCAATTTATATCAATCATGTGACAAAGTTTTTGCAAGTGACTAAGAATCATGACTAGTTTATTAACAGTTTATCATTCTGAGATCAATGATTAATTGAAATGAGCTAATCAAGATGTTGAACACGAATTAAGAATTTACTGTAACTACATGCAGAATAACTGAGCAAAATGACTTTCAATGATGAAATTCAGCGAAAATTTCAATATCTTCTTGATTATCTCAATGATCTCATTCTACTTTAATAAAGAGTTTCATTCTCAAATGAGTTTCGATTCAGATATAACTGACTACAAGATAACTTGCAAATGTCTTGAAGCTAGAAAAGTTGATGATATTGTCATTTGAATGAAAGAGCTTCTTATCTTCAATCATCAATAATTGAAAAAGACGAAGCAGATTATTGAAGCTCAGATTAATAAACATAAATAAGACGTCATTTATGAAGTAAATGACTGAGTTTGATTATTCTCTAAAAACATAAAGACAACTAGATCATGTAAGAATTTGAAAGATAAACAGCTAGAATTTTATCAAATCACTGTCAAAGTTGAGATCTTTTATCATCTTCATTTATTGATAAGCATGAAGCAGCTGCATTTAATATTCAGTTCAAAACTATTATGTTCTTGTCTCAATGATCTTTTATCAGAACAGCATTCAGAATCATTTAAATCTCTTACTATTAAAGATGATGAGCATTGAAAGATAGATGATATTTTGAACTTTAAATGCTATCAAGATTAAATACAATACAAAGTTAAATGAATAAAACTAGATCAAAACAATGAATGATACTATGTCAACAAAGAAGAATTCAAAAGCTCAAAAGAAGTTCTAGTTGAATTTCATAAGCTTTATTCAAACAAGTCACACTAAATTGAAAAACAGTGAAAAAATTTTGCGTTTCATTTATTCTATTCATGTGAACATGAATTTTTGAAGAAGAAAATAATATTACAAATGTATCAGAATTGATTAAAACTAGTTAATGATTTAATTAAAATCTGATCTAAATCTGACTCAGACTTGATTCAAATATAATTCAGCATCTTTTTTCTTTTCTAACATCTTCTAATCAACTTTTATTATCTTCTAAACAAACACACTTTTTTGTGTTACAAATGATCAATAGATTTCTATGATAAACACATTTCTTTGTATCTGTGAGTAGTTCAAGAAATGCGCAGTCACACTAGAGAATATGCGCGTAGATAATATGATCAAATTTGATAATAGCTTAGTAATATTTATTTGTATAAAAAGTTAATACTAAACTACAAAATACAGAAGTGAACTCTTCTTTATATATTCAAAAGACTAAGCTCAAGCATCATCAATGAAATCAATAAAATTACATGCAACTTCTGCAAGATCTTTCAAAGATCATATGTGACTTAAATTCTTATCATCAATGAAATGTCAAGATTTGTATGCAACTTAAACTCTTATAGACTTAAAGTCTCTGAGAATCGATGATAGAAATTCTCATAGACTCAATGTCTTGATTCTCATAGACTCAGATTCTCATTTGAGAGTTTGATGATAATGTTGAAGAATAATTCTCATGTCTGTTCTTTATTTTCTGAAAAACTTTGACTTTCATAGATTTAAGTTCTGACAATTATTTTCTCTTTTAATAACAACATTCTCGTTGTTGAATTGCTTCATTTCTTCATGCAATACATGATATCAGACTCGCTGTGCATCATTGTGTTCTCAAGATTTTCTTTTAATAGTGTGAGCATTGAGTTTCTAAAGAGTCAACAGTAGCACTCATGTTTATTCTCTGATTCTCATAAATTTAAATATTAATGATAGCATATTTTTCATTCTCTGATTCTCATAGATGTAGACTGAGTATTCTTTGCAATTCACGTAGAGTTTCTAGATGATCAGCAGTATCATTCATGTCTATTCTTTGAATCTTGTAAATCTGAATTCTGAACGAGCATATCAAGACTGATTAGAACTAGTTAATGATCTAGATCTGACTCAGGTTTGACTCAGATATGACTCAACACTCTTTTTCTTTCTCAACACTCTTTTTCTTTCTCAACATTCTTTTTCTTCTTTAACATTCTTTTCTTTCATCAACATCTTGTTCATCTACATCATCTTCTTTTTGTGTTACAAACACATTTCTTTTAAGTCTAGCGCAGTCTCTAAACATTACATAAATAGAAGCTTTTGTATCAATCTTCTTCTGTATTCTTAATATTCAGTTATAGCTATCTTTAAAGATCAAGCACTATCAATTCTGATCTTCATTGATTGTATCATTTAGGCACGATTCTGACAATATTCAAACAACACGTCGTTCATATAGTGTTGATAAAACGTTGATTCATTGATTAATTTAAAAAGTATTACATGATATTTGTATGAGTTGAAGAAGATAATAAAGATAGTCAAATCTTTGCTATCTGAGTGCATGCGTAGTTTATTGAACGCGACAATGATGTTTAATCGAGTCAGATATTTGCTTTCTTGTATACGAGCGAGAGTCTCATCTATCAATGACAAAGAATAGTGATCTCGTTTGATCAAAGCATTGAGCTTTCTGTAATTGACACAGAAACGCAGACTATCGTCTTTCTTTTCGATAAACAAAATGAGCGAGATGTATGATGCAAAGCTGAAGAAAATGAATTCTTTGTTCAGATGTTCAATCAGATACTTCTTTATCTTCTGAAGCTTGTGATTGAACATCTGATATAGTTTGCTTCAAAAAAATGTTTCTTCATTGATCAACTCAATTTTGTGATCATAGAAATGATGCAATGATAGCTGATTGATCATTGCTCGATCGAAGACATCTAGATAGTCGTGATATTCAGAGAGAAGCTTGACTTTGACTTGCTCAAGAGCTTCAGCATGAAAAAGCTTATGCAGATTCACTTCTTCAGACTTGTTTTCAACTGTAGTTATGAGTCAATCGATTTTCAAGACAATAACAGCAAAGATCTTGACATCTGATCATTTGACTAACATTCTATATGTTGCTGTTTCTATCATTGCTATGTTCATTGAACTGAAAGAGAATGAATTCAGATTGAACGTTGATTTAGAATTTTTGATGCTAGTTAAAGTTGCGTCACATGATTTTAACTGTTCAATTAGTTTAACTGACTTCTCATTGAACTGACTGAAAGAGAATGATTTCAGACTGAGTTGAAAGATAGTGAAAGATCTCTTCAATATATGAGTAGAAGTCAAACTCTTTTGCTTCGTGATTATCTTGTTGCTTGTGAATAGAACAATTGATTTTGAATTGAGAATAAAATTTGAAAATCGAAGAGAATCGATTTGCATATCAATTACTAGATTGATTTTGTTCATTCATGTTTTTTCAAGAATCATTTGATGTTGATTTAATCAAGTGATCAACATAAAAGCTGTGTCAATCGTATGATCTTGAACAGTCAGATTCAAATAGATGACATGAATAATGAGTTTTTTAGCATAATGATCGTTAAATTCTTGAATTGACTTCGCTTTGATCAAAGTCAGAGACTCAATTTGCAACTGATCATAAACAATCTGCGCGATCACTTCATCAATGAATGAATAGTCAGCAGCTTCAATGTCAATCAATGACTTCAATGAGTAACTAATTTCATTGCTAGAAAGTATACATTCAATAGTCAAAGATTCAGAAGCAAAAGAGTCATCTGACATGCTTGTTGTTGAAGAAATTAACATCTTTTTCATTGCATCTTTGATGAAAGTCACTAGTTTTTTGCCTTGCTATCTTCAAAAGAAAACATTTTCTCATTCTTCTTGTTCTTCGAAATGATGATTTCATGTAAACAAGAAGTGAATGTACAAGATGCAGAAGTATCAATCTTGTTCTGAGAGCAATTCTTGAACAAATGATTTGAAGTCTTGCAAGTATAGCAGATGATAGATGATCTTGCTGATTCAAAGATAGAAGAAAAAGTAGACTTAATATAATTGATTATTGAAGTCATCATTGATGATGAAGTAGCAATGCATTTATCAGATATGATAGTGACTTTGATGATGACAGTGCGAAGCTGACTGCATAGCTGATAGTTGACTCGCTGTTTATTATTCACATCTTGAAGAAAGATTCTTAAGTGAATGAGTGAAGTAAAATTCTCTGAACAGATTGATAAAGTGTTTTGCAAGCGATTATTGATTTTATTCTGAAGATCATTCATCAGAGTGCAATCATTGTATTTGAGATAGCTGAATAGCTTCATAAAGTCGAAGTAGAAGACATTGAAAGACTTTTCTGCTTGTTTCAGAACGTTGTACTCACGACGATACTTTTGATTTCTATTCAGTTCATTGTATATTTCTTTCAGATGCTCAAATAGCTCGTTGATCGAGATGTATGAATGCAAAACGTCATGTCAATGTCAAGCGAAAATGTGCTCAGCAACATCATCTTCTAGTCTAGATATCACATAGACAATACAGATATTCTTATTATCAAAGTGATCGACATTTGTTTGAAGCTTGTCATTTATCTTGATTCTTCAGCTGTTTCATATTGATTCATCTTCATCAATGAATATAAATGAGTTCAAAAACTTGAAGAACTTGTAATGATCATTGTTGAATAGTGTTGAAATCGTGTCTAGATCATTCAATCAAAGAAACTCGAAACTGATATGTATGTATTGTTCTTTAGAGATAGCTATAACAAGACATTAAGAATACAGAAGAGAAAGAGTGCAAGCTCTTCTATAAATAATGGCTTGAGGCTGCGCTAGACTCGATACAGATGTGATGTAATAGATCAGATGTGTTTGTCTAAAAGAATGATGAAAGAGATGAATGAAGAAAGTGCTGAACAAACGAAAAGAAGTGCTAAGAATGACTCGAAGAGATGCGCTAGATTCAAACTAGACATAGCGTCATAGCTTGTCTTAATCAAATTGATTAGAATTAGATCTGAACTCTGATCGATTCAGACATGTTCGTAACATTATTCTTTCTCTTCGAACATTCATGTTTGCATGAATAGAAAAGAAATAAAAGCAAAAAATTCATCGTGTTTTCAATTTAGTGCAACTTATTCGAATATAGCTTGTGAAATTCATTCAGAACTTTCTTCGAGCCATCGAATTTTCCTTTATCGACATAGTATCATTCGTCGTCACAATCTATCTCGATTCATTTGACCTTGTATTGTAGTCTTTCTCTATATCGTCTGAAGTTCAATATATCGTCTACTTCTCAGTGCTTTTCATTCTCTTCAATGATCATCGATCTAGAAATCTCAGAGTGTTGTTCTGATAGAAAGTTGTTTGATGAAGTTCGTAGATACTTCGAGCTGAACATTGAATATATATGCTTTATGCTTCTAGATAGCTGAAGACGATAGAAGATCTCAACTTTGACTGTGATTGAATAGAGATCGAGCTGCTTGTCTTTCAAATCTTTGCATGATCTAGTGATTTTGATGTTTTCGAAAACTAATCAAACTTGATCATCTACTTCATAGATAATGTCTTGTCTATGCTTGTTCATCTGAGCTTCAGTGATCTGCTTGATCTTTTTCAATTGTTGACGATCGAAAATAAGAAGTTCGCTCATTCAAGTGACAATGTCATCGATCTTTCTAGTTTCAATACGTTGACGAGTCGTTTCATAATCAGTCGTATCTGAATCAAAACTCATTCGGGGGTGAAAGTCTTTATTGAAGTAGAAAGAAATCATCGAGATAGTCGAGAATGTATTGAAATTGTCACTGAATTTCATCATTGAAAGTCATTTAGCTCAGTCATTCTGCATGTAATTGCAATAGATTCGAAGTTCGCGTTCAACATCTTGATTAGCTCGTTTCGACTGATCGTCGATCTCTGAATGATAGACTGTTGATAGATTGACTTTGATCTTCAGTCGTTTACAAAGACTTTGTCACATGATTGATATGAACTGAAAGTCTCTATTCGAAACGATAGAACTGAGTAGATCATGAAGTTGATAGACGTTTCATAGCATGATTCATACTGTTTCTTCGATTGAGATGTCATCGTCTTCTCAATGACAGAGAACATAGTGACGTTCTTTGAAGAGACGACATATGATCGTGCAAATGACGTTATAGTTTTCCGATAGAGATAGCTCAGTGATGAAGTTCATAGCTATATCTTGTCAACGCTGCTGAGAGATCGATAGAGACTGAAGTAAATCATTTGTATCATCTCGAAATGCTTTGCTTCGCTGACAGACATGACAGTTTCGAATGTATTGTCGAATAGTTGCTCGATGATCTGATCAATAGTAGAAGCGTTGAACTAGATCAATCATTCGTCTAATGTCAGAGTGCGAGATTGATGATTGATCGTGAATCTCTCGAAGCAATTTCATATGCATTTGTTTCGACATTCATAGTAGACTCTTTTTGAATAGAACGTTGTCAATGATTTGACAGTTTTTTAGCTTCGTGTCATGAAGCTTCAGTTCACCTTTGTTCATAGCTTGTCGATACTCATTGCATAGTTCATTCTTCTGATTGACTAGACGTACGCGTTGATAGAGATTAGCCTCGTATTCAGATTCGATTTCGAACTCGATCAATAGAACGTCTATTCGATTCGAAGTCAGTATAGTCTGAAAACGATCATCTATGTCTTTAGCTGATTCAGAACTATCGATCATCGACATTCTAGTTAAAGCATCGACTTTGAAGTTTGTTTTGCCTGATCGAAAGATAATCTGAAAGTTAAACTTCGATAGAATATTCAGATAGTTCGCTTGTCGTCGAGTCAGCTGTTTGTTTTTCATAAAGATCTTCAAAGTCTGATGATCAGTAAACATCTGAATAGATAACTCAGTATCTTCTAGTTCGAGTCGTCAATGTTCGAAGCATCGAATGATAGCTAGCAATTTCTTGTCATAGATGTGATAATTGCATTCAGCTGAAATCATGCTCTTGCTATAGAAGACTATTGAATGAAGCACATTCTCGTCATCGTACTGAGATAGTATGTCGCCTTTTACATAGTCGAATGCATCGATTTTCAAAATAGCTTGACGTTTGACATCAAAATGACGTAGAACTGAAGTCGAGCTGATCTGCTTCTTTAGATTGTCAAAGACTTCGACGCAGACTTCGTTTCAAACAAAAGACGTGTCTTTTCAAGTCAGCTGAGTGAATGACTTGACTAGTTTTGAAAAGTTCTTGATGAAGCGTCGATAGAAATTGACGAAGTCGACGAAGTCTTGTATCTCTTTTAGATTAGTAGATGTAGCTCAATTGACTATAGCTTTCACTTTGATAGAATTCATGCAAAGATCTTGTTCTGATACTATGATTTCTAAGAAGATTGTTTCTTCTACGTTGAATTCGCACTTTCAAATATTTATCTGCAGATCAGCATTTCGTAGATGATCTAGTATCATCTTGACATGTTGTCTATGCTTCTTTTGAATCTTGCTGTATATGAGAATGTTGTCTAAATAAGCTTGACAGAAGTCATTTAGAAAGTCTCATAGAACATCGTTCATATATTGCTGAAATGAGGTCGAATCGTTTGTTAATTCGAATGATAGAATCTTTGATTTGTACGCTTCTAGAGCGATAATAAAGATCGTATAGTTCTCACTATCGAGATGCATACGAAGTTTGTTGAAAGCGAAAATTATATTCAGTCGAATCAGATGCTTGCAGCCAACGATTTTGTCAATCATCTCATCTATGAGCGATAGAGAGTAGCGATTTCTTTTGATAATGACATTGAGCTTTCGATAGTCGACGCAGAAGCGAAGATCGTCATTGATCTTCAGAGCGAATAGAAC
>JAABUT010000444.1_pt1 | contig 68148 bp, 57 predicted proteins | sample 5559281 | NCBI WGS metagenome assembly JAABUT01 (sample SAMN10711880, study PRJNA513359) | rock metagenome | isolation source: Antarctica rocks | place: Antarctica: Victoria Land, Ricker Hills nord | collected 2016-01-04 | reverse complement strand
CTAAGGTAGCTTCCGAGTAAGCAAGGTTGAGGCTCTGCCTCAAACTCCGCCAAAGGCTTGCCTTTGGAAACCCCTTGTCGGGTCCGAAGTTCCGACGCCCCGATGTGTGCCGCAGTCCCAAAACGAAAGCAGGTCCGGGGGCGCTGCCCCCGGCGGGTTTCTGCTTTCAAGCAGTGGGGCAGAGCCCTGGCCTTCCTTGCCCGACCATCCCGCACCTGGACAGCGCACCGCCCCGCGCGGCACCCTGCGCCCGCGCCCGCCTGGCGGAACGGTAGACGCAGCGGACTTAAAATCCGCAGTCCGGATGGGCATGCCGGTTCGAGTCCGGCGGCGGGCACGCGCCCTCACACCACCGACGGGCTCACCTGCACCGCCACGTACGGCACCGCGCCCGCCGTCACATACCCGGCCGCCGGGAATGCCGCCGGCAGCGCGCCTGCCGCCACCACGGCGCTCGCCACCACGCCCAGCGTCGCCACCCGCCCCATCACCGCACCGGGAGACGCGCCCCCGAGCTGCGTCTGCGCCAGCGCCCCCGTGCCCCCGGCCACGCAGGACAGCGTCGGCGCCGCCGTCCCCGCCGACTGGAGCTGCGCCGCCAGCCAGTAAGTGCCGCGCGACAGCGACACCCCCGCCGCCACCGCCGCCACCACCTCGCCCGCCGCATCCGTCGCCACCACGCCGGCATCGGCCAGCAGCGCCCCCGGCTGCCCCGCCGCATCCGCATAGACGCCGAGGCGCAGCGACGACCCCCCGGCGCCCGCGCCCGACACCACCACCCCCAGCGCCGTGACCTGCACCAGGCTGCCCGTCACCCCGAACGGCACCGCGCTCAGCGCCCCCGCCGCCGGCACCGCCGGCCCCACGGCGCAGGCCGGCCCGTACCAACGCCCCGCCTGCGCCAGCGGCTGCGGATTGCCGGCGCCGTAGGCGAAGTCGCGCCACACCAGGCTCGTGGTGCCGCCCGCCGTGTTGGCCACCACCGCCGGCCGATCCGAGTTCATGCACGCCACCGTGCCCGACAGGTTCAGCACCAGCGGCCCCGCGAACGCGTTGCGGAACAGCGCAGTCGGCGCCCCGTGCGTGACGTCGAAGAACACCCGGTAGCCGCTGATCTGCGCCTCCACCGGCGCCCCGTTGAACCTGACGCCGGACGACAGCGCCGGGTTGTCGCGGTAGTAGGCGAAGAAGTCGATGATCTCCACTCGCCCGCCGCCGGCGAACTGGATCGGATACGCATTGAACCGCTCCGCCGTGCAGCGGCTCATCCGCACGTAGTTCGAGTTGGCGAAATTGAACCCGCTCTGCAGATACGGCGCGTTCGGCCCGCGCCCGTCGCCGCGCGTGTGGCACCCCTCGTACTCCAGCCGGTTGTTCCCCGTCACCGATGCCACGGACCCCAGGAACCCGTTCTGCTGGTAGTCGATCGCGTGGCAATCCACGTAGCGCACCGTGTGCACGAACCCCGCCGCGAGGTTGGTCGAGCCGTCGACGAACGCGTCCACCGCGTCGATCACCTGGCAGTCCGAGTAACGCGTCCCGAAGCCGCGGTTCTGGAACCCGATCGACGCCGAAACGTTGCGGTTGAGGTGGCTCGGCCCGTGCACGACGCAGTTCTCGAACGCCATGAAGTAGCAGCCCCAGTGCGTGTCGAACCCCGCGTTGAAGCAGTCGCGCACCACGCTGTCGTGCACCAGGCAGTGCTTCGGGTTGCCGCGGCTCCACAGCCCCATGTAGGCGAACCCGCCCCAGAACACGTTGGTCGTCACCGCGTGCCGGCAGTTGCCGCCGCGCACGCTCACCCGCGTCCCATCTGTCGACCCCGCCAGCTCCACGCCATACCCGTAGGCGCCCTCGCTGAGGTTGGCATCGTTCGGCAGGTGCTCGATGAAGGCCTCGACCTCACCCTGCCAGCACGACAGGAGCTGCACGCAACGCGTCCACGCGTTGCGGATGCGCAGCCGCCGGATCGTCGGCTGGTACACGCCCTGCAGCAGCAGCGCCGGCTGCCGTGCCGCGCTGCCCACCACCGTCGTGGTGTCGCCGCTCGCGTCGATCATCAGCCCGTCGATCTCGCACCGTGCCTGCGCCATGAGCTGCATCTGCACCCCGGTGACATAGCTGTCGTAGATTCGGTCGGCCGAGATCGCGAACGCGCTCCCGGCCACCAGCCCCAGCGCCTTGCCCGCCACCAGCAGCGGCTCGCCCGCCACGAACACCCCGCTGACCCGGTCGAACACCAGCGTGCCCGCCACCCCGTCCGACAGCGACTTCAGCAGCCCGCTCGCCCCCGATGTGCCGCCGCTCACCACCTGCCCCTCGGCGAACTGCCCCGCGACGCCACCGGAAAACCCCAGCCCAACCCCCTGGATGCGCAGAAGCTGCGTCTGCCACACCTGCCCCGACGACAGCCCGGTGTTGGCGTTGCCCGACGCCATCGGCGACCAAGGATAGGCGTCCTGCGACGACAGCGCCCAGACCTGGCCCTGCGCCACCCCCGCCACCGACGCCACGCTGAGCCGCGTCACGCTGCTCGCCTGGTCGACGAACGAGTTGCCGCTGACGCTGCCCAGCACCGTCGTGCCGATGGCAGCCACCGCCAGCGGCGGCCCCGGCGTGCGGCTGACCGCGAGCACGTTGCGCGACAGCCCGTGCACCAGCGTGCCCTCGCCGCACAGCCACACGTCGAGGTCGGTCACGGAGAGCGACACCGCGAACCGCCCTATCGGCACCACCACCGGCACGCCAAGCCCGGCGGCGACGAACATCGCCGCCTGGAACGAGGCACTGTCATCCGTGACCCCGTCGCCCACCGCGCCGAACCAGCGCACGTTCAGCCCCGACCGCGGCCCGAGCACCGCCAGCCAGCGCCCCGTCCCGGCGCTGCCCGCCGGCATCACCGCGGTGGCGCCGTCGTCGACCGCCACGCTGCCTGCCACCCACGACATCCACCGCTCGCCGCCATCGGCCGCGGCAGCATGTCCCTGCACCAGCACCGCGCTCGCCGCCGTGGGCGCCGGCAGCGCCCGCAGCGCCGCGATCGACGCCACGGCCACTGCCGACGACGTCGCAGGCGGTGCCCCCGCCCCCGAACCTCCGGAACCCGAACCCCCGGAAGAGCCCGAGCCGCCGGACCCCGAACCGCCTGCGGAGCCGCCAGACCCCGTGCCGCCCGCGCCCCCGCCCTGTCCACCTCCGGCCAGCCCTGCTGCCGCGATCTGCACCACCTGGTCGGAGTGGCTCGCCAGCACCGCCGCCACTTCCGCGGGATCGGTGATAAGCTGCCCGATGGCATAGCCGGAGAACGGCTGCAGAACGATCAGGTCGTAGGCCATGGCAGCTCCTCGGGTGGGACACGGGTGTGCAGGCTGCATCCCCCTGCCCAAACGTCAGAAAAACTAACACTAGCGGTAGGATGGTCGGCTCGCACGTCAGTCCCGCAGGGCACCGCTCCGCGGCCGCACCAGCCCACTCCTGCCTGCTGGGCAGCGTGGCAGGGCCTGCCCGGCACCGCCGGGCAGGCGCCCTGTTCACCCCGCACGCGGCGGGATCGCCTCGCGGCCGCCCGGTGCCCCGAGCGGCCGCCGGCTCACTCCGGAGCCGAGCTTGTGCCCGTCGCGGGCGCCGTGCCGCCGGCCGGCTGCGCCGCAGCGGCCTGCCTGGCGTGCTTGGCCGCCTCGTGGTGGCCCACGGCGCAGCCCGCCGCAGCACCCATCAGGCCATGGTGCCCCAGGAAATGCCCGCCTACGCCGCCAACCGCGGCACCCTTCAGGCAACCGGCCGCCTGTGCCGGCGCCAGCGCCGCTCCGAGCGTCAGGACTGCGGCAGCAAGGATCATCTTCATCGCGTCGTCTCCTTTGAACACAGCGTTCCCGCCAGCTATACCACGCGCCGAAACACGTCACCCGAAACAAACCCCGGCATCATCCACATGCGTCGTCGCGACATTACGCGACGCCGGGGCAAGTGGCCAAGCAACCCGGCCCCGCGCACGAGAGCCCCGGCCCGCCACGAGCCCCCGAACAGCTCCGGACCCGACCCATGCCAGACCCCGGTCCCGCCGACATCGTGTTCTCCCCTGCCACCCGCCAGGCCCAGGCCCGCTTCGGCTCCGACCGCCTCATGGCCCGCAAGGGTTTCCCCACCGCCATCAACGACGAGCTGGCCGCCTTCATCGCCGAGCGCGACAGCCTCTACGTCGCCACTGCCAGCGCCGCCGGCCAGCCCTACGTCCAGCACCGCGGCGGCCCGCCCGGCTTCCTCCACGTGCTCGGCCCCACCCGCCTCGCCTATGCCGACTTCCGCGGCAACCAGCAGTACGTCACCACCGGCAACCTCTCCGAGAACCCGCTCTGCCAGCTCTTCCTCATGGATTACCTGAAACAGCAACGGGTGAAGCTCTGGGGCCGCGCCCACTTCTCCGCCGACGCTGGCCTGATCGCCCAGCTCATGCCCGACGCCTACCCGGCCTGCCCGCTCCAGGCCTTCGTGTTCGACCTCGCCTGCTGGGACGGCAACTGCACTAGCCACATCCCGCGCAAGATCGACGCCATCACGGTCGCCAAACGCATCGCCGCCCTCAAGGCGCGCATCGCCGAGCTGGAGCAGGAGACCTTCGACCTGCACGCCCGCCTCCAGGCCAGGCAGTAAGGTTGAGGCTCTGCCTCAAACTCCGCCAAAGGCTCGCCTTTGGAATCCACTACTTAAGTCAAGCCGGTCCAGGGGCGGCTCGCCCCTGGCGGGTTTGGGCAGAGCCCAGCCTTGCTTCCTGACAGATTAAGACCTTAGAACCGCTGGTATAAGCCTAGCCGCCCAGCAGCGACGCCCCCGTCAGGTTCGCCACCCCCACCAGCGTCACCCGCGTGTTGTCCGCCAGCGTCAGCGTCGTGCCGCCCCCCGACACCACAGCCCCCGCCAGCGCACGCGCAGCACTGCCCCCCGCAAACCCGATCAACTGCAAATGGTCCGTGCCGACCTTGAAGCCGGTGATCACCTCCCGCCCGCCCGCGCCGTCGAGGAAACCGTACAGATCGGCTCCCGTGCCGCCGAACACCGCCGCCGTGCCCTGCCCGCCCAGCACGAAATCCGTCCCCGCCCCCAGCGTCACGCTGTCCTGCCCCGAGCCCGCGAACACCGCCGTGCTGCCGCTCGCCCCCGCATAGATCACCTGCGCCCCGCTGCCGGCCACCACGGTGTCCTGCCCCGACCCCGCCGCGATCAGCACGTTCCCCGAATTGCCATAATACGCGCTGTTGCCGCTCGACCCCGCCCCGCTCAGCGTCTGGTTGCCAGGGCCGGCCAGCAGCACGTTGTTCGCCCCGCCGGTCGCGATCAGCACGTCGCCCGACCCGCCGCCCGCCAACGTCGTCGACTGCGCCCCGGTGTAGAGCAGGTTGCCCCCCGCCGTGCCGCCGTAGAACGCGCCCCCGCCGCCAAGCCCGTAGACCGCCACGTGCCCCGTCCCGCCGTACACCGTCATGTTGCCCGCCCCGCCCGCGACCGTACTCGCCCCGGCGCCGTTGGCGAACACCATCTGCCCCGTCGAGCCGAACGCCAGCACCCCGCCCCCGGCCTGCACCGTGCTCTGCCCGCTCCCCGCGGTCACCGTGTCCAGCGCGCCGCCCGTCACCACCAGGTCGGGCCCGCTGCCCGCGAAATACGTGTTCGCCCCCGCCGACCCGGCGCCGGACAGCGTCTCCGCCCCGCCCCCCGCCGCCAGCAGGTCGCCGCCCTGCGCGCTGGCGAACAACTGGTCGCCCGCGCCGCCGCCGCCCACCGTGGTGGCGCCCGCCCCGGCGTGGATCACGTTGCCGCCCGAGGCACCGCCGAACAACTGCCCGCCGCCGCCCGCCCCGTTCACGCTGACCCGGCCGCTGCCGCCGGCGACGCTCATCACCCCCGAGCCGCCGTTGATCGTGCTGGCGCCGCTGCCGTTCTGCACCGTGAGCGTCCCCGCCCCGCCCTGCACCGCGAGGCTGGCGCTGCCCGCCGTCACCGTGTCCACCCCCGTCCCCGCCACCACCGACGCCACGCCCGCCGCCCCGGAGCCCGCCACCACCAGCGCCGCGTTCACCCCGTCGGCGAAGCGGATCGCGCCCGACCCCGCGGACGCCGCCTGCGCCAGTTGCAGCGTGCCGCCCTCGATCACCGTGCCCCCGGAATAGCCGTTCGCCGCCGCCAGGCTCACGATCCCGCCCTGCACGACCAGCGCGCCCGCGCCCGAGACGTCCGACACCCTGCCCGTCACCACCAGCGGCGTGCCGGCGCTGGCGCGCAGCAGGTTGGTGGTGCCCGCCGCCAGCAGCAGCGGCCCGGACAGGCTGGCAGAGCTGCCCGTGCCCTGCGCCGAGCTGTCGATCGAGGCCAGCGTGCCCCCCGACAGCGTGACCGGCCCCGACAGGACGGCGGAGAAGTCCAGCATCACCGCGCCCCCGGCGCTGACGGCCAGCCCGCCGGCCTGCACCGTGCCGCCGCTGCTGATCGTGACCGCCCCGCCCACCGCGGCCACGCCCGCCACCGCCAGCGTCGCGCCCGCGCCCTGCACCCCGATCGAGGCGCCGGACAGCAGGCCGAGCGAGGCCGCCGACACATGGCCGTCGTCCAGCACCGCCAACATGCCCCCGGCCGCGCCCGCCACCGTGCCCACGAACAGCGCCCCCGCCGAGTTCCAGCCCGACCCGGCGCCGCTGACCACCACGGCGCCCACGTCGGACCCGGTCTGGTCAGCGACCGTACCTCCTGACTGCACCGCCAGCGTCCCGCTGCCCTGCATGCTGCCCACGGACAACGCACCATCGGCGCTCCCCGTGCCGCTGGCCCACACCGCGGTGGAGCCGCTGACCAGCACGGAGGCCGCGCCGCCCAGGCCGATCCCGGCATTGCCGTCCGACACCCGACCGTCGATCACCATCGAGCCCGACCGCACCAGGACCGCCCCGCCCGCGCCCTGGACGAAGCCGGTGGCGCTCACGAACAGCGCCCCACCCACCACGTCCAGCGACACGCCCGCCGCCCCGCCCGACCCCGACACCGCAAGCGTGCCGGTCAGGATCGGCGACGCGCCCATCACCTCGATCTCGCCCGCCACGCCGTTCCCCGCGGCGGTGTAGGTCGTCGTCCCCGACACACCGAGCACCGCGACGTCGCCCGCCCCTGGCGTCCCCCCGGCCCAGCTCGCCGCCGAACTCCACAGACCGTTCGCAAGTCCCGACCAGGTCTTCGTCGCCATGGCTCTGCCCCCTTCTGGAGTCCGCCCGCCGCGACGCACGAATCGGTGAAGATCCCACCGCCCGCGGCCCGGCCGCAGGGGGTGATAGCGGTGATGGTCGGCCAAGGGAATCCACCGCACCAACGATATGACCGGCCGCCCCATAGGGCAGAAAGCAAGGCTGGGCTCTCCCTCCGCTGCCCCTTCCAACGACCCAAGCGGGTCGTCGGAACCTTTGGGCAGCTCCGCCCAGACCCGCCAGGGGCGAGCCGCCCCTGGACCGGCTTTACTTAAGTGTTGGTTTCCAAAGGCAAGCCTTTGGCGGAGTTTGAGGCAGAGCCTCAACCTTGCTTCCTGTCTTACCTCGTCATCCCGCCCTGGCCGTGACGCCCGCGCGCCCCACCTCACGCCCATGTCCAGCGCGACCCTGCTCCCCCGCCCGCCGATCCCCACCCGCCAGCGCACCCAGCCCGAGGCGTTCCTGGTGCTTCGCCGCAACCTGCTGGAGCTGTGGGGCGAGGCCGCCTACGAGGACGACGTCCTGCCCGGCCGCTTCCTCGGCCGCGACCAGCTCATGCTCAACGACCCGGACGGCATCCGCCACGTCCTGGTCGCCAACGCCGCCAACTACCGGCGCAACCTCGGCACCCACCGCATCCTGCAGCCCCTGCTCGGCGGCGGGCTCTTCCTCGCCGAGGGCGAGCCCTGGCGCCACCAGCGCCGCACCATCGCTCCCGCCATGGCGCCGCGCACCATGCCGATCCTCGCCCGCCACGTCGTCGCCGCCTCCGAGCTGGCCGAGGACTCGCTGGCCGCCGGCCCCCGCGTGGTCGAGCTGCTCCCCCGCCTGCAGCACCTGGCCCTGCGCATCGCCGCCCAGTCCATGGTCTCCCTGGAGGCCGACAGCTTCGCCGAGCCGATGCGCGCCCTGCTGCTGCGCTACGGGATGCGCCACGCCCAGCCCGGCCTGCTCGACCTGCTGCTGCCCGCCTCGATGCAGACCCCCGCCGACCGCGACCGCGCCCGCTTCCGAGAGGACTGGACCCGCCTGATCGACGGCATTATCGACGGCCGCGAGGCCCACCCATCCGACCCCGACCAGCCGCGCGACCTGTTCGACCTGCTCGCCGGCGCCCGCGACCCCGACACCGGCCTCGGCTTCGACCGCGCCCAGCTCCGCGACGAGATCGCCACCATGATCATCGCCGGCCACGAGACCACCGCCGTCACCCTGTTCTGGGCCTGCTTCTGCGCTGCCCGCATCCCCGCCGAGCAGGATGCCATCGCCGCCGAAGCCGTCCCCCTCGACCTTTCCCAGGACGGCGCCGCGAGCGCGATCCCGCACCTGGTCCGCACCCGCGCCTTCCTCGACGAGGCCCTGCGCCTCTACCCGCCCGCCTTCCTGATCGTGCGCGAGGCAGTCGAGGCCGACACCGTCGCCGGCCACGACATCGCACCCGGCACCGTCGTCAGTATCTCGCCCTGGGTCCTGCACCGCCACCGCAAGCGCTGGCCCGACCCCGACCACTTCGACGCCAGTCGCTTCGCCCCCGGCGCCACGTCCCCGGACCGCTACAGCTATATGCCGTTCGGCGCCGGCCCGCGCATCTGCGTCGGCGCGCAGTTCGCCATCACCGAGGCCGTCCTCGTCCTCGCCCGCCTGCTGCGGCGTTTCCGCATCGAGCTCGTCGGCGGCGACAGCGTCATGCCCCGCGGCATCGTCACCACCCAGCCCGACCGGCCGGTCCGGTTCCTGGTGCGCGAAAGGTAAGAGAGCAAGGTTGAGGCTCTGCCTCAAACTCCGCCAAAGGCTCGCCTTTGGAAACCACTACTTGGAGTGTCTCCGAGACACACGGCCCAGGAGTTGTCCAGAGGCAGCATGAAAAGGCTGCCGTACCAACACGGTCGAGCCGTGCCCGACCGTCAGCGTCCACAACGGCGCGCCGCTCGCGGTCGAACATCAGCAGGTGATGGTTGATTCCCGTATGCTCCATCTTCGCCTCAGCGCGCGGGGCTCCCGGGGTGCAGCACGCCGGCCAGGAAGCGGACGCGCGCCTTGGCGACCTCCGCGCGAAGCCTCGGATCGGGCAGCAGGTGGGTGCCGGGCAGCAGCAGCAGGTCATAGGGCCGGCCGGCGGCGATCAGCGCCTGCGTGAGCTTTACCGTGTTCTCGAAATACACGTTGTCGTCGGTCAGGCCGTGCATGAGCAGCAGCGGACGTTGCAGCGCCGCCGCGTAGGTCAGCACGTCGGACGCACGGTAGCCGTCCGGGTCGGCCTCTGGGGTGCCGAGGTATCGCTCGGTGTAGGCGGTGTCGTAGTCGGCGAAGTCGACCACCGGCGCGCCGGCAACGCCGACGGCGAACACGTCGGGACGGCGGATCGTGGCCATCGCGGTGAAGTAGCCGCCGAACGACCAGCCGGTGACGCCGGTGCGCGACAGGTCCATCTCCGGGGTGCGCTGCCCGAGCGCCCGCAGGCCGTCGACCTGGTCCTGCAGCGGCAGGTCGATGAGGTTGCCGCGGGTGGCGCGCTCCCAGTCGCGGCCGCGCCCCGGGGTGCCGCGGCCGTCCAGGCTGACCACGATGAACCCGTGATCGGCGAGGCACTGGTCGTCGAGATAGTGGCGCGGCGCGCGCTCGACCATCTTCACCGTGGGGCCGGCATAGACCGACAGCACGACCGGGTAGCGCTCCCCGGGAGTGGCCGCCGCCGGGCGCAGGAGCACCGCGTCCAGGCCGAGCGGACCCGCGGTGGTGAACTCCGGGGCGGGCATGGCGCGCGGCGGCTCCGCGCGGCTCGGCAGGGTGGCCAGCACGCGGCCGTCGGCTGCGCGCACCAGGGCGGCGGCGGTGCCGTCGGCGCCGGCGAAGCGGTCGACCATGAGGGCGTGCCCGGCCTCGGCGAAGCTCGCATCGTGCAGGCCGGGCTCGGCGGCGATCGGCGTGGCGGCGCCGCTGGCCAGGGACACGCGATGCAGCGCGGTGCCGAGGCGGTCCGCCGTCGCGGCAACGATGGTCGCGCTCCCGCCGGCGGCGTCGAGGTCCGCCACCGCCAGGAACGCGAGCCCCGGCGCCAACACGCGATCGGGGCTGCCGTCGGCGTGGCGCAGCTCCAGGCGCCAGACGCCGTCGCGCTCCCCGGCCCACAGGAAACCGGAGCCGTCGGGCAGCCAGTCCGGCAGGCCGCGCCCGCCCTGGCGCGGCAGCGGGTCGAGATCGAGCCAGGCGGGGTCGGCCTCGGTGAGCAGCGTCGCGGCGTGGCCGGTCGCCGTATCCACCGCGAGCACCCGCTCCTCGGTCTGCGCACGGTTCAGCACCACGAGGCTGAGATGACCCTCCGACCAGGTGACGCGCCCCAGGTAGGGGTATGCGTCGCCGTCCCAGTCGACCCAGCGCGTCTCGCCGCCGTCGCGCGCGACGAGCCCGAGGCGCACCCGGGCGTTGACCGTGCCGGCGCGGGGATAGCGGAACGCGCTGGGCGGCACGGTCGGGTGCTCGGGATCGGCGATGAAGTGCGGCTCGACCGCGGCGGTGTCGGCCTCCTCATACAGCAGCGTCGCCCCGTCCGGCGACCACCAGGCGCCGTCGGCACGGTCCAGCTCCTCGGCGGCGGCGAACTCGGCGAGGCCGTGGCTCAGCGTGTCGCCGCCGCCCCGGGTGATCTGGCGGTCCTGCCCGGTGGCGAGGTCGACGACGTGCAGGTCGTTGTCGCGCACCGCGGCGACGTGGCTGCCGTCGGGCGACAGCCGCGGCGCGATCCAACCGGCGCCGGGGACGGCGACGGTCTCGCCGGTGGCCGTCGCCACGCGGGCGAGGCGGTCAGCCTGGGTGATCAGCGCCGTGGCGCCGTCGCGGGACAGCGCGACATCGGTGATGCCGGCGAGCGTCATGCGGGCGCGCTCGCGACGGGCCTTCTCCGCGGCGGACAGGGTCTCCGAAACAGCGTCAGGGGCGGCCAGCTCGGCCTCCGCGCCGGTCGCGAGATCGAAACGATAGAGGCGCTGGCGGGTGTCGCGCGGGCCGGAGCGCAGGTAGAGCACGGACCGGCCGTCCGGGGTGGGCTCGGGGTGGCGTGGCGCGCCGAGGCTGCTGTCGCGGGTGGCGGCGAGGGTGTCGAAACAGTCCTCGGGCAGGCCGGCAGGCTCGGTGGCGTGAACGGGGCGGGCGAGCAACAGGGCAAGCGCGAGGACCCGGACCGGAGTGCGGGACAGCGGTACCCACCGGAGCCCGGCGGGGTGACGAGCTAGGCGTGCGCGCATTCTGAACACCAACCTTCGACCAGGGAACAGCTCCTGACGACCTGTCAGAAAGCAAGGCTGGGCTCTGCCCAGACCCGCCAGGGGCGAGCCGCCCCTGGACCGGCATTTACTTAAGTAGTGGATTCCAAAGGCGAGCCTTTGGCGGAGTTTGAGGCAGAGCCTCAACCTTCCTTGCCTGCCCGGTCACCCCCGGGGGCCGCCGCCCTCAGTGCAGCTTGACCACCGGCGCCCCTCGCCGCCCGAACGCCCGCCCGACCGTGTCCGCCGCGACGTGCACGGTCCCGTGCAGCGACTGCTGGTGCATCTTGTACAGCGAGCGGTACATTATCCGCGCGAACCATCCCTCGATGAACAGGTTCTTGCCACGCAGGAACCCCATCAGGTTGCCCACCGTCGAGTAGTGCCCCAGCGACACCAGCGACCCGAAATCGCGATACCGGTACGGCTGCAGCGCCCGCCCCGCCATCCGCCGCCTGACCTGGCGCACCATGTGCGACGCCTCCTGGTGCGCCGCCTGCGCCCGCGGCGGCACCGTGCCGCCGTCCGGCATCGGCACCGCCGCGCAGTCCCCGATCGCGAACACCGCCTCGTCGCGCGTCGTCTGCAACGTGTCGTGCGTCACGAGCTGGTTGATCCCGTTCGCCTCCAGCCCGTCCAGGTCGCGCAGGAAGTCCGGCGCCTTCACCCCCGCCGCCCACACCACCAGCTCGCTCGCCACGAAGCTGCCGTCCGACAGCCTCACCCCCTCGGCCGTCACCTCGCTGACCCGCGACCCTGCCCGCACCTCCACGCCCATCGCCCCCAGCAGGCTGAGCGTGGTGGCGCTGATCCGCTCCGGCAGCGCCGGCAGGATGCGCGGCGCCGCCTCGATCAGCACGATCCGGATGTCGCGCTCCGGCTTGATTTGCGTGAAGCCGAACCCCACCACCTGACGCACCGTGCGATGCAGCTCCGCCGCCAGCTCCGTCCCCGTCGCCCCCGCCCCGATGATCGCCACGTGGAGCTGCCCCGGCCGCGCCCCCTCCGCCTGCGAGTTCGCCCGGAAGCACGCGTTCACCAGCCGCCGGTTGAACCGCGCCGCCTGGTCCGGCGTCTCCAGCGGCACCGCGTGCTCCGCCGCCCCGGGCGTGCCGAAATCGTTGGTGACGCTGCCCACAGCCATGATCAGAGTGTCGTAGCCGAACCGCCGCTCCGCGGTGATCTGCCGCCCGTCCTCGTCGTGGTTCGCCGCCAGGTGCACCTCGCGCTTCTCCCGGTCCAGCCTGACCATCTCGCCAAGCCGGTAGACGAAGCTGTGCCAGTGCGCCTGCGCCAGGTAGTTCAGCTCGTGCTCGGAGCGGTCCATGCTGCCCGCCGCCACAGAGTGCAGCAGTGGCTTCCACAGATGCGTGCGCGCCCGCTCGATCAGCGTGACCTCCGCCCGCCCGTGCTTCGCCAGCGTGTCGCCCAGCTTCGTCACCAGCCCGAGCCCCGCCGCCCCGCCGCCGACCACGACGATGCGGTGCACGCCCGGCGCCACCACCGGCTCGCCCTCCGGCGCCTCGCGCAGGTCTGGCGCCGGCGGGAAGGAGGCGTCCGCGATCTGGTCAGGCATACTCGCACCTCTGCAAACGATTCAGGACCGTACCCCCAGGCTACACCGGCAGCCTCAATCCAGAAACAAAACCGTGGCGCGCAGCCCCGTGCGTTGACCTGTCAGCAAGCAAGGCTGGGCTCTGCCCAGACCCGCCAGGGGCGAGCCGCCCCTGGACCGGCCTTATTTAAGTAGTGGATTCCAAAGGCCTGCCTTTGGCGGAGTTTGAGGCAGAGCCTCAACCTTGCCTGCCCTGACCGGCCACTCCAAGAAGCCGCCGGCATCCGCCCTTGCCGTGCCGGCCGTCCTCGCCGAAGCTCGGCCATGCCCTCTTCCAGCCTGCGCCCTGCCCTGCTCGCCTTGGTCGCCGGCTGGGTCGACGCGATCGGCCTGTTGCAGGCCAACATCTTTGCCGGACCGATGACCGGCAACACCACGGTCCTCGGCCTGTCGCTGGCGCAGGCCAAATGGCACCAGGCCACCTGGCTCGGCCTGACCATCGCCACCTTCGTCTGCGCCTCCGTCGCCGCCCGCTGGGCCACCCGCCAGCTCGGCTCGCCGCGCTGGGCGATCCTGGCGGCCACGACGCTCATGCTGCTGGCCACGCTGGCGCGCACCATGCCGCGCGACATGCTGCTGCTCGCCGCCGCTACGGCGCTGGCCAACTCGGCCAGCCTGCACTACGGCAAGCTCGGCCTGAACATCGCCTTCGTCACCGGCGACCTCGCCAAGGCCGCCGACGCCACCGCCGACGCCGTCGCGCCAGGACCGACACAGCCGCGATCGACGATCCCCACCGTGGCCGCGCTCTGGGCCTACTACGCCCTCGGCGCCACTGCCGGCACCGTGGCGCAGACCACCCTGCAGCCGCCCTTGTTGCCGCAGGCCTGGTGCGTGCCGCTGCTGCCGCTCAGCTTGCTGCTGCCCTGAGCGGAACCTGCAGGCAGACCTGCGCCCTGCTCACACCCGCCAAAGCTCCCGTCATACTGGCGACCCTTTGGAATGGCCGGTGAAGCGAGCAAGGTTGAGGCTCTGCCTCATCCGCCAGAGGCTCGCCTTTGGAGTTCCTTACTTAAGTAAAGCCGGTCCAGGGGCGGCTCGCCCCTGGCGGGTCTGGGCAGAGCCCAGCCTGGTTTCCTGGGCAGGTCAACGCACAGGGCCGCTGGTACTGGAACTTCCTTCTATGCAGCAAGAGTCTCAAGGCCTGACCTTGAACGGAGCCCGGAGGCAAAGCTTCCAGCCTTGCCAGCTATGCCGCCTCGCGCAGCCCGGTCTCGCGCGTGAACTTCCTCTGACGCCGCTGCATCAGGTTCCACGCCAGTTTCGTCGACACTCCGGACAGCCGCCCCCGCGGCGGCAACCCCACCGACTTAAGCACCATGCCCATGCTCCGCTCGATGTGCCGATAGCGGTAGAAGCTCATCGCCCGCCCCATGTACGCCGCGATGCAGCGTGCATGGTCGTACGGAACGCCCACCGGGTCGTTGCCGCAATGGAACGCGAACGCCAGTTCGTCGTCCTCGGACTCGGTGATCCGCCCCGCCGCGATGCGCAGCCGCCGGGCCATGCTGATCTTCTCGCGCCCCAGGTACCGCTTCATGTGGTCGTAGAACAGCTTGAAGTGCCGATATTCGTCCGCCGCGATCAGCCGGCACACCTGCTCCAGCACCGGCTCCTCGGTCGCGTCCGCCAGCGCCGTGTAGTACGACGACGTCCCGGTCTCCACCATGCACCGCGCGATCAGCTCGCCCGTGAGCGACCCGCGCACCGACATGTCCACGTCCAACGGTACCTGGTACCCTGCCTTGTAGCGCGCGAACGAGCCCTCGTAGTCCCAGCCCGGGTCCGCCAGCATCGACCACTTGCCCAGCGCATCGCCGTGCTGGACCTCTTCGACCGCCCAGTTGTCCGTGGCCATCCGGAAGTCCGGATCCTGCGAGAACACGTTCTTCAGGTAGGTCGCGTAGTCGATGCCGTTGCGCTCCACCATCGCCGCCGCCTTGACCAGCGGCACGATCGCGGGCTCGACCTTCAACGGGTCGAATCGATCCCACGCCACGTCGTCGATCTGCCAGTGCTTCATGGACGCGGACTCCTTGCGGGACCAAAGGGTGGACCAGCCTCCGACGCCTCGGTCAACGAAACGGAAGCGTGAGGCGAGGCGGCGGTAAGGAAGGCCAGGGGCTCTGCCCCTGAACCCCGCTCAAGGCTCGCCTTGAGAATCCACTTCCTAAGTCAAGGGATCAAAGGGTCTTCGGACTCTTTGCGGGTCTGGGCGGAGCTGCCAAAGGTTCAGACGATCCGCTTGGATCGTTGGAATGGCAGCGGAGGGAGAGCCCAGCCTTTCTGCCTGCCTCAGCCCCCCGACACACGCACCATGACCTGCGCCGCCTGCAACCGGTCCATCGCCAGCTCCCGCGCCTCGTTGTCCGCGCCAGCCGCCTGGTAGGCCTCCTGCGCCTCGATCACCCGGCGCACGGCCGTGGCGTGACCCACCTCGCCCACCGGCACCGCCTCGTCCGCGAGCACGGTGCAGCGATCCGGCGTGATCTCCGCAAACCCGCCGGCGACGTAGAACCGGTCCGTCACCTGCCCGCCCTCGTGCAGCGCGATCACCCCGCCGCGCAGCGCCACCATCATCGGCGCGTGCTGCGGCATTGCGGCCAGCTCGCCGTCCCAGGCCGGCAGCACCACCATGTCCACCGGCCGCTTCAGCAGCACCTTGTCCGGGCTGACGATCTCCAGGTCGATCGGCATCAGCGCGTCCCCCGCGTCGCGACCCGGGTCACGCCTTCTCCTTCATGCTCTCCGCCTTCTTCACCACGTCGTCGATGGTGCCGACCATGTAGAACGCCGCTTCCGGCAACGCGTCGTGCTTGCCGTCGCAGATCTCGCGGAACGAGCGGATCGTGTCCTCGACCTTGACGAACACGCCCGGGCTGCCGGTGAACACCTCCGCCACGTGGAACGGCTGGCTGAGGAAACGCTGGATGCGCCGCGCCCGCGCCACCGTCTGCTTGTCCTCCTCGGACAGCTCGTCCATGCCGAGAATCGCGATGATGTCCTGCAGGCTCTTGTAGGTCTGCAGGATGCGCTGCACGTCGCGCGCCACCTGGTAGTGGTCCTCGCCGACGATCCGCGGGTCGAGCGAGCGCGACGTCGAGTCCAGCGGATCGACCGCAGGATAGATGCCCAGCTCCGCGATCTGCCGGTTCAGCACCGTGGTCGCGTCAAGATGCGCGAACGACGTCGCCGGCGCCGGATCGGTCAGGTCGTCGGCCGGCACGTAGATCGCCTGCACCGAGGTGATCGACCCCTTCTTGGTCGATGTGATCCGCTCCTGCAGCGCACCCATGTCGGTCGCCAGCGTCGGCTGATACCCCACCGCCGACGGGATGCGCCCCAGCAGCGCCGACACCTCGGCCCCCGCCTGCGTGAAGCGGAAGATGTTGTCGACGAAGAACAGCACGTCCTGCCCTTCCTCATCCCGGAAATACTCGGCCAGCGTCAGCCCCGACAGCGCCACCCGCGCCCGCGCCCCCGGCGGCTCGTTCATCTGCCCGTACACGAGCGCCACCTTCGACCCATCGGTGTTGCCCTCGCCGAGCTTGATGACGCCCGCGTCCATCATCTCGTGGTACAGGTCGTTGCCCTCGCGCGTCCGCTCGCCCACGCCCGCGAACACCGACACGCCGCCCGCACCCAGCGCCACGTTGTTGATCAGCTCCTGGATCAGCACCGTCTTGCCCACGCCCGCGCCGCCGAACAGCCCGACCTTGCCGCCCTTCAGATACGGCGCCAGCAGATCGACCACCTTGATCCCGGTGACGAGAATCTCCGAACTCGTCGCCTGCTCCTCGAAGGTCGGCGCAGAGCGGTGGATCGGCATCCGGCTCGCGGACGGCACCGGCCCGCGGTCGTCGATCGGCTCGCCGATCACGTTCATGATCCGCCCGAGCACGCCCGGCCCCACCGGCATCGAGATCGGCGCCCCGGTGTCCTTGACCTCCTGGCCACGCACCATGCCGTCCGTCGTGTCCATCGCAATGCAGCGCACGGTACGCTCGCCCAGCTCCTGCGCCACCTCCAGCACCAGAGTGCGCTCGCCCATCTTCGTGACCAGCGCGTTCTGGATGAACGGCAGCTCGCCCTCGAACTGCACATCCACCACCGCGCCGGTGATCTGGCTCACGCGGCCTACGTTGTTGCGCGCCCCGGTATCGGACATGGCTTCATCCCCTCAACTGCGCCGCAGCGCACCCAACCAAGAAAGGCCAGGGCTCTGCCCTGGACCCGCAAAGGGTCCGAGGACCCTTTGATCCCCTTCACGAAGGAAGGGCAGCAAATCCATCTAGACGGCCTCGGCCCCGGAGATGATCTCGATCAGCTCCTTGGTGATGTTGGCCTGGCGTGTCCGGTTGTAGTTCAGCGTCAGGCGGTTGATCATGTCGCCCGCGTTGCGCGTCGCATTGTCCATCGAGCTCATCCGCGCGCCATGCTCGCCCGCCCCGCTCTCCAGCAGCGCACGATAGATCTGCACAGACAGGTTCTGCGGCAGCAACCGCCCCAGGATCGACTCCTCGTCCGGCTCGTACTCGTACGTTGCCTGCGGCCCCCGCGTCGCCGCCTCATCCGCCGGCCGCTCAGGCAGCGGCAGCGGGATGAGCTGCATCTCGGTCGGCACCTGCGAGATCACCGACACGAACCGGTTGTACACCAGCGTGCACACGTCGAACTCACCCGCCGACAGCATCGCCGCGATCCGCTCGCCCAGCTCGCGCGCCTGCGCGAACTCGACCCGCTTGATCCCCGCGTAGCTGACCTCGTGCACGATGTTGCCCGCGAACTCGCGGCGCAGGTAGTCGCGCCCCTTGCGCCCCACCGTCATCAGCCTGACGGTCTTGCCCTCTGCCTCCAGCCGACGCGCCATCACGCGCACCATCCGCCCGACCTGCGAGTTGAACGCCCCCGCCAGCCCGCGATCCGCCGTGATCGCCACCAGCAGGTGCACCTGGTCCCGCCCAGTCCCCGCCAGCATTCTCGGAGCACCGGGAGAACCCGCCACGCTGCCGGCGAGCGACCCCAGCATCCGCTCCATCGCCAGGGCGTACGGCCGCGCCGCCTCCGCCTGGCTTTGCGCGCGACGCAGCTTGGACGCCGCCACCATCTTCATCGCCGACGTGATCTTGCGTGTCGACTTCACGCTGTTGATCCGCCCGCGCAGGTCCTTCAGGCTCGGCATCGCTCCCTACCTCAGGCGACGAAGCGCGTGACGAGCCCGTCCAGGAACGACCCGAGCTTGGCCTCGACGTCCTTCTTGATCTCGCGGTCGTTGCGGATCGAAGCCAGGATGCCCGTGTCGCCGGAACGCAGCTCGCCCAGCATCTGCTGCTCGAACTTGCCGATCTGCGGCAGCTCGATCTTGTCCAGATACCCGCGCGTGCCCGCGAAGATCACCACCACCTGCTCCTCGACCGGAACCGGCTTGAACTGCGGCTGCTTCAGGATCTCCGTCAGCCGCGCGCCGCGCGACAGAAGCTGCTGCGTCGACGCATCCAGGTCGGACGAGAACTGCGCGAACGCCGCCATCTCGCGATACTGCGCCAGGTCCAGCTTGATCTTGCCCGCGACCTGCTTCATCGCCTTGATCTGCGCCGCCGAGCCCACCCGCGACACGCTCAGCCCGACATTGACCGCCGGCCGGATGCCGCGGAAGAACAGCTCCGTCTCCAGAAAGATCTGCCCGTCGGTGATCGAGATCACGTTGGTCGGGATATACGCCGACACGTCGCCCGCCTGCGTCTCGATCACCGGCATCGCCGTCAGCGACCCCGCCCCGAACGCATCGCTCATCTTCGCCGCCCGCTCCAGCAGACGCGAGTGCAGGTAGAACACGTCGCCCGGATACGCCTCGCGGCCCGGCGGCCGGCGCAGCAGCAGCGACATCTGGCGATACGCCACCGCCTGCTTCGACAGATCGTCGTAGAAGATGACCGCGTGCATCGCGTTGTCGCGGAAATACTCGCCCATCGTGGCGCCGGTGTACGGCGCCAGGAACTGCATCGGCGCCGGATCCGACGCCGTCGCCGCCACCACGATGGAATACTCCATCGCGCCGTACTCCTCCAGCGTGCGCACGATCTGCGCCACCGTCGAGCGCTTCTGCCCGATCGCGACGTAGATGCAGTAGAGCTTCTTGCTCTCGTCGGTGCCCTGGTTGGCGACCTTCTGGTTGAGGATGGTATCCAGGATCACCGCGGTCTTGCCGGTCTGCCGGTCGCCGATGATCAGCTCGCGCTGCCCGCGCCCCACCGGGATCAGGCTGTCGATCGACTTGATCCCGGTCTGCATCGGCTCGTGCACCGACTTCCTCGGAATGATCCCCGGCGCCTTGACCTCGACGCGCATCAGCTTGGTGTCGACCAGCGGCCCCTTGCCGTCGATCGGCTGCCCCAGCCCGTCGACCACGCGGCCCAGCAGCCCGCGCCCCGCCGGAACCTCCACGATCGACCCGGTGCGGCTGACGGTGTCGCCCTCGCGGATGCCCTTGTCGTCGCCGAAGATCACCACGCCGACGTTGTCGGTCTCGAGGTTCAGCGCCATGCCGCGCAGGCCCACGGACGGGAACTCGACCATCTCGCCGGCCATCACGTTCTGCAGCCCGAACACGCGCGCGATGCCGTCGCCGACGCTGAGCACCTGCCCGGTCTCGGCGACGTTGGCCTCGCTGTCGAAGCTCGCGATCTGCTGCTTCAGGATCTCCGAGATCTCGGCGGGACGGATTTCCATGTCAGGCGGCTCCCTTCATCGCGTACTGCAGTCGCTGCAGCCGGGACTTTATGCTTGAATCGTAGAGGCGCGCGCCGACACGCACGACGACCCCGCCCAGCAGGCTCTCGTCCACGCGCTCGTCGATGCTCACCCGGCCATACCCGGCCTCGATCAGCCGCGCCCGCAACTGCTCGCGCTGCACGTCGGACAGCCGGTGCGCCGAGGAGACCTGCGCCATCACCACGCCGCGCTTCTCCGCGACAAGGGCGGCGAACGCCACCACGATCGAGCGCAACTGCGACAGCCGGCGGTTGTTCGCGATCACGCCGACGAAGTCCTGCACCGTCTTGCCGAAGCCCTGCTCCGCCAGCACTGCCGTCACCGCGACCCGCGCCTTCTGCACGTCCACCAGCGGGCTTTCCAGCAGGCGGCGCAGCGGCTGGCTCTCGTCGATCAGGCGCCCGAGCGCCTCCATCTGGTCCACCGCCTCGTCGAGCGACTTCCGCTCGTCGGCGAAACCATACAGCGCCGCCGCGTAACGGTCGGCGAGGCCGCCGCCGCGGGACAGGGTCGTGACGTCTGCGGCCAAGGGAGGGTTCCGTCGCTGATCGATGGGCGGCACCTGTGCCGATCGCGCGGCTCCTACCATGGGGGTGCAGGGCACGCAACGCCCGCACGACCGCGTGAGGAGACCAGGCAAGCAAGGCTGGGCTCTCCCTCCGCTGCCATTCCAACGATCCAAGCGGATCGTCGGAACCTTTGGCAGCTACGCCCAGACCCGCCAGGGGGAAGCCCCCCTGGACCGGCTTTACTTAAGTAATGGGTTCCAAGGGCCTGCCCTTGGCGGAGTTTGAGGCAGAGCCTCAACCTTGCTTGCCTGCCTGGCCACTTTAGGTCGGCTCGCCCCCGCCTTGAAGCAGGGGCGGGTCCCCGCCTTCAAGCAACAGGCAGAGCCCAGCCTTGCCCGCCTGTGGCCCGCCCGCCCCATCGTCACATCCAGCGCCCGGGCACCCAGCTCCATCCTGCCCCGTTCCGCTCCCACCGGCCGTGCACGAAGCGCAGGTGCGGCGGTGGCTGCGAGACGTAGTGCCCTGGGTGCCAGGTGTAGCCGACCTCGTCCTGCAGGTAGTGCCCCGGCTCCCAGACCAGCCGCTCCGCCTGGTGCGGCCGCGGCGGCACGCGCTCCGCGCGCGGCGGCGGCATCGGGCCCGGCCCGGCCACGACCGCCGCTCCCGGGCCCGGGCCGACCCGCGACGCCGTGCCGACGCAGCCCGCCAGCGCCGCGCACACCAGCAGCAGGCACAGCGGCGATACGGTGCGCCGCGCGGCGCCGGAAGGAGCGGAGGAACCCATGCCTCGACACGATACCGGGTGGCGGACCGCTCCGGAAGGGCTGCCGGGACGCGCCGGGCTCGCGTAGGAGGGGCACCGCGCCCGCGCCCGCGCCGGGCCGCCGTGGAGAACGCCGATGCTAGAGCCTGCCGCAGCACCTGCCCCCCGCAGCCCAGGGGACCGCGCCACGCTGCGGGTGCTGCTGGCGAGCCTGGTCGGCACCACGGTCGAGTTCTACGACTTCTACATCTACGGCATCGCCTCGGCGCTGGTGATCGGCCCGGTGTTCTTCCCCGGCGCCAGCCCGGCGGTGCAGTCGCTCGGCGCGTTCCTGACCTTCGGCATCGCCTTCCTCGCCCGCCCGCTCGGCTCCGCGGTGTTCGGCCACTTCGGCGACCGCGTGGGCCGCAAGAGCACGCTCGTCGCCTCCCTGCTGGTGATGGGCACCTCCACGGTGCTGATCGGCCTGCTGCCAGGCTACGCGCAGGCCGGCTGGCTGGCGCCGGCGCTGCTCTGCCTGCTGCGCATGGGCCAGGGCATCGGGCTGGGCGGCGAGTGGGGCGGTGCCGCCCTGCTCGCGGTGGAGAACGCGCCCCCCGGCCAGCGCGGCTGGTTCGGCATGGTGCCGCAGCTCGGCCCGCCGATCGGCTTCCTGATGGCCAACGGCAGTTTCCTGCTGCTCGACGCGGCACTCGGCGAGCAGGACTTCGGCGCCTGGGGCTGGCGCCTGCCGTTCCTGGGCAGTGCCGCTCTGGTCGCCCTCGGCCTCTACGTCCGCGTCAGCCTGCACGAGACCGCCAGCTTCACCCGTGTGCTCGACCGCGGCCTGCGCGTGCGCGTGCCCCTCGCCGCCGTGCTGCGCCGGCACTGGCGGCCGCTGCTGCTGGGCTCGGCGGCGATGATGCTGCCCTACGTGCTGTTCTACGTCTCCACGGTGTTCGCCCTGCGCTACGGCGTCGGCGTGCGCCACATCCCCCGCACCCGGTTCCTCGGCCTGCTCTGCATCGCCGTGCTGGCGATGGCCGCGACCACGCCGCTGGCAGGCGCCTGGTCGGACCGCTTCGGCCGCCGCCCGGTGCTGCTCGCCGGCATGGCCGTGGCCGCGGCGTCGGGCTTTCTCATGCAGCCGCTGCTGGGCGAGGGCGGCTCCGGCGGCGTGCTGCTGTTCCTCGTGATCGAGCTTGGGCTGATGGGACTGGTGTTCGCGCCGATGGGGGCGCTGCTGCCGGAGCTGTTCCCGGCGGCGGTGCGCTACACCGGGGCCTCGGCCGCCTACAACCTGGGCGGCATCCTGGGCGCCTCGCTCGCCCCTTACCTGGCGCAGCGCCTGGTGGAGCAGGGCGGCCTCGGCTGGGTCGGCTGGTACGTGACCGCCGCAGCCGCGATCAGCTTCGCGGCGGTGCTCGCGCTGGCCGAGACCGCGGGGAACGCGGACCAGCCCGAACGCATAAGCCTGTAATCCCTGTCAGAAGCAAGCAAGGCTGAGCTCTCCCTCCGCTGCCATTCCAACGATCCAAGGGGATCGTCGGAACCTTTGGCAGCTACGTCCAGACCCGCCAAAGGCCAAAGCCTGCGGACACCGATTTACTGAGACAAGTGGATTCCAAAGGCGAGCCTTTGGCGGAGTTTGAGGCAGAGCCTCAACCTTGCCTGCTTGCCCCATCACATTCAGGAGCACCAGGCCGAACTTCGGCGGAGTCCGCAGGCGCCACCAGCAACCCACCCGCCGCTAGTCGGACCGGTCGAAGCGTGGCTCGCTCCGCCGCAGCGTCGCGGCACGGCCCGACAGTTCGGGCGCGGTGTCGCGGGTGCGCGGTGCGGGAGGGACCGGCGGGCGGCTCGGCAGAGGGTCGTAGGGCGGCACCGGCTCGGGAACCGGGTCGGTCCAGTCGGTGGCGAGGTCCCGGCTCACGCCGCGGTCCGGCAGGCGCAGCGACAGCGACCGCAGCTCCCCCTGCAGCTCCTCCAGTTGCAGTTCGAGACCATCAAGCCGCGACTTCACCCCGAAGGTGGCGAACGGCATCAGCAGGAAGGCCAGCGCGAACAGCACGCCCACTACCACGAGCAGCGTCTGCACCCACCAGGGCACCCAGTCCGGAAACGCGAATGGCAGCTCCATGCTCCCAGCGTATCACCGCACCGCGCCGGGACGGAATGGGGAATGCCGCATCACGACGGGCACCACCCGGCCCACGCGGGGGGCAGGCGCCTCCCTAGTCGCGCCACCACTTGACAGGTTCGGGTGTCCCGTCACCGGGCTCGCCCATGCGAGGATGCCTGACGTCCCCGGAAGCGCCCGCCGGCTCGCCGTCGTCCCCCCCGGAACCGGTCCTGTATACGGACCGGGCCTCCTGCGCGCCACGCCGCCGGGCGCCGGCCTCGATGGCGTGGCGCGCCGCGGCAAGTTCCTCCGAGCGAACCCGCAGCTCGGCGCGCAGGGCCTGCAGCTCGCTCTCGCGAAGCTGGACCTGCGACAGCGCCTGCTCGAGGTCGAGCTCCGCATGTCCCAGCCTGGTCTGCACGCCATGCAGGGTCGTGGTGACATCCTGCAACGCACGCTCGGCGGCATACCGGGCCGCGCGGTCGCGGTCCACGGGATCGGCCGCCACCGGCTCCGGCGCGGGCATCGGCCGCTTCGCCTCGCGCGTCTCGGTCCGCGCCAGCGACAGCCGCACCACCGGCACGTCACCGTCCTGGGCAAAGCGGTGGCGGCCCGCCGGGGCGTGGACCTGGGGCGTGGACCGCGGGGCGCGAACGGACCGGCCGCCGCTTCCCAGGCCGAGAAGCACGTTGCGCATGTGCTCCTCGTCGCGCTTCGCGGTGTCCAGGATGCCCGAGGCGCGCCCAGTGTCATTATTGTTGTCGTCGTCGCTGCTCAAACGTGGGGGTATCCTGTAAAAGAGACGGCCGGACGTGCCCTGCAAGCGCCCGAAACTTCTGTCTCGGCGATGTCCCGGAGCGACTGGCAACTGGCAGGATCGGCACCCGGACCCGGACCCGCCATGGACGTCGACCCGAGGCCGAAGCACGCCAGGTCTGCCAAAACCTGCACAGGCGCAAGAAGCGCCACAAAGCCTTGACCCGCACAAGACGGGCAATCAGTCCATCAGGGTCGTTCAACCACGACGGGACACAGACTTGACTAAAAGCGTCCGTAGCACGATTCCAACCCGGGTGCCAGAGCACCGATGTCGAAGCGCTGGGCCGGCCTACAGGCTGCGCCACCAGGCACAGCAGGAAAGCAAGGTCGAGGCTCTGCCTCATCCGCCAAAGGCTCGCCTTTGGAACTCAATACTTAAATAAAGCCGGTCCAGGGGCGGCTCGCCCCTGGCGGGTCTGGGCAGAGCCCAGCCTTGCTTCCTAACAGATCAAGACCCAGAGCCGCTGGTATGAATAGATTGATCTGCATTGGCCGTGGTTTTCAAGCGAGACTAGGTAGGGTCCGGCCTTACTGCCTTGAACCCCCGGACCCATGCAGCCCGACCCCGCTCAGGGCACGAGGCTGCGCTCGCGCCCGATCAGCGCCAGCCCCTCGGCCACCGACACGAACTCGCCTCCACCCGACACCCGCCCCGGGGAGAAGCGCTGCTCGAACAGCCGCCGGATCGCCGGCATCAGCGCGGTACCGCCGGTGAGGAACACGCGGTCCACCTCGCCTGCCGCCACGCCAGAGCGCGCCAGCGCCTCGTCCACGGTGGCCAGAAGCCGGGCGAGATCGGGCGCGATCCACGACTCGAACTCGGCGCGGGCGATCTCCTGCTCGATCGCGAACCCCTCGTGGCGAAAGCGCAGCGTGGCGCTCTGCCCGCGCGACAGCTCCGTCTTCGCAGCCGCCACCGCACCATACAGCCCGTACCCCGCCTCGTCCTCGATCAGCCGCCCCAGCGCCAGCAGCCGCTCCGGGTGCGCGGCATGGCGGGCCACCTCCGCGATGTCGCGCAGCATCCGCGGCGTGCGCATCATCGACAGCCGGTGCCAGCGGGAGAACCCCGCGTAGTACTCCGGCGGCACCGGCAGGTCCTGGCCCATCACCGCATAGGTGTCGCCGCGGCCGAGACGCGGCGCCACCACGCGCTCCATGATCCGCGCGTCGAAGCTGTCGCCTGCGATGCCGATGCCGGCGCTGCCCAGCGCCACGACCCCCGCCGCGGACCCCGAGGAGACCCGAGGATCGAAGCGCAGCACGGAGAAGTCGCTGGTCCCACCGCCGAAGTCGCCGACCAGCACGGTGGCGGCACCGTCCAGGGTGCGGGCGAAGCGATACCCCGCCGCCTCCGGTTCCAGCGCCACGTCGACCTCCGGCCACCCGGCCGCGGCGAACCCCGCCCGCAGCCGCCGCTCGCCCAGCGCGTCGTCGGCTCGCTCGCCGGCGAAGCGCACCGGGCGCCCCGCCGTGATCCGTCCCGCCCCGGCGCCAGGCAGCAGGGCGCCCAGGAACAGCCCCACCAGCCGCTCCAGGGTGAAGCTGCGGCCGAACACCCGGGTCTCGGAGAAGCTGCGCTGCGCCAGGTACGTCTTCATCGACATGATCAGCCGGCACGCGCCGGGATCGTCGAGATAGCGCTCGACCGCGTCCGGGCCGATCGCATGTCGCAGCGCCCCGTCCGCGCTCCAGAAGCACAGCACGCTGCGGATGGTCTCCACCGCCGCGGCCGACACCCCGATGCGCGCCGAGTGCAGCGCGCCGTCGTCGTCGGCCACCGCGACCACGCTGTTGGTGGTGCCGAAATCGACGCCGAGATGGGGCATGAGCAGGTCCGGATGATGGCGAGGCGCGATTCTAGGAAGCGCAAGCAGGCAAGGCCAGGGCGAGCCGCCCTGGACCGGCACACATTGGGGGCAGCGGCATATCCCGTCGGGTCGTGCCGCCGGCCCAAACCCGGGTTTCCAAAGGCGAGCCTTTGGCGGGGTCCAGGAGCAGAGCGCCTGGCCTTCTTTTCCAACCCCGCACGCGATCCTTGCACTTCCCTCCGGTTCGGGCGACGCAGGCGGGACAGGGACCGGCACGCAACGCCGCCGGCAAACAGGGGCAGACGGGATGACACATGACCAGGAGGTGGCGCGCGGCGTCACGTTGCAGCCGATCGCCGCGGTGGCCGAGCGCGCCGGCATCCCCGCCTCCGCGCTGGAGCCGTACGGCAGGAAGATGGCCAAGCTCGGCCTCGACTACGTCCGCTCCGTGCAGTCCAACCCCGACGGCCGCCTGGTGCTCGTCACCGGCATCAGCCCCACCGCCGCCGGCGAGGGCAAGACCACCACCACCGTCGGCCTCGGCGACGCCCTGTGCGCCTCGGGCACACGCACGATCATCTGCCTGCGCGAGCCCTCGCTCGGCCCGTGCTTCGGCATGAAGGGGGGTGCAGCCGGCGGCGGCCGCGCCCAGGTCGCGCCGATGGAGGAGATCAACCTCCACTTCACCGGCGACTTCCACGCCATCACGTCGGCGAACAACCTGCTCGCCGCGATGCTGGACAACCACATCTACTGGGGCAACGCGCTCGGCATCGAGGCGCGCCGCATCACCTGGCGCCGCTGCCTCGACATGAACGACCGCCAGCTCCGCGACATCGTCCAGGGCCTGGACGGCGCGGTGCGCGAGGACGGCTTCGACATCACCGTCGCCTCCGAGGTGATGGCGGTGTTCTGCCTCGCCCGAGACCTCCCCGACCTGCAGGACCGCCTCGGCCGCATGGTCGTCGCCACCCGCCGCGACGGCAGCGAGATCACCGCGCGCGACCTCAAGGCGGACGGCCCGATGGCCGCGCTGCTCAAGGACGCCTTCATGCCCAACCTGGTCCAGACGCTGGAGGCCAACCCCGCCCTGGTGCACGGCGGCCCGTTCGCCAACATCGCCCACGGCTGCAACTCGGTGATGGCCACGAGGCTTGCCCTCAAGCTCGCCGACGTCGTGGTCACGGAGGCCGGCTTCGGCGCCGACCTGGGTGCCGAGAAATTCTTCGACATCAAGTGCCGCCAGGCCGGCATCACCCCTTCCGCCGTGGTCGTCGTCGCCACGGTGCGCGCGCTCAAGATGCACGGCGGCGTCGCCAAGGGTGCGCTCGGGCGCGAGGACATCGAGGCCGTCACCCGCGGCCTGGTGAACCTGGAGCGCCACGTCGAGAACATGCAGGGTTTCGGCCTGCCCGTGGTGGTCTGCGTCAACCACTTCACCTCCGACACCGAGGGCGAGCTAGCCGCGATCCGCGACGGCATGGCCAGGCACGGCGTCAAGGTCGTGGTCTGCACCCACTGGGCCGACGGCTCCAAGGGCACGCTCGCCCTGGCCGACGCGGTGCGCGAAATGCTCGACGCCGGCACGGCGCACTTCGCGCCCCTCTACCCCGACGACATGAAGCTCGCCGACAAGCTGCGCACCATCGCGCAGAAGATGTATCGCGCCTCTGACATCGCGCTCACGCCGGCCATCGCCAAGCGCTTCGAGGCGATCGAGAAGGCCGGCCACGGCCAGCTCCAGGTCTGCGTGGCGAAGACCCAGTACAGCTTCAGCTCCGACCCCACCGAGCTGGGCGCGCCCTCCGGCCACGTGCTGCCGGTCCGCGAGGTCCGCCTGTCCGCCGGCGCCGGCTTCGTGGTCGCGGTGTGCGGCGAGATCATGACCATGCCCGGCCTGCCCAAGGTGCCCTCCGCCGAGGGCATCGGCCTGGACGCTGAGGGGCTGATTGAGGGCCTGTTCTGACGAACCGTAGCAGGCAAGGTTGAGGCTCTGCCTCAAACTCCGCCAAAGGCGCGCCTTTGGAATCCACTTGTCTCAGTAAAGCCGGTCCAGGGGGGCCTCCCCCCTGGCGGGTCTGGGCAGAGCCCAGCCTTGCTTGCCTTGCAGGTCAAGGCAAAAGCCGCATGGATCAGGTGCGTGGCGCCCCTGTGCGGGCCGGCCGCATCAGCACGTCGAGCGGCAGTCCCAGCGCCGGGCCCAGCACCCCCATCATCGCGGCGCCGAGCGCGCGGCGTCGGGCGAGCACGTCGGCCAGCTCCGTCTCGGGAATGCGGGTGATGGCGGCGAGCAGCCGCTGGCTGATGCCGGTCTCGCCCATCTTCTCCCAGATCGCGTCGACCGGGTCGGCGGGCGGGCCGTCCCTGTGCCGGGCCTCGTAGCTCTCCGCCAGGGTGACGAGCACGTCGAGCTGGTCGAACTCGTCGCTGCCCGCAGTCGGGTCCAGCGCGATCAGCCGCGTGATGTCGGCGCGCGCATCGGCAAGGTCCTGCTCGGTACGGATCGGTCGTATCGTCATGCCGTGCGACGTAGTCAAGACCGGCGCCGCGGGCAAGACCAGAGCCGAGTCGCGGGCCATTACCAGCGGCCCCAGGTCTTGACCTGTCAGGAAGCAAGGCTGGGCTCTGCCCAGACCCGCCAGGGGCGAGCCGCCCCTGGACCGGCTTTACTTAAGAAGTGGATTCCAAAGGCGAGCCTTTGGCGGAGTTTGAGACAGGCGCCTCAACCGTACCGCCCACGGCTCCACGGACGGCCGGCGAGGCCGCGACCGTCGCCGCCGGCCCGGCTCGCGCCATGCGCGGTGCGCACTCCCATCCACACCACGCCGCCCACCAGCAGCAGCAGCGACGCCGCCGCCGCCGGCAGCAGCAGCGCCCACCACAGCGCGAGCTGCGCCGGCGTCACGAAATACGCCGCCAGGTGACGACCGTGGAACGCTGCCGCGAACGGGACGGTCTGGTGCGTGGCCTCCACGGGATGATTGGGCGCGTGGCCGGCCAGCCACGCATGGTAGGCGGCCCCGAGCACGCCCGAGAACGGCCCGGCGATCGCCAGGTGCTGCATTACGGGGCTCAGCCTGGCAAGCCAGGCAGGCGGGACGGACGGCACGGGCGCGCTGGGCATCACGGCATCTCCGGGCAAAAGGACCGGTCGCAGATTGGAACGCGGATACGCCGGGACCAGGGCGAAGCAAGCAGAGTTGAGGCCCCGTCTTCAAGCATGGGCCTCAAACTTCGCCAAAGACTCGCCTTTGGACTCCAATACTGAAGTAAATTGGTTTTCAGAAATTTCATGCTCCTGAAGTCGGGGCCTCTAGCGGGTCTGAACGGAATCGCTCGAAGACTCCGACGGCCCGCTTGGGCCATGGGCAGTGGGCAGCGAAAGAAGAGCCCAGCCTTGCCGGCTTTCCTGAAAAGCGTCCCCTCGAACCCCAAGGCCAACCCGCCGCGACACCCTTCGAGGCACGGCGACCGTTGCGTCGCGGCGAAGCGTTTGGTCTGATGCCCGCATGGACAGGCCGCCCGCCCCGCAAGCCGCCGAGCCCGACCTTCCCGCCGCCGGCTCGGCTGCGCTCAACGCCACCGTGTCCACCCTGCTGGCGGTGATGCTGGTCGCGGGCGTCTGGGTGCGCTTCAATGGCCGGATCGCCGCCATCTCGCCCGGCCTCGCCGGCCCGGCCGCCCAGGTCGCCGACGAACTGGGCCAGTCCGGCCGCGTCAGGGGCCTGCTGGAGCTTGGCCTGCTGCCCGCGCCTGCGGGGCCGGAGGCCGTCGCCGCGATGGGCCTGCCGACCGCGGAGGCCGCCACCCTGGCCCAGGCCGTGCAGCGTGGCCACCTCAGGCTGGTGCGGCTGCCGCTGTTTGACGCCGGCGCCGCGGGCTCCGAGGCCGGGCGCAGCGTCCAGGTCAGCTCCGGCGGCTACACCCGCCTGGTGCCGCTCACCCGACAGCCCGTGATCGTGACCCTGCCGATCGGGCGGGTCGGCACGGTCTCGTTCCGCGGCGCCGGCCCGGGCAACATCAGCCCCGGCGGCATCACGATCGGCGCGCTGACCCTGAGCGGCCCGGTACAGTTGCCGGCGCTCGTGGCCGGGCAGATCCTGGACGTGGGCGTGGTGGCGCAGTGAAGCGGCTCGTGCCTGCGGCGACCCGGCTGATGCCGGTGATGATGCTGCTGTTCCTGACGCTGGCGATCGTGCAGATCCTGGTGCAGTTGCACCTGTCGCCGGCGTCGCTGCTCCATGACACGCTGTCCTGGCTGGCCCGGCTGGGCGCACTCTACGCCGTGCTCGCGGCGGGATCGTGGGCCCTGGTGCTCGGCGGGATCGGCTACGAGTGGCGGGCCGGGCTCGCGGAGCGCAAGGTGCGGGCCGGCGGGCGGGTGCGCCGCCGCAGACGGGGATGGATCATGGACGTTCTGGCCCGGCTGACCAACCGCGCGGCGCTCGAGGACCTGCTGTCGCGCCAGGAAAAGGCCACGGTGATCGACGCCGTGGCGCTGGCCGAGACGCTGCGCGCCCAGGTGATCGGCCAGGACCAGGTGTGCGAGGACATCACCCAGCAGCTTCGCCGCCGCCTGGCGCTCCAGGTCCGCGGCAAGCCGGTCGGCATCTTCCTGCTCGCAGGCCCGCCCGGCACCGGCAAGACCTACCTGAGCAAGCGCCTCGCTGTCGCGCTGGGCCGCAAGCTGCTGCATTTCGACATGACGCAGATGAGCGCGCCGCACGCCGCCACCCAGCTCTTCGGCTCGCCCAAGGGCTACGTCGGCTCCGACAGCTTCGGCAAGCTGACCGGCGGGCTGAAGGAGGTCCCCGACGCCGTGGTCCTGCTCGACGAGATCGAGAAGGCCCACCCCGACGTGTTCAAGAAGTTCCTCAGCGCCTGGAACGACGGCCACGTCACCGAGGCGTCCAACGGTGCCCAGGTCTCCACCACCCGCGCGATCTTCATGCTGACGTCGAACGTCGCCACCGAGGCGCTGGGCGAGATCGCCGACCGCTTCGCCGCCGACCCGGAGGCGATGCGCGCCGCCTCGGTCGACGCCCTGCGCGCCGCCGGCTTCGCGCCCGAGGTGCTGAACCGGCTGGACCGTATCTTCGTGTTCCGCTCGCTGGCCGGGCTCGACGTGGCGCGCGTCGCGGCGCTGGAGATCGAGGCGATGATCGGCAGCTACGGGCTGGAGATCGCCTCGGGCGGCATCGACCCCCTGCTGCTGTTCGAGGTGATGGAGCGTCAGGACCGGCTCGGCCAGGGCGCCAGCGCCCGCGACCTGGTGCGCTCGATCGAGGAGATGGTCAGCGACGGCCTGATCGAGGCGCGCCAGAAGGGCGCGCGTTGCGTGCGCCTGGAGCGCGGCGAGCACGGCATCCTCACCCGGATCGCCGACCTGCGCGCGCCGTCGCGTCACGAGGCCCCTGGACGCCACGAGGCCCCCGCGCAGCACGAGGCCGCCATCCCGGCAAGGGACCCGCAACCCTGAGACTGCCGCCGTGTCGGTGATCGGTCGGCTGTGGCGCCGGGCGCCGGCGTGGCGGCTGTGCGGGACGGTCGCACTCGCCTGCACGGCGCTGGCGGCGATGTTCCCGCCCGCCCTACCGCACTGGCCCTCTGGCAGCCCCCTGGCGGACAACTCCGGCGATACCCCCGGACCCGCCGCGGCCTCGCCCGCGCACGGCCCGCCCGGCCACGCCGCGCCGGCAGGCGGCACGCGGCCGGACGGCACGGCCCGCTACGTCCCGCAGCCCGACCCTGCGGCGCTCGACTACTCGACGGTCGGCACGCCGCCGCTCGCGCCCGGGCGCACCGGCCTGATTCCCGAGGCGGGACGCATGATGCCGCTCCCCGCCGGAGCGTGGCAGACGCTGGCCTTCGCACGCGGCTCCGGGCCGATGGCGACGCAGGTCTCGCTGCTGGACCGCACGGAGGACGGCCTGCTGACCGGGCTGCTGCTCGTCGGCGCACCCGCGCCGGTGGGCCGGATCTCGGGCCCGGCCGCGGCGCCGCTTCCCTGCGTCACCCCGGACGTGCTCACCCGCCAAGTCCTGCCCCAGCCCGCCGCGGACCCTTACGCCCACGAATGCTGGACCATCGTCGCCTCCGCCATGACGGGGCCGGACGGGGCAGGCAGCCGGGACGCGCTGCTGAAGATCGGGCTGGACCGCCTAGAGAAGCTCCACGTCGCGGTGCCCGACCACATGCTGGTGGTGCGCCTGGTCCGCTCCGACGAGACCGGGTGGATGCTCGCGACGCTCTTCCTGCCCGACCGGCGCGGCACGTCCCCGGACGCCCTGCACCGCCTGGAGGCATGGACCGGGCGGTTCGAGGCGCTGTTCCACAAGGGTTACGACGGAACCCTCGCGGTGGGCGACGTCACCCCGGTGGCTGCGCGCGACCCGCAGGGCTGAGCGCCGAAGCAAGGCTGGGCTCTACCCAGACCCGTCAGGGACGAGCCGCCCCTGGACCAGCTTTACTTAAGGAATGGATTCCAAAGGCCTGCCTTTGGCGGAGTTTGAGGCAGAGCCTCGACCTTGCTTGCCTAGCCGGCCCCGCACCGCGACCCAGGCCCTACCCCAGCCGTGCCTTGCGCTGCCGCTCGTGCCACGCCTCCATCAACTGGATCACGGTCGCCGCCGTCTCCTCGATCGAGCGCCGCGTCACGTCGATCACCGGCCAGCCACGCCGGGTGCACAGCCTGCGCGCCCACAGCAGCTCGGCCTTGACGCTCTCCAGGTCCACATACTCGCCGCTGCCCTGGCGCATCACGCCCTCGTTCTGCCCCGAGGCGATCAGCTTGAGCCGGTGCCGCCGTATCTCGATCAGCGCCGGCGCGTCCAGCGTCAGCCCCACCACCGGGCACTCCGGCTCCTCCAGCCCGGGCGGATCGGGCGTGCCCGGCACCAGCGGCACGTTCGCCGCCTTGACCCCGCGGTTCGCCAGGTAGAACGACGTCGGCGTCTTCGACGAGCGCGACACGCCGACCACGCACACGTCCGCCTCGGCGATGCCCTTCTGCATCTGCCCGTCGTCGTGGGCGAGCACGAAGTGCATCGCGTCGATGCGCCGGAAATAATCCGCGTCGAGCACGTATTGCCGCCCCGGACGCGCCATCGCCTGCGCGCCCAGCGTATCGGTCAGCACCGCCAGCACCGGGTCGAGCACGTTGACCACCGACACCCCGAGCCTGGTGCAGGTCGTCTCCAGATCGTGGCGCAGCGCGTGGTCGATCACCGTGGACAGCACCGGCCCCGGCTCCGCCTCGATGCCCTCCAGCACCCGGTGCAGTTGCAGCCTGGTGCGGATCAGGCTCCAGCGGTGGTGCAGGATCGAGGTGCCGTCGAACTGCGACACGGTGGCGCGGGCGACCGAGTTCAGGGTCTCCCCCGTGGAGTCCGAAACGAGGTGCAGGTTGATGCGAATGCCGGACATGGGAACGAGGATAGCGGGGATAACTGCCGCGTGCACCCGCCTCGCCCGAGTCACGGGCGAATGTCGGGGGCGGTACGTCCGTACCAGCGTACGCGGGATGATTCTGCACGGGATCGGGCCGTGATTCGGGACGGTTCCAGTTTCGCGTCCGATCACAACAGCTTGCGACCGGCATGGGCTGTGGATGACCCGGGGTACTAAATCCGCAAAGCGGGTACCCCGTCATCCACAGGGCTCCTCTGCCCCTGCCAGACTCTTCTAAGACTCTCTTTTGAGAGAAGAGGCCCTGTCGTGGACGCCTCCCACGCCGTGAGTCGTCTCCACGACTCCGCGCGAGTCACCGTGCCGTCCCACGCAGTTCCCACGCCGGGCGATCGGCTCTACCAAGGCCGCAGGCAGGAGCGGACGGGATCGATGGGCGAGCTGGGGGCCGATAGGCAGGAGGCCGGGACGTCGGGGCAGGCAAAACCTCTGCTGCGAGTCCTGGGCGGCGACTCCGTGTGGCCGCCGCCGATGTGGCTGATGCGCCAGGCCGGGCGCTACCTGCCGGAATACCGCGCGCTGCGGGTGCAGTCCGACTTCATCGGCTGCTGCACCACCCCCGAGCTGGCCACGGAGATCACCCTGCAGCCGGTGCGCCGCTTCGGCATGGACGCCGCGATCCTGTTCAGCGACATCCTCATGGTCCCCTGGGCGCTGGGCCAGGGCCTGCAGTTCGTCTCCGGCGAGGGTCCCGAGCTGCCGCCGATCCGCGACCAGGCCGGCTTCGAGGCGCTCGACCGCGGCCGCCTCGCCGACGCCATCCAGCCGATCCTGGAGACGGTGCGCCGCGTCCGTGCCGCACTGCCTCCCGCCGCCACCATGATCGGCTTTGCCGGCAGCCCGTTCACCGTCGCCTGCTACATGATCGAGGGCTCCGGCTCGCGCGACTTCGCCGCCACCCGCACCATGGCCTACGCCCGGCCCGAGCTGTTCGGCCGCATCATGGCGCTGCTGGAGGACGTCACGGTCGACTACCTCTCCGCCCAGATCGACGCCGGCGCTGAGACCGTGATGCTGTTCGACAGTTGGGCCGGCATCCTCTCGCCCATGCAGTTCAGGCACCACGTCGTCGGCCCCACGCGGCGCATCGTCGAGGCCCTCAACCTGCGCCACCCCGGCACGCCGATCATCGGCTTCCCCCGCCTCGCCGGCACCCTGCTACGCCACTACGCCGAGCGCACCGGAGTCGACGGCGTCGGCCTCGACACCGTGACCGACCCGCGCCGCGCCGCAGTCGAGGTCCCCGAGCATGTCGCCCTGCAGGGCAATCTCGATCCTCTCGCCCTCGTCGCCGGCGGCGCCGCGCTGCGCGAGGAGGCGCTCGGCGTGCGCGACGCGCTCCGCGGCAGGGCGCACATCTTCAACCTCGGGCACGGCATCCTGCCGCATACGCCGCCGGACCACGTCGCGGAGCTGGTGGCGGCGGTGCGGGGCTGAAGAAAGATTGAGTCTCTGCCTCAAACTCCGCCAAAGGCTCGCCTTTGGAAACCCCGACTCGGGCCGGCGCCACGACGCCGCGGTCCGTGCCGCCGGCCCAAAAGAGGCCGGTCCAGGGGCGCTGCCCCTGGCGGGTCCAGGGCAGAGCCCCGGCCTTGCTTCCTTCCCTCCTGATCCCAGGTCCGCACCATGACCCGCGACCCGCTCCGCCTGGTGATCTTCGACTGCGACGGCGTGCTCGTGGACAGCGAAGGCGCCGCCAACCGCCTGGTGGCCGCCGAGGTCACCGCGCTCGGCTGGCCTCTGACCGTCGAGCAGAGCCTGGAGCACTTCATGGGCATGACGCTGGGCGACATGGCCCCGGTGATCGAGCGTCACCTGGGCCACCCGATCCCGCGCGACTGGCCCGACCGGCTGCGCGACCGGATGCTCGACGTGCTGGCCCGAGAGGTCGAGCCGATGCCCGGTGCCGCCGCGGTGCTGCGCGGCGTGGCCGCCCTGGGCCTGCCCTACCGCGTGGCGTCGAATTCCTCGCACGCCGAGATGGCGGTAAAGTTCCCGCGCTGCGGCCTCGATGCCCTGGTCGCCGGCCGCGTTCACAGCGCCCGCGACGTCGCTCGCGGCAAGCCGGCGCCCGACGTCTACCTCCTCGCCGCCGCCGCCGAGGGCGTCCCGCCGGCGGCCTGCCTGGTGGTCGAGGACTCCGTCCCCGGCACCGAGGCCGCGGTCGCCGCCGGCATGGCCGTGCTCGGCCTGGCGCCGCACGGCGATGGCGCCGACCTTGCGGCCCTGGGCGCGCGGGTGATCCGCTCGCTGGACGAGGTGGTGCCGATCGCGCGCGCCGCGATGCGGCATGCTCCATGACGATCGACATCCTCGCGCCGTTCTACCTATGGACCAAGTCGTTCCACGTGGTCTCGATGGTCGCCTGGATGGCCGGCCTGTTCTACCTGCCGCGCCTCTACGTCTACCACTGCGACATGGCCGCCGGTTCCGCGGAGAGCGAGCGTTTCAAGGGCATGGAGCGCCGCCTGCTCCGCCAGATCATGAACCCCGCGGCGATCTCGACCCTGGTGTTCGGCACCCTGCTGGTGCTGACGCCGGGTGCCATGGACTGGTCGGCGGGCTGGTGGCACGTGAAGCTGCTGTGCGTGGCGCTGCTGTTCGGCTTCCACGGCGCCTGCGCGAAGTGGCGGCGCGACTTCGAGGAGGACCGCAACACCCGCACCCACCGCTTCTACCGCATGGCCAACGAAGCGCCGACGCTGCTGCTGCTGGTCATCGTCGTCATGGTCATCGTCAAGCCGTTCTGACGGCAGGCGATGTGTTGGCGCAGGAAGCGAGGCTGGGCTCTCCCTCCGCTGCCCCTTCCAACGACCCAAGCGGGTTGTCGAAACTTCTGGGTAGCTCCGCCCAGACCCGTCAGAGGCGAGCCGCTCCTGGACCCGGCGCAACTCAAGTAAAGCCAGTCCAGGGGGGCTCCCACTGGCGGAGCCCCTGGCCTTCCTGACTTTCTCCCGCGCGCACTACGGGTTGATCCCGCCGCCCGGTTGTGCCACCTGTTGGGCGTCGGCGCCCTGCCGTGTCGCATCTGCGCAACCCTCCGGGCCTGGCCCAGGGCCCGCGCACCCCTCCGCTCCGCCGATCCCCGTGTGTGTGCCGCTCCCTGGGCGGCCGTCCTGGCACCCATGGCGACGGACCTCCGATCCGGATGTCCTCCCTCCTCCCGAGGCCACAGATGCATCTCGCCGACCTCAAGGCAAAGACCCCCGCCGACCTGCTCAGCTTCGCGGAGTCGCTCCAGGTTGAGAACGCCTCCTCGCTGCGCAAGCAGGAGATGATGTTCGCGATCCTGAAGAATCTCGCCGAGAGCGACCAGGCGATCCACGGCGAGGGCACGCTGGAGATCCTCTCCGACGGCTTCGGCTACCTGCGCAGCCCCGAGTCCAACTACCTGCCCGGCCCCGACGACATCTACGTCAGCCCAAGCCAGGTCCGCCGCTTCAGCCTGCGCACCGGCGACACCGTCGAGGGCCAGATCCGCGCGCCGAAGGACGGCGAGCGCTACTTCGCCTTGCTCAAGGTCAACACCATCAACTTCGAGCCGCCCGAGGCGGTGAAGAACCGCACCAACTTCGACAACCTCACGCCGCTCTACCCGGAGCGCCGCCTCAAGATGGAGCTGGAGCAGCGCGAGCCGGTGGCCAAGGGGATGCAGCGCGACGTCACCTCGCGCGTCATCGACCTGATCGCCCCCATCGGCATGGGCCAGCGCGCCCTGATCGTCGCCCCCCCCCGCACCGGCAAGACCGTGATGTTGCAGAACATCGCCACCGCGATCAGCCACAACCATCCCGAGGTGTTCCTCATCGTGCTGCTCATCGACGAGCGGCCCGAGGAGGTCACCGACATGGCCCGCACCGTGAAGGGCGAGGTCGTCTCCTCCACCTTCGACGAGATGGCCACTCGCCATGTCCAGGTCACCGAGATGGTCCTGGAGAAAGCCAAGCGCCTGGTCGAGCACAAGCGTGACGTGGTGATCCTACTCGACTCGATCACCCGCCTCGCCCGCGCCTACAACTCCGTCGTGCCCAGCTCCGGCAAGGTCCTGACCGGCGGCGTCGACGCCAACGCGCTGCAGCGCCCCAAGCGCTTCTTCGGCGCCGCGCGCAACATCGAGGAGGGCGGCTCCCTGACCATCGTGGCGACCGCGCTGATCGACACCGGCAGCCGCATGGACGAGGTGATCTTCGAGGAGTTCAAGGGCACCGGCAACTCCGAGATCATCCTCGACCGCAAGATCAGCGACAAGCGCACCTTCCCCGCCATCGACATCACCAAGTCCGGCACCCGCAAGGAAGAACTCCTCGTCGAGCGCGGCACGCTCTCCAAGATGTGGGTCCTGCGCCGCATCCTGAACCCGATGGGACCGACCGACGCGATGGACTTCCTGCTGGACAAGCTAAAGTACAGTAAGAACAACCAGGACTTCTTCGACGCGATGAATACCTGAGAAGCAAGGCAGGGTTGAAGCTTTGCCTCATCCGCCAAAGGCAGGCCTTTGGAATCCACTTGTCTAAGTAAAGCCGGTCCAGGGGGCTTCCCCCCTGGCGGGTCTGGGCAGAGCCCAGCCTTGCTTCCTCCCTTTCCTCTGCGCATCCTGCCGCCGTGACCACCGAGTCTTCTCCCCCGTCCGCTCCTGTGGTCTGGCGCCGCAGCGCCCGCGCCCGGCGGCTCAGCCTGCGCATCGATGCGCGGGCCGGCGCCGTGGTGCTGACCTTGCCGATCCGTGCCTCCAGGGCGGCCGGCATGGCGCTGCTGTCCGACCATGCCGGTTGGATTGCGGATCGCCTGGCCGCACTGCCGGCGCCGCTGGCCTTCGTGGACGGTGCCGCGCTGCCGATCGCGGGCGCCCCGCACCGCATCCGCCACGTGCCGCTCGCCCGGGGCGGTGCCTGGCTGGAGGGCGGCGAGCTGTTCGTCTCCGGCGGTGCCGAGTTCCTGGCACGCCGGGTGGCGACGTTCCTGCGGGCCGAGGCGCGCCGGCGCTTCTCCGCGATGGCGCTCGACGCCGGGCGGGCTGTGGGGCTGCGGCCGCGCCGGGTCGTGGTCAAGGACACGCGCACGCGTTGGGGAAGCTGCGCCGCGGACGGCACGGTGATGCTGTCCTGGCGTCTGCTGATGGCGCCGGAGACGGTGCAGCACTACGTCGTGGCCCACGAAGTCGCGCATCTGCGCCACATGAACCACGGCGAGCGGTTCTGGGCGCTGGTGCGCGAGCTGACGCCGCACCGCCCGGCGGCGGAAGCATGGCTGCGCACCCACGGCGCCGGCCTCCAGCGCATGGGGTGAGCGGGAGTCTGCACTCGTCTCCGCGACGGGAGAAGGAAGCAAGGTTGAGGCTCTGCCTCAAACTCCGCCAAAGGCTCGCCTTTGGAATCCAATACTTAAGTCAAGCCGGTCCAGGGGCGGCTCGCCCCTGGCGGGTCTGGGCAGAGCCCAGCCTTGCTTGCTGTCCGTCGGAAGTGCCGCGTTCGCCCGGGACGTCAAGCCCGCCCGATCACCGCCCAGAGCGGGTCGCCACGCCGCGGCAGGCTCTCCCGCGTCTGGATGTCGCCGAACCCGGCGTGGCGCAGGTAGAGCGAGACAAGCTGTTGCTGCGCGTCGCCATCCAGCGCCTGCCACAGCGCCACCGCCTTGGTGGGGAAGCACCGGTTGGAGAAGGTGACAATCACCGGCGCCCCCTCGCGCAGCACCCTGCGCAACTCGGAAAACACTTCCCCTGGCCGCTGGAGGTACTGCACCGAGACGCACAGGCACGCCCCGTCGAAGCTGGCGTCCTCCAGCGGCAGGGTCGGGTTGGCGTTGAGGTCCTGCACGAAGCGCTTGGACAGGCGGGCGTTCGCGTCCAGCTCCGCGCGGTTCATGCCGTGCCCGGTGACGCTGCCATACGCGACCTCTGGCGGCAGGTGGCTGATCCAGCTCCCCATCAGGTCGAGGATCGCGCCCCCCGCCGGCAGGAACTCGCGGTACAGCGCGGTCACCGCCGCGATCGCCCCGTCGTCGATGTGCGCGACCAGGCGCGCCTGCTCGTAGAACAGGCTATCCGGCGAGGGGTCCGCCTTCTCGAACGAGCGGGGCGGCAGGCCGGGAATCGGATTGGTGTCTGGCATGGCTGGCAGATGGGGCCCCGCGCCCGATATGCAGGGCATGTCCGATTTCACACCCTGGACCCCGAAGCGCGTGCTGGTGACGCCCTCCGCCCTGCAATGGGCGCACGGCGCGGCCATTGTCGAGCGCGCCGCCACGCTGGGCGCCGAAGTCGTGCGCCTGAAGTCCGACCGCCTCAGCGGCCTGCCCGACAGCTACCGCGACGCCAAGACCACGCTGGCCGTGGTGGTCGCCTCGCCGAGCCGCCGCCGCCTGGAGCCGATCCCGCCCAGCGCCGACTGGCGCTTCGACCTCGCCGAGGGCTGCCCCGCGCACTGCCAGTATTGCTACCTGGCCGGCTCGCTGGCCGGCCCGCCGATCGTGCGTGCCTACGCCAACCTCCCCGAGATCCTCGCCACCCTGGAGTCCGGCCTGGGACACGGCAGCATCACCTCGCTCTCCGCCGAGCGCCAGGCCGAAGGCACCACCTTCGAGTGCTCCTGCTACACCGACCCCCTCGGCATCGAGCACCTGACCGGCGGCCTCGCCGACTGCATCGCACACTTCGGCGCCTGGCAGGTCCCCGTGCAGCTTCGCTTCACCACCAAGTTCGACGCCGTCGCGCCCCTACTCGGCCTCGCCCACAACCGCCGCACCCGGGTGCGCTTCTCGCTCAACGCCCGCGCCGCAGAGCGCTTCGAGGGCGGCGCCCCCCGGATGCCCGCCCGCCTCGCCGCCCTGCGCCAGATCGCGCAGGCCGGCTACCCTGTGGGCATCACCGTCGCCCCGATCATGGCCGTGCCCGGTTGGGAGGCCGGGTACGAGGCGCTAATGCAAGGCGTCGCCGAGGCGCTCGACGGCGTGGCCAACCCCGACCTCACCGCGGAGCTGATCACCCACCGCTTCACGCCGAAGTCCCGCGACGTGCTGCACGACTGGTACCCCGGCAGCGCGCTGGAGATGGACGAGGCGCAGCGCACCCGGAAGATGACCAAGTTCGGCTCGGTGAAGTGGGTCCTGCCGCGCGAGCGCATGACGGAGATGCGCGCCGTCGTGGAGCGGGCGCTGGCACGATGGCTGCCGGCGGCACGGGTGCTGTACTGGACGTAGGGAAGCAAGCAAGGCTGGGCTCTGCCCAGACCCGCCAGGGGCGAGCCGCCCCTGGACCGGCTTTATTTAGGGAATAGATTCCAAAGGCGAGCCTTTGGCGGAGTTTGAGGCAGAGCCTCAACTTTGCTTGTCTCTCTGCTCATCCCCAGGCGTTTCCGGCGTCACCCTCTCACGTGCGAGCAGCGTTTGCTTGCGCTCCACACCCCAGCGATAGCCGGAGAGCGCGCCGTCGGTCCTGATGACGCGGTGGCATGGGATCGCGACCGCGAGCGCATTGGCCGCGCAGGCGGCGGCGACCGCGCGCACCGCCGCGGGACAGCCGATGTGCCTGGCGACCTCGGCGTAGCTGGCCGTGGCGCCGGCCGGGATGTCGCGCAACGCCTGCCACACGCGGTGCTGGAACGCGGTGCCGCGCACGTCCAGCGGCAGGTCCAGGCCGAGGCCCGGCGCCTCGACCAGGCCCACAACCCGGGCGACCACCCGCTCGAACTCCGCATCGCCGCCGAACAGCCCGGCCCGCGGAAAGCGGTCCTGGAGGTCGCGCACGAGCGCGTCCGGATCGTCGCCGAACAGGATGGCGCACACGCCCTTCGCGGTCATGCCGACCAGGATTGAACCAAGCGAGCATTCGCCTACGGCGAAGCGTATCTCCGTGCCGGCGCCTCCGGCTCGCCAGGCGCGCGGCGTCATGCCCAGCACGCCGTTCGCTTTCTCGTAGAAGCGGCTGCCGGAGCCGAAACCCGCGTCGTAGATCGCCTCCGTCACCGTGCCGCACGCCTTCAGCTCGTTCCGGACGCGCCCGGCCCGATGCCCCGCGGCGTAGTTTCTGGGCGTCAAACCCGTGACCGCTTTGAAGACCCGATGAAGATGGAACGCGCTGAGACCCGCGGCTGCGGCCAGCTCCGCCAGGGCCGGCGTCTCGTCCGCATCCTTGATCAGCCGGCAGGCGCGCGCCACCATGGCGGCCTGCTGCTGCCCGAGCGTCGGCTGGCCGGGCTTGCAGCGCAGGCACGCGCGAAAGCCTGCCTGTTCCGCCGCAGCGCAGGTCAGGTGGAAGCGCACGTTCCCGGGATTGGCGAGGCGCGCGCCGCATGACGGGCGGCAATACACGCCAGTGGTCCGCACCGAGTAGAAGAACGTGCCGTCGGCCGCGCGATCGCGCGCCCGCACCGCCGCCCAGCGTGGGTCCTGCTCCGTCGGGAGCGTCTCGGCCCGGTTCTTCAAAGCGTCCGCCACGAAGGGCGCCATGGCTCGCCATCCTCCATGCTGCATGTCGTGCAGCGTATCTGGCGCATCGCGTTCCTCGATGCACTCCGGTGCTTGCGGTCGAATCGTGATGTCCACCGCGCGCTGCCGCGTAGCCCTGGCCCCGACCAGGGTGCCGATTGGACAGCAAGGACCGGGGTGCGCACCCGGACGGCGCAACCCACAATCGCGCCTCCAACCACCCGGACCTGGAGTATCTCATGTCTTTCCGCATCACGGGCCTCGATCCCGCACCCTTCCGCCACCTGTATGGCCTCACCGATGCCGAGCTGGCGACGCAGGGCGCCAGGCGCGTCGTGGCGGACGCCAAGCCCGGCTTCCCGGACCGCGTGGAAGTCCGCGACGCGGAGCCGGGCGAGCGGCTCCTGTTGCTCAACCACACGCACCAGCCGGCCGACACGCCCTACCGCGCGAGCCACGCGATCTTCGTCCGAGAGGGCGCCGAGCGCGCCTACGAGGGCGTGGACGAGATCCCCGAGCCACTGCGCGCACGGACGATCTCGCTGCGCGCCTTCGACGACAGCGGCGAGATGGTGGACGCCGACCTCGTGGATGGGCGCGAACTGGAAAGCTTGATCCAGCGCCTCCTCGCCAACCCCGAGGTCAGCTACCTCCACGCCCACTACGCAAAGCGGGGCTGCTACGCCGCACGCATCGAGCGCGCCTGATGCCGAGGCCTCCGACATCGACCTGCCAGGAAAAGCAAGGCTGGGCTCTGCCCAGACCCGCCAGGGGCGAGCCGCCCCTGGACCGGCCTTCCTTAAATAGTGGATTCCAAAGGCGAGCCTTTGGCGGAGTTTGAGGCAGAGCCTCAACCTTCCTTCCTACGTCGCCCCTCCGATCTCGCGGAACAGCCGCGCCGGCAGGCTCCCCCCGGTGACGCCGTGCATCGGCCGGTCGTCGTCGTTGCCGAGCCACACCCCGATCACGGTTCCCCCCACCGCGCCGATGAACCAGGCGTCGCGGCTGTCCTGCGTGGTGCCGGTCTTGCCCGCCACGACCCGCCCCGCCAGCGCCGCCGCCCGCCCGGTGCCGTGGCTGACCACGGCGCGCATCATCTGCGCCATCTGCGCGGCATGGTCCGGGTCGATCGCCTGCCGCGGCGCGGGCCGCGGCACCACCAGCGCCCGCCCGTCCGCGCGCCCGCCCTCGATCGCCCCCGGGCTGACCGCGAGCCCGCCGTTGAGCAGTGCCGCGTAGGCCGCCGACATCTCCAGCAGCGACACCTCGCCGGTGCCCAAGGCGAGCGACGGCGTCTCCGGCAGCCGGTCCGCGATGCCCAGCCGGTGCGCCACCTCCGCCACCGCGCCCGGCCCGCCCGAGCGCAGCTCCAGCCGCACCGCCGCGGTGTTGAGCGACCCGGCCAGCGCGTCCTCCAGCGTGACGTCGCCGCGATACGGCAGCTCGAAATCCGCCGGCGACCAGCCGCCCACGCGCAGCGGCGCGTCGAGCACCGTGTCGGCCGGCCTCTCGCCATGCTCCAGCGCCGCGAGCCAGACGAACGGCTTGAACGCCGAGCCGGGCTGGCGCCGCGCCAGCACCGCGCGGTTGTAGGAGCCGGCGTGGAAATCCCGCCCTCCCACCAGGGCGCGCACCGCCCCGCTCGCCGCGTCCATCACCACGACGGCGCCCTCGCTCGCCCCTGCCTTTGCCCCCGCGCCGTCGAGCAGTGCCGCGAGCCGTGCCTCCGCCAGCGACTGCAGCCTCGGGTCGAGCGTGGTGCGCAGCGTGGCGTCCACCCCCTGCGGCACGACGCGCTGTGCCTCCGCCGCCGCCCAGTCCGCGAACCATCCTGCGGAACCCGCGCGCGCCGTGCGGCCGATCTGCGCCGCCGCCTCGCCGGCCGCCGTGTCCGACTGCGCCTGGGTGATGACCTCGGTGGCGACCATGGCGGCGAGCACCTCGCGGGTGCGTGCCAGTGCCGCCACCGGGTCGGTGCGCGGGTTGAACCGCGACGGCGCGCGCGGCAGCCCGGCCAGCATCGCCGACTGCCACAGCGACAGCCGGCGGGCGGACACGCCGAAATACAGTTGCGCCGCCGCGTCCACCCCCCAGGCCCCTGCGCCGAGATAGACCCGGTTCAGCCAGATCTCCAGGATCTCCGCCTTGGTGAAGTGGCGCTCCAGCCACAGCGTGAGCAGCAGCTCCTGCACCTTGCGCCGCACCGTGCGCGCGTTGCTGAGGAACAGCGTCTTGGCGACCTGCTGCGTCAGGGTGGAACCGCCCTGCACCACGCGGCCATGCGCGATGTCGATCGCGAGCGCCCGCCCCACCCCCACCAGGTCGATGCCGCCATGGCGCCAGAACCGCCGGTCTTCCACCGCCACCGCGGCGGCCGGCAGCGCGGGCGGAAGCTGGGCGAGACGCAGCGGCTCGCCCACCAGATCCCCGAAACGGGCGATGGTGCGCCCAGCGCGGTCCTGCAGCACCAGCGCGGGGCGCCGCACCGCGTCGAGCGCCGCCTCCGGTCGCGGCAGGTCGCGCGCGAACCATAGCAGCAGCACCGCAAGCGCCAGCGTGCCCCAGATCGCCGAGACCAGCGCCAGGCGACCCGCACGCCAGGCGAGGCGCCTCCGCCCTGCCGCCTCCGCCCGGTCCCGCGGCGAGGCGGCGGCACGCCCGCGTGGCGGTTGCCGGTCCGCATGTCCGGGCACCATGGGAGCCGGCGGCGATGGGCGAGCGGCCATCAGCCTTCTGGCCACGCCGGTCCGCAGCCGCTGTCCCCGCGCCGGCCGGGACATGCCGCGCCTGCATCCTGCCAGGCCGCCGCGCGCAGCACGCCCTCCGCCGCGGCGTGCCCCGTGCTGAACGACGCCTGCAGCAGATAGCCACCGGTCGGCGCCTCCCAGTCCAGCATCTCGCCGGCGACAAAGGTGCCCGGCCGGCGGCGCAGCATGAAGTCCGCGTCGACCTCGTGCAGCGCGACGCCGCCCGCCGAGGAAATGGCCCGCTCGATCGAGGCGACGCCGAGGACGCGCAGCGGCAGCGACTTGATGCGCGCCGCCAGCCCCGCCGGCCCCAGCGCCGCCAACCCCCCGGCCGCCGCCCCTTGGACGAACGACCCCCGCTCGTGCGGCTCCGCCTCGTGCAGCAGCCCGATCGCGACGGGCGCCAGCGCGGCCTGCTTGCGCAGGAACGTGGACAGCGACTGCGCCCGCCGCGGCGCCGCCAGCCGCGTGGCCAGCGCAGGCTCGTCCAGGTCCGGCCGCAGGTCGACGTGCAGCACGGCTTCCCCGTCGCGCCCGACCGCGTCGCGCAGCCCGCCCGACAGCGCATACACCGGCCCGCCCTCCAGCCCGGCCGCCGTCACCACCGCCTCGCCGCGCGCCGCCGCCTCCCTGTGGCGCAGCGCCAGCCGCTTCAGCGGCTCGCCCTCGAACCGCGCCCGGAACCGCTCGGACCAGGCGACCGCCACCCCGCAGTTGCTCGGCCGCAGCGGCGCCACGTCGACGCCCGCCGCCGCCAGGATCGCCGTCCACGCCCCGTCCGACCCGAGCCGCGGCCACGACGCCCCGCCCAGCGCCAGCACCGTGGCGTCCGTACGCGGCCAGGCCACCACCCCCTCCGGCGTGTCGAACGCCAGCGCACCCTCCGCGCCCCAGCCCACCCAGCGGTGCCGCCCCCGCAGCACGACCCCGGCCCCGCCGAGCTGGCGCAGCCAGGCGCGCAGCAGCGGCGCCGCCTTGAACGCCACCGGGAACACGCGCCCGCTGCTGCCCACGAAGGTCGGCTGCCCCAGCGCGTGGCACCAGTCGCGCAGCGCCCCCGGCGGGAAGCCGCGCACCGCCTCGGCGAGCGCGTCGCGCGCCCCGCCATAGCGGTCGAGCAGCCGGTCGAGCGGCTCGGAGTGCGTGAGGTTGAGGCCGCCGTTGCCGGCGATCAGCAGCTTGCGTGCCGGCGTGGCCATGCGGTCGAACACCGTGACGCGCCAGCCCGCCGCCGCCAGCCGCGTCGCGGCCATCAGCCCCGCAGGCCCGGCGCCGACCACCGTGGCGCTGCGGCAGGAATCGGGGCGAATCATTGGCGCAGCATAGCAAGGTTCCGGTTTTGTTGCCTGCCGAAACGCGGTGCCATCATCATCAAAGCAAGCAAGGTTGAGGCTCTGCCTCAAACTCCGCCAAAGGCTCGCCTTTGGAATCCAATACTTAAGCAAGGCCGGTCCAGGGGCGGCTCGCCCCTGGCGGGTCTGGGCAGAGCCCAGCCTTGCTTACGCTTCCCCTTCCAGGTGCCGCCCGAACGCCGCCCGCAGCCGCTCCCCCTCCGCCCCGCGCCCGTACCGCCGGATCGCCGCGACGTCGTCCCCGTCCACCGCAAGCGTGTGCGACGTCTTGTTCACCCGGTCCGCCAGGTTGAGCAGCAGCGTCCCCGCCCCGCCCCTCGCGCCCGGCGCCATCAGCGCCGCCAGCTCCGCCGCGTCGAGCCGCCACCGCCGCGTGCCCGCCACCGCCTCGCCCACCCGCCCCGCCGCCGCCGCGAGGTAGCCCGGGTCGATCTCGATGCCGACGCCGCGCCCGCCCGCCCGCTCCGCCGCGACCAGCGTGGTGCCCGTGCCCATGAACGGGTCGAGCACCACCGCGTCCTCCCGCCCGTGCAGGAACACGCACCACAGCGGCAGTTCCACCGGGAACGTCGCCGGGTGCGAGAACCTGCGCGCCCGGCTCTGCACCGTCGCGTACGGGATGAACCAGGTGTCGCCGCGGCAGCGCAGGTCGCGCGCATGGCCGCGCCGCGCGATGTTGGACTTGTCCTTGAACGGCACCCCGATCGAGAGCCGGTCCAGCCGCACATCCCCCCGCCGCGTGAAGTGGAACACCGGCTCGTGCGCCTGGTGCAGGAAGCGCTGCCCTGCGACCGGCTTGAAGTGCCCCACCCCGTCGCCGCCCATCGCCACCGACTTCACCCACGCGATATGGTTCTGCAGCACGAAGGTCCCGCGCAGCGCCAGCGCCACCTCGAACGGCAGCCACGGCGCCCGGTTCGACCCCGCGAGGTTGAGGAACACCGATCCGTCCCGCCGCAGCACCCGCGCCAGCGCCGCGCCCACCGCCGCGATCCAGGCCACGTACTCGCCGGCCTCGCGGCTGTCGCGATACGTCGCGTAGGCGATATCGAGGTTGTACGGCGGCGAGGTCACGACCACGTCGACCGACGCCTCCGCCATCCCCGCCAGCACCGCCAGACAGTCGCCGCCGTGCAGCGTGTGCCGCCCGATCTGATCCATCCGCACCTCCGGCGGACAGCGTACCGCGGCGCGGGGAAGAGTACCAGGGAGCAATGTTGAGGCTCTGCCTCAAACTCCGCCAAAGGCTCGCCTTTGGAAACCAAAAATTGAAAAGGGCTATTCGCTCTGTTTTTAATAACTATTAAACTTTAAATGACCACCTTCACGATATATGCTCATGATTTTACGCTCGTGAAGGTGGTTTCGTTACCTTAAAAGAAATTAAAATTCATAATATTGATTATTAAGCTTTCAGAAATCTGAAACTGTACTTGATATTAGCTTGCCCTCCTCCAAGGTCCAGAGAGACGTTCCAATAGCCAGTAGAGGGAACCGATATCCTGGCCGGGAACCTTATGAAATTGCCTCCATAGTACTTAAATGGTAAACCTCTTCGGTAGTAAGAGAAATTAGTATCGTCTGTGATATGCACATTGCATTTGTGGGAACAGTCCACAATGACAATGTCCCCTTCACTTAGGTACTCTCGTTGGTGCAAAAAAGACATGGTTCATCTCCAGTGGGGAGAACCGCCTTGACTGACGCAACCGACTTCCCTTACATCAGGGCGCACGCGGTGCATTTCCACTGGCGGTTCAAGCGCTAGTGGATATCGGGGGTTGGGCCTGCAAGCCTGACCCCCAACTTCGTCTTAGCCCACATTTAGGAGAACGAATCAGGTAGATGCAACCCTTTAGAGTCCTAGACATCTCATTTTAATAAATAGTTGCGCTTGACTCTGAGTTTACAACCATAGACGACGAGTCGCATGTCTATGAATTGACTTATGTCTAAAAATGTTTAGCTTTCTCTTGGTTGTTCTCTGCCGCAGGAGTCTGCCTCCTAGCCTTCCCCCCCGCCGCACGCTAAAGCCCCGCGATGCTCCGTGGCCTCCTCACCGTCGGCGGCTGGACCATGGTCAGCCGCGTCCTCGGCCTGGTCCGCGACCAGCTCATCGCCGCCTTCATGGGCGCCGGCCCCGTCGCCGACGCGTTCTTCGTGGCGCTGCGCCTGCCCAACCTGTTCCGCCGCCTGTTCGGCGAGGGCGCGTTCAACGCCGCCTTCATCCCCGTCTTCTCCGGCCTGCTGACGTCGGAGGGTCCCGACACCGCCCGCCGCTTCGCCGAGCAGGCGATGTCCGTCCTCGCCTTCTGGCTGCTGCTGCTCACGCTCGCCGGCGAGATCTTCATGCCCCAGGTGATGCACGTCCTCGCCAGCGGCTACGCCCGCGACCCCGCCAAGTTCGCGCTCACCGTCACGCTCAGCCGCATCACCTTCCCCTACCTGGTGCTGATCTGCCTCGCCGCCCTGGTCGCCGGCGTGCTCAACGGCCTCGACCGCTTCGCCGCCGCCTCGGGCGCCTACGTCCTGTTCAACGTGGTCGGCATCGCCTCGATCTTCGCCTTCGCCCCCTTCACCGCCACCATGGGCCATGCCCTCGCCTGGGGCGTCACGATCTCCGGCGTCGCCCAGCTCGGCGTCCTCCTCTGGGCCGCCAGACGCGCCGGCATGGCGCTCCACCCCCCGCGCCCCAGGCTGACGCCGCAGATGCGCCTGCTGATGCGCCGCATGGTCCCCGGCCTGATCGCCGGCGGCGTGACCCAGCTCAACCTTGTGGTCGACGGCTGGGTCGGCACCATGCTGCCCGCCGGCACCGTCTCGCTGCTCTACTACGCCGACCGCGTGAACCAGCTCCCCCTCGGCGTGCTGGGTGCTGCCGTCGGCACCGCGCTGCTGCCCGTGCTCTCCCGCCAGGTGCTCTCCGGCGACACGCGGGCCGCCGCCGACACCCAGAACCGCGCCATCGAGTACGCCCTGGTCCTGACGCTCCCGGCCGCCGCCGCCCTGATCGCCACCGCCGGCCCGGTGATGGCGGCGCTGTTCGGGCGCGGCGCGTTCAGCGTCGCCGACACCCAGCTCTCCGCCCAGTCGCTCGCCGCCTACGCCACCGGCCTGCCCGCCTTCGTGCTGGTCAAGGTGCTGGCCCCCGGCTTCTTCGCGCGCGGCGACACCGCGACCCCGGTGCGCATCGGCATGGCCTGCCTGGCGCTGAACCTGGCCCTCAACCTCGCGCTGATGCGCCCGCTGCAGCACATCGGCCCGCCGCTCGCCACCTCGATCGCCGCCACCGTGAACCTGGTGGCGCTCGGCATCGCGCTGCACCGCCGCGGCCAACTCAGCCCGGACCGCAGGCTGGTCTCGCGCGCCTGGCGCATGGCGCTGGCCACGGGGATCATGGTCGCCGCCCTGCTCGCCGCCCGTGGCCTCCTGCCCGACGGCATGGCGCACGGCCAGCTCGCGCGCCTAGTCTCGCTCGCCATGCTGGTGGCGACCGGCATGGCGACCTACGGCCTCGCGGCCCAGGCGCTCGGCCTGCTGCGCGTGCAGGACGCCGTGGCCGCAGTGATGCGGCGGATGCGGCGCAAGGACAGGCAAGCAAGGCTGGGCTCTGCCCAGACCCGCAAAGAGTCCGAGGACCCTTTGATCCCATGACTTAAGGGAAGCCGGTCCAGGGGGGCTTCCCCCTGGCGGGGTTTGGGGCAGAGCCCCAACCTTGCTTTCTTCTACCGCCTCCCCGCGTACGCCCGGCACGCCGCCCCGAACGCCCCGAACAGCGCGGCACTTCCCATCGCCTCGGCCTCGCCGCGCTCCGGGTGCCACTGCACGCCGTAGCAGAACCCCGTGCCCTCGGCCCTGACCGCCTCCACCACCCCGTCCGGCGCCACCGCCTCCACCACCAGCCCGCGCGCCAGCTGGTCGATCGCCTGCCCGTGCAGCGAGTTGACCCACACCGCCCCGCGCCCCAGCAGCGCCGCCAGCCCGCCCGACAGCGCCACCTCATGCGCCGGCGCCCACTGCGCCGCCTCCTCGGCCGCCGGGTCCTCGCGATGGTCGAGGCGTCCAGGCAGGGCGTGCACCGCCTGGTGCAGGCTGCCGCCCAGCGCCACGTTCAGCTCCTGGTGCCCGCGACAGATCGCCAGCACCGGCATCCCCCGCGCCAGCGCCGCCCTCACCAGCGGCAGCACCGTGGCGTCGCGCGCCGGGTCGTGCTGCCCCGGCGTCGCGTCGTCGGCCACGCCGTACAGCGCAGGCGCCACGTTGCTCTCCGAGCCCGGCAGCAGCAGCCCGTCCAGCCGGTCCAGCAGCGCCTCCGCGCTCCCGACCGACGCCACCAGCACCGGCAACGCCCCCGCCCCCTCGCGCACCGCCGCCACGTACTGCTCGGCGACCGCGTGCTGCACATAATCCGGGTAGCGGCGCACGCAGGCGGCAAGTCCGACGATCGGGGTCACGCGGCACTACTCCCCAGGCAAGCAAGCCACCCCGGGCCAGCCCAGGACACCGCAGCGCAGAATGCTGGCCGGGAAGCAGGCAAGCAAGGCTGGGCTCTGCCCAGACCCGCCAAAGGCCAAAGCCTCTGGACACCGATTTACTTCAGGAAGGCAGGTCCAGGGGCGCTGCCCCTGGCGGAGCTTGAGGCAGAGCCTCAACCTTGCCTGCTTCCTTCGCTCCCCGGTCGCCACCGGTCCGCCGCCATCACGCCCGCGGCGCCCGCCAGCATCATCGCCGCCATCGGCACCGGCGTCCCGTTCGCGAGCCACCCGATGAGCGTGCCGCTCAGCGCCCCCAGCATGAACTGCAGCGTGCCGAGCAGCGCCGAAGCCGCGCCCGCCTGCGCCGCGTGCCGCGACAGCGCGCCCACCGCGGCGTTGGGCGAGATGAACCCCATCGCGCCGAACATCAGCAGCACCGGCAGCATGATCCCGCTCACCCCGCCCCGGCCCGTCGCCGCGTCCGCCAGCAGCCCCGCCGCCGCCAGCAGCAGCACCGCCGAGGCTGTTCGCATCACCCGGTGGTGCCCGAAGCGGCGCAGCGCGAACGGGTTGGCCTGCGAGGCGCCGATGAACGAGCCGGCGGTGCCCATGAACACGAGCCCGAACTGCGTCGGCGTCTCGCCGAACCGTTCGATGAACACCGGCGGCGAGCCGCCCAGGAACGCGAACAGCGCGAACGAGGCGCAGCCCGCCATCAGCGTGTGGCTGAGGAATCCCCGGTCGCGCAGCACCGCGCCGAACCGCTGCAGCAGCGCCCACGGCCGCAGCCGCACCCGGCGGTCCGGCGGAAGGGTGTCCGGCAGCAGTGCTGCCACCAGCACCAGGCACGCGACCCCGTAGCCCGTCGCGATCCAGAAGATCGTGCGCCAGCCGGCGAAGCCCAGCACCACCCCGCCCAGCGTCGGCGCCAGGATCGGCACCGCGCCCATCACCAGCATCAGCCGGCTCATCAGGCGCGCCGCCTCGTGCCCGTCGGCGAGGTCGCGCACCACCGCGCGCGGCACCACCATCGACGCCGACCCGCCCAGCGCCGCGACCGCGCGGAACGCCGACAAGCTCGCCATGTCCGGCGCCAGCGCACAGGCCGCCGACGCCAGCGTATACACCGCCGTGCCCAGCAGCAGCGGCACGCGGCGCCCGTAGCGGTCCGACAGCGTGCCCTGCATCATCTGCCCCACCGCCAGCCCCGCGAACCAGGTCGCGAGCGTGATCTGCGCCGAGCCCGCGGCCGCGTGCAGCGAGCGCTCCATCGCGGGGAACGCCGGAAGGTACATGTCGGTCGAGACCGGGCCCACGGCGGTTAGCACGCCGAGCAGCACCGGCAGCCAGGCCGGGATCTTCATGCCGGGCGTTGTCGCAGATGCGGCGGCCTGTGCGTAGCCTACGCCGGCGAAAGCCCGGCCTTGCCCGCGCCCGCCTACTCCGCGACCAGGAGCCGCGCCCTGGCGTGGCGCCCCTCGGCCCAGATCGCGTGGGCGTTGCGGCAGATCGACAGCCAGCACTCGTCGAACAGGGAGTGCGCGTCCTCGTAAGGCGCGAAGCGGTCGATGTAGCCGCACAGCAGCCCCGGCGCGCGCTGCTCCACCGTGCCGGGCAAGTGGTCCGCGTCGGCCATCACCACGTACAGCAGGGTGTTGTCGCCGTAGCCGCGCAGAGCCGACCACACCGGCAGCACCTCCTGCAACGCCAGCGGGTGGTTGCGCTTGAGCACGAAGATCTTCTCCGCGTCCTCCAGGTCCTCCAGGAACATGCGCCGCTGCAGCGCGAGCTTCTGCACGCTCCTCGACAGCACCGCCTCCGCGGAGCTGACATGCTCGTGCGTGAAGGTGTGCGCGTTCAGCCCATAAAGGTCGTGGCGCAGGATGTACTCCCGCTGCCCCTCCTCGCCGGCCAGCAACAGCGACAGCCGCCCGGGATCGTCGAGGCCGTCGAACTCGCTGTTCAGGCCCAGCAGCAGGCTGGGCAGGCCGATGCCGGTGAAGCGCAGCAGGTGCAGCGGCTCGGCGCCGAGATGGCGCTGCACCAGGCCGAACTCGCAGTTGTCGCCCAGGCTCTGGAACTGGCCCAGCAGCGCCGCGTCCGGCAGCGCCGCTCCCCCGACGGCGGGAACCGGCGCGGGAACGCGGGTCGAGCCGTACACCTCGATCCCGGTCAGGGCGACGGAGAGCAGGCGGAGATCGTCGCCGCCGCCGCCCATCTCGCAGGCGCGTCTGTGATCGTAATGCGTCATCAGCAGCGCCAGTCTGCCCTGCGCGACCAGCTCGCCCGGGACGGCGAGGCTGACCTGGGTGGTCCCGGTCAACAGGTGCTGGCCGAGCAGGGTGGCACCCGACCAGAACCCCACGCGCTGCCAGTGCTCGATCGGCCTGAGCGCCAGCACCACGACATAGGCCGGATGCGGCTCGCCGATCGGCAGGCTGAGGCTGCTGAAGTCGCCGACGGCCCAGACATGGGACTGCTCCGGCTCCGACCAGCCCTGGCCCAGGACAGGCGCGATGTCGGCGCTGGTCCAGTGTCCCGCCTCGCTCAGCTTGACCAGGGGCATCGGCACGTCCTGACTTTGCGCGGTGGAACGAAGGCGCGGCCCTGCCCGGCAGCCCAGGAACGAGGGCACAGCCGACGGCTTGTGCCGGACCGGGCCCCGGCATCAAAGCATGTGCCGGCGACCAGCAGAAGATGTCCCGGCGCGGAGCAGTGGGTCAGCCTGCCCGGCTACGCCGCAGGCGAGCCGAGGCAGGAGCAAGGTTGAGGTTCTGCCTCAAACTCCGCCAAAGGCTCGCCTTTGGAATCTACTCCTTAAGGAAAGCCGGTCCAGGGGCGGCTCGCCCCTGGCGGGTCTGGGCAGAGCCCAGCCTTGCCTGCTGGTGGGTCAGTGAGTTCAACCGCTGGCACCACTCCGCCGCCAGCAGCCGCGCCCCTGTGTTGCGTCGCGCCTCGCTCCACATCGCGTAGGCGTTGCGGCAGATCGAGATCCAGCACGCGTCGAACAGGTCGTGCGCGTCGTCATGCGGCGCGAAGCGGTCGATGTAGCCGCACAGCAGCCCCGGCGCGCGCTGCTCCATAGTGCCCGGCAGGTGCCCGGCGTCGGCGACCACCACGTAGAGCAGGGTGTTGTCGCCGTAGCCACGCAGGCACGACCACACCGGCAGCACCTCCCCCAGCGCCAAGGAGTCGTTGCGCTTGAGCACGAAGATCTTCTCTGCGTCCTCCAGGTCTTCCACGAACATGCGCCGCTGCAGCGCCAGCTTCTGCCGCGACCGCGCCAGCAGCGTCGCCGGCACGGCGTGGGGCCCTTACGACGTACGATGTCGCGCGGGTCGACAACGGTGGGCACGCCGGCCGGCGCGAGGGCCAGCGCGTCCTTCGGCTCGCAGATAGCCTTGCACGCGCAGGCACCGCCGCGAGGCCGGCGAACCGGCATTCCGTAATGTCCCAGGTTGCTCCCTCGACGGGATTGCAGATCAAAACAAGCTATAATTCTCTTAAAAAATAAAGTGCCCACAGGCAGATTTCAGGTTGATCTCGCGGGGCGTGAAGCCGTGTCGCGACGCTGCGCTCGCGACGCGTCCCTGGCCCACGACCATACGGCAGGTGCACCGCCACGACCCGCCAGGACCTCGACCGTGGGTCGCCTGCGAAATCCAGACGAGGCGCAGCGCCGGGTGTGCCCGCGGCTGCCGCATGGGGCTTCACACCTGGGCAGGTCCCGCCCACCTTCCCCGGCAACGGACGGCAACGGACGGCAACGGACGGCAAGGGCGCATGGGCGAGGACCGCGACTGGCAGCGCCTGGACAAGTGGCTGTGGTGCGCGCGGATGCTGAAGGCGCGTGCCGACTGCGCCCGCCTCGTCGCCGCCGGCGCGATCCGCATCAACCGCCAGCCCACCGACAAGCCGCACGCCCGACTGCGTCCCGGCGACGTGCTGACCTTTCCGCTCGGCTCGCGCGTCCGCGTGCTGCGCATCCTCGCCTTGGCATCCCGGCGCGGCCCGGCTCCCGAGGCCCGCCTGCTCTACGAGGAGCTTGCCGAACCCGGCCGGCCCGACGCCCCGGCACCGTGCGAGGCACTGCCCTAATGCCGGGCAGCGGGCCAGTCTACCCGGTGTCACCGCAGGCAAGGCAGGAAGCAAGGTTGAGGCTCTGCCTCAAACTCCGCCAAAGGCTCGCCTTTGGAATCCACTCTTTAGGAAAAGCCGGTCCAGGGCAGAGCCCTGGCCTTGCCCGCTGACACGTCGACGTCCGAAGCCGTCGGCATGACGTCGCCTGGACGCAGCCGGCACTCCGTCCAACGTGTCGCGCCCGGGCCACCACCGCGCGGCCGGACGCCTTGCGCCTCCGGGCGAACGCCGTCATATGCTGCTCGCACGGCAGGCACCGTCGGCAGGTCCGGCCGGAGTCCGCCGCGACGTTGCGCACAGGCCCGCGTGCATGGTCCGGGGCGCAGACGCCGATCGGCCCGCCGCGGCCGAGGCACAGGTTTCACGCGAGGCGCCGTGGCTCCGCCCGGACTGCCGGCTCAACGCTGGGAGATGGCGATGACCTACGTGGTCACCGAGAACTGCATCAAGTGCAAGTACATGGACTGCGTGGAGGTGTGCCCGGTCGACTGCTTCTACGTGGGCGAGAATTTCCTGGTGATCCACCCGGACGAGTGCATCGACTGCGGCGTGTGCGAGCCGGAGTGCCCGGCCGAGGCGATCCTGCCCGACAGCGACGATCGTGCCACGCCGTGGGCCGGGATCAACCGCACCTACTCGACGCAGTGGCCCAACATCACCCGCAAGGGCGAGCCGCCGGCCGACTCCGACGCCTGGAAGGACAAGCCGGACAAGGGCGCGCTGATGTCCACCGCACCCGGCACGCCCTGACGCCAGGCGGCCTGCGACTCCAGCGCCTGGGAAGTGGGTCAGTTTCAAACCGGCCCATGGCTGTCAGGAAGCAAGCAGGGCTGGGCTCTGCCCAGACCCGCCAAGGGAGAAAGCCCTCCTGGACCGGCTTTACTCAAGTAATGGATTCCAAAGGCGAGCCTTTGGCGGAGTTTGAGGCAGAGCCTCAACCTTGCTTCCTACCTCGCCTGACGCGACTCCGGGCAGGCTGACCCATTGCCGGGTCTGCCGCCCTGCTATCGCAGGTTGCAGGCCGACCCGCTGCCCCGGCCAGGGTGGAAGTTCGGGGAAAATCGTGGTATGTCAATGACACCGATCGGCAGCCACGCCTGACCAGGCGGCCGCCCATTCATCAAGGACGACACCGCTTGCGGCGCCCGCGGGGAGCATGTGCTCCCGGCGCCAAAGGTGATCGGACATCACGGGAGCGGCCATGACCGACCAACACACCCCGTCCCAGCGCCAGTCTGCCGCGCCGGCTTCCACGGCCGTGCCGGACGGGGATGGCATGGACACCTCGGCCAGACCGTCCAGGTCCAGGACGACGAAGCCGACGGCCGCGTCGCCCGCCCGGCCTGCCGCCAAGGCCGCACGGGCCGCTCCCAGGACCGCTACGCCCGACGGGGCGGCTGCGGAGATTGCGACACCTTCGTCGTCCGCAGCCATGCTCGCGACGGACGCCGCGCCCTCACCCGCCGCCGCGTCCACCCCGGCTACACGGCCCAAGGCCGCCGCAAAGCCGGCCGCGCCGCCACGCGCCGCCGCGCAGGAAGCCACGGCACTGCCTCCCGACACCGCCGGATCGTCGCCTTCTCCCGAGCCCGGGACCACGGCCGAGGCCGTGCGAGCCTCGCGCCGGGCGGCGCCTGCCGCCCTGCCGGAGCCGTCCGAGACCGCGGTTCCGGCTCCGGAGCCGGACCTGCCGCGTGGCACCACGACATCGCCCGATCCCGTGGAGGAGAATGCTCCGGAGGCCGCAGCCGTGCTCGCCGACGGCTCCGAGCCCGATCCGGCCGACCCCGAGGCGGGCGACCTCGTGGCAGCCGGCCTCGAAGCGGGCGACCCCGAAGCGCCGGCGGCCCGCGAGGACGAGGACGGGGAGGACGATGAGGAGGAGGAGGCGCCGCGCTCCAACGCCCGCATGCCCGGCATGGGCGGCGGCATGGCACGCCCCGGGATGCGGCCGATCTCGCCGCAACTCGGCGGCCGCCCGACGCCCGCGCCGCGCATCCCCTCCAAGGCCGAGAACTTCGTGGAAGGCGACCACGTCGTCTACCCGACGCACGGCGTGGGCCGGGTCGAGCGCATCGCCACCGAGGAGATCGCCGGCCACAAGCTGGAGCTGATCCACATCACCTTCGAGGAGAACCGCATGACCCTGCGCGTTCCCGTCGCCAAGGCCCGCAGCGCCGGCCTGCGCAAGCTCGCCACCCGCAAGATGTTCGACGAGGCGCTGGCCGTGCTGCGCGGGCGCGCGCGGATCAAGCGCACCATGTGGTCGAGGCGCGCCCAGGAGTACGAGGCGAAGATCAACTCCGGCGACCCGCTGTCGATCGCCGAGGTGGTGCGCGACCTGCACCGCAACGCTGGCCAGCCCGACCAGAGCTTCTCCGAGCGCCAGATCTACGAGGCGGCGATGGACCGCTTGGCCGCGGAGCTGGCGGCACTCGACCAGACCGAAAAGGCGGTCGCGGCCACCAAGCTGGTGGACTACCTCAAGACCGTCTGACATCAGGCAAGGTTGAGGCCCTGCCTCATCCGCCAAAGGCAGTCCTTTGGACTCCACTTCTTAAGTAAAGCCGGTCCAGGGGCGGCTCGCCCCTGGCGGGTCTGGGCGGAGCCCAGCCTTGCTTCCTGACAAGTCAGAACTTGGGGCAGTTGGTACAAGTATGGCTGGCCAAAGGTTCCGACAGCTTGCGCAGGGAAGGTCCAGCCCTGCTTGCCTGCCTGCATCAGGCCGGCAGCGACAGATAGGTCGCCAGCACCATCACGCCGAACAGCGCCACCGTGGCGTGCAGCCCGATCAGCAGCACCGACAATCTCGCGCCGCGCAGCCGAAGCACTAGGATAAGCGCTCCTGCCAGGGCCGCGGCACCAAGCATCGCCGCCGCCACCAAGCCGAACGCCCCGCCACCCAGCGCCACGCCACGCGGCGGCCCGCCCAGCCCCACCAGAAGCACGCCAAGCCCGCCCAGGCCTGCCGAGGCGTGCACCAGCCCCGACCAGAGCGGTGGCTGCCGCCCCACACCGTGCAACACAGCCAGTATCAAACCGAGCACGGCCCCGATGCAGACCAGCCACAACGACAGCATCAACATGAGGAGCCCTGGCCCTACTCCTCTTCCGGGCCGGTGATGCCGCCGTGCGAGGGCGGGTCGCTGGCGGGGAACGTGTCTTCCATGGCGACGTCGACCCGCTTGTCTGGCGAGGTCTCGCCATTCATTTCCTGCCCGGCCTGCGCCCAGAACTCGTCGTGGTTCCCCTCCGGCCTGCCGGCCTGCTCCCAGAGCGCGTAGGCCCGCTCGCGTTGCTGCTCCGTGCGATCGTCACCGGACATCGTTCCCGCTCCCTGTTCTGGCATCGGTGCGGACGCCGCAGCCTCCCGCCGGTTCCTTGGCTGCCGCCATCAACTCCGCATCGCGCCCGGCTAGTCCTTGGCCTCGCGCGTCGCGGCGAGCTGGCGGCGCAGGACCTCGACCTCGGCGCGCAACGCGTCGATCTCCGCCCGGTCCGAGGCCTGCGCCCCGCCGCCCGCCGGGGCGCCTGTCGGCCCGCTCCGGCCCGCTCCCTGCGCGCTACCCTGCGTGGCCCCGGCACTGCCCGCCGCCTCGGCGCCCGCCGCACCCTCGGCGTCGCCGCGGTAGAACGGGGTGAACAGGTTCATCGCCCGCTCGATCATCGCCATGTTCTGCCGGCCGATCTCCTCGAAGCCTGCCGGCATGAACGTGCCCATGGTCTGCGACACCGCGGAGCGCAGCCGCTGCTGCTGCTCCGCGAACGCCCCCATGGACTGCTCCAGGTAGCGCGGCACCAGGCCCTGCAGGTTGCCGCCATACAGGCCGATGAGCTGGCGCAGAAACGGCGTGGGGAGCATCGCACCACCCTTGCTCTCCTCCTCGACGATGATCTGCGTCAGCACGGAGCGGGTGATGTCGTCGCTGGTCTTGGCGTCGTACACCACGAAGTCACGTCCTGCGCGCACCATCTCCGCGAGGTTGTCGAGCGTGATGTAGGAGGAGCTTTCCGTATTGTACAGCCGACGGTTGGCATATTTCTTGACCACGACCGGCGAGATCTGCGGACCGGCGACACCGGGAGGCGGAGCTTTCGGCTGCGACATGGAGTCCTCCCGCGTGAACGAGGCAGAAATAACGCTACAGAAATATAGCATGTGTGACGCGCCGTACAAAACCCGTGCCAGACTCGACACGATGCCCGTCCCACTCCCCGCCCGCTCCTGCCTGTGACACCTGGCACCTGCTCCTCGGCCGGAATCTTCCCGGGTCCGCCATCCTCCGTCGCGACCGGCTTCGGCCCGGAGCAGGACCAGGACGCACCGCCCCGCTCCGGACGGGCCGCCGGCGACGCTGCTCCGCCGCCGTCAGCGCCTCCTTCGATCGACACCCCTGCCGACGCGACCCCTGCCGACGCGGCACCGGGAGCGGCTGGCGACACGGCACCCGAAGCTCCCGACCTCGCCGCGGCAGCCCGCGACTGGGAGGTCATCTGGCGCAGCGAGGCCGCCGTGCTGGCCACGGACCGCGAGCTGCGGGAGACCTGGGGGGCCGGTCTCGCCGCGACGCCCGGCGCCCTGGCCTCGTTCTGGCCGTCGATGTCCCCGCCCGCCGCGACGCCGCAGGACCCGGCACCGGAACGCGCGGCGTCCGACAGGCCGGGCCCGATGCACCGGCGCGGCCCAAGGCCGCTTTCCCTCCACCTGGCCGCCGCGGCGATGTCCGCGGCGCCGCCCGCCGCCCTGCTCGGCACCCCGCCCGCATGGCAGTCCGGCGCTCCGGGCGGCTCTCGCCCGGTGCCCGACGCCGGGTTCCTGGCCGGGATCGCGGCCTACCGCCGGCATCCGTTCCGGCGTGCGCTGCCCGATCCGCCCTGCCTCTGGCACGAAGGCGACACCCGCCTGCTGGACTATGGCGCCTCCCGGGCGGCATCCGGCACCGTGCCAGGACAAGGTCCGGGCCGCGCCGCCGCCAACCCGGTGCTGTTCGTGCCGAGCCTGGTCAACCGCGCCCAGGTGCTCGACCTGCTGCCCGGCCGCTCGATGCTGCGCTGGCTGGCGGCGCGGGGCGTGCACCCGCTGCTGCTCGACTGGGGCTGGCCCGGCGCGGTCGAGCGCCGCTTCACCCTGACCGACTACATCGCCGGACGGCTGGAGCGTGCCGTCGCCTCGCTGGGCCGCCCGGTGATCCTCGCCGGATACTGCATGGGCGGCCTGCTCTGCACCGCGCTCGCCGCGCGCCGCCCCGACCTGGTGGCAGGCCTGGTCCTGCTCGCCACGCCATGGGACTTCCACGCCGGCGACCCCACCACCGCCGACCCCGCGCCCGGCGCCGATTTCACCCGCGCGCCCGCGCTGATCGCCCCCATGCTGGCCGCGATGGAGCCCATCCTCGCGCTGACCGGCGCGCTCGGCGTCGACGCGCTGCAAACGCTGTTCGAGCTGGCCGGTCCGGGCGCGGTGGCTGACAAGTACCGCAGCTTCGCCCGCCTCGCGCGGGACTCCGAGCGCGCCCGCTGCTTCGTCGCCATCGAGGACTGGCTGGCCGACGGCGTGCCGCTCGCGGCCCCCGTGGCGCGCGAATGCCTCGGCGGCTGGTACGGCGCCAACACGCCCGCACGCGGCGAGTGGCGCGTCGCCGGGCTGGCGGTGGCGCCCGGGGCGCTGCGCCTGCCGAGCCTGGTCGTGGTGCCTGCGCGCGACCGGATCGTGCCGGCTGCCAGCGCCCTTGCCCTCGCCGACGCGCTGCCCGGCAGCACGGTGCTGCGCCCTGCCGCGGGCCATGTCGGCATGATCGTCGGCAGCCGTGCCGAGCGCGAGCTGTGGGCGCCGCTGCGCGACTGGCTGCTCCGGCACGACGCCGGAGCCTGAGCAGGGCAAAGGTCCTGCTCCCGCCCCAAGCCGGGACCCGCCATGGGCCGAGCCTCTGCAAACCACCCTCGGAACACGCGAGTTCCGGGCAGTGGGTCAGATCCGAACCGGCCCATGGCTGTCAGGCAGCAAGCAAGGCTGGGCTCTGCCCAGACCCGCCAGGGGCGAGCCGCCCCTGGACCGGCTTTACTTAGACAAATGGATTCCAAAGGCCTGCCTTTGGCGGAGTCTGAGGCAGAGCCTCAACCTTGCTTCCTGCCTTGCCTTTGCCTGCGGCGACGCCAAGCAAACTGACCCACTGCCGAGTCCCGCCGCCTACGGGATGCCGGTCCAGGGGCGCTGCCCCTGGCGGGTCCAGGGCAGAGTCCTGGGCTTCCTTCCCGCTGCCACGGCGTTGATCTTGCCGTGCCCACGGGCCAGGATGCCGCGCCGAGCCACCCGGCCGTGGCCCGGTCCCGCGCCGCTGGCGGCGTTCACCGGCGCACATGCGCCACCAGCACCAACACAGGGGGATCGGGCACATGGCTCGACATTGGATCGCGGTCGCGGCGCTGCTTGCCGCAGGGCTCGCGACGTTGCCCGCCGCCGTACGCGCCCAGGCACCGGCCGCGGCACCCGCCACCGGCTCCGGCTCCGGCACGCTCGACGCGGTGCGCTCGCGCGGCGTGCTGTCCTGCGGCGTGGACGGCGCCACCGCCGGCTTCTCGCTGCCGGACAGCAAGGGGGTGATGCAGGGCATCGACGCCGACGGCTGCCGCGCGGTCGCCGCCGCCGTGCTGGGCGACTCCACCAAGGTCAAGTTCGTGCCGCTGACCACGCAGACCCGCTTCACCGCGCTGCAGTCCGGCGAGATCGACGTGCTGATCCGCCAGACCACCTGGACGCTGAGCCGCGAGGCCAACCTCGGCCTTCTGTTCGCCGGCATCGACTTCTACGACGGCACTGGCTTCCTGGTGAAGACGGCCTCTGGCGTGAAGTCCGCCAAGGAGCTGGACGGCGCCACGGTGTGCGTGCAGCCCGGCACCAGCACCGAGCTGGCCGACGCCGACTACTTCCGCCAGAACAACATCAAGTTCACGCCGATCGAGATCGACAACCTGCCCGCGCTGCAGCAGACCTTCCTCTCCGGCCGCTGCGACGCGTTCAGCAACGACAGCTCGGCGCTGGCCGGCTTCCGCGCCACGCAGGGCGAGCACAAGGGGGACTTCGTGCTGCTCCCCGAGCTGATCAGCAAGGAGCCGCTCGGCCCGGTGGTGCGCAAGGGCGACGACAAGTGGCTCGACCTGGTGCGCTGGACCTTCTTCGCCCTGGCCTCGGCCGAGGAGGCCGGCATCACCAGCAAGAACGTCGACACCTTCTCCGCGTCCACCGACCCGACGATCCGCCGCCTGCTCGGGGTGGAAGGCGACCTCGGCAAGGCGCTCGGCGTGGACAACAAATGGGCGTACACCACCGTCAAGCAGGTCGGCAACTTCGCCGAGATCTGGGACCGCGACATCGCCCCGCTCGGCATCCCGCGCGGCCTGAACAACCTGTGGAACCACGGCGGTCTGATCTACCCGCCGCCGATCCGCTGAGCACTGCGACCGGGGCGCGGCCAGACTCCTGGCGGCACCCGACCGGCGGGACCGGCCACGCCCCCTGTCCCGCCCGCTATCCTGCGGCAGCATACCCGTGTAATTTGGCTGAGAGCGGCTCCTGCCGGAACGCGCCGGGCGCAGTGTCGAGTCCGCGAAATACAACCTCAGGGTGCAGATCAGATCGCGCGTTGCGTGCATGGATTCCAGAATAAGTGTCCAAGTTCCAAAGAACGGTCCTGATACCTATTGTGCTTTCCGTCTCTCTGGAATAAGAGAAGCGCCGACAGCGAGGATATCTCTCAAGGACTGAACCGCGCGAAAGCGTCACGCACAGGGACGAGCGCTCCCGTCAAGCGCCCTTCCTGCGTTGCCGAAGCTTGACTCCGCGAGGCTCCAGCCCACGCACCCCGGTCGGGCAGACATCGATGGCACGCCCTGAACCGATGCACAGCCAGGCCAGCCGCCGGGCCTTCCCTTCCATGCCGCTCGCGCGCCTTCCGGCGCGCAGGACGCGGCCGCACGACGACCAGACACAAGGATCGAGGACATGAGCGGAACGACGAGCCAGACGGCCTACACGGCAACCAATCTTGCCAGCAGCCTCGGCGTCAACATCGACCCGACGGTGGCCGCCGCCACCACCCTGGCCGAGCTCAAGGCGGTCGGCATCACCAACGTCCGGGTCGTCGACGACGGCACCGCCGCCACCCAGGCCACCCTGAAGGCGCTGGCCGCCGGCGGCATCAGGATCGACCTCGTGCTCGGCCAGACCGAGCAGGCGGACACGCTGATCGCCGACGCCAAGGCGCTGGACGCGGCGACCGCCAAATCCGTGGTCTCGCTCGAGGGGCCGCAGATCGTCGGCCACCCGAACTACACCTACACGCCGGACAAGGATGCCATTACCGGCTACGGCAAGACCTACACCGGCGCTGCGGCAGGCGACCAGGCCGCCTACGACGTGTTCAACGATGCCCATTTGACGGCGGCGAACTCGGTGCTCGCCAGCACCCCGGTCATCACCTACTCGCTGGCCACGGCGGTGGGCGCGGTGTTCGGCGAGCCGGCGACGCTGGGCAACATCAGCCTGGGCAACAGCGCCAACACCGGCATCTCCGAGCCGGCGCAGGCCGCGTTCAACGCGGCGCAGAATGCGGCCTCGGGCGGCGCGCTGTCGAGCAACGGCTCGCTCGTCGCTGCCAACGGCTCCGTCTCGGGCAAGGTCACGACCCCGGTCTCGACCTATATCCGCACCCAGGCCCAGGGCACCACCGGCGTCGCCAACTACGCCGTGACCGAGTTGGGCGCGGCCAGCGGCGCGCAGCTCGGCAACCTCGTGCTCGACTCGCTCTATGTCTACACCACCAACGGGCGCGTCCCGGTGGCCGGCGCCGTCACCTACGTCGACAGCCTCACGCCCGACAAGGTTGCCTCCGGCACCGCGCCGGTCTCCCTCTACGACAGCAGCGGCAAGCTGACCATCGCCGGCACCGAGATCGCCAACCTCGACTCGATCATCACCGCCGGCGCCGGCTCCACCGCGGCCGCCACGCTGTCGCTCACGGTCCCGGCCTACGCCGCCGGCACCCAGGCGGCCGACAACGTCGCGGTGTTCAAGGGCCCCGGCGCCAGCGACAACATCGTCTGGTGGGGCGACGAGGAGGTCGCCAAGCCCGGCGGCCACGGCGCGGCGACCCTGGGCTTCGGCCAGGTCGAGGGCACCGTCACCGTGTTCGACCCCACGCAGGGCACCACCGCGGTCGCCAGCTTCTCCAACATCAGCACGCTGTCGATCGGCAACTTCGGCGACGGCCCGCTGGTGGTCCAGGTCTCCAACACCGTGGGCACCGTGACGGGCGGCGCCAGCGCGACCGGCACCTTCGCCGGCGTCAGCGCCACGGCGACCGGCGTCATGACCGTCGCAGGCGCCGCCGGCAGCAACAGCACCACCTTCATCACCCAGTCCGGTGGCCAGAACGCGGTCACCACGACGCCGACCGGCAACGACATCGTCATCAGCCAGGGCAATGACACCGTCAGCGCAGGTGGTGGCAACGTGACCGTGTTCGCCTCCGGCGCCTCGGCCACGGTCAGTGGCGGTGCTGGCAACCTCACCTTCGTGGCCGGCGGCGGCAACTACTCCGCGGGTGGCGGCGCGGGCGTTGACACCCTCTACGGCGGCTCGGGCAGCGATATCCTGACCGGCGGCGGCGGCGCCAACTCCGTCCTGGTCGCCGGCACCGGCAACACCACGCTGATGGGCGGCGCCGGCAGCGCGGCCATTATGTTCGGCGGCACCGCGCAGTCCACCTTCATCGGCAGCACCGGCGGCAACGACCAGATGATCGGCGGCGCCGGCCCCAACACCTACGTCATGACCAACGGCGACGTGGCGTTCGGCGGACCGACCGGCCCTGACGTCTTCAACACCGGCACCGGCACCGCGCTGATCGTCGAGGGCGTCGGCCCCACGCAGATCAACCTGGGCGGCGGCAACGCCACGGCGTTCGCGGGCCTGGGCGTGGACAACTACACCTTCACCAAGGGCCTGGGCGGCGTCGACAACATCGTCGGCCTCAAGGCTGGCGACCACCTCACGCTGACCGGCGGCTTCACCGCGACCGACGCCAGCAACGCGCTGAGCCAGGCGACCACGGGCTCCTTCGGCACCCAGCTCCGCCTCACCGACGGCACCCAGGTCAACCTGTTCGGCGTCACCCTGACCGCGTCGCAGATCAGCGCGGTCTAGGAGGCGGCGCTCTCCCAGGGCAGGAAAGCAAGCAAGGCCGGGCTCTGCCCAGACCCGCCAGGGGCGAGCCGCCCCTGGACCGGCTTTATTTAAGTTGAGCCGGTTCAGGGGGGCTCCCCCTGGCGGAGTTTGAGGCAGAGCCTCAACCTTGCTTTCTTCTGCGCCGCATTCCGGAGATCCCGATGCCCCTCACGGCCGAGCGCATCCCTCTCCTCTCCGACAACTACGCCTGGCTGCTGCGCGACGCGGCCAACGGTGCCGTCGCCCTTGTCGATCCGGCGGAGGCGGGGCCCTGCCTCGACGCCGTGGCGCGTGCCGGTCGCCTCGACCTGATCCTGCTGACCCACCACCACGCCGACCACACCGCCGCCACCGACGAGGTCCGCGCCCGCCACCCCGCCCCGGTCGCCGGCGCCGCCGCGGACGAGCACCGCCTGCCCCGCCTCGACATCCGCCTGCGCGACGGCGACACCTTGCCCCTGGGCGAGGCGCGCGGCGCGGTGATGGAGACGCCCGGCCACACCGTCGGCCACATCAGCGTGTTCTTCCCCCAAGGCCCGCTGCTGCTCTGCGCCGACACGCTGTTCTCGCTCGGCTGCGGCCGGCTCATGGAGGGCACGGCCGCGCAAATGTTCGCCAGCCTGCGCCGCTTCGACGTCCTGCCCGACGCCACGCTGGTGTGCTGCGGCCACGAATACACCCAGTCCAACGCCCGCTTTGCGCTCACTGTGGAGCCGGACAACGCGGCACTGCGGGCCAGGGCCGCCGAGGTAGACCGCCTTCGCGCTTTGGGCGAGCCCACCGTGCCGTCCACCCTGGGGGAGGAGCGTGCCGCCAACCCCTTCCTTCGCGCCACCGACGCGGCGACACTGGGCGCCCGCCGTCAGGCCAAGGACCGGTTCCGATGAAGCTGTACCACTCGCCCACCAGCCCGTTCGTGCGCAAGGTCATGGCCTGCGCGATCATGCACGGCCTCGACGCCCAGATCACCCTGGTGCCCACGAACCCGCACGCCTCGCCCGAGGACCTTGTGGCCGACAACCCGCTGTCCAGGGTGCCGTGCCTGGTCACCGACGACGGCTTCGCCCTGTACGACAGCCCGGTGATCTGCGAGTACCTCGACGAGGTCAGCCAGGACATCCCGATGCTGCCGCCCAAGGGCGCGCTGCGCTGGCGGGCGCTCAAGCTCCAGGCGCTCGGCGACGGCATGATGGACGCGGCCGTCACCGGCCTGCTGGAAAGCCGCCGCCCGGCCGAGCCGGCGCGCGCGACGGTGATGGCCCGACAGAAGGGGATCGTCGCCCGCTGCCTCGACCAGCTCGAAGCGGACGTGCCGGCGACCCACCCGGACCTCGGCACCCTGACCGTGGCCTGCGCGCTGGGCTACCTGGACCTGCGCTTCGCCGCCGACGCCTGGCGCGAGGGCCGGCCGAAGCTCGCGGCATGGTTCGAGACGATGTCGGAGATCCCGGCGCTCGCGCGCACCGTGCCGCCGCAAGGCTAGCAAGGAAGGCCAGAGGCTCTGCCTCTGGACTCCGCCAAAGGCTCGCCTTTGGAAACCCTTACTTAAGAAAAGCCGGTCCAGGGGCGCTGCCCCTGGCGGGTCCAGGGCAGAGCCCTGGCCTTGCTTCCCGGCCTTGCCGCGACCCTGCGCCCGTCAGAGGATCGGCATCGCCCCGCCCACCGTGACCATCGTGCCGGACATGAAGCTGGCGTTCTCCTCCGCCAGCATCACGTACGCCGCCGCCAGCTCCGCCGGCTGCCCCGGGCGTCCGTATGGCGACTGGCTGCCGAACGTCGTGACCTGCTTGGCGTCCATGCCGGTCGGGATGAACGGCGTCCAGATCGGCCCGGGCAGTACCGCGTTCACCCGGATGCCCTTCTCGATCGCGCCCTGCGCCAGCCCGGCGGTGAAGTTCGCGATCGCCGCCTTGGTCGCCGAGTACGCCAGCAGGCTCGGCATCGGGTGCTTGAAGTTGACCGAGCTGGTGTTCACGATCGAGCTGCCCGGCGCCATGTGCGCCATCGCCGCCTTCGTCACCCGGAACATCGAGTGCACGTTGGCGGCAAAGGTGTACTCCCACTCCTCGTCGCTGACCTCCTCGATCGAGGACCGCGTGTGCTGGTACGCCGCGTTGTTCACCAGCACGTCGATGCGCCCGAACTCCGCCACCGCCCGCTCCACCAGCGCGCGGCACGGCGCGCGCTGCGACAGGTCGCCCGGCGCCAGCAGCACCCGCCGCCCCGCCTCGCGCACCCAGCGCGCCGTCTTCTCCGCGTCCTCGTGCTCGTCCAGATACGCCACCACCACGTCGGCGCCCTCGCGCGCATACGCGATCGCCACCGCCCGCCCGATGCCGCTGTCCGCGCCGGTGATCACCGCGACCCGCCCCTCCAGCCGCCCCGACCCCTTGTAGGTCAGCTCGCCGTGGTCCGGCTCCGGCTGCATCCGCGCCGAGCTGCCGGGCGAGTCCTGCGCCTGCTGCGCGAACGGCGGTTGCGGATACTTGGTGCGCGGGTCCTGGGCCATGACGCCTCCTGCCTGGATGGTGTCGCCCAGAACCCGGCGACGCGCATCCGGTTCGCGGGACCGCGTTCAACGCCGCTTGTGCAGGCTGGGGCCAGCGTCCCCGGTGCGTGACCAGTGAAGCAGGCAAGGTTGAGGCTCCGCCTCAAACTCCGCCAAAGGCAAGCCTTTGGAATCCATTTGTTTAAGGAAAGGGTCTCCAAAGGATGCAGCCCTTCGCCGGGCCTGGGCGCGGCGGCCCAGAGGCATCGATTACACCCCTGAGCCGTAGGCAGCGACCAACAGAGGCAGAGCCCGGCTGCTACCGGCGCGGCCTCGCCGACCCAGATGGAGCCGGCAGCCTGCGACCGCACGCCCCCGATCCATCTCACGGAGATCTCCCATGCGCCTGCTCGGCATCCTGTTCGTGGTCATGATGGGCGCGCTGACCACGGTGGAGGCCGGCTCCGTCGCCCAGCTCAGCCGTTCGCTGCGCTCTCCGTGGTGGGCGGGCCTGGTCTTCGGGCTCGGCGCGGTGCTGGGTCTGCTGGCCTGCCTTGTCGCCGCCTCGGTGCTCGCGGGCGCGGAGCTGCCGACTTGGCACGACGCCGCCGCCGCCCCGTGGTGGGCCTGGATCGCCGGCCTGATCGTGGCGGGCTACGCGGTGTCGATGCTGCTGTTTGCCCAGTCGCTGGGCTCGGCGCTGTTCACCGGCCTGACCGTCACCGCGGCGCTGCTCGCCTCGGTGCTGCTCGACCACATGGGCTGGATCGGCTTCAAGGAACACCCGGCGAGCCTGCTCCGGCTGTGCGGCACCGTCCTGATGGTCGCCGGCCTGGCGCTCGTCGCCCTGTTCTGAGCCGCGTCGCGCGCTCCGATCCCGTCTGCCTCCACCGAGGTTCGGCGGGCACATCGTCGCGATATCGGCCGAAACCCTGACAATGCGACTCGCCAGTCTGTTA
>JAABUT010000441.1_pt1 | contig 68269 bp, 66 predicted proteins | sample 5559281 | NCBI WGS metagenome assembly JAABUT01 (sample SAMN10711880, study PRJNA513359) | rock metagenome | isolation source: Antarctica rocks | place: Antarctica: Victoria Land, Ricker Hills nord | collected 2016-01-04 | reverse complement strand
ACTATTGCAAAAGGATGCATAAAAACAAGGCAATTGTAAGAGTAGCTAAGCACCTGCTGGCAAGAATACGATTTGTGCTTAAAGAGCAGAAAAAATATGTGGAAGGTGTTATAGGTGGATAGTTGCCTTGCGTTTTTTAAGGCATATATTCTCCAGAGTTATCCATTTAAAAGAAAAGGGGCTTGCGCCCCAATGGAAAACTCCGTCGAAGCCGTCTTATCCCTTGCAAAGTTGCTCGCCAGCATTGCTTTGCTCTGTTTAGAACCGGCATAATAAAGTTAACTTAATATGGAATAATAGGAAAGCTTCTTTTTGATGTGTACCCACCTTTAGACGGAATTTACAGCAGTGAATTAAAACCTCATTGTCTGTTAGAAATAAGATACAGGTACACTTTAGTAAAACTTAAAAGAGACCCTGCAGCGTCGTCTGTGAAAGCAGCTATGATGTCTGTTAATAGAAGTGTGCTTTTCAAATTATGAAGTATTACTAAAGGATATTACTATGCATTAAACAAAGCGGAAAATATTAAAAGGCTTACAAAAACAATCCTTAACCGGTGCAGCGGAAACTCATCATAGAAGAATTACCGTCCTGCCCGGCAACTGATGCCAAATTTATATTTTAAAAGTTGATGATTTGCACTTAGCTATATTTATAATGTTCAGCCGGAACTACAGCTTAATTGAAAAACAAAAGCTGAAAGACACCTCTTTTAGTTTGAAGAAAATTAATTTCTTCTTGAATCCATGTAACAAGTTGCTCTTTTGCAGAAATATTATCTTTATTCAAAGCCAGTCCAGGCCTGCAATTAATTTGATTGATTATTTTTTGCTCGTACTTAAGCTTTAAAACTTTTTCCCACTGACTTTCCTTGTCATTCACCTCCCCGGATAATTTGTCGATCATATAAACTATAAAGGCTGGATCATTATAGTTAAAATAAATTAAGAAGTTTTTAATTGCTACGTTTAAATCTTTGCGCTTATCATCTTTAATTATTGACCTTAGCTCGCTTAGCAGTTTCTTCGAGTAGCTTAAATTACGGTATGTGGCAAACCTTTTATTTTTATCACTTTTTGTTTTCAAAAAAGTAGAAGAAATAATTTCAATTAATTTATGATCCACAGTCGGGTCTTTTAATTGAAGATTCAATTCACTTAACTGCTGTTGAAATTCCTTATTAATTATAGAGTAATAAATATTAGGGATTTTTTCGTCTATATTAAGATATTTAGAAAGATAGTTTTCTATATAGGAAAGAATATCATTTAAAAGATCACTTATAGAAGTATATAATTGAAGTAATTTTTTATTTTTTGACTGATCAAGTTGATATGCATACAAATTATCAAGCAATCTTATTATGACCGATTGAGTGTTTTGGATTAAAAATTCTACATCTCTTTGTTTATTAAGATCAAAAAGGATACTAACTAATTGTATTCGGATAATCTCTGTTTCGTTCTTAGCAGTATCTAAAAGTAATTTGTGTCCCGTTTCTCTGGCGGAAGCACCTAAAAATTCATTTGCCCCGGTAAACATCGTGCGCGGATCTACAATGCTGGCTAACACAGCTTCTTCGGGAACTAACAGAGAAATGTGTTTCATAAAAATCAAAATGTTTATTGGAAGTTCTAAGCTGTTCTTTTTGTACTTCTATGTTTCTTTTTTTTCATCAATAAAGTCGCACCTGACCCTCACTTAGTCCTGTTCACACCCGTTTCAAAACAAAGATGCAAAATAGCTTTGTGTTGACAAAAGCAAGAAGCAAAAGAGTTAAAAAAAGAAGTAAAACAACTCTCGTTCTTCAGGCAATCATTAACTAATCAAAAAACTTTTTATCATGGCTTCAAAAATCTTTGTGAACCTGCCGGTTCAAAACCTGGATCAATCTATTGGCTTCTTTAAAGGCCTCGGGTATTCCTTCAATCAACAATTTACAGATAATTCTGCGGCCTGTATGGTCATTGGGGAAAACATTTACGCTATGCTTCTGACTCATACTAAGTTCAGTGAATTTACCCACAAACGCATTGTGGATGCCAAAGAAAACACGGAAGTATTGGTTGCTCTATCTGCAGAAAGCCGCGACGGCGTAGATGCACTGCTGAAAAAAGCTTTGTCCGGCGGTGCTGCAGAAACACGGGAGCCGCAGGATTATGGCTTTATGTACGGCAGAAGCTTTAAAGACCTGGATGGACATATCCGGGAAGTGCTCTGGATGGATCCTAATGCGATCAAATAGAAAAAACAATGTTTTATTAATAAGAACGTATGTAGTATAAAATTTTTATGTACCCAGCTATTATAGTATCATGAAACATTGTTGCGTCGCACTCGTCAACGCTTTACATGCTATTGAGCAGTTTGGAAAAATCGCGCTAAAAGGCTCATTAGTAATAAACTTTTTAAACACTATTTCTAACTATTAAAATTTAAAAAATGAAAAAGACAAAAATCACTTATTGGACCGGGACTATAATTATATTTTTGATGGAAGGTCTAATGCCTGCACTAACATCGCAGACTGAACTTGCAAAAGAAGGCATCAGGCATTTAGGTTATCCTGAATATTTTGGCAATGCTTTAGTTGTTTTTAAAATTTTAGGTACACTCGCCTTAATTATACCAAAAGTTCCCAATCGCATAAAAGAATGGGCTTATGCCGGTTTTGCTTTTGACTTCATATTTGCCTGTTTAAGTCATTGGGCTGTTGACGGATTTGGCGGACAAACCCTGTTTCCTCTTTTCTTCCTGGCAATTCTTATTACTTCCTACATTTCCTATGAAAGACTCAGGAAACATGAAAATACTGGTAAATTAACCTTTAAAACAAATAACTATGTCATTTCAGGCATATCTCAATAACATCAAAGAAAAAACAGGCAAAGATCCTGATGACTTTAAAAAGCTGGCAGAGAAAAAAGGTTTTTGCAAAATTGCAAAATTAAACCAGATGTAAAAGCAGGTGAGGTTGTAAAGTGGCTAAAAGAAGATTTTGAGCTTGGGCATGGACATGCAATGGCAATTTACGCCTTGTTAAAAGGTGTGAAAAATGAAAAGAGCGAGTAATTTAATAAAAGCATCAGCAATAAAAGTCAGCCAATAGAAATAACAATATTATTACTACTATAAAGACTATAAATATGAAACAAATTAAAAAATCAATCGAAATTAAATCAACCCCTAAAAATATCTGGGAAGTACTATTTATCGATAAAAATTATCGCCAGTGGGCAAGTGAATTTTCAAAGGATTCCTATGCGGTCACTGATTGGCAAAAAGGCAGTAAAGTGATTTTTACTGACCCATCACAGTCCGGATTAATAGGAACGATTACCGGAAATAAACCTTATCAGTTCCTGGGCATTGAATATGATGGCCAACTGCTGGATGGAAAGGAGGATTATGACAGTGACATTGCGAAAAATATAAAAGGAGGCATAGAGACCTATACGCTTACAGAAAGAGGTGATACCACAGAACTATCAATTGTGTGCGACATGGACGATACATATTTTGAGACCATGTCTCAGGCATGGGATAAGGCTTTGAAAAAAATCAAAGACATAGCAGAAAAATAGGCAACACAGAAACTCAACACGCTTGTAAGAGGATAATACAATAGACTATTAATTTCTTTTGAAGGAGAGAGATTCATTGTTGATATGAACCTTTCTCCTCCGACAGATTTACAAATTAAAAAATGAAAAGTACGATAATTGATAATGCTAAAACGGCTACCATTGTTAAATGAAGTAGCAAATACAGCAGCAACAATGGCATCACATCCTTCAAGTGCAGTTACCTCTGCAATTATAAATGTTACCTGTGGCGAACTTGGCGACTAAAACAACGCATAACAAAAGTATTTTTGAAGTAGGCTGTTACATACAACAGGCAATATAGTTACTACATAACGAATATGTATGCGTTTGGCCTAAGCTATCCGTTTAAATTTAAATTAAATAATGTTTTTAGCTTAGGCACTAAAGTAAACATGTATTATCATTTTTTGCGGTCAAACAACAACTTTAAAGCTTACCTGCCAATAGCGGTTAAGTGCAAGCCATAAAAAGGCCAACAGTCAAAAAGTGCATTATTGCAATTGAGGCGGAATGTTGGAACATCACGACACAAAGCCCGACCTAAAACGATGAAATTGAAGTTATTAAAAGTATATTGAATTACGCTTTGCGCGAGAACAATTAGATAAAGCGAGAAGAAAGTTATTAATTAATAATAGTATTTTTAAAATAAGTGACGGAAATCAATTTGTTGTGCATCATTCGATTGAACCCTTTAATAGCTTGACCAACTAAGAAAATATATAAATGGTGGACAATTCAGACGAAGAAACTTTAAATAATTCTGCAAATGCACAATTGGAAAATACCCCAGATGACATTATTTCTACTAACGAAACGGACTTGATAATACCAAAACAAGAAACAGAAAATATGGAAGTACATCATCATCCTGACATTCATCATAAACCAAAAAAATGGAAAGAGTATTTTCTGGAATTCGTAATGATTTTTCTTGCCGTTACTCTGGGATTTATTGCTGAAAACCTTCGAGAGCATATTACTGATAGACAAAGGAAAAACAATATATTGCAGGCTTTATCCGCAATGTAAAAGACGATACGGCTAATCTGCACCATGTGATTGAGTCCGACAAGCGACAGGTAAAAGGAATAGACAGTATGTTAAAGCTTTCTCACGTAAACATGGCTATCGACTCCAACCGCAAATCATTTTATTATATTGCCATGCAATATTTTTATAATTCATCTTTTTTTAAAAGTAATGACGCCACCTTACAGCAGTTAAAAAGCACAGGTGATTACAGGCTGATTTAAAAAGACCATGTAGCAGACAGCCTTACAAAATATGATGCTGACATTCACAGCATTTATAGCCAGGGTGAGTATTACGAAGCTTATTTTAAAGAAATTTTATTCAGGCTTGATGAGTTGGCTGACATCAATGTTTTTGGAGATACTTCTTTTGTAAAAGAAGGAAAAATGACGAATAAGCCATTTCCTCAACTGCGAGACGACAACAGGAAATTGCAGACTCTCTTCAATAAAATATTCAACTTTAGGGGAATTACAAATTCTTATGTTGAGAATTTTTTAAAGCCGCAATTGGAAAACTCAAAAAGCCTGATTGCGTTTCTAAAAAAGGAATATGGCATTAAAGACTAAAAATTCGCCCTTAAATTCATAATTTCTTAACAGATAGCATGAACGCACAGCAAAAGTAGTATGTTTCGACAATTACATTTATAGAAGCACTACAAACACTTTTTCAGCAAGACGAATAAAATGGTACATAACAAAAGTAGTTCTCTGTACCTGATATAATTGAGGACGGATGATATAGTAGATTAATAATTTGCAATAGATCAATACTGTTTTAAAATGCCTTAAATATCATTTTATCAGCAGAGCTAAGTTCAATTTTTTTTACAGAGCCTGTTCCCTGAAAAAGATAACCTATTCCGACAATGTTTACTTTTTTTGCAAGTTGCGAAGATGCATAAACTAATTTGTCGTTAAGGTAATATTCTATTTTTCGGGGTGTGCTTCGGCAGGAAACCTTTACCCATTTCGATAAGTTAGTTCCAAAACCAGACAGATCAGTATTTTTCCCGGAGACCATCGCATTTCCGTTTAATAAACTCAGTTCAGCTACGCAACCCGGGGCGGATAAAGGAATAATAATCGGAACATCATTCGTAATAAGTATAATATTGATGAACTGACATGCGGCAGCGCCGTCGTGGTAATCATTTTTTACCATAACACTATAAGAAAAATCGTTTAGCGGGACAGGGTCGAAATTTCCTACATTATAAAATTCTATTATTGGAGGCTGAGGGGCGAGGGTGATGTTTTTTTGCTGAATAAATTTTACAGGCAGTCCAATTCCGTTTTTGCTTATAAATTCCTCCTTTCTTAGATAAACAGGTACAGGCTCCTGTGAGATTAGTCCAAGCCAGTCATTAGTAGGTATAAGCAGCGGATGTTCTTTAACTGTTGTGTTATTCACCACCAGTTTAGCCTTGTAGAAGCCGGGCCTGTAATAAACCGAAGTGTGTTGGTGCATGTTCCTGGAAACTGCTGTGCTCTTACTGTCGTCCCAGGATTGTTGTATAAAAACTGAATCGGCAGGGGCTGATGTAGCATTATAATTAAAAACCACTGAATTAGGGATGCCACGTGTAACGGGCCGACTGCTGAAAGTATAGGCTTCCGCGGTACTCACAGGCTGCAGTTTTTTCTTAACATACCAAGCCCCAATAGCAACGGTAATCGCAGAGATAATAGCTAAGGATAGTTTCAGCCACCACCCTGATTTTTTAGTTGTTTCACCAGGCAAAACTTCGATGGCTTTTGGAGGTATTTCAGAAGCGGCATGTTGCCGTGTAAATGCTCTCCAATTTTCAAATCCGGCAAACCTGGCCAGTGTATCTAACGTTGTGCTGCTAGGCAAGTGATTATATTCCACCCTTCCCCATAGCCTTCTCAGGGTACTTGCACTCAAAGAAACTTTTGTTTTTTCTAAAATGAGTTGATTGAGGTTTTCAAAATCTTTGCTTTGCCACGCTGCAGACTCTCCCCAATCAAGTTGCTGCTCAATAATTATCAATAGTTGTTTTAACTCTAAAGCGTCCATGCAATTTTGAAGATACGGCTATACAGGCAGATAGACAAAATTTGATTTTCTTTAAGAAGATACATTTTTCTAAAGCATTTTTTTTTGATAATAATGGAATGTTCTATTTATAAGAACTTGTTTACTACCATGATATAACTTGAAAAAACTTGAACACTAAATGAATTGTGCCTTTTTGTGAAGAAATATAAGTTCGCAATAAATCAACCACTATGAAATCTAAAAGCAAGTACTAAAATAAATAAAATACGAAAGATGCTGTCTCCTTCAATTAAAAACAACACAGCTAAACGTTTCGTCGAAAATTGTAAAAAACAAACAACTAAGAAAACAAAAACTATAAAATGACTAAATTATTAATGCAAATACTATTTCTTTTTTTGGCTAATGTTTTATATGCACAGCAGCCGCACGAAATGCAGGATTACACCGTTATTAAGCAATCTAAATGGATCATTCCCAATAACGACACACTTGCTTATGCATTCAGTACCTACCAAGGTGAAAAAGCATTGTTGTTAAAACGAAATATATTAAATGCGAAATCAGCAAGTATTGCCTATCCCAAACATTTGGATTTTAAAGATGGCATCATTGAATTGGACCTTGCATCTCCTGTCGGTCGCGCAGGCTATATTGGGTTGGCATTTCGCATAAAGGATGAACAACATTACGAAGCCCTTTATTTCAGACCAGGTTATTCAGGTACCATCAACGCAGTACAATATATGCCTGAAAAAAAATCTGAGTTTAACTGGTGGGATTATGAGGATAAGAAATATCAGGCTAAAGCTGTACTCCCACTTAAAGCCTGGTTTCATGTTAAAGCGGTGGTAAAAGGAAATCAACTAATCGTTTTTGTCAATAATCAGCTAACACCTGTATTCATATACAAACCCCTTGATTCCAGTCTCCAAAAAGGTTCGGTTGGCTTTTGGTTAGGAAACAGTGCCGTTGGTGCTTATAAGAATTTAAAAATAATAAATTTTAACCAATGAGGTGCTAATAATAACCATTGGATACCAAACATAAAATTTTCCCTTGTAAAAGTATATGAAGATTGATTTAAGATCGCATTATAGGTATTTGCAACGATACAGAGTTCAGTACAAAGTTTGCGAATAATACTAAAGACTCTATCAAAAAGACTAATAAGATAAATTTCTTTTCACTCCACAAAACAAAGTAAAGAACATGAACAAGCAAACATTTTTAGCCTTGATAATATTAGTAGTGATAAGCGTAAATATAAGGGCGCAATCTAATTTTTGGAATAATCCTGATGCCTATTTGGGTCAAAAAACACCATCCGATACTCCCCTGATTTTCGCTCAAAGTTTATTGACCACTAAAGATACCTTTCCTCTTGACCGGGTTGCTTTTTCACCCGATGGCAAGGAGTTTTATTATCCTTCTAATAACACCTGGTACAATACTGAAAATGCGAAAATAAGATACTTTACCTATGACCGTAAAAAATGGAACGGTCCCTTTATTTTAAACGAGCATTACTATGCGCCGACATTTTCACCAGATGGCAGTACCCTTTATTTTTTAGGCGGTAAAGGGGACAGTGTGCATTTCTTTGTCTGGCAGTCTAAAAGAAAGCATGAAGGCTGGACAAAGCCTTCCGTATATCTCAAAAAGGATTACGGGCTCTATGATTTTATGCCTACCACTACCGGTGCATCTTATGTTGCCAGCAATGCCCATAGAGGGAACATAAATGATTTCAATACATATGATATTTCTGAATTTAGGATATTAGGCAAAGACACGACTATCAAAAGCTTAGGAGCTCCGCTGAATACACCTGGTTTTGATGGTGATTTTTTTGTTGCTAAAGACGCATCCTACATTATTATTAGTGCAAATGAAACAAAAGATTTTGAATGTGAATTGCACATCAGCTTTCATAACCCTGATCAAACCTGGACCAAACCTGTAAGCCTTGGCCCTTTAATCAATAACGGCATCGCTCATCGCTGGGGCCAATATGTTACCCCTGATGGTAAATACTTGTTTTATTCCCAGGGTACCAGCCCAAAGGACTGCCATATCTATTGGGTCAGATTTAATCATTTACTGAAAAAATTAAAGCCTGCCGGGTAAATAAGAATCAATAATTAAAGTGAAAATACTTTTTATAGTGAAAAAACTTCTAAACGTAATTAAGAAAGCATATGGTGTAAGCACGGGAACGATTGTGCTTTTTATAGCTTGTGTTAGTCATAATACTTTTGGTCAAAAGCATTCAATCAAACCTGATCTGTCAGACAGTAGTCGCTTTCAGTTAGTTAATAGGGCCATTGCTATATCTGCAGACAAACAAGGGAAAAATATTATACATCTTGATAGTAATTCAAATGCAGGGGTCGCATGGATCAATAACTTAGCCTTTAAAAAAGGCATTATTGAATTTGATGCCAAAGGGAAAAACATTCTGCAGCAAAGTTTTGTCGGAGTTGCTTTTCATGGGCTTAATGACAGCACTTATGAAGCAATTTATTTTCGCCCCTTTAATTTTCTATCCCACGATACTGCAAGAAGTAGTCATTCAGTACAATATATATCCCTGCCTCAATATGATTGGCCTTATCTACGGGAAAAGCATCCTGGCAAGTATGAAAATGCCTTGATAAATAAAACTGATCCTGAAAGCTGGTTCCATGTAAAGCTTGTCGTTGCTTCCGAAAACACAGCTGTCTATGTAAATAATGATGACCGACCGAGCTTAGTTGTGAAACCCCTTTCAAATCGTACAACAGGCAAAACAGGCTTTTGGGTTGGGAATAATTCTGAAGGAGATTTTTCTAATTTATCCATACAAAACAAACAATAGTTATGTTTAAAACATTTATGTTTCTGATATTTTTTTCAAGTTGTATTTTTCAGGTGAATGCGCAGAAAACCTATCATTACAACCTTGCTCAATTGCTGAATGAAAACAAATTGGTTACTAATCCAAGTCAGCAAACGCAAATACTAAATGATGATGTGCAAAAAGAAGCTATTTCAACCAAAGGAATTGTTTGGCTGAAAGATGTCTCTTTTGCAAAAGGTACTATTGAAGTTGATTTAAGAGGAAAGAATGTATTTCTGCAAAGCTTTTTAGGCATAGCCTTTCATGCGGCAGATTCGATTACGTATGATGCAGTTTATTTTCGTCCCTTTAACTTTAAATACGAAGATATACTCAGACGGAAGTGGTCAGTACAATACTTCAGCATGCCAGATTATGATTACCAGAGGCTTAGAAATGAACATCCATTGATTTATGAAAATGCAGTAACTCCTGTTCCCAATCCAGATGAGTGGTTTCATGCTACCATTATAATAATAAACGACTCGGTAATGGTATACGTCAATCATTCAACTACAGCATCACTGAAAGTTAAGTTACTAAACAACCGAAGCACGGGTAAGATTGGTTTGTGGACTTCAGGACTAAGCGGGGACTTTGCAAATCTTTCCCTTATTGAGTAAAGTAACTTTAGTTATACAACCCCTATAAGTTACTTATGGGAGGACTTAAGGTTTTAAGCCAACCTTCTTTTTTATTTTTTAATTGACATAGAGGCAGAGGCAGACTTAAAACGATAATTTTGAGGTTATTAAAAGTATATTGCACTGCGCCTTTCGTAACAACCATTAAGTAAAGCGAAAAGAAATTTATTGATTATTAATGGTATCCTTTATAGTTAGTGTCCGAAAGCGGTACGTTGGCTGCAAGGTGTGCAGACGAAATCACTAAAAATGTTATGAATTACTTTAGTCCGAAAAATACAGCAGAACGATATGCAAAAGGAAGACCATTTTTTCACCGAAATACAATAAAGCGTATCCGGGAATTTACAAAGATTGATAGCAAACTTGAAAATGCATTAGACGTCGCTTGCGGAACAGGACTTTCAACAAACGCACTTTTAGACATCGCTGAAAACGTTTTTGGAACAGACAATTCTGATGAAATGCTGAAACTTGTTTTAAATCCACAAGAGATAAAATATACAAAGGCTTCTGCGGAAAACTTACCATTTGAGAATAATTATTTTGACATCATAACCGTTTCATCAGCAGTTCATTGGTTTAATATTGACGAGTTTTTGCGAGAAGCAAACCGAATTTTGAGAAGAAAATCCTGGCTTGTACTTTACGAAAACTATTTTATGTGTGAAATGCTTGAAGTTGAAGACTTTGACAATTGGTTTCCGAACGTTTATTTGAAGAAATATCCTTCGCCAAAACGTAACGACAACTATGAGTGGGCAGACGAAAATCTGAAAGACAAAGGCTTCAAATTTATTAAAGAAGAAACATTTAAAAATCCGATTGAATTTACCAAAGAACAATTGATATTATACTTTACGACACAAAGCAACATAACAGCTGCTGTTGAAAATAAAGTGTCCAGTTATGAAAAAATTGAAAAATGGTTGGACAAAGAGTTGACTCCATTTTTTTCCAGCGAACAGAAACGAACGATTAATTATGGTAATTGGATAAAATATTTGCAGAAAATAAATTGAAAGTATAGCCAGTAGGTAACGTTTCTTCCTGCTTTTACTTTTCAATTTTGGTGCAATTCCATAAATTTAACTTAGCGCAAATCAATTTGGCTTCAGTTGCTCATGAAAAGGAATTCTATTTCATGCACTTGGGCAATACTTTTCGATGCCTACAAGCTTAAAAAACTTAAAGAATGGAACCTTGTGTCATATTATGAAGCTCCTATTTTTTGTTATATTCTTTCCCATGGCAACAATTGCTCTTGGACAAAGCCCAAAGCCGGAAGATTTTGGATTTAGGCATCTTTATAAAGGAGACACTGTTGATATATTGATCAAGAGTAAAAAGGGAAGTGAACTAAGGCAGCTTGCCGCAGCCTTTGATTAAATTTGATGAGCAAGGGCCTTATGGCGTATTTCCCTTTAACGCTGACAGCTTAGCGATGCACTTCCATTTAGCCATCATTAGCAAACCTTATGTTCCCCTGATTGCAAATATTAAAACCCTTGGTGAAGAATACACTTATAAGGATGGTACGGGAATGTTTCCAAAGAATTATTTAAAACGTAACCTGCTGGATTATTACGTTAACCGAAACCTCGCAGTTATCCAATTCCTGCAAAATCAACCTTGGATTTCTACTAAAGCCTTAGTTGTAGCTGGACATTCGGAAGGAAGTACAATAGCTGCTAAACTTGCATCCGTTAATCCCAAAATAACACATTTGATTTACTCAGGAGGCAACCCCATGGAGCGCATTGTAACCGTGATAGAGCAGTTACGAGCGGCTGAGACAGATAGCAACGGGTATGCAGAAGAACAGTTCAAAACCTGGAAAACAGTGGTTTCTGATCCTGATAATATGAACAACCTACAAGGTGACACCTATAAGGCCACATATGAGTTTTCAATGCCGCCCCTGCATTACTTAGAAAAGCTTGAGATTCCTATTCTTGTAACTTATGGAACAAAAGATGCAGGCGCACCGTTCAATGATTGCCTGCGAATAGAGATGATACGGCAGAAAAAGAAGAACTTTACTTTTAGAGCGCTCATAGGCACAGAACACAATTACTTTCCAGTAAAATCTAATGGGCAAATAGACTATAATACCTTCAATTGGGTCAAAGTTGCACAAGACTGGAATAAATGGCTAATGGAAAACAGATAGAACGCACAACAGCAAGCGCGGCTGACAGGGTTTAGCATCAGCAGTTGCAATTTCGTTTGGCTTCAATTTGAGCTTGACGGAACGCACTTAAGCAGCAGTAATAAACATCAGCAATAAAACATTAATTTTGCTTCGGTATCGGCGATACACCGCTACTATCTCACCTGCGGAATATGTTTCTCGTTAGCCACAGTTTTATAAAAACATATGGTACGACTTCTCATGTTAGTTTTTCTATTGAATTTTCATCTGGTAGGAGATGCACAAAAAGTGTCTTCAAAAGTAGTAAGTGAAAAATTAAGGCATGGACAAGTGCCAACTTGTGAAGATCTTGGATTTAAAAAGTATACGGTTTTTGCTATAATAATAAGATGAAAACTATAAAATGATAGAATTTTATTATGAACTGTTTTGAGTTCTCATATCAACCTTTAAAGTTTTTTGTAAAGTCAAAATAACTTAGTAAAGAAATTACAACAAAGCAGATAAGACTATTAATGTGAAAATTGGAAAGAAAATGATGAGCATCAGGAATAAAATTGCACATTAACACAGGAAAAGCATACGGTAAATAAATAATGCTCGGCCAGTGCGGAATATACATGCTTACTGCTGTTACTACACCTGCCAAACCAATGCCGATAGTAACAAATAAATTCTTTACCCGGAAGCTTAGCCAAAAATGAATGGCAATTATAGCTAAGGTAGAAATAAAGGATTTAATAACGAAAGCGATAATACCAGAATGTATGGAAGCATATAAATACGAAGGACGATATTGTAAAAAATTAAATTCGCTTTTCCATAGACTTAAAAACAATCCGCATGAAAATAAAAAGATGAGAAGCAAACAATAAAATAAAATTATCAAACTGATTAACAGCAGGTATTTGCTTAGAAAAATTTTTGTTTTGGAAACAGGTAACGTAAAGATGTGTTTCCATGTATTGGATTTATGTTCAATATTCAATAGTAATGCAATCAGCAGAACAAGCAACAAAGGCAGAAAAGTAAAATGAGTGCCATTAAATCCTTTTCTAAAATATTCATTCCATGGATTTTCTCCACTTTTAGGCAAATAATCATCCCAGTCATAAATGTGATTTAAAAAAAAGAAAAATGGAATGAAAGCTGCTCCGAGAATAACGAGCCACAACGCAAAAGAATTTTTAGCTTTTATAATTTCAGTGCGAAATGTTGTAAGAAATGATTTCATTTTTGTAATTATTAGCGATGCTTTGAAGGAGTTTTTAAATTCAATTTAGCTTACCGTATAGTTTTCAGTCATTTGTAAAAAAAGTTCTTCTAAATCTTTACTTTCAATAACTACCTGGTATATATTAATATCCATTTTTATCAAATCACGAACAATTTGCGCAACCTGTTCTTTTGATTGATAGTTGACCTTTAAAGCCTTTTCATCTTCATGGATGTTCCATATATTTTGAAGCTTTTCGAAGGCTGCTTTATTATCACTTGTCTCAATATGCAATTGTGATTGGTGGGATTGAAGATTACGCAGTTCATCAATTGTTCCCTGAAAGAGCAACTCACCCATGTTAATTATGCCAATATGAGTAACTATCTTTTCAATTTCCGGTAACAGATGGCTTGATAAAAAAATGGTTGTGCCCAGCTCTTTATTTATGTTTTTAAGTAACTCTCTTATATCTGCAATTCCATTAGGATCCAGGCCGTTTACAGGTTCATCTAATATCAGTAATTCAGGTTCGGCAACAAGGGCAAGGGCAAGTCCTAAGCGTTGTTTCATGCCTAAAGAATAAGCTTTCACTTTTTTATGTGCAGCGTCTGTTAACTTTACTAATCTCAAAACTTCAGCTACTCTTTGTTTATTTACATTTCTGATTTGACGCGTTATTTTTAAATTGTGATAGCCCGAAAGATGCTCATACAAAGAAGGCTGTTCTATCAATGAACCAATTTTAGAAAAAATTTCTAACCTGTTTTCTGACAGTTTTTTGCCAAAAAGCTGTACAGACTTTTCAGAGTCATTCAGCAATCCTAAAAGTAACCGGATGGTAGTAGTTTTCCCTGCGCCGTTAGGTCCTAAGAAACCATAAATGGAACCTCTCTCCACTTTCAAATTTAGATTTTTAAGTATTTTATGTTTAGCATCAAATCCAAATTCAAGATTCCGTGTTTTAATAATCAATTCATTTGTATTAGGCACCATCATGTTTTATAGTTTTAAAAAAACCCTTTAAATAAAATTTATAAAAAATTTGGAAGTTTTAATTATTGTATTACATTTGTAGTGTATTACAAAACTAATACACAATGATACAAATTCAAAATCTTTCTTTCGGATATAATCGTAAAAAACTTTTGTATAAGAATCTTACTCTTTCTCTTGAGGCAGGAAGTATCTACGGGCTTTTAGGAAAAAACGGAGCCGGAAAATCTACATTGCTTAAAAACATAATTGGCTTATTGTTTCCAACGGGCGGAAGTATTTCCGTAAATAATTTCATCTCTAAAAAACGGCAACCCTCTTTTCTGCAAACTATTTATTTTATACCGGAGGAAGTATACGTGCCTTCATTGACTATAAAAGGTTACCGCAATTTATTTGCACCCTTTTATCCCAATTTTAATGATGAGAAGTTTGCAGGTTATTTGAACGAATTGAACGTAAAAGATGAAGGAAAATTAAATAGCCTTTCTTTCGGGCAACAGAAAAAATTTGTTATAGCTTTTGCGCTTGCCTGCAATACGAATGTTTTGCTGTTAGATGAACCAACGAACGGACTGGACATACCTTCAAAAGCACAGTTCAGAAAATTGATTGCCTCTGTAATGCTTGACGATAAAATAATTCTTATTTCAACCCACCAGATCCGTGACCTTGAAAACCTGATTGATAAAGTAATAATTGTTGATAATGGTGAACTTCTTTTGCATGCGTCTGTAGCTGATATTTCTGATAAGTTATCTTTTAAAACTGTAGGTGAGGCAGAGAATACCGGTAAAGCGTTGTATGCTGAAGAAACATTTAAAGGTGTATCAATAGTGCAGCAAAACACCGCCGGAGAAGATACAAAAGTAAACCTTGAGCATTTGTTTAATGCGGTAACAGAAAACCCGGAAATGATTAAATCAATTTTTTCAAATAACCAAATACCTGCGAAATGAACGATACATTTAATATGAAACGTTTTGGATGGCTTTTTAAGAAAACATTACTCGAACGACCTTCGCAATTGTTGGGAATGACATTTCTTACGCTTGTTATTGTTCTATTAATTTATGCTATTTTGAAATACCTGGCGCCTTGGGATGTTGCACAAAATGGATCATTTATGATAGGTTTAGCCGGTGGTGGAAGTTTTTTAGCTTCTTTTGTATTTAATTATTTCTCTTCCAATGCGAGCGGCTCATCTTATCTTACTTTACCTGCATCTCACTTTGAGAAATGGCTTTGTGCAGTTTTAATCAGCGTAGTTTTATTTACCATTATTTTCCTTGTATTTTACCGGGTTATAGATACCACTTTTGTTGGATTGTATCATAAAAGCCTTGACCCAAAAAGTCCTTTTTATAAAGAAATGTACAATGCTGTACAGGTTTTGCCTTATGATGGATTTATTGCCTTACAAACCTATAAGATGTTTGTAAATTTTACCGCGGCTATACTTGTCGGCTCCTTATATTTCAATAAAGCTGCTTTTATAAAAGTCGCTTTAATTGTTTGCGGTCTTTTCATCGGCGGCAGTTTTTTAAATGGTCTTATGGCTAAAGTTATTATTGATAATGTTGACAGAGCGCTTCCTTATTACGGCGTATTTATTACGGTTGGTAAAGAGTTCGGTAAAATAGTGCTGCCTTCCTACGCATCAAAAGCGGTCAACATTTGTATTTTATACATTATTCCCGCTGTTCTATTAATAACAGCGTATGTACGGCTTCGTGAAAAAGAATTTTAAATAGTAAGAATGGAATTCAGAGAAAACCAGGCGATTTACCTGCAGATAGCAGAATACGTGTGCGAGCAGATTTTATTGAAAAAATGGAATTTGGGCGAGAAAATATTAAGTATACGAGACCTTGCCATATTGATGCAGGTTACGCCAAATACAGTTCAAAGATCTTATGATTTTTTGCAGCAACGCGAAATAATTTCCAATAAACGTGGTATTGGTTATTTCATTGAAACGGATGCTCCCGAGCGGATTTCAGCTTTTAGAAAAGAACTGTTCATAGCAAATGATTTGCCTGTTTTTTTTAGAAATATGTATTTGCTTAAAATGGATTTTAAAGAAGTAGAAAGCCTGTTTAAACAATTTGTAAAAGATAATTTTATAAATAAACAAGTATGAAGGTAAGTGCGATTATTCTGCCCGTTACAATGATATTGGTATTGCTGATAACAAGTCTGTTTGTTTCTAATGTTTCATTAAAAAAAGGAAACGGCAAAGTGAATACAAATGACCTTAACCAGACGTATGGGGAAACATACTTATTTGCCAAATACGAATTTTAAAGAAGCAAAAAGTCCGTTTGAACAATTTATAAAAAATAATTTTAAAAATAAACAGGTATGAAACTAAGTACAATTATTCTGCTGGTCACGTTTGTATTGCTGGTAACAGCCATGTTTGCTTCTAATGTTATATTAAAAAAAGAATACGACAAAGTAGACAAAAGCGACCTGTACTGGACGTATGGCAAAATACTGGAACAATCTTTTAAGCATATAAAAATCGAAGGCGGAAACGTTACCCGCATTGCTTATGAACCAAGTAAAAATCCTTCGGTACGTGTTTTAAAAAATTGGGATGGTCTTGATAGAGGACTTGTAAAAACATTTGTAAAAAATGATACACTTTTTGTTAAGTTTTCTAACATAGTCAGAGATCAGGGTGAAAAACAATGGATGAAATATTATACTTTGGTTCGAATATTTTCACCCGAACTTTTGTCTGTAGATGGATTTGATACAAATTTCGGAATGTTTAAACTTAAACAAAAAAGCATCAATGTGAACATATCAGGAAAGTCGAAATTTGAAGTGGAAAGTTACCTTTCTAATTTTGACACGCTTAATATTTCACAAAGAGACTCATCTGAAGTGGTTTTTGAAATGTCACCTGATTTAAAGACTTACGATCCGGTAGCTTTAGAAAGGAAAGCATTAAAAGGGCAGGCAACAATTCAGGCGGAACCTATTAAGTCAGGAAATACAATGGTTGCCCCTGCGCCGGTAAGAAAAGGCTGGGAAACAATGACTGTTCAATCTCTTTCAGCCAATCTTAAAGATATAAGCTTGTTAGATATTGGTCATGCACAAATAAAATCTTTAAAACTCAATATTGCAGATAGTTCTGCTGTTATACTCTCAGGAGGAACGCTTAAGCACTACCATAATTACTAAGGTTTTTACAAAAACGAATAAGCATTTCTGCCTCAGCCTCTTTTTTGGCCTGTTTACTGTATTTTGAATTGATCTGACTTTTTTACCTGACCTATTATAATTTATATATTGCCTCCCGGCAAATTTCAAACGCGTCGTTTATCTCACTTTTTACACTTTCTATATATCCCTGGTTTGTTATACTTTAAACAAATGGCAGCAATAAGTTCTTTGTTTTATTTTTTAAAATTTTGCTCACAGGGAAATGATTCTAACACCTTTTTAGATAATAGCATTACAAACTCCTTTTTCAATTCGCTTGCGCTTACTGATTTTCATTAATAAACATACTTTCATTTTGCACCTGCAAAACAAAAACTTATTATTTGTTGTATAACAAACTGATTTTTTAAAAAATTCCTGTTTTCCGAAATAGTCAATCAATAGTTAAAAAATAGCTATAAGTTAAATTCTAAAAGAAAAAAATTAAACGAATATTTGTTTTTAAATCAAACGTTTGTTTAACTTTGCCTTCGAATTTACAAAAAATGGAATATAACGGGAAACAGAACCAGATTTTATCTACTGCTGAACGCCTCTTTTCTACCAAAGGTTTTGACGGCACTTCAGTACGCGATATAGCAGACGATGCAGGAGTGAATATTGCCATGATTTCCTATTATTTTGGTTCTAAAGAGAAACTGATGGAAGCCCTGTTTGAACAACGAACTACAAATATTAAAGTAAAAGTAGAAAATTTACTGAAGGACGAGAATACTAATCCTTTCGAAAAAGTTGAGCTGCTTGCCGAGGACTTTATTACAAGGATCATGAATAAAAAGCGGTTTTTCAAAATTATGATGTGTGAGCAGGTTATTAATAAAAACCCTGTTATAATTAACCTTATAAATGATCTCAAAAAAAAGAATCTGGAAGAATTCAACAAGCTTATAAAAGACGGACAGCAAAAAGGAGTCTTTAAAAAAGATGTAGATATCCTGCTTTTAATGAACATTCTGATAGGGTCGATATCACAAATGATGATGACAATTGATCAGTACCGCGAATTGAATGGTTTGCAAAATGTTTCTGAAGAACAGGTATATGATCAAATGAAAAAAAAATTGAGTGAAAACACAAAAGTTTTATTTAAAGCACTACTAAGTTATGAAGCATAAACTCTCCCTGACAACTTTGCTGTTAGTAACAGCACTGGTAACGGTTAAGACAAATTTATTTGGACAAACGACAAGGCAATTAACCATTAAGGAAGCAATCGATTTAAGCATTAAAAACAGTAAGCAACTAAAGAACAGCGATGCAAAAATAGAGGAAGCAACAGCAGCACTGAAAGAAGCCGTACAAAATAAGCTGCCTACGGTTGGTGTTTCCGGTTCTTACCTTAGGTTAAATAATCCCCATGTCGATTTAAAAGTTAAAACCAGTAACACGGGCGGAAATGGCGGAGGCGCGACTCAGAGCACAGCGAAGCCCTCTTCTGCACTGTATGGTCTGGCAAATGTTTCTCTACCTATTTATGCCGGCCTTAGGTTGAAATATGGTATTGAGTCTTCAAAGTATCTGGCAGAAGCAGCACACCTGGATGCAGACAACGACCGTGAAGCAGTGATTTTAAACACAATAGAGGCATATGAAAATCTTTATAAATCAAAAGCGGCAGCAGACCTCGTTAGGGATAACCTGGAGAGTAACCGCCAAAGGGTAAAAGATTTTTCTAACCTTGAAAAAAATGGCCTGCTTGCAAGAAACGATTTATTGAAAGCCGAACTGCAGGAGTCTAACACAGAATTGTCTCTTTTAGACGCAGAAAATAATTGGAAACTTGCTAATGTAAATATGAATTTAATGCTTGGCCTGCCTGATAACACAGTGTTGTCTGCAAACGAAAATGATTTACAACCGGCCTCAGTACAGTTAAAAGGTATTGAAGATTATATACAACTCGGGCTTCAAAACAGAAAAGATGTAACTGCGCTGTCTTTTAGAAAAAAAGCGGCCAGCACTGGCGTGAAAGCAGCAAAAGGAGAAATGTATCCCTCCGTTGCGCTTACCGGTGGCTATGTAGCAGCAAATATTCCTAATATATTAACTATTACCAATGCAGTTAATATTGGCGTAGGTGTCAAATACAATTTAAATCTGGGAAAAAACAATTCGCAGGTAGAGCAGGCAAGAGCAAGGGAAAAGCAAGTGGAGGCTAACCAGGAGATGCTCGCTAATGATATTCAGTTAGAGATTAACCAGGCCTACCAGAATTATTTGCTTGGCAGAAAAAAAATAGAGGTATATGAAAAAGCGGTAGCCCAGTCCGAAGAAAATTATAGGATTGTAAAAAATAAATTTGATAATTCATTGGCAACTACCACCGATCTGTTAGAGGCAGATGTGGCACAACTGCAGGCAAGATTAAACATGGCTTTTTCGAAAGCAGATGCTTCAGTGGCATACAACAAGCTATTGCAAACAGCAGGACTGTTAGACAACCTGCAAACTAAATAAACCGGTAAATACAAATAAAGTTTTTTTATGGAAACACAATCAACTGAAAAAAGAGGAACAATTAAAAAAGATGTTGTTGAAAAACCTAAACGAAACATCATTTTCCCTATTATTTTAGCGCTTCTGCTTATAGGAGGCGCCTGGTTTGGAATAAGTAAATACATACACGGCCAGCACCATGAAGATACAGATGATGCACAGGTAGAAGCTAATATCAGCCCGGTTATACCCCGCGTTTCGGGATATGTGGCCCAGGTAAGAGTGCAGGATAATCAAAGGGTGCATAAGGGAGATACGCTGCTTATCTTAGATCAGAGCGATTTGAAATTGAAGGTTGAGCAGGCCGAAGCTGCTTTGGCTACAGCCCAAAGCAATCTTGGCGCAGCACGAACTACAACTACTGCAGCAAGATCAAATATCGCAACTTCGCAGGCGTCTATAGGTACAATAAATGCACAAATTGAAGCTGCTAAAATTAATTTATGGAGAGCAACACAGGATTATTACCGTTATGCAAACCTGATCAAAGACCACTCTATTACCCAGCAACAATATGAGCAGGCTTTAGCTGCGAAACAAACAGCAGAACAACAATTAAAGATCCTGCAGGAACAGAAAAACCAGGCTTCGTCTCAGACAAGTTCGGTTACTACTCAAAGTGGCGCAACCGCCTCTCAAATCGGTATTGCCGGTTCTGTCATCAAACAGCGTAAGGTTGATGTGGAAGAGGCTAAATTAAATTTATCGTATGCAACCATTACTGCGCCTGGAGATGGATTGGTCTCTAAAGTAAATGTTCAGCCGGGCCAGTATTTGCAGGCAGGTCAGTCGCTGTTTAGCATTGTGTTGAATGATAATTTGTGGGTTGTGGCCAATTTTAAGGAAACACAGTTTGACAGAATGAAGGTAGGTCAGCGGGTAGTTGTACATGTTGATGCTTTTCCGGGACATGATTTTGAGGCGAAACTTGCTTCTTTTTCCCCCGCTACAGGTGCAAGCTTTGCCTTGTTGCCACCCGATAATGCCTCTGGAAACTTTGTAAAAGTTGTTCAAAGGCTGCCGGCGCGGATTGAATTTACCAAAGCCGATTCTTTTGTAAAACAGTTGAAACCCGGAATGAATGTGGATGTGGATGTGGATGTTAATCTTTAGGGCAATGAGTCATTAGGTCAATAAGGCGCTGGGAATAAAGCAGGATATTGAAATACCTTTTAAGGAATTTTTTTTTGTTTCGGCTTTATATTGCTATTTAGCTCCGGTTGTGTCACTCCCTTCATTCTCCGGCAATTCTATTAAACAGCGAAAAATGATGGGTAAGAGATTGGGTCATCTTCACTAAATGATTTTTTATTAAGCGATAAAAGTATAACAGCTTTTTCTTATAGACTATCAACTAATGGTGAACTGCCTGTGGCCGGTCGTCCATAGTCAGTTGATCAAAAATAATATTTTATGCAACAGGCAAATTCATTAGTCGAATACGGGGCAAGGCGAATTATTATTACGGTAACTGCTATTCTTTGTGCCTTGCTTGAGATTGTAGATAGTACCATTGTGAACGTGGCTCTTAATGATATGCGGGGCAATCTTGGTGCAACTATGACTGAGGTTGGCTGGGTGGTTACTGCTTATGCTATCGGCAACGTTATTGTTGTGCCAATGACCAGTTGGCTTTCTCAACAGTTTGGCCGAAGCAATTACTTTGCAGCCTCTATCATGCTTTTTACCATTTGTTCTTTTTTATGTGGTAATGCCAATGGTATATGGGAATTAGTTGCTTTCCGTTTTGTACAGGGTATAGGCGGGGGCGCTTTGCTGGTGACTTCGCAAACCATTATTACCGAAAGCTACCCGATAGAAAAACGGGGTATGGCACAGGCTATTTATGGTATGGGCGTTATTATCGGACCTACGCTTGGCCCGCCTCTTGGCGGATATATCACCGATAATTTTTCGTGGCCTTATATCTTTTATATCAATATTCCTATCGGCATAGTTGCTACCTTGCTTACGCTGCAGTTTGTCCGCAGCCCAAAGTATGGGGAAAAGAGCGCGGCTAAAGATGTTGACTGGCTTGGTATTGCCTTTCTCGCTATAGCTGTCGGCTCATTACAATTTGTATTAGAACGCGGGCAGGATGAAGACTGGTTTGAAAGCGGTCTTATTATTGGCTTTTCTGCTGCTGCTGTGTTCGGCTTATTTTTCTTTATCTGGCGCGAACTTTCTTTTAAAAATCCGATAGTAGAGCTAAGGGTATTACGAAATGGTAATCTGAGAGTAGGTACAATAATGTCTTTTATATTAGGTTTTGGCTTATACGGATCTACATTTATTATTCCTTTATATACTCAATCTACTTTAGGCTGGACCGCTACACAGTCGGGTATGCTGATGATACCGGCTGCGTTGACGACGGCTTTTATGATGCCAATAATAGGTCAACTGCTTCAAAAAGGCGCGCGTCAGCAATACCTTATAGCCATTGGAATGTTATTGTTTTTTGCCTATAGCTTTTGGGGTTATAAAATAATTTCTCCTGATACAGGAAAAGATGCCTTCTTTTGGATGCTTATTGTGCGCGGGATCGGGATGGGTATGCTGTTCATACCGATCACAACGCTGTCACTCTCTACATTAAAAGGCCAGCAGATCGGGCAGGGAGCTGCATTTACTGGTATGATGCGACAGTTGGGCGGTTCATTCGGTGTAGCTACAATCACTACTTACTTAGCCCGCCGAAACATGGAGCACCGCAGCGACCTGGTTGGTAAATTAGATATTAATGATCCTGCTGTACAGCAAAGGATACAGGGCTTACAGCATAGTTTTTTGGCCAAAGGTATTCCTGCAGACCAGGCATTAAAAACAGGTTATAAGGCGCTGGACTATATAGTTACCAAACAAGCTAGTGTTTTGTCTTATATGGATGCATTTCTTTATCTTGGAGTAATGTTTTTGCTATGTATCCCTTTTGTACTAATGGTAAAAGGAAATAAAAATAAAAAAATTGATCTCGCAGAAGCAATGCACTAAAAATCATTTAATATTTATGGAAAAAGCTCTTATTTCAACCATAACAAAAAATGCATAGCGGATAATCCCACAAAAGTTTTTACCATAAAAGTGATTAAAATCAGAAATAAAGGCTGTTGATTATTTAGAATATTTGCATGTGGAATCCGATTTTTTATTGTAATAATATTATTTTGAGAGGTTACTTTTAATAGTTCTTATGATAAATGGTATGGGTAACTATAATTAAGGTGCAATTGCCACGACCTTCAGGTCGTGGATAAAGAATAATAGATAACAGGCTTTAGCCAAACAATAACCACAGATGCGATCTACTCACAAACCTAAAACCTGAAAACATTGCACAAGAAAAACTTTTACTAAAGAATAATGAAATAATTTTTAAACGTACCTCCTTCGAAAGAATTTTGGCTAAAGCCAATACCTGAATTTTTAAAACCCACGACCTAAAAGGTCGTGGCAATTTATAGCCACCCAAATCGTCATAGAACCCTTTTAATTAAGGGCAAAAAGCAAGGATTATATTTTCGGCGAGGGACAATAAAAACAGCAGAATAAAAAAAATTAAGGTGTAAGCGACGTAATTATCTTCAGGTTATCATCTATAAATTCTTTGTAACTTTTCGAATGGGTAATTAATTGCCTGTAAGAGTCTGACAAAAAAATATTTTTTTCTGCCTCGGCAATTGCCCAATGTACCCAGCCTTGTTCAAAAGGCGAGGGCGCATCATACCCGATTATTTTCATTTCTTTGTTTATAAGCAGATGCATGGGAAAAGTAATTTTATATTCTTTCAGCAAGTTAATTTTCTGAGGTTTATTACGCATATAAAACAAGTGTATTCCACTCATTTTTTTATTATTTATTATTTGTTTCCATGCTTGCTTTCTTTCAATATTATCTATACAAATGTTTAGAAAAACGATATTAGTATCAGAAGCAAAAAATTGCTGAAGAGTTTTGGAGTAAGGTATTTCTCTAAGGCAGGGCGAACATGAAGTAAACCAGAAATCAACATAAATAGTTTTGCCTGCAAGCAAAGAAGTATTGAAAATCTGACCTGCAGTATCTTCTAACAGCAACCGGGCGAAAGGCTTGTTATTTAAAAGGTCAAACGTATCTGCAACACAAGGATCGTAAGCAGAAGACCGGTTTTGTGAAAATCCGTTTTTAAAAATAATGATGGCAAATACAGGTATAATAAGTCTTTTCTTCATTTTCGATTTTGGTGCGTCAAACATACAAATTAGTCAGAACCAGGGTTTAGAAGAATTTAAGGACTATCAGGAATTAGTCAGGAGGCAGATACAGAAGTATTTTAATGATTATGAAGAAATCTGCAATGAATTTTTGAAATTGCACCAAAAAAATTAAAAATCATCTGATCTGCTAAATAAGACTGCTGTTCTTTCATCCATCCTAAAAATCCCTGTTCCAAACATACAATGAAAATTGCTTTCGACGCAAAAAGAGCTTATCAAAATGCAACAGGTTTAGGACATTACAGCCGGACCCTCATCTCTTCACTGGCTGCTTTTTATCCTGCACATCATTATTATTTATGTGCTCCAAAGCTTACACACCAGTTCGACATTGCTGGTTTTACCAATGTTGATAATATTATCCCCGAAAGTTTTTTCTCAAAAAAGCTGCCGTCTGCCTGGAGAAGCAGTTGGGTTAAAAAAGACATTGAAAAAAAAGGTATTAATATTTACCATGGACTAAGCAATGAAATACCCTTAGGCATTCATAAAACAGGAATTGGTTCGGCAGTAACTATTCACGACCTCATCTTTGAGAGATACCCTCAGCAATATAATTGGATAGACGTAAACATTTACAGAAGAAAATTTAAATACGCGTGTAAAAATGCTGATCATATTATCGCCATCAGCAGCCAGACAAAAGAAGATATTATAGACTTCTATAAAATACCTGAACATAAAATAACAATCTGCTATCAAAGCTGCGATTCTGCTTTTGCCGAACCAATCAATGAAATTGAAAAAATAAGAATAAAAGAATTGTACAAATTACCCGGTCGTTTTTTCCTCTATGTAGGCTCTGTAATAGAAAGAAAGAACCTGTTAAATATCTGTAAAGCGCTGAAAGAATTAAAAAGAAAATTGGAAATCCCTTTAGTTGTGATAGGAAGCGGGGGAGCATATAAACAAAAAGTAAAGGAATATATCAGTGAAAATAATATGGAATCGAGCGTTATTTTTTTATCAGATACAGAACAGGCAAAAAATGCTGCAGGTTTTCAGTCTTCAGCAGATTTTCCGGCAATATACCAGCTTTCCGCAGGGCTTATTTATCCTTCCGTTTTCGAAGGTTTTGGCCTTCCTGTGCTGGAAGCTTTGTGGAGTAAAGTGCCTGTAATTACTTCAAATATTTCCTGCCTTCCGGAGACGGGCGGAGATGCAGCGTATTATGTAGATCCTTATTCCCCCGCCCAAATTGCTGAGGGAATGATGAAATTAGCTGCAGATGAAAGTCTGGTAAGCAGCATGAAACAGAAAGGCTGGCTGCATGCTCAAAATTTTATTGCTGAAAAATGTGCAGCAAAGGTGATGCAGGTTTACCTTCGCCTGTGATGATTGATTTTAACCATAATATAGAGCAATGTCTTGATGTGCTGCACAAAGGCGGTGTCATATTGTATCCTACCGATACTATCTGGGGGCTTGGTTGCGATGCTGCCAATAGCAATGCAGTAAAAAAATTGATTCACTTAAAAGGTAAACCTGCAAACAAAGGATTAATTGTTTTGCTTGCATCTGAAAGAGATATACTGCAGTATGTTGCCGATCCTGACCCTGAAGTTTTCGATTACCTTGAAAACGCAACCAAACCTACCACTGTAATATACGAGCACGGATTGAATGTGGCAGACGAAGTTTTAAATGAAGATGGCGGTATAGCTATCCGTGTCGTAAAAGAAGATTTTTGCAGACATTTGATTAAAAGATTTAAAAAGCCCATTGTCTCGACTTCTGCTAATTTGCATGGGAAACCTTCTCCCCAAAATTTTAAAAGTATTTCAAACGAAATAAAAAATGCAGTAGATTATGTAGTTTCTTTTTCACAGGACGATGAAACAAACCCTTCTGCTTCTTCTATAATTAAATGGAAAAATGGGGAGGCTTTTATAATAAGACCTTAAATATTATAATTTATTAACATTTTTAGATTTTTACCGTCATTTAATTTGATATGGCAAAATAATTGTTTTATTTTACCCGAAACCCCCAATGCTATGCAACACAATCAACTACCATCAACAAACAATAATATGCCTTCGTGTGCAAATTTCATTTATTCTATTGGCTTAGAAGACAAAAAAAATAATGCTGTCTCTCCGAGTACTTCATATCATACTAATATATCAGACTCAGCTAATTCTTTTTTTATCCGCGATTTCAACTGGGAATATTTCTGCAACGAACTTGAGTTTGAATAAGATTACAGTTTTTTATAAATGTTTCTGTAATCTAAATTAAGGTTTTTTTTCTGCCTTTTTTTTATTCATTGATATAAGTATTATCACGATGATAAGGTTTTATCTTTGCGACGACCATGTTTATACAATGCAGTAAAAAAGAACAATTTATTTTAAAAAAAATAGGCAGCGCAGCTTCGGAAGCCGGAATGCCTGCGTTTCTTATCGGTGGTTTTGTTCGGGATAAAATAATTGGCCGCTCTGCCAAAGACCTCGACATAGTTTGTGTAGGTGACGGTATATCACTAGCTCATAAAGTTGCAGAACTTTTTTCTCCATCTCTCCAGGTCGCTTTTTTTAAAAATTTCGGTACTGCCCAGATCAGGCTGGAGGACAATGAAATTGAATTTGTAGGAGCGCGAAAGGAAAGTTACAACGCCGACAGCCGCAAGCCCTCAGTTGAACCCGGTACCATAGAAGATGACCAGCTTCGCCGTGATTTTACAATCAATACGCTTGCAATAAGCCTGAATGAAGAAAGTTACGGTGAATTAATTGATCCCTTCAATGGCATCCACGATATTGATGCTAAAATTATCCGTACTCCATCAGAGCCTGAAAAGACTTTTATTGACGATCCGCTCAGAATGATGCGTGCCGTACGCTTTGCTGCACAATTACAATTCAGAATAGAAGAGAAAACTTTCCGGGCAATTGAAGATAATAAAGAAAGAATTAAAATTGTTTCGCAGGAAAGAATCACGGATGAACTGAATAAAATAATGCTTAGCAGTAAGCCTTCCATCGGGTGGAGCTTATTATTTACTTCAGGCTTGTTGCAGATAATCTTTCCGCAACTTGTGGAATTGGCGGGTGCGGAATATATAGATGGAAAAGGACACAAGGATAATTTTTACCACACCCTGCAGGTGCTCGACAATATAAGCGCTCATACCAAAGACCTTTGGGTGCGCTGGGCTGCACTTTTGCACGATATAGCCAAGCCGGCAACCAAGCGTTTTGAAGAAGGACATGGCTGGACTTTTCATGGCCATGAAGTGGTTGGAGCACGGATGATTCCAAAAATATTCAATAAGCTGAAACTTCCGCTTAATGAAAAAATGCGTTTTGTTCAAAAAATGGTGGAATTGCATTTGCGCCCTATCAGCCTGACAAAAGAGGATATAACGGATAGTGCGGTCCGGCGACTGCTTTTTGATGCGGGAGACGATATTGATTCACTAATGATGCTTTGCAATGCGGATATAACCAGCAAAAACAAAGCAAAGGTGAATAGATACCTGGGAAATTTCGAACTGGTTAAACAGCGTATGCAGGAAGTGGAGGAGCAGGATAAAGTGCGAAACTGGCAGCCGCCGGTAACAGGTGAAATAATCATGGAAACATTCGGATTAACTCCGGGACGAAATGTTGGAATTATTAAAGACGCTATCCGTGAAGCAATTCTTGATGGAAAAATAGCCGGCAGTTATGAAGAAGCATATACCTTTATGCTTCAAAAAGGAAAGGAGTTAAATCTCACGCCGGTTGCCTGATTAAATAAACATTTATAAAAGTGTGGTAAGAAGTTTGTATTTAGAAGCTATTACCAATTTCTGAAGACTTTGGCAACGGAGGCTGAAGGTGCCCGATGGTGTGCCGATAAAGTGATTGCGACGCAACGATGATGCTATGAAAACTGATGCTGGTATTTAAAAAAGAAAAATTCAAAATCGGTTTCTGGCGGAAAAAGCTTCACTATTGTTGATTTTGAAAATTAAAATAAAGAATTAGTAAAAATGGCTGTTTTAAGATTTCGTGCATATTATGAAGAAGATGATAGCGTATACCGTGACATGGTTATTAAACATATGCAAACTTTCGCCGAACTTCATAATGCTATTTTGAAGGCTTATGAATTTGACAACAAGCACCAGGCAACATTTTACAGAAGCAATGATAACTGGCAGCGCGGGCGCGAAATAACCCTGCAGAAATACGATAAGGAATATAAAGCGGAACCGCTGCTGATGTCGGAAACCACTATAGGTTCGCAGATTAAAGATCCGAATCAAAAATTTATATATTCCTATGATTTTGTAAAGGGCTGGACTTTTTTGGTTGAACTTATAAATGTGAGCAAAGAAGAAAATCCAAAAACTACCTATCCCACTACTATTCGTACGGAAGGAATAGGACCGGCTCAATATGGAACAAAAAGCCTGCTGGGAGATAAATTTGTAGACATTGAAGAAAAGTATGATTTAAGTGCGGGTGCAGAAGGCTTTGGCCGGGAAGGCGACAGTGATAATGCAGAATCTGAAGATAGTGAAGATGAGACTCTTACTGATGAGGCCGAAGCAGGTAATGGGGAAGAATATTAAAGTAAGTTTCTGATATTATTTTGCTTGCCGTAATGCCTGATCGAAACCGTTATTCTATTAATTTTTTTCTGTTTGATCTTCAAAAAGCGTTACTATTTTAAAAAAAGAATAATTTTCTGCAAAAGTGTTTTTTTTTGAACTTAATTAATTCGATATTTTTATTCATGCCTGTTTTAAAAATCAAGCGTTCCTATGACTTCTTAGACGACAGAAAAGATTATAAAATTTATATCGATGGAAACGTAGTTGGAACAATTGCATTTGGCGAAACAAGACAATTTCATATCACCAAAGGAGAACATTTGCTATATTCGAAATCGGGTTGGGTGAGAAGCCTAAGTGTTTCACTTGGAATTAAAGAACTTGAAACAAAAACATTTATAGTTGAACGTTCTAAAAATGTAAAATTAATTCTTTCTATTTTCATGATAATTGCATTGGTTTCCTTAATACTTACTTTTTTTAAAATAATAAATTTTGCTGTTTATTTAAACATTCCCGTGTTTGTATTTCTTTTGTATTATTATACCTTCGGACGTTATAAGTTTTTGTCATTCCGCGAAGTTTGATTGAAATGAGAACAACGACATTTCCTCATACCGTTATAATTATTTGTGGCCCGACTGCTATTGGTAAAACTGCTTTTGCCATAGAAGTTGCAAAGGCATTGGAAACAGAAATAATTTCAGCAGACTCGCGCCAGTGTTATAAGGAGATGAATATAGGAGTAGCTAAACCTTCTGATAAAGAACTTGCTGAAGTGCCGCACTGGTTCATCAGTTCTCATAGTATACACGAGGAAGTAAATGCTGGCGTATTTGAACAATATGCTTTAGAGGCAGCGGCGAAAATTTTTGAAGAGCATCCAACCGTTGTTATGACGGGCGGAACGGGTCTGTACATAAAAGCTTTCAGTGAAGGAATAGATGACGTTGCTGCAGTTGACCCCAAAATAAGGCAAACGATAACAATGGATTATGAAGAAAAAGGATTGGAATTTTTGCAAAAAGAAATTGCTGAAAAAGACCCTGAATTTTGGCAGGTTGCAGAGCAGCAAAACCCGCAAAGACTGATGCGGGCGCTCGAAGTATTTTTATCGACAGGAAAATCTATCACAACCTTTCGTAAAGGGAATAAAAAGGGAAGGCCATTTAATATCGTTAAGGCCGGGCTCGAACTTCCGCGCGGGCAATTGAACGAACAAATTAATGTAAGGGCAGACAAAATGATGGAAGAAGGTCTGTTGGCGGAGGCGATAAAGCTGTATAATTATAAATCTTTAAATGCACTGCAGACGGTAGGTTACCGGGAATTGTTTGAGCACATTGAAAATAAATCTTCTCTGAAAGAAGCTGTGGAAAAAATTAAAATCAATACGCGTCAATACGCAAAAAGACAGATGACATGGTTTAAAAAAGATACCGCAGTAAAATGGTTCGATCCACACAATGTTTCTGCAGGAGATATTCTTTCTTCGAGAAGGTGGTAAACTTTTTTAGACCAGATTATGCAGCTTATGATTATTTTTAAAGGTTCATCTATTATTTTTAATTTTTCTTTCCTCATCTTGTGAGTTATAAGCATGCAAATTTTTAATACGTCATCCCGCATAATCATCACCTGCAATAAAAGGTTATCGCCCTACTTGCAGCAGGAAGTAACAGACTTAGGATTTTCTTTAGAAAGAGTATTTACTACAGGTGCAGAGATGCAGGGAACCATGAGAGATTGTATTCGTCTCAACCTTAACCTGCGATGTGCAAGCCAGGTTTTATTTTCAGTAAAAAGTTTTTTTGCTGCCGGTCCAGATGAATTATACAAAGAACTATCAGAAATACATTGGGAACAAATAGTACCTGCAGACGGGTATTTTACAATTACGAGCAACGTTGATAATCCTAATATAAAAACTCCATTATTTGCTAATGTAAAGGTAAAAGATGCCATTGCAGACAGGATGCGGCACAAAACAGGAAACAGGCCGAACTCAGGAACTAACCTGGATAAGGCTGTTTTTCATTTATATTGGAAAGAAAATGCCGCTGAAATATTTATAGATACATCAGGTGAGACATTGGCAAAACATGGCTACCGGAGAATTCCGGGAAAGGCGCCGATGCTTGAAGCTTTGGCTGCAGCAACTATTATGGCAACAAAATGGGATAAGAAATCGCCTTTTATCAATCCCATGTGTGGTTCTTCTACTATTGCCATAGAAGCTGCTTTGTTAGCTGCCAATCGCCGCCCCGGTTTATTTCGCAGCAATTATTCTTTTATGCATCTTGTCGGTTTCGACAAGGGAATATATGAAAGGGAGCGCCGGGTACTTTTTGAACAAATTGTTGAACTAAAGGAATTAATAATTATTGCCTCAGACATAAGTGCCGATGCCGTCAATATCTCAAAAATTAACGCAGCAGCAGCAGGAGTAGAACATGATATACAATTTTTGCAGGGAGATTTTGAAACCACCGAAGTACCCGCAGAAAAAGGTGGAGTTGTATTTTTCAATCCCGAATATGGTGACCGCCTGGGTATTGAAGCTGAATTGCAGGAAACTTACGCGCGGATAGGTGACTTCATGAAAAAAAAGTGCAGGGGATACACGGGTTATATTTTTACAGGCAACCTGGAGCTTGCGAAAAAGATCGGCCTTAAAGCAAGCCGCAGAATAGAATTTTATACCAGCAAAATAGATTGTCGTTTGCTTGAATACGAATTGTACGGAGGTACACGAAACCCGAAACCAATAAAGGGTGTTTGAAAATCGAAATCAGAGAGATTAGTAACTTAAATCACTTTCATCAGAACGCCTGTATGACTATTATTGTAAACCCGGATCATCAAAAGTATCTCCCTGCTTTATATCTCCTGTCTCATAGCCTTTTTTAAACCAATACATGCGCTGTGCAGAAGTGCCATGTGTAAATGCATCAGGAACAACGCGACCCTGGGTTTCCTGCTGCAGCCGGTCGTCTCCGATCGCATTTGCTGCTCTGAGCGCTTCTTCAATATCTCCCGGTTGTAATATATGTTTCATCTGCTGTGCATGATTTGCCCATACGCCGGCAAAGAAATCTGCCTGCAATTCCAGTTTTACAGATAAACGGTTTCTTTCTCTTCCGTCAGCCTGTTGTTGCAATGCACTCACTTTATCCGATATACCTAACAAATTTTGTACATGGTGGCCAACTTCATGTGCAACAACATAAGCCATAGCAAAATCTCCCTGCGCACCAAAGCGCTCTCTCAGCTCTCTAAAAAAAGAAAGGTCTATATACACTTTCTGATCTCCGGGGCAATAAAAAGGCCCTGTTGCAGCACTTGCTGATCCGCAAGCTGATTGTACCGCATCTGTAAACATCACAAGCTTTGGATCTTTATAATTTGGCAGAAGGCTTCCCCAAACGTCTTCTGTATCATGTAAAACAACCGATACAAACTGGGCTAAAGTATCGTCTGCAGGATTACGTTGTGGATCATAAGGTGTGCCTTGCTGTGCCTGCTGACCAGGCAAAAGAACAGGCGCATCTGAGGGATTGCCTCCCAGCAGCATATAAATCACGCCTATTATAAGGCCTACGATACCGCCACCTGCTGCAAGACCCCCACCAGACATACCACGACGATCCTCAACGTTTGAACTTCCTTCCCTTCCACGCCAAAGCATAGTGAAAATGTTTTAAATGTAAAATAAGAATAACAGCAAATCGATGTTCAATTGTTATGCCATCTGTTAATGTCCGTAATTTAATTTAAGGAAATAATACAATAGAAAGTAGAAACGAGTGCCAATGCAGCAATTCCAGTGCAGGCTACACGAAGTTTTACAATTATAAAATTAATAAAACAAAAAAGCACTCTTTTCCGGTAGAATGCTTTCCAAGTAAAGTACCTGTTAATTATAATTTAAAGCCAACTGTCATTAATATATTACCTCGCGTGTTCTGTTGCATCGCATAAGTATTTGGCTTGTCACTTAAACGGTAAGGAAAGTTGACATCTTTATTTAAATTATGAGTATAAGTAAGATCGACGAATATACCGTGATTTCGATAACCAAGACCTCCGCTAATTTGTGCAAGATGTGATTGTAAAGAGTTGTCTTTATAAGGATTTGAATAATAAGCTCCACCAAGCCTGAACATAATAGTATTAAATTTCAGCTCTCCGCCTATTCTGTAGTTAACGGCGCTTTTATAAGATTGATTGATAATAGTTTTTAAATCATTGTAATACTGCTGATCCTCGCTTGTTACAGTTTGACCATCTGCCTTAAAGTTTGAACCCGGGTAGCCTACATATTCTATATCTGCTGTAATAAATCCTCTTTGCTGGCGTGTGTCATTTACTTCCCTGATAACATAAGATCCGCTGAAAATTGCTTTCCAGGGAGTAGTGGCAGTATAAAGAGTTTTACCCGGTTGATTATTTGTAAAAGTATCTGAACTTACATATCGCAAACCTCCGTATCCTTCAGTATTTGTTGTCAGATTATTTGTTTCCCTGTCGGTTAAAGTGTAAAATGTAGGTGTGTGAACCGCCACGCCTAATCGAATAGCTTCCTGTGGTTTGAAAATGACACCAAGTTTACCATTAATACCAAAACCTTTGGTGGTAAGATGATCATTCAATTCAAAATAATCAAAATTGTTATTCGGATCTCCTGATGGATCTGATTCTTTATATTGCGTAGTACGCGAGTAGTTAATGATAGGTATACCAAGACTTCCGCCTATGTAAAATTTGTCATCCATATTAGCCGCATAGCCTAAGGCAAGTTCGTAAATGCCACCTTTGGTTTCTATTGTTTTTTGTTGTTCTAATGCGATGCCTTTTTCCAATAAAAATTCTGGTAAAGCTTTTACATTATAACCGCCGCTCCCGTTTGGAAAAGTATCTACAAGATAAGTAAATATGGCCGGAGCTGTACCATAGGCAAAAGATGGCTCACTTAATGCTGCATCAGGGCTCAAGTTACTTTGGCTCAATTGCTCAGCATATTGCTCAGCATAACTACTCTGATTATTTAAACCTCTGTAAGAAACATAATTATTAAAATTCGCTGTCTGACTTATTCCAAAACTAAAGGCCTGGTTGGTCCATTTGCTGTTGGGGCTGTTGAAGCCGATAACAATACCACTCGTTCCTAAGTCAAAACCCGATTTATTTGATTTGGTATCAGTGCCGCGAAAATCGGCCTTGTTATTATTAAACATAAATCCCGGGCTCAATACCAATTCTCTTGTTTTGTATAAACCTAATCCGGCAGGATTTACGTATAGTGCATTCAAATCTCCGCCTAATGAACCCATTGCTCCTCCAATGGCCATGTTTCGTGCAGTACCATGTTGAGGAAGATAACTATATCTTAAAACATCTTCCGGCAACTGAGACATAGATGCAAAAAAGCAAATCATTGCTCCGGCAAAAAGTAAAAACTTTTTCATGATATTGTCAGTTAATAAAAGCCGCATTCAACAGAATACGGCTTTTACCTTTTTTATATACTTTTATTACTTTTAAAAAATTAGATAACTTCTAACGTGGAGGACGAGAAATTCCGCCACTGCGTACTCCGCCTCCGCCAATAGAAGAGCTACCTGAAGAGGAAGGAGTATAACTCCTTTCAGGAGCACGATAAGTATTGTTGTTGTTGTTAATATTAATGTTCCTGTTACTGTAAATGCTGTTTTGGTTTGGCGAAAATGCCCGCCTGATAGTATTACCAAGGCCTTGCCTGTTATAATTCTGGTTTGTATTATTATAGTTACGGTTGCTATATCCGCTTAAAACGGGCCTGTTTACATTAGAAGACAATTTTGTCGGGTATTTGGAAATGTAAACATTGGTATATGGAGAATAGCCGTAGCTACCGTAGCCTAATGAAGGATAATAACCGCCATAAGAATTATAACCAATTGAAAACATAGGGCTGGCATAAAAAGGACTGTTCCAGTTATTCCATGCATAGGGGTTGTTCCACGAGTAAAAATTGTTGAAGTTATTTCTATAATAATTATAAGAAAAGGAAGGAACATAACGGCTATCGTTCCAATAAGTGTAGTCGTCAATAGAAGACCACCTGTCCCTGTCTCTTACTTTCATTCGCAAATATTGGTCATCCTGCGAACTAAGATAATCGTCATACCTGTCTTCTTTTGCCACATTTCTTTCTGCGGCACCTTTTCTTGCAGGAGAATAATACACATCATCTGGAGTCTGGCTTGCTCTATATGCAGAAGAGCATCCCGCAACCATAGCAGCCATAAAACCAATCAGTAAAAGTTTGTATTTCATATTACAAGTGTTAAAAAGTTTTATCTAAGGCGAAGTTATTACTTTTGCGCCGCTTACCGCAATCTGTTCAATTAATTTAATGTCAAAGATTTTGCCAATGTTTTTGCAGGTTATAAGCTTTGGTAAGGTAAGCATAAAATTTAATTATGAGCAAAGAAATTACTTCGCGCAGTGAAGATTATTCTCAATGGTACAATGATTTAATTATCAAAAGCGGACTCGCCGACTACAGTGCGGTCAGAGGCTGTATGGTTATAAAACCTTATGGCTTTGCACTATGGGAAAATATGCGGGATGTGCTGGATAAAATGTTTAAGGATACAGGTCACCAAAACGCTTATTTTCCTTTATTTGTGCCAAAAAGTTTATTTGAGAAAGAAGAAGAAAATGCCGAGGGATTTGCAAAAGAATGTGCAGTAGTTACTCATTATCGCCTTAAAGCAGATCCGGAAAAGAAAGGCGCGCTGATCGTCGATCCGGAGAGCAGGCTTGAAGAAGAATTGATAGTAAGACCGACAAGTGAAGCAATTATCTGGAATACATATAAAACATGGATACAAAGCTATCGCGATTTGCCTTTACTTATCAATCAATGGGCTAATGTGGTAAGGTGGGAAATGCGGACGCGTTTATTTCTCCGCACTGCCGAGTTTTTGTGGCAGGAAGGGCATACTGCGCATGCTACTGCTAATGAGGCAATTACAGAAACCCGGCAGATGCTGGACGTTTATGCTGATTTTGCAGAAAACTATATGGCAATGCCTGTCATAAAAGGGGTAAAGAGTCCCAATGAGCGTTTTGCGGGGGCAATTGATACTTACAGTATCGAGGCGCTGATGCAGGATGGAAAAGCATTGCAGGCAGGAACTTCTCATTTTTTGGGACAAAACTTTGCAAAAGCTTTTGACGTAAAATTTAGTGACAAGGAAAATAAGCTCGACTATGTGTGGGCGACAAGCTGGGGAGTAAGTACACGTCTCATTGGGGCCCTGGTTATGGCCCATAGCGATGATGATGGATTAGTGCTTCCGCCAAAACTTGCACCGCTGCAGGTTGTTATTGTGCCGATATTTAAAGGTGACGAGCAAAAGAAAATAATAGATGAAAAGGTAACTGCACTTATAAAGGAACTAAAACAGGCAGGAATAAGAGTAAAATATGATGATAGTGACAATGCAAGACCAGGATGGAAATTTGCTGAGTATGAACTGAAAGGTGTGCCGGTGAGAATCGGAATAGGAGCAAGAGATATTCAGAACAATGCAGTTGAGGTGGCACGGCGAGATACAAAAGAGAAGAAAAGTTACGCGATGGAAGGACTGACCCAAAGTATTGCAAACCTGCTGAACGATATTCAGCAGAACATTTATAATAAAGCTGAAGCATTCCGGAAGGAACATATAACCAGGGCTGATAGCTGGGAAGAATTTGTACAATTGCTTGACGAAAAAACAGGCTTTATCTCCGCACACTGGGACGGAACAGGTGAGACGGAAGATAAAATAAAGGAACTAACAAAGGCAACAATCCGATGCATTCCTCTGAACAGTCAACAGGAAGAAGGAAAAGATATACTTACAGGCCAGCCTTCTTCCCGGAGGGTATTATATGCAAGGGCGTATTAACGGTTTTAACGTCAAAGTGTTTTGCGATAGCGTGGCAAGAGTCATACATTTATTTGTGTCTGCTATATTCCGGGAATGCCTAAACAAGGAACTACAAATTACTTCTTCCTTTGATTTCGTTTCGAAAGGTAGCTGGTTGAGGCATGTTGCCTTTTATTATTCTACATCTTGCTGATACAGGCACATAGCTGAAGTTTTAACACTCCCGCCCCACTTGCAGGAATACTTTTGGTGGCCGGATGATTTTTTTTAAGTTTTTTTGTTTTACTCAATTCTTTTCTTTATTACTTTTTATCCATTCAGTCGAGTACATACTGTTATAAAAGCGAACACCAGTTGTATCATAAACGAACATCTATTTTAAAAAACAAATTTTAATCTGCTGATTTTCAATGCTTTTCTTTCTGGCATATTATTGCCTGCATTATTATTTACATAGTCTCCATCTATTACTGCAAAAAACCTCAGATAATTATGTTTCAGCAACACTTAAAAATCAGCATCAGGAATTTATGGAAGAATAAAAGCTTCAGTGCAATTAATGTAAACAGAATAATTAATCTATCACAGTTATAAAAGGCCGATAACGTGGGAATTTTTCGTCAATTGAAATAATTGGTATTTTTCTGAAAATGCGGTTGCTAATAGGAGCCTGTCAAATGGGTCTCTTTGATCTTCATAAGAAGGAACCTTTTGATAAGAAAAAATATGGTTATTAGAAACTGGTAAAATTTCAAAACCATCTGATAAAAGTTGAGAAGTTATGAATTCAACACTTACAATAAATTCAGGAAGTTCGCCCAATTTTAATTTGATAAATATTTCCATCAGGTTGAATTGGCTTACAAACATTGTATGTGCAGGATTCTCAATTAAGGTACGTAAAGAATCTTTGAGTTTTGGATTGTCTTCTAAAGACCAAATGAGTATTTGCGTGTCTAACAAATATTGCATTAACACACATAGTCTTTAAGGTCGTCAAGGGGTTCATTGAAATTGTCGGGAATACCAATTTTGCCTTTTAAACTGCCTAAACAACGCTTTTGGGAAGGTGAAGGTTGAATTTCTTCCAAAAAGGTAACTACGATTTTCGACTTGTTTATAGTTGGTGGAATTTCATCTAAAACAATTTGTCCATTGTCGTATATGCCTTTAATAGTTGTTAACATTATTACCTGAATTATATCCAAAATTAGAAAATAAAATGATGTTCAAAAATTATTTCAAAACCGCCTGGCGCAGTTTATTGCAAAATAAATTCTATACCATTATCAACATCAGTGGGCTAAGTGAGTAACGTCAACCAACTCCTTCCGGTCGGTTGCGAATGGAAAGGAAAAACAGACATTTATGAATCAAAAATTATTGATAAAATCAACAGCGTTTAAAATGGGAATGCCACGAAATGGATGGAGTACAAGAAGGTCTTTATCTCCGGTAATAATACAGGAAGCATTTGCAGAAATAGCTAATTCAAGAAATTTATTGTCTTTGGGATCACGGCAATCAGTAATGGAAACATCAGGGGCAAATAGTTTAGAATTTATTTCTAATTTATTTATTATTATCCATCGTTCATCATTACTAAGAAAATATTTGTCAAATTTATCCCTGAATAAAACTTCAATCAATTCATCAATCGTTTTGTTCGAAACAGCTATTACTCTTAAACCAATTGCTTTGTTCAAAGCTTTTCTATTTGCAGAGTTTGGAATAAGAGCGGCGCTGATTAGACTATTTGTATCAAGCACAAAAAAATCACTCATCTTCTTTCAATATGTCCTGAAGAATATCATCTGTAAGACCTCGTTCCTTCATGGTTTCACCAACTTCATCGAGGAATTGCTTAAATTCTTCTTTAGAATCGGCCATAAGTTCTTTTGCCACTCTGATATTTATTTGTTGAGAAATCTTATTCCGCAGTTGCTGCGAAGACAACCGCCATTTTTTAGCAGTAGCATCATTCACTTCAATAACAATTCTTTGCATTTCTTAATAATTATAAATACAAACAAATTTACAAGAATTAAATTTTCATATTTTAATCATGTTTAAAAATTATTTTAAGATCGCTTGCAAAAAGCGGTACGTAACAACAGATTACGTGAAGAATTTACAGACAGCGTAATCTAAAAAAATTAAAAATCAAAAAAAGCACCAAAACATTTACCATGATAAAAAATCTCATTCTCGTTGCCATTAGAAACTTTAAAAGAGACAAATGGTATAGCATCCTTAATATCATAGGACTTACGATTGGTATAACGTTCAGCCTATTTTTGATTTTTTATATTAAAGATGAATTAAGCTTTGACAGGCATAATGAAAAAGCAGATAGAATATACAGGATAACTTCTTATGATAAAGAACCTGACAAGGATATGATGAAATGGTAAGTTACACCTGCACCTCTCGGGCCTGAATTAAAAAAAAATTATCCCGAAGTTGAAGAATCTGTCCGATTTTCGGGTAACGGAAAAACAGTGTATAAAAGGGGTGATGTACGTTTTTATGAAGACAAAATATTTTTCTGCGACAGTAATGTATTTAAAGTATTTACCTATAATTTTATCAAAGGCAATCCTCAAACTGCACTCGTTGAACCTAATTCAATGGTACTGACACAATCTGCAGCAGAAAAATTTTTTGGAAAAAACGAAGATATTATTGGCAAAACATTACAGAATGATAATGGAGATATTTATAAAATAACCGGAGTAGTAAAAGATGTTCCGAAAAATTCACACATTATTTTTAATGCACTGATTTCAATAAGTTCCTTACCAAAAAACTTTGCTGATAATTGGGGAAACTTCGGTATCTATACTTACGTTTTATTGAAGCCAAATACAAAGACGCGGGCATTCGAAAAGAAGTTGTTGCCCATGTACGATAAATACCTCGCTCCCATTTTTGCCCAATACAATATTAAAATCCGCTTTGGTGTGCAGCCTGTCACTGCTATTCATTTATATTCTGATATGCAATATGAGCCTGAAGAACTTGGAAGTATTTCCTACATTTATATTTTTGCAGCGGTCGCATTATTCATGCTGATTATTGCATGCATCAATTACATGAACCTCACTACTGCCCGCTCTGCAAGAAGGGCAAAAGAAATTGGTATCCGAAAAGTAACTGGTTCTACCCAAACTCAATTGGTTGCACAGTTCATAGTTGAATCTACATTAACTGCTTTTATTGCCTTGTTGATTAGTGTTGGCCTGATTGCATTGTTTTTGCCAACATTTAATTCAATTTCCGGTAAGTTTATTTCTTTTAATTCATTACTCGAATCCGGCACTTTTCTGATACCGCTGGCCATAGTTGTTTTAGTTGGTCTGATGGGTGGCAGTTACCCTGCATTTTATCTTTCCAGATTCAACCCGGTTAATATCTTAAAAGGCAGCCTTTCTAAAAGCTCAAGCAATGTTACCCTTCGCAGGGCCTTAGTTGTTGTACAATTTACCATTTCTATGATTATGCTTATATGCACCTGGGTAGTGTATGGCCAGCTAAAATATTTGCGTGATAAGGATTTAGGATTTAATAAAGAACAGGTACTTTCATTAAGTGCAAATGCCAATAATGACATACGCAGTAAAATCCTTGCTTTTAAAAATGAGATTCAAAAAAACCCCGGTATTCTTGCTGTAAGCACTGCCCAAACCACTCCGGGCGGGCAATTTGTAAACTTCAACTTGTTTTCAATAGAATCTGAAAATGGTTTTAAAGACAAGGGAGTGGATTCTTACGGCATAGACGAGAACTATTTCAAAACATTGGGCATGCAGATAAAAAAAGGGAGGAATTTTTCCAGTCTGTCCGATACATTAAGAAGCATCATTGTGAATGAAAACATGGTAAAATATTTTGGATGGGATAATGCGATAGGGAAAAAAGTAAAATTTCCCGGAGATACTACAGGAAAAGACATGGAAGTAGTTGGTGTGGTAAAAGATTTTAATCAAAAGTCACTTTATAATCCTATCGAACCATTACTTCTGTTTTACAGGCCAAACAGCAATAGTATACAAGTTAAAATTAGTCCAACTAACATCGCATCAACTATTGCAAATATTGAAAAAACATGGAAAGCCACTTTTCCTGATCTGCCTTTTTCATATACTTTCCTCGACCAGGATTTTGATTCACAATATGCTGCCGATCAGAAGCGTGGTAAAATATTTACTGCGTTCTCCATTCTTACTATAATGATTACCTGCCTGGGTTTATTAGGGCTGATAGCATTTACTACTGAACAAAGACAGAAGGAAATAAGTATAAGAAAAGTAATGGGTGCCGGTGTAAGGCAAATTGTACCATTAATTACAAGCAATTTTATTTTACTTGTTGGCATATCCTGTCTTATTGCATTTCCCATAGCTTATTTATTTATGGATAAGTGGTTGAAAATATTTCCTTACAATACCGGTTTGACTATCATGCCTTTTTTACTTTCTGCAATGGCAGTATTGCTTATTACAATGCTTACAGTGATTTTTCATACTGTGAAAGCAGCAGTTGCCAATCCGGCGAAGAGTTTGAGAACAGAATAAGTCTGAACTGGATTTGGAAGGATTTAAGGGATTGTGAGGAAATTGTCTGAACTGGAATGCGGATTTGTGGAATAAATATGAATTTTAAAAAGAATTGAAATAATGGAATAATACATAATAAACTTTAAAACAAAAAACAATGAAAAAACTTCTTTTTCACTTAATGCTTGCTGGCATAACTCTCTCTTTACATGCACAAACTAAAACAGGTGATGAACCTTACCTGACGAAATCTTTTTCGAATGCATCAATAAATGATGTGGAAGTAAAAACTTCTGGTGGCAGCATTTCTGTTGCGGGTGGCAACGCAGCAGAAGCAAGAGTTGAAGTGTATGTCAACGCAAATAACAGTTCGGATGACTTATCAAAAGATGAAATAAAAAGAAGACTGGAAGAAAATTATGATTTAAATGTTTCTTTCAATAATAATAAAATAACAGCCATTGCAAAACCAAAAGAAAGGAATATGAACTGGGAAAGATCTTTAAGTATTTCCTTTAAAGTCTTTACCCCAAAAAATATAACCTCCGACCTCCAAACTAGCGGCGGAAGCATTAGCCTTACAAATTTATCCGGTTCACAGGATTTTACAACAAGTGGGGGAAGCCTTCATGTAGATAAACTGAGCGGAAATGTGAAAGGCAGAACATCAGGGGGGAGCATTCATGTAACTAATTCAAAAGACAACATTAACCTTACTACAAGCGGCGGAAGCATTAACGCTGAAAACTGCAATGGAAAGCTTCGTTTGTCTACCTCGGGCGGTTCAATAAACCTAAGCGGTCTTAAAGGAAATATCGAAGCCAACACAAGCGGCGGCAGCATAAATGGAAATGATATTGAAGGTGAGCTTTCTACAGGCACCTCCGGTGGAAGTGTGCATTTGAGTGATATGGCATGCAGTCTCGATGCCTCTACCACCAGCGGCAGCATGGATGTATCTATGAAAGAATTGGGTAAGTACATTAAGATCAGTAACTCAGGTGGAAATATTGCGCTTGCAATACCAGCTAATAAAGGAGTGGACCTCAGGTTGTCCGGACAAAAAGTATCAGCGCCCTCCTTAAATAATTTTAATGGAAGGATGGAAGATAACGAGATTGAGGGTAAATTGAATGGAGGTGGGGTTCCTGTAACAGTAAGAGCCGGAGGCGGCAGAGTGAATTTGGCGGTGCGGTAGTCTGAACCGGGATTTGTGGGATGTTTGGGAGTTGCGGGAATGTCTGAATTGGGATTGATAGAAAGGCTTTAATCCTTAGTGCCTCTTTGTGTCCCTTGTGTCTTAGTGGTTCAAAAAAAAACCTCTGTGCCACTCCGTGTCGCTGTGCCTCTGTGGTTCAAAAAAATTACAGCTAAAATAAATATCATGTTTAAAAATTATATCAAAATAGCGGTTCGCAACCTTTGGAGAAATAAAACTTTTTCTGCTATAAATATATTCGGACTTGCCGTAGGTATTGCCACCTGCCTCGTTATTATGCTTTTCGTACAAAATGAATTAAGCTACGATAGGTTTAATAAAAAAGCAGATCAGATAGTGAGGGTTATCTTCAAAGGTTCTGTACAAGGGCAAAAAATGAAAGAAGCCGATGTAATGCCACCCGTGGCACAAACGTTTAAAAACAATTATCCAGAAGTATTGGAGGCAACCCGCTTACGTGATGATGGAAGGCCAAGAATTACTTATGCAGATAAATCTTTCAGAGACGATGCCTTTGCTTATGTTGACTCAAATTTTTTCCAGGTTTTTACTCTTCCATTTATTGCCGGTGATGCAAAAACAGCTTTAGCAGAACCGAACAGCATAGTTATATCTGAAGCCGCAGCAAAAAAATACTTCGGAAAAGCAAATCCAATTGATAAAGTACTTGACTTTAAGAGCCTGAACAAATCTTATAAAATAACAGGCGTAATTAAAAATGTGCCCGAAAATTCTCACTTCCATTTCGACATCTTTGGATCGATGACAGGTCTTCCGGAAGCCAAAGACCCAAGTTGGATGACGTCTAATTTCTATACTTATCTCGTACTGCCAAAAGATTATAACTACAAGCAACTCGAAGCAAAGCTTCCGCAGCTTTTTGACAAATACGTGAGCCCCCAGTTGCAGCAGTCTATGGGCATGACGATGGCGCAATTCAGGAAAGAAGGCAACGACATTGGTCTGTTTTTACAACCACTTACCGATATACATCTTAAGTCTGATGTGCTGCTTGACCTTAGTCCCGGCGGCGATATCCGGTATGTTTATATTTTCAGCGCTATTGCTCTTTTTATGTTGCTTATTGCCTGCATCAATTTTATGAACCTGAGTACTGCCGGTGCTTCCAACCGGGCAAAAGAGGTAGGCATAAGGAAAGTATTAGGATCGATGAAGTTGCAGTTAATCTGGCAATTTCTCACGGAGTCCATTCTGCTTACATTTATTGCTATGCTGTTAGCAATGGTGTTTGTCAAAGCAGCTTTGCCACTCTTTAACGACCTTTCCGGAAAAAATCTCACCCTCAATATTACCCAACATCCCTTACTGTTATTGACATTATTAGTCCTTGGTTTACTTGTAGGTACTTTTGCCGGAAGTTATCCTGCTTTTTTCCTTTCTTCCTTCAATCCTGTTTCTGTGCTAAAGACAAGATTCACATCGGGAAAAGGTACTGTTGGATTACGCAGTGGACTTGTTGTTTTTCAGTTCTTCATTTCCATTACCTTAATGGTATGTACCGCTGTCGTTTACCAACAGCTTAGGTACATACACAATAAAGATTTAGGCTACAACAAAGACCAGGTATTGTTGATTAGCGACACATACCTGTTGGGCAAAAATGAAGAAGTCTTGCGCCAGCAACTCATGCAGGATTCAAGGGTAGTAAATGTCAGTACGTCCAATTATCTTCCCGCCGGTTCCACCAACCTGAACAACTTTTTTGTATATCCCGAAAACGAGGAAAGCCAATTAGTGAAAACACGCAGGTACGATGTAGATTATAATTATATTCCAACCCTGGGAATGCAAATAGTTGCGGGAAGAAATTTTTCAAAAGAGTTTGCTACAGACTCATCTGCTGTTATCCTGAATGAAACCGCCGCAACGACATTCGGCTGGAAGGAAAATCCGGTTGGGCACACGATAACAAATTCTGACAATCAGGGTAAGAAGACTACTTATAAGGTTATTGGTGTTGTAAAAGATTTTCATTTTAAATCGCTGCACGAACCCATTTCGCCGCTTGTGATGATGGTTGGCAATAATTCAGGTACTATCATTGCAAAAGTAAAAACCAAAGATATTGCAGGGCTTTTGTCGTCTATTAAAAAGCAATGGAAATCATTCACTTCAGAAGAGCCTTTTCAATATACTTTTCTCGATGACCAGTTTAACAGAACCTATGAGAAGGAACAAAAGATGGGCGCAATACTGGGCATTTTTGCCTGTCTTACTATTTTTGTTGCCTGCCTCGGCCTGTTTGGTCTCGCCACATTTACTGCTGAGCAGCGCACCAAAGAGATTGGCATCCGCAAAGTATTAGGCGCAACAGTAACAGGCGTAGTTTCTCTTTTGACAAAAGACTTTTTAAAACTTGTATTTGTTGCGTTTGTGCTTGCCGCTCCTATTGCATGGTTTATTATGAACAAATGGTTGCAGGACTTTGCTTACCGAATTAATATCAAGTGGTCTGTATTTGCATTGGCAGCTTTATTAGCAATAGCGATAACAATTATTTCAGTATGTTTCAAAGCTATAAAGGCAGCGATAGCAAACCCTGTAAAGAGTTTGAGAACAGAATAAGTCTGAACCTGGATTTAGAAGGATTTATTGGATTGTGAGGGAAGTTGTCTGACCTGGGATTGGTGGGAACAATGTTTGAAAATCAATAGTATTAGGTTGGCTGACAGATCGAATGCATATAGCATGTTACTGTAATTTTTATGCGTAATCCTGCAGACTAATATGCCTGCAACTTTTATACAGGGTAACCCTTGGGGAGAGTTTATCCGGTTATTCAAAGCAAATCAACTCCGCCGAAAGTTATAATCAAATCCATAGATATTTCTTTGAAATTCCAAAAGGGCTTTTTCAGCCAATAATTGAACTCTTCTATCCTCCTGAGTTTGCATTATCCTCTTATTTTACCCCATTATTGTCGACCGCCATTACCGGGGTGGCGCCTAATCTTTTTATTACCTGCATTACTTTTATAGCGGTGCCAAGGTGAGAAGTACTATCGCCATTTATGACTACAGAAGGTTTATCAGTTTCTTTTGCAAGAAAAGTTTTTAATTGTGTTTCTAACTGATCCATACCAACTTTTTTCTGGCCAAGGTATAAGTTCTGGTCTTTATCAACCGTGATGACTACTGTTTGCTTTGATTTTGTATCACTTTTGGCTTTAGGATTAGATACCTTAATCACATTAGGATTGGCTAATGTAGATACAATAAGAAAAAACAATAAAAGGATAAACAATATATCGTTTAATGCACCGGTGTGCACTTCGGGATGTTTTCTTAATCTGTTTCGAATATTCATTTCACTAACTGCAATTTTTTGAAAGAAAAATACATTTTATCAACTTTTTGTTTTTATTGCTTAAGAAAGTATTGGCGGATTTTTAAAATCTATTATGCAAAACCCAAAACAGAGACGTAAAAGCTGAATAAGCGTCGCAACAACCTTCAACCAGGAACATATTGTTTCTCCCAAATCATTCTCATTTCCAGGTTCTGCTTTTACCTTTTTATAAAATTTACTTACTGACCATGACCTAATGACTTCGCTACCTCGTCGGCTCCTGCAAAACGTCTATAAAATCCGAACTTGCCACTTCCATTCTGTTGGCTGTTTTATCTATTTGAGTGGTTAAATAGTTGTGACCAACATAAGCAATCAGGCCTATGATAAGACCCGTTGCTGACGTAACCATCTTTGTGTAGATACCGCCGGCAATAGTGTTCAATGTATACTCGCCGGTACTTGCAATACCATAAAACAATTGCACCATACCTACGATAGTTCCAAGAAAACCAAACATAGGGGCGATGCCCGCAATGAGCGAAAGTATATTGAGATTGCGCTCCATTTTATACATCTCGAGCTTCCCAACATTTTCCATGCTTTTTTCGATTGCATCTATTGGCTTGCCTATGCGCTGCAGGCCTTTATCTATAATTCTTGCTACGGGGTTGTTGGTATTCCGTGCTAATGTACGTGCTGCTGAAAGATTGCCGGTCATAATATTGTCGCGGATCATGCTCATAAAGTTTCCCTCAATGTTGCTGGCTTTTCTTATAGCAATAAGTCTTTCAAAAAACACAAAGATGGCAACAACCAGCAGCAGGTACAAAGGATACATGATAAAACCTCCTTTTGCCAGTAAGCCCCATAATGAAATTTGTTCTGCCGGCTGAGCCCCTAACGCCGTAGCAGTTGAATCTGCTGCCTGCTTTGCACCAATCTGAAGTAATAACCACATAATTCTTTAATAATAGTTTACGATGTAAATGTAAATTTTGCGACTAAAGTAAGGGCTTTAAGTTTTTAAGATATGTTGATAACAGTTGAACGAATGTAAATGCTTTACTTTTAAAGTGCTGCAGGAGAAGCTGTTAAAGTTTTACTGTTATTGTCCTAATTTTCCTGCCCTTGGGCAGGGTAGATGGCAGGTAAAATTTTTGAAAAAGAATATCTGTCTTCAGTATCCGGGTAAAGCTATCAAATACGGGGGCGAGTGTTTGACAATGTGCATTTAAAGAAAAAAGCATTGGAGTTCTCAACGCTTTTACAAAAGGGAAAACGGTTTATTTTCTGTCAATATTCTGTTTTACCATACCCATAATCTGCTGCATTGTCTTTTCCATACCGGAGGGACTCCCATCCAGAAAAAGCATATTACCTTTTCCATATTCAGCAAAATTCTTTACGGCCTCTGTCCACATGCGAACAGGATAACATTGGTATCGAGGTTGGCCTGCTTCATTTGTTCTGCTGCTTGACTCATACCTTTGGCTACTTCTTCGCGAAACAATGCAACACCTTGCCCGCGTAACCGTGCGGCTTCTCTCTCGGCTTCGGCAGCAATTTTTATAGCATTCCCTTCAGCTTCGGCGCCTTTTGTTTTGGTTATCAGTAAAGCCTGGCCTTCGTTTTCTGCTGCTGCTTTTAAATTATTACTTGCTACTACACGGCTCATGCTATCCATAATTTGCTGGTCAAATGTTATATCATTTATTTGCAGATCCTGCAGATGATATCCCCAATCTTCTAAAGAATGATCAATCTGGTTTTTCACAAATTCTACAATTTCCCTCCTGAGCAACAAAATTTCCGCTTGTCTCTTTGTTGCAACAAATGCCCTTATTGAACCCTCTACCGTTCGTATTAAAGCCTGCATTAAATCTTTATCGCTTATAAATTTAAATGCGACTCTTTTAATCGTTTCTTCATCAGCATTTTGAACAGAATATAAAAGCATCGATTTGAAATATACATTTGCCTGGTCAACAGTTACCGCCTGAAACTCAAGTTCAACAGAACGGTTTTGAATGCTTACACGTTTATAAATTTGCTCCAGAATAGGTATTTTAAAATTAAGTCCGGGACGAAGGATGCGGCGATACTTTCCAAACATAATTATAACAGCGATAGTTCCCTGGGTTACAGTAACCAGTCCGCTAAAAATAATAATCAGAATAAGTATTAACCACCAGTATGAGAGTATTTCCATCTTGAATAATGATTTATTGTTTTATCTGTTTTAAAAGAATAACGGCTAAAAGTAATTATAATAATATTGCAAACAGAATAATTTGCTACATTGAACCAAATACTTTTATCAATTAAAATCGCTGCAATGAAACAACTGTTTACATTAGTAATAACTCTTAGTTTCACACTATCTCTTTCTGCCCAAAAAAAGTTGTAAAAATTATTCAAAATCTAATGCTTATTCAGCCCCACTATACACCTCTGATAATGACATTTGTAAACCTATAATGGTAATAAAAAAAGGGGCATTAATATCTTTGCTTTCTGATAAAGTCCAGGTTGAATCCTCATTTTTTATATAATGCACAAAGTGTATGGTTGTGGAATCTATTAAAATATATTCCTTTAAAGATTCAATTTCCCGGTACAAGTCAAATTTTGCTCCCCGGTCGTAATTGCCGGTGGAGGGAGAGAGAATTTCTATGAGAACTGCGGGGTTGAGCAATGTATCAAAATATTCATCAGCTAACTTTGGTTCATCACAAACAATTAAAATATCCGGATAAGTGTATAAAGTATTTTTAGGAATATGAATGCGGAGATTACTGCCAAAAGAACGGCATTTTTTTCCTTTTAAAAACGCATGGATAGTTCCTCTGAGATTATCTTCTATGATATTATGTTTAAAGGATGCTCCGCTCATTGCAAAGATTTCACCTTTATAATATTCATGCCTTTCTTCAGCTTCTCTTTCAAAGGCCAGGTATTCGGCAGCGCTTATATATTTTACCGCAGGTTGTGACATAACATTATAAAGATACAAATTCTGAAAAACATACTTATTGCTCAACTGGAATTTTTGGGATTTATGAGATTTATTAAATAAAAAATAATATTTACTTTATTTCTCCATAATCATTTCAATCCAATCAATCGTGGTTCTGCTTTTCTTCCCACACCTGCACAAGATTAACCATTACCTCAACTGCCTTTTTCATATCTCTTACTCCGATCCATTCTTTTTTACTGTGTATAGCCTGCATCCCGGTAAATAAATTAGGACATGGCAAGCCCATGAAACTTAGCCTGCTTCCATCGGTGCCGCCGCGAATGCTTTTCTTATGTACTTTCAGTTTACTTTTCTTATAGGCCTTTTCAGCATACTCAACCACGTGCGGATGTTTGTCAAGCACTTCTTTCATATTACGATATTGCTCTGCAACTGTAAACTCCATTTTTGCTTTTGGATGTTTGTGTAAAACATTTCCGGCAATTTTTCGCAAACGTTCTGCATTTGCCTGTAAACCTTCACGCGTGAAGTCGCGTACGATAAAATCAATCGTTGCTTTCTCTGCCACACCCTCCACCCGCACCGGATGAACGAAGCCTTCACGTTTCTTAGTTGTTTCCGGGCTGAATTCTTTTTTAGGAAGCGCAGCTAAAATTTCACCTGCAATTTTCAATGCATTTACCAAATGTCCTTTAGCATATCCCGGGTGAGCAATTACTCCATGAATGGTTATCACCGCTGCATCTGCACTGAATGTTTCATCTTCCAAAGTGCCCAATTCACCACCATCTAATGTATAACCAAAATCTGCTGCCAGTCTATTCATATCAAGGTTAGCCGTGCCTTTCCCTATTTCTTCATCAGGTGTAAATAAGATTCTTATTTTTCCATGCTTTACTTCAGAATGCGTCATTAAAAAATTTGCCATATCCATTATTTCTGCTACACCCGCTTTGTCGTCCGCTCCCAATAATGTATTGCCGCTTGCCGTTATTATGCTGTCACCAATATGCTCTTTTAAATATTTAAATTCTTTTGTGCTCAAAATTTGCGTAGTATCATCAGGCAGCGCAATATCTTCTCCATCATATTTTTTATGCAGAATTGACTTTACATCTGTACCGCTGCAATCAGGGGCAGTATCTACATGACTGCAAAAACAAATGACAGGAACCTTTTTATCTGTATTGGAAGGAATAGTTGCATACACATATCCATACTCATCTACATATGCATCGCTTACTCCCATTGCCAATAATTCCCCGACCAAAATATTGCTTAGATTCTTTTGCTTTTCCGTGGATGGTGCAGTACTGCTTTGCGGATTACTTTGAGTATCTATTTGTACATATCGCAAAAATCTTTCTGCACAGGTATACTTATAATTATTAAACATTTTTCACTAATTTCAGGCAAATTAGTTATAACGATTGACGAAGCAAAACCAACGATTATTGTACAAATGTTAATCGTATTGATTTTTTTTACATTTTCTGTTTTTTAAAAGTTCTTTTTATGAACCCGGCCGAATTGCTGCTATTATGCTTTCGTTGCGTCGCACTCTTGTACTTTTATATTTTTATTCTGCAAAAACCAAAGCTCTCTAACTTCACGACCAAATTTCAATAGCTTGCAGCATAAACATTGAATTTTAAACGCCTGAAAATGCAAACGATTCAAAAACCTCTTGTAAGACAAGGCTGGCTTCGGGCGCTTATTTATTTTGTTGGCGTCTCTGTAATAATTTATATTTTTTCATATTTCAGCGCTTACATCATAAACGAGTTTAAGACAGGTACGGAAAAAGGGAATCAAACCGTTTTTCAGTTTGGAATAATGTATTCATTAATGGGGGTTCTGATTTTAGTTTATACATGGTTCTCAAGAAAATTTATTGACAGAAAAAGTTTTGAAAGCCTTGGCTTTGCCTGGAAAGGTTATAAAAATGAAGCGGGTCTCGGCTTTTTTATTGCACTTGCCCTGCTTGGTATAGGCTCAGTTATATTAATTGCAATTGGTTATCTTGCTTTTATAGCAGCAAATTTTGATGCAGGTGGTTTGTTGGCGGAAGTTGTAATTATGATTGCGGTAGCTTTTACAGAAGAATTATTGTTCAGAGGATATTTACTAAACAACCTGATGCAATCTGTAAATAAGTGGGGAGCGCTTAGTATTACAGCAGCATTATTTTCATTATTTCATGGCTCAAACCCTGATATTACACTTTTTGCTGTTGTAAATATTTTTCTGGCAGGTATATTATTAGGTATCAATTACATTTTCACTAAAAATCTCTGGTTCAGCATTTTCTTTCATTTTTCCTGGAATTTTTTCCAGGGGCCGGTTTTAGGATATGATGTAAGCGGATTAAAGTTAACCAGCCTGCTGCAACAATCTAAATCGGGCCCGGAAGCATGGACCGGCGGCCCTTTTGGATTTGAGGGTTCATTGCTCTGTCCTTTATTAATTATTGTCGCAGTTTTAATTTTTGCATACGCTTTTATCAAAAGATATGAGCAGCAGCAGTTATAAGCCGGATAGAAAAAAAACCAAAAGTAGCGCTAAAACGATGTCAAATAACTGCACTAAAGCTAAGTATATAAACACAAAAGGCTGGCAGTAAATGCTGCCAACCCGTTATTAATGAATAATATAAAAATAATCAAGGCATTATAATAAGCGGACTCTTACCTCCTTTAATTTCTACCAGTTCCAGGTCAAAAGTCAGGTCTTCACCGGCAAGAGGATGGTTGGCGTCTAATATAACCGTATCATCGTTTACTTCTCTGATGATAACAGGGAAATCCTGGCCTGCTCCATTGCTCATATTTAATTGCATACCTGCCTCAGGCTCTACATCCTCAGGGAAACGGTCGCGCGGAAACTCCATAAAAAGGTCTTCCTGTTTTTGGCCGTAAGCATCATCAACGGGAATATTTATCGTTTTCTTTTCTCCAACGCTCATACCGGTAACACCGCTGTCAAAACCGGCAATCACACTTCCGCTGCCTACTTCAAACTCAAGTGGTTCACGACCTTCACTGCTGTCGAAAGTTGTGCCATCAGTTAATTTTCCATGATAGTGAACCTTAACAGTATCACCACTTTTTACTTGTTGCATATTTGTTGATTTAGATTGTTACGCATTAAATGTAAAAATTGTACCTGGTAACTACGAATCTTTACTTTAGAATTACTGCCGATATTATTAAAAAAATAAAACTATTTGCTACAAAAGGTATCATTTGTATTTAATAGTGGCAAAAAGAGGTCAAAATAAATTGATTAATAAAGAAATGACAAATTAAATTTGCTTATGCACCTTCCTCAGCTATCAAAGAAAATAAAAAAAAGCACTCTTTTAATTTTTATCTGCTTTTTTTCTATCAGCGCGCTTCTTGCGCAAAAGCAAACCGCGGGTTATACGAAGAATAAACAAATTTTACCCGGCGCCTATCAAACAAAAGAATATCTGCCGATGCTGAAAGGAAAACGCGTTGGTGTATTTGCAAATAATACTGCTACGATCGGCAAAACTCATATTGCAGATACGCTTCAAAAGCTCGGAGTAAATATTACAAAAATATTTGGACCCGAACATGGTTTCAGAGGCACTGCTGATGCGGGACAAAAAGTGGATACTTATGCAGACCCTCAGACGGGTATACCTGTAGTTTCTTTGTATGGCAAAAAAATAAAGCCGACTGCAGAAGACCTGGCGGATGTGGACATATTATTGTTCGATATACAGGATGTCGGCGTTCGTTTTTACACCTACATTTCGTCTTTACAGGCATTAATGGAAAGCGCTATACAATACAATAAGCCCCTTATTATTTTGGACAGGCCAAACCCAAATGGCTTTTACGTAGATGGACCTGTGCTTGATACCTCTTTCCGAAGTTTTATTGGCATGCAACCTGTACCTGTCGTTTACGGAATGACTATCGGAGAATATGCTGAATTTTTGATTGGGGAAAATTTACTCAGCAGAGATACAACAGCTTTAATGCGCAGCAAAAATGATAAGACTTCCTCTTCTGAAAAAAGTGGTAAAGGCGCCGGTATCACTGTTATAAAATGCCGTAATTATACGCACAACAGTAAATATATTTTACCAGATAAACCTTCGCCTAACCTGCCTGATACAGGCGCCGTCTATTGGTATCCTTCTACCTGTTTTTTTGAAGGAACTGTTTTAAGTGAAGGTCGAGGAACAGACAAACCTTTTCAAATATTTGGTCATCCTTCTTTACCTAAAAATTTATATGCCTTTACACCGGCAGCCAATACAGGCGCCAGCGATCCAAAGCTTAAAAACCAGTTGTGCTATGGATGGAACCTTTCAGGCAACAATGAGCAGATATTACAAAAGATCAATAACCACATCCGGATAAAGTACCTGTTGGAAGCATATATGTTGTTTCCCGACAAAGAGAGCTTCTTTATAAAACCTAAAAAAAATAATCCAAAACCTGCTGATTATTTTTTTAATAAACTGGCAGGTAATGCAGAATTAATGCAGCAGATAATTGATGGCAAAAGTGAAGCAGAGATAAGGGCAAGCTGGGAACCCAAGTTATCCGCATTTAAAAAAATAAGAAAAAAGTATTTATTGTATCCTGATTTTTGATAAAATTTACTGTAGATAAAATTCCTTCTACTTTTACTTTATGTTAGAAAATTTTAATTCCCCCCTCCCCGGAGCCCCGGATTTACGAATAGTATTTATGGGAACACCGGAATTTGCGGTGGCATCTTTACGCGCGCTGGCTGAGGCAGGGTTCAATATTGTTGGCGTTATTACCGCCCCTGATAAACCCGCCGGCCGCGGATTGAAATTAACAAAGAGTGCGGTAAAGAAATATGCTGTTGAAAAAGGATTACATATACTGCAACCGGAAAAACTCAAAAACCCGGAGTTTCTTGCAGCATTAAAAGCATTAAATGCTAACCTGCAGGTGGTGGTCGCATTTCGCATGTTACCGGAAATTGTATGGAATATGCCTGCTTTTGGCACTATTAATCTTCATGGTTCACTTCTTCCTCAGTATCGCGGGGCAGCGCCAATAAACTGGGCAATTATAAATGGTGAAAAAAAAACAGGCGTAACCACATTTAAATTGCAGCAGGAAATTGATACCGGTAATATTTTATTGCAGGAAGAAATATTAATTGGCGAAAACGATACAGCAGGCGATCTACACGACGTAATGAAAGAAATAGGGGCAAACTTGCTCGTAGCAACAGTAAGGGGAATTGAAGACGGTTCTTTACAGGAAACTGCTCAGTCAAAAGCCGCAGACCAGGTGACAGGAGAATTAAAACATGCGCCTAAACTGTCTACAGAAACCTGTATCATCAACTGGAATAAGACTTGCGATGAAATATATAACCTGGTAAGAGGATTGTCTCCATATCCTGGCGCTATTACCCATCTCGAAGGAAAAATTTTTAAAATTTATATAAGCCGCAAAGAAATTACAGCTCCTTCACATGCTCCCGGCAGCTTTACTACGGATGGCAAAACATTTTTGAAATTCGCTGCTGCCGATGGTTACATTCATGCTGCCGACATTCAGCTTGAAGGGAAGAAAAGAATAGGAATTGAAGAATTTTTAAGAGGTTACCATTTTAAAAAATAATAATTTAAAAAGGAATTTCTCAATTTTTGATATTAATAATTAAAATAAGTTGGTTCTATGACGGATAGTATGGGTAATTATGATTGAGCTTCAATTGCCACGACCTTTAGGTCGTGGATAAAGAATAATAAATATCAGGCTTTAGCCAAAGAAATAAAACATGATATGCCATTCCACTAATACAGTAGTAATACATTTCATGCGGCGACAAAAAATCGGCCTGAAGTCATTATTATTTACAGCACGATTTCCAAATGCTCATCATTTTTATAGCGTTTTTGCTAAAGCCAATACCTAAATTTCTTATACAATGCCCACGACCTGAAGGTCGTGGCAATTTTAACCCACCCAAATTGTCATAGAACCATAGTTTTCTTAAAAACAGGCAGCTAATTATCCTGATACTTTTCTGCAGGTAAAAATCGCAGGTTTAGAAGAATGGTCAAAAATTATAACAAGTTTTGTTTCATTTAAAAACCTGACTTTCATACTGCCAGCCTGTCTTTTATTTCCATTTCGGTAAGTATAAATAATATTCTTACGGTTATTAAAAAAATAGGTTCCTGTTTCGCTCTTTTCAGTCATATTACCGCTCTTGTCGTAGCCGTTGGTCTCATAATATTTATTCGCTCTGAATGAAATAAACATCCGGCTCACATCATTTACAAGCTGCTCAAATAATACATGAATATAAAGGCTGTCGTTATCAGTTATGACACCGTGATAAGCATCCTGCTTCTGCTTTTTAAAAAAATTTTTATAAGAAGTTGTGAGATCATCAAGGTCAAAGCCAATAGAACCCGGCCTTTCCATTTTTACAAACTTCCATTTTCCTGTAAGTTCTTTATTATTATAAATCCGGGCATCTGAGTTACAAATAATTGACAGGGAAGAAAAGAAACAAAAAACTATCTTTTTCAAGTGAAAAAAGTATTATTGATAATAACTTACCTGCACAGGAAATTTAGGATCTGCAATGCCTAAATAAGAAGCGGCAGCATTACTGAGACGCAGCAGCAATCCGTCGTTTTCTTTCATTTCCGGCATACTTCCCAGCACTTTGGCGTATACTGCTTTTTTATCTGGCGAAGAAATTTTTAAAATGGTCCCGGGAGCTACATTACTGATGAGCACATAATATTTTTTGTCCTGCCAGCCGCTTGTTGATTTAAAAGTAGCTGCTTCCCCGCTTTTGGTATTTAAAGATTTTTTAGATGCACTTTGATCAAAAACGTTTGCAAAAACTCCTTCTGTTCCGTTTACAGATTCGCTTGTTGCCTGTTCTGATCTTTTGCTTTCATCAGTTTTAGCTACAGAAGTTCCCTCTTTTAGCGGCTCATCTTTTACTGTTGCTCCTGACGCCGCAGCAGGTTGTTTCGCTTCTTCAGGTATTACAGCAAGCGCTGTATCTTTTTTTGCAGGAGAGGTATTAGCATCTGAAGAAGTTTTTTCAGGCACACTTGCATTTTGAGTGCTTTCGTCCGGGCTATTTGCTTTTGCCGGTTTTTCATTCTTTACCTGCTCAGAAGCCTGATCTGCAGAAACGGAAGTATCTTCTTTCTGAGTTTCACTTGCAGGTTGTTTTATTTCTGAAGCCTCCCCACTTTTCGCAGGCGTATCCGCATTATTATTTGCAGGACTACTGCTTGCTGCAGATGCCCACACCTGCCCGTTATTCATTTTCAAATGCCCTATTACGAGCGGAGTGCCGGGAGCAATGTGATCTGAAGTAAGGTGATTCCATTTTCTGATTTGTGCTGCAGTTACATTATTATCCTGTGCTATTTTAAAAAGTGTTTCACTCTTAGCCACAAGATGAGTAAGCGGAATGCTCCCTGACTTTGTATCATCACTGCCATCCAGATTTTGAGCGGTAAGCGGAATTTTGATATGCTGGCCTATTGTAAGACCTTTTTCCATAGCAATGTTATTATAAGCAGCAATAGCTTTAGGGGCCTGGTTATACAATCTTCCGATACTATAAAAGTTTTCTTTAGCTGCAACAGTATGTGCTACATATAAATCGGGGGCGGAGCCTTCAACTGTGATATTCTGACTTTTTGCAATTGCAACACTTGTTAAAAATAAAACAACTACAAGCAATTTCCTCATAACAAATAAAGGTTTCTGTATTATAAATTTTATAAAAAGAGTCTCGCGAAGTTACGGTTTTAAAACTCTCCAATTTGTAGGGTAATAGTTATTAACACGGTTGGGTAAAACTTTTATCCAGCCAAGATTGATATGTTCATAATTGCATACAGCCCAGCCTTTTTTGCCTGTATCTGCCTTTATCTCCTGTCTTTTTAAATATTTTAATGCATCCTCTTTTATTAGAGTAACAGCCGGAATATCAACCGGTAATAAATGAGATAAAGCTAACTCATGATGAGGAATAAAATCTTTTCCTTTTACTGTACCCACAGCCACTCCCGATTTCCTTACGTTAAGTGCATTTGTAATTGCAGCAATTTCTTTTTCCCATTTTTTTAAAGAAGCTATAACAATTTCTTTCTGATCGCTCAACAGGTATTTGTCTGCATTCTTAAGAAAAGGCGCTGCAATTGCCTGAACATGCCTGCCCGCAGTTTGCAATTTATTGCGATAATCATTATACTCATCAGCAGCATTTATTTGTTGAAAACAGGCTATAAAAAAACCTTCGCCTTTTACTTTATCAGGATAAAAACGATAACCGGGAACGCTGTGTTTTTTCGAAACCGTTTCAACAATTCCCCATGCAGAGTCAATGGGAATTTTTACAGGCTGCAAAGAAAACCGGTCAACTATCAGGTCGCAAATATCTTCATCTTCCTGCTGGCTATAACTGCAGGTGCTGTATATAAGATAGCTATTTTGTTTAAGGGTCTCTGCTGCATCAGCTAATATTCGCTGCTGGCGAAGACTGCACATTTCCACATTTTCTTCACTCCATTCCTGTATAGCATCTGCATCTTTTCTAAATAGCCCGCTGCCGCTGCACGGCGCATCGATTACTACGAGGTCAAAAAAACCGGGCAATTTTTTAAAATCTTTAGGATTGTTATTGGTAACAATTATATTATCGCTTCCCCACTTACTTATGTTTTCTGTTAAAACTCCCGCACGGGTTTTAATCACTTCATTTGAAACAATTAAACTTTCGGGCAATGCTGCTGCAATCAAAGTGCTCTTGCCGCCAGGGGCAGCACAAAGGTCTAAAACACAATTTGGATGACTTTTGTCTGTATAAATTTCTTTTATAATATAGTCCAGAAACATGCTGCTTGCTTCCTGTACATAATATGAACCGCCATGAAAAACCGGGTCTAAAGTAAATGAAGGCCTTTCTGACAAATATCTTCCTTCAGCGCACCAGGGTACATTATTTTGTATGGGAAGGTCACTGATCGCGGGCGAAGGCTTTAAAGGATTTAAACGGATAGAAGTAACCTGCTGTACATTTTGATGAACAGATAAAAAAGAATCCTTGTCAAAACCTTGTACGCCTTCTAAAGAGTCAATAAAATTTTTCGGTAAGCTTCCTGCCAATAGCTGTAATGTTTTATTTAAGGAATGCAGCATAATAACAAATATCTGTATTTATGAAGCTCTTACCATCCTGTCTTTTCCCTGCAAATCTTTTTTTAGGATAATATTTGAAAATCCGTTTTGCTCAAAGACTTCTGCAACCTCTTCTCCCAAAGCTTCATTTATTTCAACATACACACTTCCCCCTGCTTCTAAATGTTTGCGGCTGAATTTTGCTATTGCCTTATAAAACAGAAGTGCATCTTCATCAGGCACGAATAAAGCAAGATAAGGTTCATATTTCAGTACGTTATCCTTTATTTCTGTCTTTTCGCTTTCTTTTATATAAGGAGGATTACTTACAATTATATCGTATTTGCCCAACCGATCCCATTCTTTTTCATTAAGAAAGTCAAGTTGCAAAAAATCAACCGGAACTTTTTGTTGTATCCGGTTTAGTTTCGCTACCTGCAAAGCTTCCCCCGATACATCAACAGCAAAAACTGCAGAGTTTGGCATTTTTTTCTTCACTGCTATTGGTATACATCCGCTTCCGGTACCAATATCTATCAATGAAACTTTTTTGCTGCCTGATTTTTTTATATCATTTACCATCCATTCCACGAGTTCTTCTGTTTCCGGTCTTGGTATTAAAACGTGTTCATTTACTGCCAGCTTCATGTCCATAAACCATGCTTCACCTAAAACATATTGCACTGGTCTGTGATGTAATAATTCTGCTGCAATTTTTATTAATTGAGTTTGCTGAGCTGCACTTACCGGTAAATCTTTGTAAACGATACGGTCAATTTTTTGTTGACCTGTTACATGCTCTATTACCCAGTCTGCAATATTTCCCGCTTCCCTTCTATCATATATTTCATACAGTTGTGCTAATAATTGCCTGTAAACAAGTTGAATTGTCATTTGCAATGCTACTGTTTTTTTAAATTACTTTTGACACAGGATGAACGAGCACGAATTATACATGTACAGATGCATAGAACTTGCGCGACTTGGAGCAGGTTATGTATCACCAAACCCTATGGTGGGGTCAGTGCTTGTTTATGAAGACAGGATAATAGGGGAAGGCTATCACCGCAAATACGGGCAGGCGCACGCGGAGGTTAATTGCATTAATAGCGTAAAAGAAGAAAATAAGCATTTAATAAAAAAATCGGTTATATATGTCTCGCTGGAACCTTGTGCTCATTTTGGTAAAACGCCACCTTGTGCAGATCTGATTATTAAGCATAAAATACCGACTGTTGTTGTAGGTTGCAGAGACCCTTTTGAGCAAGTGGACGGAAAAGGTATCGAAAAACTCGAAAATGCAGGCCTTAATGTAATTACGGGGGTTTTAGAAAATGAATGCAAAGCGCTGAACAAACGATTTTTCACTTTTCATACAAAAAAACGCCCTTACATAATTTTGAAATGGGCACAAAGTAAAAATCAAAAAATTGCCAATGGAGATTTTTCAAGGGTTTTAATAAGTAATGCGTATACCAATCGTTTGGTGCATAAATGGAGAAGTGAAGAAGCGGGCATTATGATTGGAACTAATACCGCCCTGCAGGACAACCCCTCACTGAATACAAGGAACTGGAACGGCCCTGACCCTGTAAGGCTGGTTGCAGATATGAGCGGAAGGCTGCCAAATGACTTAAAAATTTTTGATAAAACCCAAAGGACTATTATTTTTAATACAGCCAAGGATGAAGAACAGGAAAACCTGCTTTATTATAAAGTAAATAAAAAAAAGTCTTTTATCAATACTGTGTCAGAGGCATGTTATAAGCTGCGAATTCAAAGCATACTGGCAGAAGGAGGAACAAAACTGTTGCAGGCATTTATTGATGAACAATTATGGGATGAGGCAAGGGTGATTGAAAACAGTGAATTGATAATTGAAAGCGGATTAAATGCGCCACAACTTACACATCAGAGTTTAATAGTTTCTGAGAATATGTCAACAGATATTATCAGTTATTACCAAAATAATCATTTCAAGCTATAATACTTTTTATTGCAAATCCTTTTATAAAAGGGTATTTGCAAACAAAATAGCAACAACTGATGACATTTGATATACAATTTGTAACAAGCCTTAAACAAGTCCTTTATTTTAATAATAATACCTTTGCATCCCCTTTACCACCGGGTTGTTTTATTTTTGTATAATGATTGGAAACGGAAAATACGAAGCTGTGATTGGCCTGGAAGTTCATGCACAGTTGAATACACTAAGTAAATTATTCAGCAGTGACAGCGCCGCCTTTGGGGCTGAACCTAATACGCATATCAGCCCGATAACTTTAGGTCACCCGGGTACATTGCCTAAAACAAATAAAAAGGCAGTGGAATATGCCATTAAGATGGGGCTTGCCTGCCATTGCAAAATTGAGCCCTATAATTATTTTGCCCGCAAAAATTATTTTTATCCTGATTTACCCAAAGGTTACCAGGTTTCCCAGCATACCACTCCCATTTGCAAAGAAGGTTATGTATCAATAAAAACAAAAGATGGTGAAAAAAATGTAAAGCTGAACAGGATACACCTGGAGGAAGATGCTGGTAAAAGCATTCACGATGCAGATGAAAATTATACCTGTATCGACTACAACAGGGCCGGCGTTCCCCTGATTGAAATTGTAACAGAGCCCGATCTGCATTCGGCTGAAGAAGCATTTCAATACGTAACTGAAATAAGAAAGCTGGTAAGATGGATTGATGTATGTGACGGAAACATGGAAGAGGGAAGTCTTCGCTGCGATGCAAATGTGTCGGTGCGGCTCAAGGGAGAAACTGCACTTGGAACAAAGGTTGAAGTGAAAAACCTTAATTCGATAAGAAATGTAAAAAAGGCTATTGAATACGAAATTGAGCGAATGACAGATATGGCTGAAAAAGGTGAAACAATCATTCAGCAAACCCGCAGTTTTGATGCTGACACAGATACCACTTTTGCCATTCGTGACAAAGAAGAAGCAAATGATTACCGCTACTTTCCTGAACCTGATTTAATGCCGTTTCAACTAACCGAAGAATTTATTTCAGGCATAAAAGCTGCACTTCCCGCATTGCCCGATGAATTGTATAAACAATACCTGTCGTCAGGTTTGAATGAATATGATGCAAGCCAGTTATGTGATGATAAATCAACTGCTGATTATTTCGGCGAAACCATTCAATTTTCAAAAAATTATAAAGCTGTAGTAAACTGGATGCTTGGACCTTTGAGGCAGTTAATTAATGAAACTAATATTTCATTTGGAGAAATCGGGTTAAAGCCAAAAAAACTTGCAGAGCTTGTTGCAATTGTAGATGAAGGCAAGGTGAATTTTTCGGTAGCTTCCCTGAAAGTTTTGCCGGTTCTGCTGCAACAACCAGCAATTGATCCGGTACAGGTCGCAACAGAACTTAATGTATTGCAGGTGAGCGGAAGTGCGGATATAGAAGCATGGGTAAACGAAGTGGTAAATAAAATGCCTGAGAAAGTAACGGAATACAAAAAAGGAAAAAAAGGCTTGATAGGTTTATTTGTAGGTGAAGTAAAAAAAGTAAGCAAGGGAAAAGCAGACCCGAAAGTGGTCACCCGAATTCTTGAAGAAAAATTAAAATAATAACAAAACACAGATTTTTAAAATCATTACGAACAATATGAAAAGAATACTATATCTCACATTATTGGCAGCTTTAATTGCATCTTGCCAGCAAAAAAAACATGAGGCTTTTGTTGTAAGCGGAGTTATTGAAAATGCCCAGGGCAAAAAAGTGTTGCTGATGGAAACGCCTTATGGTATAGCTCAACCCGTCATTTTTGACTCAGCATTTTTAAAGGATAAAGGAGCGTTTACTTTAAGAGGCCGGGCTGCGGAAGAAGGCGTTTACAGGTTAGTAATTGAAAATGGTCCGGATGTTATTTTAATAAATGACAACGATAATATTAAGCTTCATCTTGATGTAAATAACTATAGAAATTATACTGTAGAAGGTTCACCTGCATCGGAAAGCCTGCACAAATTATTTGAAGATTACCGCAATAAAGACTCAGCTATTCTTGCCACATTTAAAAATATTGACAGTATCAAGGCGCTTCCTGGTCATGATAGTTTGGCTGCAGCTTTACAAACAAGAAATGACAAGGAAATTGAGGGCTTGAATAATATGTTGAAAAATTACATTAATACTACAAATAGTCCTTCAGCTTCGTTATACGCACTTGGAATAGCGAGCCAAACTATACCAACCGATGAAATTAAGTCTATGGTAAACGCAACTGCAAACAGATTTCCCGAACATGCGGGGCTTGCTAAAATAAAAAGTATGCTTGCTGTAAAGGCGCCGGATCAGCCAACCGAAAAAAGTTATACCTTACTTAATCAGCAGGCGCCCGATTTAACAATGAACGACCTCAATGGCAAACCAGTCAGCGTAAGCAGTTTTAAAGGAAAGTACCTGTTAATTGATTTCTGGGCCAGTTGGTGCGGCCCTTGCAGGCAGGAAAACCCTAATGTGGTAGAGGCATACAATAAGTATAAAAATAAAAATTTTACAATATTAGGCGTCTCCCTTGATGAGGATAAAGCTGCATGGCAAAAGGCTATCGAAAAAGATCATTTAACGTGGAACCATATGAGCGATTTGAAACAATGGGAAAGCGCTGCTGTAAAGGCTTATGATTTTGACGGCATTCCTTTTAATGTGCTGGTAGACCCTGCCGGAAAAATTATTGCCAGTTCATTAAGAGGGGAAGATTTAAGTAATAAACTTGCTGAAGTGCTGAAGTGACAGAACTAAGGAACCGTGATTATTTTGAATTATTTGTGGTTGGGGGAAATGGGTATTAGATGTTCCAGGGGATCAATTCCGATAAAACTGCATTGTTATCGACCGCAGTTCATTATTTATTTAAGGATTAGAAATTAATTATAATGAGTTATAATGCTGAAATTATACGATGCCGGCAAGTTCCAGGCTTCTTTTTTTCAGTTTGATAATTTCATAATCCTCAATTATCGGATCAGCGGTAAGCACAAGAGAAGTTTTATTTTCTTTCCACCAAGTGTTTTGTATCAATTGAGAAATATGAATTACTCCTACCAGGTATTTTCTTTCTGCTCCCGCATGCCATTCTTCAATCCATTCAAATTTTTCCCGCGGAATGTAAGTCCAGTCATCAAAGCTTATGTATGTTTTTATATAAAAATCATTTGTCAGCTCATTAGGCTGGTGATGATATAATTTTTTGTACTCGTATTTGTAGTCGTATCGCAATGCAGACAAGTCACTTAAAACAGCCGATGCAGTAGGGAAACTTCCTGCTCCTTTTCCATAAAAAAATTGTTTGTCTGCAAAACTGCTTTCTATTACAATGCCGTTATACTGATACCTTACAAAAGCAAGAACATCATCGTGCTTAACAAACTGTGGCAAAACAAAAGCAGCCACTTTTCCGTTTTTTAGTTTTTTTGCCTGTGCAACAAGCTTTATATCAACCTGTTTTTCTTTTGCTACCATAGCATCACTAAGCTGAATATTTTGAATACCGCAAAACAATATATTGCCGGGATGCTCAACAATACCGTAAGCATGATTCAGCAGAATACTTAGTTTGTTTACAGCATCGTATCCTTCAACATCTAAAGCCGGATTGCTCTCAGCAAATCCGAGTTGCTGTGCCAGCATTAGCGCCTGGCCGAACGTAAGCCTGTCTTCAAACATCTTAGAAAGAATGAAGTTGGTAGAACCATTTACTATTCCTTTGATGGAATGCAACAAGTCATTATCATAATATTCTTCCAGATTTCTGATAACAGGGATACTGGCGCAGGCGGCAGCTTCATACAAAAAAGGCAATTGAGTTTCCTGCTGCAACTGCAGAATTTCACCAAGATGGTCAGCAATCATTTTTTTGCTCGCGCTTACAACTGCTTTGCCGTTTCGTAAGGCTATAGTTACGATCTCAAAAGCAGCTTCCGGATCGTCTATTACCTCTACGATAACATTAATCTCTTTATCAAAAAGAAGATCTTCTTTATTTACAGTAAAAAGTTCTGCAGGAGCATCCCTTTTTTTAGAAGGATGTTTGATACAAACTTTTTTTATCTGTGCTTTAAGCGAAGGTGTCTGCTGAAGTACTTTATATAATCCTTCTCCAACTACTCCAAATCCGAATAACCCGATTGTAAGGCTTTTGTGTGCGTCCATTATCAGCCAAAATTATTAAATGATTAAAAACTAAATGCAGGAAAACCTGAATAATAACATAATCAGTCAGAAAATCAGGTTGAACAATAACCTGTCATGCTTTTTATAAATTCCTACACTTTATCAGCTAAAGGTTTCACCACCTCTCCCAGACCTGCATCATCTAAACTGGATGAACGCAGTTGAACCGGTTTAGATTTGCTTTTGCGCATTTTCATATTTAGTAATTCTACAGCGAAAGAAAAAGCCATTGCGAAATAAACATAATTTTTCAGGTGCAGGTCTTCTGCATTTTCGCCGGCCCAGCCTTCTACTAACAAAACAAGACCAACCATTACTAAAAATGATAAAGCAAGCATTTTTAATGTAGGATGTTTGCCAATAAAATCTGCAATTTTCTGGCTAAACATAAACATAATTATCATTGCAATTACAACCGCGATAATCATTACTTCCAGGTGTTTGGCAATACCCACCGCGGTTATAATGCTATCGAAAGAAAAAACCATATCTACAAGAATAATTTGCCCGACAGCACTTCCGAAAGAGGCCGGCCTGGCAGCAGTTTGCGGGGTATGTTCCTCCTCTCCTTCCAGCTTGTGGTGTATTTCTATAACTGTTTTATAAATAAGAAATAAGCCACCAGCCAGCATCACAAGACCGGCAAGATCAAAACCCTTTCCAAAAACTTCAAACAATGGTTTACCTTTTTGCTTTACAAGCCATCCCAGGCCGAGTAATAACAGCACGCGCACACAAATACCGGCGAACATCCAAACCCTTCGTGCATTCAGTTGTTGATTTTTAGGCATTCTGCCCATTATGATAGAAACAAATATTACATTATCAACACCTAAAACAATTTCGAGAACTGTGAGTGTTAACAAACTTATCAATGCATCTGCCGAAAACAAATACTCCATATATTAAAAAATTTTAAGCGCATTTATAAAAATATATTTCTTTATATAATGCCCTTTTTAAGTGTTTTTAAAATTGAAACTATGCCTTTCAATAATCAAGCCTTCGATTTTAATTCGCTAAATCCCTGCAGATATTTTTCACTATTCCCGGACCTTCATATATAAAACCTGTCCATAATTGTACTAATGATGCCCCTGCGGCGAGTTTCTCTTTCGCATCAACTCCATTAAAAATGCCCCCGCTCGCTATTATCGGAATTGATCCGTTTGTTTGCCTGTTGATATAATTAATTATCTGGGTAGATTTTTCTTTTAAAGGCATGCCGCTTAAACCTCCTGCACCTATTTGTTCAACGGATTCTTTTTCTGACTTCAGTCCTTTGCGGCTTATCGTTGTATTTGTAGCGACCAGTCCGCTCAATTTTATTTCCTGCGACAATTCTATTATGTCGTCAAGCTGCCCTACAGTAAGGTCAGGAGCGATCTTCAGCAACAGCGGTTTTGTATTTATTCTTCCATGGTTAATAGTTTGCAACCGACTGAGGATTTTATGCAAGGAAGCTCTATCCTGCAGTTCACGCAAACCCGGCGTATTGGGAGAACTTACATTTACAACAAAATAATCCACGCAGTCGAATAATTCATTCAGGCAAATTTCATAGTCTTTCCATGCATTTTCATTTGGAGTTGCCTTGTTTTTACCAATATTTCCCCCGATAATAATATTTTTTTTGGTAGTTCTAAGCCGGGCTGCCACTGCTTTTACGCCGTCATTATTAAAACCCATCCTGTTGATAATTGCCTTATCTTTTGGCAAACGGAACAATCGCGGCTTGTCGTTTCCCGGTTGTGGCAAAGGCGTGACTGTTCCGATTTCAACAAAACCAAAACCTATTGTGGCAATTTCTTTTATATACAAAGCATTTTTGTCGAAGCCCGCACCAAGACCGACAGGATTTCTGAAAGGCAATCCAAATACCTGTTTTTCCAATGAAGAATTGTGATATTGAAAACTTTTAGCAAACGATTTTTGCAATAGTTCAACTTTCGAGAGACTTTTCAACGCGTTCATCGAAAAATGGTGAACGCTTTCAGCATCAAAGTTGAAAAGAATATCGCGAAGTAAAGCATACATGGCGCGAAGGTAATATCGGAATTGATTACATTTGATGAAAGGAACAAATTATGAAAATTGATGCAATAAATATAAATCAGGAGATTATGAACGGCATTCCTGTTTTCAACGCAACGCGTGTACCTGTTGAAGGTTTGTTTCAATGATTGGAGACGGAAACGTTGGAGGAGTTTTTAGAGAATTTTCCCTTCGTGAGCAAAAAGCAAGCGTTGCAGGTTTTGGAATAGCCGGGAAAATTAATCACGTCGGGAAAAATTTTAAACATACCGATACAGCAAAAGTTTGAAAACGTATTTAATGGAAACGAAGCAGATTTAATTTTTTACCTAAAACAAATAGACAAGTGCAGGAAGCGTATATCGTAGCGGGATTTCGTACGGCAGTTACAAAAAGTAAAAAAGGCGGCTTTCGCTTCACCCGTCCGGATGACCTTGCAATTGAAGTTATCAAAGGACTGATGGCGTCGGTACCGCAACTGGAAGCAGGAAGAGTAGACGATGTCATTGTCGGAAATGCAGTGCCTGAAGCAGAACAGGGGTTGCAGGTTGGGCGTATTATTGCCGCAAGAGCATTAGGGTACGAGGTGCCAGGAATGACAGTTAACCGGTACTGCGCAAGCGGGCTTGAAACCATAGCAATAGCTACAGCTAAAATTCGTATGGGAATGGCAGAATGTATTGTTGCAGGGGGAGTGGAAAGCATGAGCATGGTACCCACAGCGGGATGGAAAACTGTTCCGGCATTCTCCATTGCCTCTGATGAGCCTGATTATTATTTAAACATGGGTTTAACGGCAGAAGCTGTTGCAAAGGAATATTTAATCAGCCGTGAAGACCAGGACGAATATAGTTTTAATTCTCACGCCAAAGCTATAAAAGCAATTGAGAACGGCTATTTTAAACCTGGAATTTTGCCTGTAACAGTAGACGAGGTTTATCTGAATGAAAAAGGAAAAAAACAAAAGAAAAGTTTTGCAGTAGATACCGATGAAGGACCGAGAAGGGATACAAGTTTGGATGCTTTATCTAAATTAAAGCCCGCATTTGCGGCAGGCGGAGTGGTAACAGCAGGCAATTCTTCTCAAACGAGTGACGGCGCTGCATTTGTAATAGTGATGGGCGAAAAAATGGTAAATGAATTAAATCTTAAACCCCTTGGGCGATTAGTGGCCTGTGCAAGTGCTGGCGTGCACCCAAGAATTATGGGCATCGGGCCTATGGCTGCAGTACCAAAAGTTTTGCAGGCAGCTAACATAAATGCAGGAGACATTGACCTGGTAGAACTGAATGAAGCCTTTGCCTCGCAAACACTGGCTGTGATGCGAAAATTAGATTTAAACGCTGAAACAGTAAATATTAACGGCGGCGCTATTGCCCTGGGCCATCCGTTAGGATGCACAGGATGTAAATTAACAATTCAGATTATACACGATCTGAAACGGCTTAATAGAAAATACGGTATGGTAACAGCCTGCGTAGGAGGCGGGCAAGGTATCGCAGGAATAATTGAGAATTTATAGAAGCCCCGACCCTAAAGGGAGGAGAAAGCTTCTGCCTGCCGGTATAACGTTATTTAGTTGTGATTTTAATTGAAAAGTTGAGCATTGAAAGTTGATTAAATGTGTATGCCTAAAATAGGTTGACAAAAAACTGTCACTTATGAAGCATGAAGCTAAGCAAAAATTACAGATTAGGGAACGCAGGATTTTTTCTGAGGAGGTTAAAAAGAAAGCGGTTAAGGATTTAA
>JAABUT010000440.1_pt1 | contig 68359 bp, 61 predicted proteins | sample 5559281 | NCBI WGS metagenome assembly JAABUT01 (sample SAMN10711880, study PRJNA513359) | rock metagenome | isolation source: Antarctica rocks | place: Antarctica: Victoria Land, Ricker Hills nord | collected 2016-01-04 | reverse complement strand
GAAATGGATGCACTGGAAAACGCAGGTCGTCTGTCTGCTTCCGTATACAGGGAATGCGAGTTGTATACCACGCTTTCACCTTGCCCGATGTGTTCCGGTACGATCCTGCTTTATGGCATCCCGAAGGTGATTATTGGTGAAAATAAAACTTTTTTGGGCGAAGAAGATCTGTTGCGTTCAAGAGGTGTGGAAGTGATTGTTGCTGATGATGCTGATTGCTATCGGCTGATGCAGCAATTCATCAGCGAAAGCCCGGAACTTTGGAACGAAGATATTGGCGTGTGATTGCAAATGCTTCTTTTATCGACCTAAAATCTGATAGTTTCCCCATAAAAAAAGCTTCGTGTGATTGAAGCTTTTTTTATACTGGTAAAAGAAGTATTAGGGTTTTGCTGCGCTGAGTAAAGCTTTTATCTCATTATGAGCCGTTAAAATACCTTGGTTTTGGTTGCTTATCCAAGTAGTAATATCTGCCTATTGAATAGAAACCTAAACCAGGTAACAATAATGCTTTTGCACAAACAAAAACGCATTTCTTGTTCTTATTTATAAAGTAAAAATACATTTTAAAACAGTCGGTTTGTTACTGAAAATAGATCGATAAAAGCAGTATTCAAATAGCAAATTATTTAAAAGCACAAGAAAAAACAATTGTATAATTAACAAATGGAAAACAAAAATCAGCAAAACCGCACTGAAACCAACAAAAAATTACAGGATTTGGAGCAAGACACTTCCTATGCCGACGGGAAGTTTTTAACTACCAACCAGGGTTTAAAAATCAATGATGATCATAATTCATTAAAAGCCGGTGATCGCGGCCCAACACTATTAGAAGATTTTATCCTGCGGGAAAAAATCACTCATTTTGACCATGAGCGCATCCCGGAACGCGTAGTGCACGCGCGCGGCGCAGGTGCACATGGCTATTTTCAGGCGTATGACAACTCAATGGCGCAGTACACCAAAGCCGCTTTTTTAACTGATCTATCACGCCAAACGCCAATTTTCGCCCGGTTTTCTACTGTTGGCGGTTCACGTGGTTCTACCGATCTGGCACGTGATGTCCGCGGCTTTGCAGTAAAGTTTTATACCGAAGAAGGTATTTATGATTTTGTGGGAAACGATATTCCGGTATTTTTTATCCAGGATGCCATCAATTTCCCGGATCTGATCCACGCTGTAAAACCGGAGCCGCACAATGAAATCCCGCAGGCCGCATCTGCCCACGATACTTTTTATGATTTTATCTCGCTGATGCCCGAATCTATGCACATGCTGATGTGGATAATGAGTGACCGCGGCCTCCCGCGTAGCTTGCGGATGATGGAAGGTTTTAATGTGCATACCTATCGTTTTATCAATGAAGAGGGCAAAGCAACTTTTGTAAAATTCCATTGGAAACCAGTTTTAGGCGTACATTCTGTAGCTTGGGACGAAGCACAAAAAATATCCGGTAAAAACAGTGATTTCCACCGTTTGGATTTGTGGGAAGCAATTGAAAACGGCGACTTCCCGGAGTGGGAATTTGGTGTGCAGCTAATCTCGGAAGAAGACGAATTTAAGTTTGATTTCGATATCCTGGATGCAACAAAACTCATCCCTGAAGAATTGGTGCCTGTAATAAAGATTGGTAAAATGGTGCTGAACCGCAACCCGGACAGCTATTTTGCAGAAACAGAGCAAGTTGCTTTCCATCCCGGCCATCTCGTTCCGGGCTTGGATTTCAGTAATGACCCATTGTTGCAAGGCCGTTTGTTTTCTTATACGGATACACAATTAACGCGTTTGGGCAGTCCGAATTTTCATGAAATCCCGATCAACCGTTCCATCGCCCCGGTTATTAACAACCAGCGCGACGGCCACATGCGCCAAACGATCAACAGCGGCCGGGTGGCTTACGAACCGAACAAAATTGCAGACGGCAGCCCGAAACAGGCAAAAGTTTCTGAAGGTGGTTTTACTTCTTATCAGGAACGTATTGATGCTAAAAAAATCCGTGCCCGGAGCGAAAGTTTCCGTGATCATTTCAGCCAGGCAACTTTGTTTTTCAACAGCCAGTCTGAGTATGAGCAAAACCATATTATCGATGCTTTAAGTTTTGAACTGGGCAAAGTGGAATCGGAAGAAATCCGCACCCGGATGCTGGGCCTTTTATCTCAGATCAGTTCAAAACTGGTTTCAAAAATTGCTGATAAATTGGGCATGGAAGTTCCGGCAATGCCAGAATCGCCAATGAATTTCAGTCATGGTGCCGATGCAGATCCGGCGCATACAGAATCTGTAAAAGGCAAATCTTCCATCGAAAAATCGGAAGCTTTGAGCATGGCCAAAATTTTGAACCCAACGATCAAAACCCGCCAGATTGCTATTTTGGCCGCCAACGGTTTTGATGGTGAAGCTTTAAGTGCGATGAAAAACGCTTTAAATGCCCAAGGTGCCATGGTAAAAATTATCGCCCCAAAACTGGGTAAAATTACATGCAGCAAAGGAAATGAACTGAAAGTTGACCAAAGCTTTTTGCAGGCTGCTTCCGTTTTGTTTGATGCCGTGTATATTCCCGGTGGAAAAGACAGTGTTTCCATGCTGATACAAGAAGGTGATTCTTTGCATTTTGTGGATGAAGCTTATCGCCATTGCAAAGCCATTGCTGCGGATAAAGAAGCGGTTGAATTGTTGAAAGCTTCTTACCTGGGCAAAAAGGTATTTGCTGCAAACCCGGACGAAGCCAGCTTGGTAAACAAAGGTTTGATTTTGAACCAGTCGCCGGCCACATTTGTTACAGCCATTGGCAAACACCGTTTCTGGGAACGTGAAAAACCGGAAGAAAAGTTCCCGGCATAAATTTATAAACTTAGATACTGTTTTTATCGGTATAAAACCCGCGTTGCTTTATTGGCAGCGCGGGTTTTATGTTGGTTTACTAAACGTTTTGTCATACCAAATTTTTTTCGGCATCTCACTATATGATATCTACATACCTTTGTTTAAGGATGCTTCTTTTATCGTATGTTTTTTTGCTTCGTAACTACTATTGCGTATGTTTAAAAAGCTATAAATAATCATCTAAACAACTATTCATAACAAAAGTCTAATAATCTTTCATGGCAATTTCCTCACATTTAAATACCCTTTTCGGCAATCTCGACTTTCGTACAATATCAGAAAATCCAGATTTTAAAGAGGACAGCGTAAGGGAAGTGATTATCCTGCCAATACTTCATGCTCTTGGCTATACACAACAGAATATAGTTCGCAGTAAAACTTTGCAACATCCATATTTAAAAATTGGAAGTAAAAAGCGGCCGGTAAACCTTGTGCCGGACTATGCTTTAAAAGTCGAAAACAATTTTGCATGGGTTCTTGATGAGAAAGCTCCAAACCAGAAAATAATAAATGATGACAATGTAGAACAAGTTTACAGTTATGCAACTCATCCGGAAATAAGAAGCAACTATTTTGCCCTTTGTAACGGTCTTGAATTTTCCCTTTTCAGGACTGTCGATACAGATAAACCAATTTTATAAGGATAGTAAAAATGAAATTTTATTTAGGAGTAACCGATAATAATTGGTATAAATATCTTAGTAATATAAATCCTGAGGATATAAATTTTTGGCAACCAAGTGGAACAGTTAATTTTAAAGTCTTACAAGCTGGATCACCTTTTTTATTCAAATTAAAAAGTCCAATAAATGTAATTGGTGGTATTGGATTTTTTTCAAGTCATACATTCTTACCTATGTCGATTGCTTGGGATACCTTTCGTAATAGAAATGGATGCAGTACATATGATGAATTTAGTCGAATGATTTTGAACTACAGGAATGACAAACAAAATATTAATCCTACAATTGGTTGTATCGTTCTAACTAATCCAATATTTTTTAAGCAGGAAGATTGGATTGAAACACCAGTGAATTGGGGTAAAAGTATTGTACAAGGAAAGTCTTATCACACAGAAGATATTATTGGTAAAAGTATTTGGCAACAAGTTGAAAAATTATTAGAAAATTATTTGAACAAAAGTTCCGCAGAAAAAAACGCAAGCCAATTTATTTTTGATGAACCTCTATCTCCAGCTTACGGTAATCCAATTTTAACCAAAGTAAGGCTTGGACAAGGAGCTTTTAGAGTATTAGTAACGGATGCATATTCAAGAAAATGTTCAATTACAGGAGAAAAAACGCTGCCAGTTTTAGAAGCGGCACATATCAAACCTTATGCAGAATTAGGTCCTCATTCCGTGTCAAATGGAATATTATTAAGGTCTGATATGCACAAGCTTTTTGATGGAGGTTATTTAACAATTACTAATGATTTAAAAGTTGAAGTCAGCTCAAGGATTAAAGAGGAGTTTCAAAATGGAAAGGAATACTACAAATATCATGGTAGTAATTTATTTATTCTTCCAAATAAAAAAATTGATATGCCGAATGAAAATTATATTGACTGGCATAATACAAATATTTTTAGAGGATAAAGTTTGGCATTTTTACAATTTCTGCCTCTCTTTAAGATAGTTCTACATCAGAAAATCAAACTATTTTAAATGTATTAGAAGATATAGGAGAACACATGGGCGCAGATAGTTGGAGATTAAAAAAAGAAGGACAAACAAAACTGGCTTTGTAAAGGCAATGCTTCTTTTATAGGTATAAAACTTGTATGACAAGTAGTATTAAAAACCCCACGCTAATCAAAATCAGCGTGGGGTTTTTAGGTGATAAAAGAAGTATGATGCTTCTTTTATCCTGCAAAAATTGGATTATGCTTCCACCGCTTCAAACTCCGGTGTTTTAACTTTATCTTCTTTTTTGCCGAACAGTCTATTTTTTAAATTTACTCGGATTAAGTACATACACGGCACTAAAATTAAAGTGATGATGGTTGCAAAACCCAAGCCGAAGATCATTGTCCAAGCAAGCGGCCCCCAAAAAGCAACGTTATCGCCACCGAAATAAATATGTGGTTGGAAATGGGTAAACAAGCCAACAAAATCAATATTTAAACCTACGGCCAAAGGTATTAAACCTAAGATAGCGGCAGTGGCAGTTAACAGTACCGGTGTCATCCGGGTATGGCCGGCTTCTACCACGGCATCATGTACATTGGTTCCCTGCTCTATCAGCATATCGGTAAACTCAACCAACAAAATTCCGTTCCGTACCACTACACCTGCCAGTGCAATAATTCCGATGCCGGTCATTACAATCGCCATCGTCATCCCGAAAATACTTACGCCAAGCAACACACCAATAATACTAAAGAAGATTTCGCTGATGATGATCAGTGTTTTACCAATAGAGTTAAACTGGATCATCAATATAATCAGGATCAAACCAAATGAAGTTGCCAAAGCACCGCCTAAAAAGGTAACGGCTTCTAACTGATCTTCTTGGCCACCGCCCTGGCGGATAATCACATCGTCCGGCTTTTTAAAGTTGTCAATCGCTTTTAAAATATTGGCGTTTACTTCGTTTGCATTATATGGTTTGATCACGCTTGAACCCAAAGTTAATACCCTTCTCTGTTGCTTGCGTTTGATGTTGCTGTAAGTATCGGTGTAACGGACATCAGTGAAAGCGGATATAGGCACCTGCCGGATAATACCGCCCGAACCCATATCGCGGTAAGTAATTTTCATGTTTCGCAACTCATCAATGTTACCGCGCTGGCTCTCTAATGCCCTTACTTTTATCTGGTAATCATCTTCTTTGGTATTCCTGAAATCACCTGCTTTTGCCCCAAACACAGCTGTACCTAATGCCTGGCTGATTTGTGATGTGTTTAAACCTTCTCTGTTTGCCCTTTCACGGTCGATGTCAAACACAATTTCAGGCTTGTCATTTTGCACATCGGCAGTCAGGTTTTCAATCCCCGCAATATTTTGTTTGGCGATGAAGTTTTTTAAACGGTTACTGGTTTTGACTAATGTATCCAGGTTGTCACCAATAATTTCAATACTGATATCCTTTTGAACAGGTGGCCCGCTGTTTTCCTGTGCTACGGCAATTTTAACACCCGGGATTCCCTGTACTGCATTGCGTATATTTGTTAAAATTTGTTTGGTATCCTTGCCGTTGCGCTTGCCATACTCCACAAAGGCAACTGTTATTTTACCTTTATTTTCATAATCGCCCTGATCTTCATCCGTTGGGTCTGTTACCCCTTTGGTAACGTTGGATATGATAGATGATACGATCGTTTTATCCGGCTCAACTATCTGGGCTACACGCTGCTCCAGTTTTTTGGTAACTTCATTTGTAGTAGCCTGATCTGTACCGATAGGCATGGTAATGTACACATAAGCAAAATTTGGATCGCCGGATGGGAAAAATACAGGTGTTTTGCCCAGCACTACCATTAATACAATCGCAAATACAAATAAGCCAAACGTTCCTAACAAAACGGTAACCGGCCTGCGTACCGCACGTTCCAGCCATTTTGCATACCAGGCCTGGAAACTCGGCCAACTTTTACTTTGAAACTTATCAATCACACTTAATAAAAAGAAATGATTGAACAGGTACAAACCAATAATCAATACCATGAAGTTGCCAAAGCCAACGTTAATGAAATAACCTACGGCGGTAGCAATAGCCAAGTAAATTAGTGTTTGCCTAATGCCTTTATCGAATTTCGGGTGATTGTGTTCGCCTTCTACATGCGGTTTCATAAAATCGACAGCAAAAACCGGGTTCATGATATAAGCTACAACCAAGGAAGCCAGTAAAGTTATAATTAAAGTGATCGGCAAAAAGAACATAAAGTGGCCGATTAAACTGTTCCAGAAAGCTAAGGGAATAAATGGTGCCAACGTAGTCATGGTACCAGAAAATACTGGTAAAAACACTTCACCTGCTGCTATTTTCGCTGCTTCTTTTATCGGTACTTTTCCATTATTAAAAATACGGTGCGTGTTTTCAATCACCACAATCGCATCGTCCACTACTATACCCAAGGCCAGTAGGAAGGAGAAAAGCACGATCATATTTAAAGTAAAACCGATGGCTGGCATTACTAAAAATGCAATAAAGCAAGACAGCGGAACTGATAACGCCACAAATATGGCATTGGTTGTCCCCATAAAGAACATCAGGGTTACGGTAACCAATATAAAACCGATAATGATGGTATTGATCAGGTCATTAAGGGTGGTACGGGTTTTATCGGATTGATCGCCGGTTACCGTAATATCTAAGCCTTTCGGAAAAACGGTTTTTTCCTTTAGCTTGATCAATGCGTTGATTTTATCTGATGCCTGGATTAGATTTTCACCCGCCCTTTTACTTACATTTAAAGTGATTACGTTCTTGAACTTAGGGTTATCATTGGTTTTTAAACGGGCGTAACTTTCCTGCTCTAAAAAGGAATCTTTTATCTCGGCAATGTCGCGCAGATAAACCGTTTGGCCTTTTGGGTTCCTGATGGCCATGTTGGATACTTCGGCCGCATTTTTAAAATCCTGTTTGATATCGATGCTGCGGCGTACACCATCTGTTTTTATGGTGCCTGCTGTTGTTAAAATATTCTCTGAACCAATTGCCTGGATGATATCACCAAAACTAATCTGAGCTGCGGCCATCTTGTTCATATCAACATTAACCTGTATTTCGGGAGTTAAGGCACCTACTTCGTCAACTTTTGAAATTTCCTTGTAGCCTTCAATCTCATCTTTTAACAGGTCAGCATATTCCTTTAATCGTTTTAAATCATAATTGCCGGAAATATTGATGTATAAAATCGGTAAATCTGCAACGTTAATATCTGAAATAACCGACTCCTTCAGGTTATCATCATTTTGTGGCAAATCCTGTTTGGCTTTGTCCACCGCATCCTTTACATCAATTTTGGCGTCTTTGATCTTAATATTGGCCTGAAATTCGGCTGTAATAATCGATACATTTTGAACAGAGTTGGACGTAACTTTTTTAAGTCCTTTTAGCGATTTTAATTGTTTTTCTATTTGCCTTGTAACCAGGTTTTCAATATTTTGAGGAGATTGTCCGGCAAATACGGTGGTAACAAATACCTTTGATTGCGCAATGTCCGGAAAGTTTTCTTTCGGCAAATTGTTATAACTGATCAGCCCCAATACCGTGATCAAAAAGATGAGCACGTAAACAGCCGTTTTGTTATCAATGGCCCAGCTTGAGGGCGCAAATTCTTTTCTAACTTCTTTCATAATCAACAGATCAAGTGAAAATGTATATTAATTAGCAGTATTTAAAACTTTAATTTTATCGCCGTCTTCTATATCTTCTGCACCTGCGGTAATTAATTGGTCGCCGGTATTCAAGCCCGATATTATTTCAGACTGGCCGCCGTAAGTGGCGCCAACCTTCACCGTTTTGCGTTTTGCCGTTCCGCTGTTGTTTACAAATACATAATCACCATCTTCTGATTTTTGGATCGCTTTAATTGGGACTACAATGGCATTGGCTTTAGAATAATTGGCAATTTTTAATATGGCAGTCATGTTTGGGCGAAGTGATTTGCGTGCAGGTAACTTAATTTCGACTGCAAAACTACGCGAGGTAGGATCAATTGCTTTAGCTGCAAAAGTTACTTTAGTCACCAGCGAATCATTAGCATCAGGAATTATAATTTTTACATTGTTGCCGGTTCCAACACTGCCGGAATAAGATTCGGGCACATCTGCCTTAACTTTTAACTTATCTGCGTTAACAATCCGAATACCTGCAGTGCCAGTCTGTGCAACCTGGCCCAATTTCAAATCCATCTGGTCGATTGTTCCGCTAATTGGGGAAATAATACGATACATGTCAGATTGTTCGCGCAAACCAGCAACCTGCTTTTGGGCACTTTGCAAGTTGGTTTGCGCCTGTAAAAACTGCACTTCGGTACCTATTTTTTGATCCCAAAGATTTTTTTGGCGCTGAAACAAAGTATTCAAAAGCGATACCTGTGATTGTGCCTGGGCAATGCTTTGTTTTAAAACACTATTGTCTAATTGTACCAGCACTTGCCCTCTAGACACATGTTGACCTACCCGGGCATTAATTGCCATAATGGTTCCTGGTGCTTGTGGATAAGCCGTAACATTATCCTGGGCATCAATTTTACCCTGTATCTGTACGTAATTGGTAAACTGGCCAGGTTTCACCTCAACCGTACTCACCTCTGTAGCTTTGGTAGAATCTGTACTGCCGGTTTCAGCTTGCAGCTTTGTAATTTTTGAATTTATTTGTGCTTGCTGTTTCTGTAGGTCGGCCAGTTCTGTTTTTTTATCTTTGGGCTTGGTAGAACATGCTGCTAAAAACAGTATAGTTGATATGTATAATATTTTTTTCATTTTTATTTTTGAATAAGTAGATTTTATTTAATTCTTCCGTAAGCCCGGTCCAGGTCAACTTTACTTACCAAAGCATCATATAAGCCCTGGATGTATTGATTATCTGCCATTTCAAGAGCAGTTTGTGCCTGCGTAACCTCAATGCTCGAACCCACGCCCTGCTGGTATTTTATTTTGGAAACACGGAGCACTTCTTCTGCCAACTCACGACTTTTTTTCTGGTTATTTAAAGTTTGCAAACCGTTGGTAAAAATAATTTTAGCCTGACTGGCCTGTAAGCTTAAAGCATTTTTGAGATTGTCCAAATTGTTTCTATTTTTTTGAACGGTGATTTGTGCCTGTCTGATTTGATTTATACGTTGTCCGCCAGTATAAATTGGCAAACTAAGAGATAAGCCAATATAAGTAGTAGGAAAAGTTGTTCCAAATAAATTACCAAAGCTATTATTTTGGTATGCTAAAGCTGTACTTCCGTTGGCACTTAACTTTGGTAAATATTGGGCTTTTAATCGTTTAACATCATATTCGGTCAACCTTAAATTACTTTCTAATAATCCGTATTCAATCCTATTATGGTAAAATGTAGTGTCAACATTAAGTTCTGCCATGTTATCATTTAGGTTAACATCCGCCAGTTTATCTTTCAAAGTTAGGTCAAATTCAATCGGCATTCCCATCTGAAATTTCAACAATTGATAATTTAATGCCAGTAAACGAATTGTGTTCTCTTTCGTAGTTACCAGGTTATTATATTGAACAGTAATCCGGTCAACATCTATTTTCTCTACAAATCCCTGTTTGTTTTGCGCCGTAGTTTGGTCAAGCTGTTGTTTAAGCTGATTGATATTGGCATCCAGTAATTTGATTTGTTCATTGCTCACTAAAACCTGGTAATAAGCTTTAGTCACATTTACATCTGTTTGGATTTTTGTGCGGGTATAACTGCGTTCAAAAAGTTCTTTATATGTTCGTCTTGCTTTCAAGCCAACGAAGTAACTTCCGTCAAATATAAGTTGGTTTAGAGTGAGGCCTAAGTTTGAGTTATATTTTTGAGTAAAATTTACGGCTTGAAAACCACCAGCACCATCAGGAACAGTAGTTATTGTATTTCCTGTTCCGTCTTTAACTTTTTTATCAATTAAAACACCGTAAACGGCCGGAGTGATAAAATTCGGAAATAAAATTACGGGTGTCTTTAAATAATCCTGAAAGGTTGCGGCACCATTAATTTGCGGCAAACCTTGTGCAGTGGTTTCTTTAACTCTATATCCGGCACTTTTAACATCTAACTTGGCATTTAAAATAGAATCTTGGTGCTCATAAGCATAATTAATACAATCCGCAATGCTGAAATTGTAAGTTGGACTTGCAGGTTGCAACTGGGCAAAAGCCTTAAATCCAGCCGTTATAAAAATTAATAGGGTTATTATTTTCTTCATTTAAATTGGATAGGTTATAGTAGATTATCGGTTAAGTAAAAAGTATCGGTAAAAACAGTATTTCAATCATCCAAACGTTCGCTGGAAACACGGGCTAATTCTGCACCGTAATTTTATGTTGATCCAATAATTCATGGCCTCGTAATGTACAAATACCATAATTAAAGTGTTCCATTAATTGATATTGTACCTTCCAGGTACTAAATTGTGATACAGGAAAAATAGCAGTATTAAAGCCCATTTCTACTTGGTTTACACGCATTTTGGCCAAAATTTTAACATCCAGATCATCCCTTACAAACCCTTGTTGTATTCCTTTTTTCAAAAGTTCCTCTAATGTTTTTACCAAAACATCGGCTTTAAATTTTTGAAATTCAATCCAGGCATCAGGGTGATATTTCTGCATATCGTGAATGACAATCGGGTTGATCCTTGAAAATATTTCTTCTGAGCATTTCATCATATTGATCATTTCCTCTATCACATTTGATGAATTGTGGATGATGGATTGTATCTGACACTTATCTTCGTTCAGCTTTTTTTTCATCAGGGCAATTACCAATTCGTTTTTGTCATTAAAAAAAGTGTAAATGGTTTTTTTCGACATCCCTAAATGTTTCGCAATATCATCCATCGTCACACTTTTGATACCTGCGTGCATAAACAGCTCTTCACCGCCCTGTATTATTCTTTCAATATGATCTGTTGACATGCTGGTACAAAACTAAGGAAACATTTTTAGTTTTAAAAGTTTCCGCTGTTTTTTACTTTTTAAAGATAGTTCTTGTAAGCTTTATTTTTTAGTTAAAATAAATATTTGACGGGGAAACAGGAATTTTTGTTACAATTTTAATGAAGGAAACATCAAAAAACCTGTCTGATATTTATTCATTTACGATGCTTCTTTTATCGCCTGAAAAAACAGTAAGCCAATACCAAATTTATAGGCATAAAAGAAGTATGCTGATCAATCAGGAAAATTATTGAAGAAACTGATCTGAACTTAAAAGCCCTAAACCTGATAATTATAATACTGGAAAAAGGACGTATAAATTAAATTACAAAATAAAAGCAGGAAATATTTCAATTTCCTGCTTTTATTCACTATAAGTCAATGTTACGGATACTTCTTTTATTGGCTAAAAATCAGTATTCTAACAAAACATGCGGCCGATAGGTATCGGTTTTGATGTTTGCTTTTAACTCGTGCAAAATATTATACAAACCAAAATTGGTACGGTTGACGTAGATAAAATGCTTCACGCCGCGCGCTTGTTTAAATTCCGGCATTTTGGATATTTTCTCACCAAAAGCATACAAGCGGTCAAAAAATTCTGACTGGCTGAAATCAAAACTATCCGTCATATATGGTTTGGCAAACAGACCGATCATCTCTTTGTAAGCTTCATAATAAAACTCTATTTGCTGCGGACTATCTTTAGGTAAAATCATTTCCAACTGCCGGAAAGCTTTAATCGTTTCTTCTTTATTTTGAAGCAGATCAGAAGAAGTAGTGGAGAAGAATGGGTAATAAAAATCGTCCGGCATTTCTTTAATGCAACCGAAATCAATTACGCCCAGTTTTCCTTCCGGCGTAATCATGAAATTTCCCGGATGCGGATCAGCGTGAACCGCGCGCAATTCGTGCTGCTGGAAATTATAAAAATCCCACAGAGCTTGTCCGATCAGATTACGCTCTTCCTGCGAAGGGTTAGTCTGCATGTATTCCTTCAAATGCTTGCCTTCCAGCCAGCTCATCGTGATAATACGTTTCTTAGAAAGCTCCGGATAATAAGTTGGGAAAACAACGTTTTTTAAATCCTTGCAAGCTTCCGTAAACTCAATAGAACGATGCACTTCCAGTTCATAATCGGTTTCTTCCAGCAAACGCTCTTCTACTTCGCGCATATAAATACCCAATTCCTTTTCACCCATGCCCAAAAGGCGGAAAGCAAAAGGTTTCACCAGTTTTAAATCCGAAGAAATAGAATCGCCCACGCCCGGATATTGAATTTTAATGGCTAGTTTCTCGCCGTTCAATTCTGCCTGATGAACTTGTCCGATAGAGGCCGCATTAGTAGATTTCAGGTTAAATTTATCGTAAATCTGCTCCGGGGATTTGCCAAAATACTTCCGAAAAGTTTGCACAATTAGCGGGCCGGAGAGCGGCGGCGCATTGTACTGCGATTGCGAAAACTTATCGACGTAAGCTGTCGGCAAAATATTTTTGTCCATGCTCAGCATTTGGGCAACTTTCAAAGCCGAACCTTTCAGTTCACTTAATGATTCATAAATATCTGCCGCATTATCCTCGTTCAGCTCATCCTGATTCATGCCAGGGTTGAACAGTTTTTTAGAATAATGCTTCACATAGTTGCCGCCAATTTTAAAACCCGTGGTTACAAACTTGGCAGATCGTTGTACTTTAGATGTTGGTATGCTGTTTTGTTCTTTTCCTTGTTCGCTCATGCTGTTTTTACCAGTATAAATTTATTGTACAACCGAATGCTGTTTTTGAAACAGATTTTTTTAGGTGTGTCCCTGCGGGTCGGGCTATCCGTTGCATCCTTCGATAAACTCAGGATTTGAAGGTGAGCTTGTCGAACCATCGCTGCTATCCCTCAAGCACCTATAAAGCGGCTCTGACTAACGCAATTATTTATTTTCCTTCTTCGAATCACTCGTCTTATTCCAATAAGATTTAGGCAAAAAACCTTTTTGATGGTTGAAATAATTTAGAACCTGTTCAGGTGTCATGTCTTGAATCTCTAACCCTATTTGATCACGGATTTTTCGCAATTGTTCAACCATTGATTCTGTCTTCTGCGTTTCAGTATTCATAATCTAATATTTCTCGTGGTGACCTTATTTCCAAAATTTTGTGTCCAAGCTTGATATTAACAGAATTATATCCGCGGATACGGTTTACATTTACAATATGCTTAAAATTCCAGCTAACCAAAATATCCGCATCGTTAAGTGTTGCTAAAGCGATATGATTACAATCAGGAAGACTGGTTTTGCCAACTACATTTTCCTGAATGTAAGCATCCGCTAAGTCGGCTGCTTCAATTGAATTTTCGACGACTTCAACAGCGTCATTTGGTAGTTTAAAAAGTAAATTTTTTACTCTTTCAGGAGCATTAGTTAATTCTATATTTATTAATTCAGAATAGATAACCCGATATCTGCCTTCAATTATTCTATCAAAAAGAATTTTCGTCCAAAGTTCAAACTCAGCATCAAAATAACCACCAAAAACAGAAGTATCAACGTAAATTCGCTCAATCTGACGCGTTCCGCTTACCATTAAAACTTCATCTTCTCTCTAAAACCGCCATTCTTCACTAAAAACTTGCCGTAATCCAACAAATTATCAACCGGCGAACGTTGGAACAGATCGAAAGTAACATTTACACCTTTTTCAATGGCTTCATCGGTTCTTTCAAAACCTTTGGATTCATCGTTCACCCAAAAATTCAACACAAAACCAAACTGGATCCACAACGCATCTTTATAACGGTTTGCCAGAAATTTGCGGTCGGCCAGTTCTCCGGTTTCAATGCCGTCCTGTAAAATTTGTACACTGAAGTTTTCAAATTCATCCTTCAATCCTGCATAAATTTTGGGTGTGCCCATTCCTTTTGCTGCGCGTTTGCTGCTGAAAACGGCAAAGCTCCTTTTGCTCTTTAATAATTCAAAAAAGCTGTAAAAAAAGGATAAAGCTTTTTCGCGGGAAGAATATTGCAGCCAAACTTCCTGCGTTTTGATCTGGGCAATTGTTTTTAAGGCGAGATCTGTCCAGATGCTTTGTTCTAAACCTTCAAAAGAACCAAAATGCTGGTAAAATTCCTCTTCGGAAAACTCATGTTTTTTGGCAAAAATATAAACCGATTTGGGCTGTTCGCCTTCGGTCAAAACATAATCAATATAATCGTTCTGGATTTTTTCTGTTGAAGCCATGATTTTTATCGGATAAAAGAAGTATGATAATTAGGATATGAATTTACGGACAATTTTTGGTGCTGAAGTTTGATTGAAAAGGTTTGATCTTTGCCTGACAAAGTTGTTGCAACAAAAAAACATCGATAAAAACAGTATCAGTCCGTATGTAGTTCTTCCGGAAATTTTTCCGGCTTGGCATAACTTAAACGCGCCAGTTTTTTTGTGGTGTGATAACAATCTAAACCGGAAACCGTAACTGAACCGGCTTTTTCCAGATCTACAAAACCGTCTTTTGCAACAAATGCTTCATCAACTTTAACCCATTTTATTTCACCGATGATGATGCTGGTTTCATTATGGCTGACCGGCAAAACTTCTTTCAGTTCCAAACCAATCGACAACGATGATTCTAAAATATAAGGTGCTTTAAAACCAGCCACATAAGCTTCGGTAAAACCACAATGTTTAAACTCAGAATCGCCGGAAGGGTAACGCGCGCTTGCTTGGTGTGCTTCTTTATAAAAATCGGCCAGCACATTATTTAACGTATAAAAACCGATTGTTTTGATGTTTTTCAGCGTATCGTGCTGCGGGCCGGGCGGCCGGGCAACCATTCCGATCAGCGGCGGATTGGCACCCAAATGAAAGATCGAACTGAAAACAGAAAGATTGATATTTCCGGCTTCATCAATCGTTCCGAGCAATTGCAAACTTTTAAATCCGCCCAAACTATTGATAAACATGGCGCGGAATTGCTTTTCCATTTGCATCAAAGCATCATAATTATAGAGCATGTTTTAGAGTGGTTTTAAGGAAGATAAGCCGCCATCGATGTTGATAACTTGTCCGGTAATCCAGGAACTTTCATCTGACAACAAAAATTTTGTTGCCGAAGCCATATCGTCCGGCTGGCCAAATTTTCCCAGCGGGTGCCTTTTTGCAGATGCTTCTTGTTTTTCCGGTGTATTTAACAAATGCTGGGCAAGCGGCGTGTTGGTAAGCGAAGGCGCAATCACATTAACGCGGATTTTGCTCGATGCAAATTCGGCAGCAAGTGAAAGTGCGATGCTTTCAACCGCGCCTTTTGAAGCCGCAATGCTGGTATGATAGCTCATGCCGGTGCGCGCGGCAACGGTGCTGAACAAAACTACCGAAGCATTTTCGGCAGCTTTCAAAGCTTTCAGTGAAGCTTGAATCAGGGAAACGGCACCAAGCACATTCAGTGTAAAATCTGCCAGATAATCTTCACGCTGCAAACGCTGGAAAGGTTTCAGGTTGATCGACCCTACAGAATAAACCAAACCGTGAATTTGCTCAGGCAGCCGGGAAATAAAACCAGTATCGGCAGATGTAAAATCGTGCGGAATATGCGTTACATTTTCTGGTAAATCCGAACCGGCATTTCTCGAAACCACAAAAACTTTTGCACCATCAGCGGTTAGTTTCTTCACCAAAGCCAAACCAATCCCGGAGCTTCCGCCAGCAACAACTATATTTTTCCCTTCAAAACCCATGCTTCTTTTATCGGCTAAATTTGTTAGTTATAAACTGGTAACATAAGTTGTATTTGTTTGTTCAGATTAAATCTAATCCGGTTATGCTTTCCACAAAAAAATATACCAAATCCAATTTGCCTTCCAAAATTTGTGTACAATGCGGACGGCCTTTTGAATGGCGCAAAAAGTGGGAGAAATGTTGGGACGAAGTGAAATACTGTAGTGATAAATGCCGAAGAGCCAGATAAGCCACAGCAGAAGTAAATAACAACAACGATTTTATACTTAATTTGTAATCATTATAAATATGGGCAATAAAACGATTTTAGTTTGGTTTAGAAATGATTTGCGGGTTCAGGACAATGAAGTGCTGACAGAAGCTGTAAATAAAGGTGATGCAATTTTGCCGGTTTATTGCTTTGACCCTTTTTATTACCGCACTACTTCTTTTAGCACACAAAAAACCGGAAATTTCCGGGCACGATTTATCAATGAATCCGTTGCTGATCTGCGGCAATCATTGCAAAATCTGGGTGGAAATTTGCTTGTTCGTTTCGGTGATCCGGTAGAGATTATCCCGCAGTTGGCGCAGCAATATCATGTTTCTGAGGTTTATCACCATCGGGAAGTGGCTTTTGAAGAAACCGGCATTTCTGCAAAAGTGGAAGCTGCATTATGGAAAATGAGGCTAAATTTGAAGCATTTCATCGGCCATACTTTATACAACAAAGAAGATCTGCCGTTCCCGATTAAAGATATCCCAGATGCTTTTGCCATTTTTCGCAAAAAAGTAGAGCGCGACAGTCAGGTTCGCCGTTGCACCGTTTCTCCCACAAAAATTACTACGCCGGAAATTGCTGATGCCGGAGAAATACCAACTTTAGCCGAACTTGGTTTGACAGAACCTTTTGATGATGAACGTGCAGTGATGCATTTTTCGGGCGGAGAAACAGCAGGTTTAGCACATTTGCACGAATTTTCCAGAACAGAAAATCAGAATAAAGACACCAAGACCAGTTACAATTTAGGAGCTGATTTTGCCAATACCATGTCGGTTTGGCTGTCGATGGGTTGTATTTCCCCGCGGCAGATTTATTGGGAAGTGCAGCAGTACGAAAAAACCCATGGCGGCAACACTGTTACTCATGCTATTGTATTGGAGTTGCTGTGGCGTGATTATTATCGTTTTATGTTTAAAAAATACGGCGATCAGTTTTTTCAAAAAGAAGGTTTTAAAGGACAAGCCCCGCCGGAAGCAGCAAACCAGGATGAATTGCTGGAAAAATGGAAAACAGGCAAAACCGGCGTTCCTTTTGTTGATGCGGTGATGCGCGAAATAAATGCAAGCGGCTATGCCAGTATCCGCGGACGGCACACTGCAGCCAGCTTTTTAGTGCGGGATTTGCAAGTAAACTGGACCTGCGGCGCGGCTTATTTTGAAGAAAAACTGATTGATTACAGTCCGGCAACCAACTGGGGCAATTGGGCTTCTATCGCCGGTGTGGGCAATGACCCGAAAGAAAATCGAAGCTCAAACGTAATTAAGCAAGCCGGAGAAATTGATCCGAAAGGGCAATATATAAAAGTTTGGGTGCCGGAATTAACTGCCATTCCCGGAAAACAAATCCATACGCCATTTTTTTTGTCTGAAACAGAGCTGGCAGCTTATGGCGTACAACTTGGCCGCAATTACCCAAAACTGGTTATCGAACCTAAATGGCAAAAACTGACCGATAAAAATGCGAGTATTTTTTAGGAGCTGACAGCTTTCGGCCATCAGCTTTCAGCCAACTACAAAGTGCTATTAACCATGAACTACAAACTATCACCCAAACTACTTCTTTTATCGGTTAAAAATTGGTGAAAACTTTACGTCTTATTTTGGGTGATCAGCTCATCGGTACACACTCCTGGTTTCTGCAAAAAGAACCGAAAACGATGTATGTGATGATGGAAATGATGCAGGAACAAACTTATGTGAAGCATCATATCCAAAAAATCTTAGCTTTTTTTGGGGCGATGCGAAACTTTGCTTTTCAGTTGAAAAAGGCAGGTCATCAGGTGATTTACCTCAAACTGGATGACCCTGAAAATATGCAAACGCTGGCCGGTAATCTCCAAAAAACGATCGATAAAAACAGCATCGGGCGGTTTGAATATTTGCTGCCGGACGAGTACCGGCTGGACCAGCAATTAAAAGATTTCTGTAAAAACCAAAACCTGCCAACCAAAGCTTGCGATACCGAACATTTTTTTACCTCGCGGGAAAAAGTCGGCGATTTTTTCTCCGGCAAAAAGCAGCTGATTATGGAAAGTTTTTACCGTCACATGCGGCAAAAATATGATCTGCTGATGAACGGAAATGAGCCGGTTGGTGGTTTGTGGAACTTTGATGCAGATAACCGAAACCGTTATGACTACAAAGTTTCGCTGCCGGAACCGCTTGTTTTTGAGCATGATCTGACGGAAATCCGCGAGATGATGGAAGCGATGAACGTTCCATATTTCGGTAAAGTGGTAAATAATATAGTTGATTTGCCGCTTTCCCGGAAAGAAGCTTTGAAACTGATGGATTACTTCTGCCAAAACCTGTTGCCACATTTTGGCACTTATGAAGATGCAATGCTACAGCTTCACAGCTCACTTTTCCATTCGCGGTTGTCTTTTGCGTTGAATGTGAAATTAATCTCGCCAAAAGAAGTAGTTGGGCAAGCAATTATGTATTGGCAGCAGCATCAAAAAGAAATCAGTTTGCCACAAATTGAAGGTTTTGTAAGGCAAATTTTGGGCTGGCGCGAATATATGCGCGGTTTGTATTGGAACAAAATGCCGGAGTTTAAAGAGAAAAACTTCTTTAACCATCAGGCAAAATTGCCGGATTGGTTTTGGACGGGCGAGACGAAGATGAACTGTTTGAAACATTGCATCGGCCAATCGCTGGATTTGGGCTGGGCGCACCATATCCAAAGATTGATGATTATCGGCAATTTTGCTTTGCTGATGGGAGCCAATCCGGATGAGGTAGATGATTGGTATTTAGGTGTTTATGTAGATGCGATGCAATGGGTGCAATTGCCTAACACGCGCGGCATGAGTCAGTTTGCAGATGGCGGAATGGTGGGCACAAAACCTTACGTAGCTTCGGCCGCCTACATCAACAAAATGAGCGATTACTGCGGAAGCTGTTTTTACGACTATAAAAAGAGGCATGGCGAAAAAGCTTGTCCGTACAATAGTTTGTACTGGGATTTTTTCTCTCGGAATGAAAATTTACTGGCAGGCAACCAGCGTTTAAAAATGATTTACGGGAATTTGCACCGCTTGAAACCGGATGATCTGGAAAAGGTTTTGGAGCAGGCAGCGGTTTATAAAAGTAAGGTTGAGGAGTTGTGATTTTTAGGTGATAAAAGAAGCATGGATACTGCTCCATTCGTTGCGCATTTGTTGTATATGTTTGTTTAATTGCTTGCCTTCTTCTTTGCTGATTATACCTTTGTACTTATCAGATAATTTAGGTTTTTCAAGGTGTATATTTTCTTCCAATACCTTAATTAGGTGTAGTTCCTCCAACTCGTGTAAAAGTCCTGCCACTTTTTGGTTAGTCAGTTGTATCAGCATCGTATCCATTGTAGTTGAATAATTGAATTTTATAGTCTAAATTAAACTTAATTTTTTGTAAAACAAGTACAATTTTTAGGTGATAAAAGAAGCATGGCCAGTACAAATCAATTTATAAATTAAGTTTGAGGTGATTACTTAACATGTTTAATGCCTCTCAAAAGCGAAAAGCTTAACTTTCAAAACTGCATTTATTAAGTACGTTTATTTATTAAATGCTTACTTTTGCAACGTTTCACTGATTGGATTTTCCATGAACACTCTTTCATACCTAAATAACGCTAACGCAGCGTATATAGATTCTCAATATCAAAGTTATCAGCAAGACCCGGAATCTGTGGATTTTGGCTGGCAAAAATTTTTTGAAGGCTTTGATTTCGGCCGTTCAGATAAACAGGTTGCAGAACCGGCTATCAACGCTGTTCCTTCGGACAATGAGCATTTTTTGAAAGAAATCAATGTACTGAACATGATCAATGGTTATCGTACCCGCGGTCATCTGTTCACCAAAACCAATCCGGTACGCGAACGCCGCAAATATGTTCCGGGAAAAGAACTGGAAACTTTTGGTTTGAATGATGCTGATTTGGGCACCGTTTTTAATGCTGGTGTTGAAGTTGGTTTAGGGCCAGCCAAGTTAAGCGACATCCGTGATTTGCTGGAACAAACTTATTGCCAATCAATTGGAGCTGAATATCGTTACCTGCGTGACCCGGATAAAATTGCTTGGTTTGAGGAGCGCATGGAACGCAGCCGAAACACGCCGCATTTCTCCGTAGAAGAAAAAAAACAGTTGTTAAAAAAGCTTAACGAAGCCGTAGTTTTTGAAAGCTTTTTAGGAACGAAGTTTTTAGGACAAAAACGATTTTCACTGGAAGGAGCAGAGTCTTTGATTCCGGCACTGGATTCTGTAATCGAAAAAGGTTCTAAGTTAGGAATTGAGGAATTTGTGATCGGCATGGCGCACCGCGGCCGTTTAAATGTTTTGGTTAATATTCTTAGAAAAAGTTATAAAAGTATTTTTTCCGAATTTGAAGGAAAAGGTTTTGATGAACATGCATCTTTTAGCGGAGACGTAAAATACCATTTGGGTTATTCTACCGAAGTGGAAACTTTTAACGGAAAAACAGTTCACCTCAGCCTTTGCCCAAATCCCTCACATTTGGAAGCAGTTGATCCGGTTGTTGAAGGTTTAACGCGCTCTAAAATCGACTTTAAATATGGCGGCGATGACAAAAAAATTGCCCCGATCCTGATCCATGGTGATGCTTCTGTTGCCGGTCAGGGAATTATATACGAAGTTTTGCAAATGTCAAAACTGGAAGGTTACCGCACCGGCGGAACTGTACATCTGGTGATCAACAACCAGATCGGTTTTACTACCAATTATAAAGATGCGCGTTCCAGCACGTATTGTACTGACATTGCAAAAACTGTTTTATCACCGGTTTTCCATGTGAATGGTGATGATGTGGAGGCTTTAACTTATGCCATTAATCTGGCAATGGAATATCGGCAGACTTTTCACAAAGATGTTTTTATCGATATTTTATGTTACCGCCGGTATGGCCACAATGAATCTGATGAGCCAAAATTTACCCAGCCGCTTTTGTACAAAGCAATTGAAAGCCATCCGAACCCGAAAGAAATTTATAATCAGAAACTGATTGCAGAGGGTAGTATTGATACCGAACTAGCCAAACAAATGGAAAAAGATTTTCGTGCTTTATTGCAGGAAAACCTGAACGAATCCAAATCCGACGAAAAATTTACAGAAGTAAAACCCATGTTTGCCGGTGCCTGGAAAGGACTTCGGTTAGCTAACGACAAAGATTTTTTAACTTCTCCTGATACCTCCGTAAGTGCAGAAGAAATAGATATGATCGGGCAAAAAATTACCACATTGCCGCAAGGAAAGCAGTTTTTCAAAAAAATTGAAAAGCTATTTGCTGATCGCCAGAAAATGGTGAACGAAACAAAAACTTTTGATTGGGCAATGGGCGAGTTGCTTGCTTACGGAACTTTGCTGAATGAAGGACATGTGGTTCGTTTAAGCGGGGAAGATGTAAAGCGCGGTACTTTTTCACATCGTCATGCTGTTTTAACCTTGGAAAATTCGGAGGAAGAATATGTGCCGTTGCGGAATATTTCTGATCATCAGGCCGCGTTCCATATTTATAATTCGCATCTGTCTGAATACGGTGTTTTGGGTTTTGATTATGGTTATGCTTTAGCCAATCCAAACGCCTTAACTATTTGGGAAGCACAGTTTGGAGATTTCGTAAACGGTGCACAAATCATTACAGATCAATACATTGCCAGTGCAGAAACCAAATGGCAGCGCGGAAATGGTTTGGTAATGTTGCTGCCGCATGGTTATGAAGGACAAGGCCCGGAACATTCATCAGCCAGGATCGAACGCTTTATGGAACTTTGTGCTGATAACAATATCCAGGTTACAAATTGTACAACGCCAGCGAACTTTTTCCATGTTTTGCGCCGGCAGATTAAAAATGAATTCCGCAAACCATTGGTTATTTTCACCCCAAAAAGTTTACTGCGGAATCCTAAATGCGTGTCTCAGCTGGCTGACTTTACAGAAGGAAAATTTAACGAAATTATTGATGATTCTTTTGTAGCTGTAGAAGCTGTAAACCGCGTGTTGTTTTGCAGCGGTAAAATTTATTATGACTTACTGGAAAAACAGCAAACAGATGAACGTAAGGATGTTGCAATTGTCCGTTTAGAGCAGTTATATCCTACGCCAGTATTGCAGATGCAAAAAATCAAAGCTAAATATAGCAATGCTGATAGCTGGATTTGGGTACAGGAAGAGCCGGAAAATATGGGTGCATGGCCTTATTTATGCCGGAAACTTCGGCACACAGACTTGGATTTTGAGCTGATCTCACGCAAAGAAAGCAGCAGTACAGCAACCGGTTATGCCAAACAGCACGCGGCACAACAGGTGTATTTGGTTGGAAAAGCTTTTGAAGCACCTGCCGGCAAAGCTGTAAAAGAAGAAATAGAAGAAACCACAGCTAAAATGGCAAATGCCGGAGCTGATTAACCTAAAATATAGTTTATAAAAAATATGAGTTTAGAGATCAAAGTTCCGCCGGTTGGCGAATCCATTTCTGAAGTAACTTTATCAAATTGGGTAAAAAATGATGGTGACCATGTAGAAATGGATGATGTTATTGCTGAGTTGGAATCAGATAAAGCTACTTTTGAATTGACTGCTGAAATCGCCGGAACACTAAAAACAACTGCTAAAGAAGGCGATGTTTTGGCCGTCGGGGCTGTAGTTTGCAGTATCGAACCTGCAGACATACAACCAATTGCGCCTGCTGAAAAAGTACCCGCTGAAAAAACACCGATAAAAGAAGTATCACCCACCATAGAACCTGCCGGAGCTGATGCACCGCAAGTTGCCAAGGCACCGGTTGCCCAGGATCTTGATATCAGGATTCCTGCCGTTGGCGAATCTATCCAGGAAGTTACTTTAACTAAATGGATGAAAAAAGATGGTGACGAAGTAGAAATGGATGAGCCGCTTGCCGAACTGGAATCAGACAAAGCCACGTTTGAGCTAAATGCCGAAAGTGCAGGCAAACTTTCTATCATTACCCATGAAGGTGAAGTGGTGATAATCGGGACTTTGGTTGGTAAAATTGCTGCGAGTGCCGGTGCACCTCAAACAGAAAAAACACCGATAAAAGAAGTAGCAGAACATGCAGAAATTGCTGCCGGTAACGATCGGCCTAAAACTTATGCTTCCGGAGTACCTTCTCCGGCCGCAGCAAAAATTTTGGCTGAAAAAGGTTTGGACGGAAGTAATATCAATGGAAACGGTGTTGGCGGGAGGATCACTAAAGAAGATGCCCTGAAAGCCGAAGCAACAAAGCCTGTTGCAAAAACAGAAAGTAAATCGGCTCCGGTTCCTGCAAAACCAATTGCACCTGCACCTCAACCAGTTATTGCAGGAAGCCGTGTTGAGCGGCGCGAAAAGATGTCTTCCCTGCGTAAAACCATTGCAAAACGTTTAGTTGCGGTAAAAAATGAAACGGCTATGCTCACTACTTTTAATGAAGTAGATATGCAGCCGATTATGGAATTGCGTGCCAAATACAAAGATAAATTTAAAGAAAAGTACCAGGTTGGTTTAGGATTTATGTCCTTTTTTACCAAAGCTGTAACCGAAGCTTTGAAAGACTGGCCATCTGTTGGTGCCCGTATTGAAGGAGAGGAAGTAGTGTATAGTGATTTCGCTGATATTTCTATCGCCGTTTCTGCACCGAAAGGATTGGTTGTGCCAATTATCAGGAATGCAGATGCCATGAGTTTGGCAGAGATTGAAAAAGCCATTGTTGCTTTAGCCGGAAAAGCCCGCGAAAGCAAACTGACTATTGAAGAAATGACCGGCGGAACTTTTACGATCACAAACGGTGGGGTTTTTGGTTCGATGTTATCAACCCCGATTATTAATTCGCCGCAATCTGCCATTTTAGGAATGCACAATATTATTGAGCGGCCGGTTGCCGTAAACGGACAAGTAGTTATCCGGCCGATGATGTATCTGGCTTTATCTTATGATCACCGCATTGTAGATGGAAGAGAATCTGTAAGTTTCTTAGTCCGCGTAAAGCAATTGCTGGAAGATCCGGCGAGGTTATTACTCGGTGTATAAAAAGTATCGATAAAAGAAGTATTGAAAAAGAGGCTTGCAATATTGTAGGCCTCTTTTTATTTGTGAATTTGTTTAAACTTAATTTAAGCCTATTTAAATCTTGTCCAATTGGTTTCCTATGCTTCTTTTATCACCTAAAAAATAGTAAAATCCAGGTTTTTTGTTCCGGTATTGAACAAGGGCACAAAATTTACAGGCATAAAAGAAGCATTACACCTATTTATGACTTGGATTTAAACAGGTCAAAACCAAAATTGTAAATAACTTCTGTATCAGTTATAAAAATTAAGCTATTATAAATTAATTCTTCTTTAATAGCAATCGATTACAACTTCTAAATATACCATAAGTTTATCTCGCAAAAAAATACGCAACAATTGGTAATTATTCCTAAATTGTCGCCTTCAAACCTAAATTAGAATGAATAGACTTCAAACCCCGGACTACGCTGTATTCCTGATTTACTTTTTAATCGTGTCCCTGTATGGTTGGTGGGTTTATCAACGCAAAAAAACAGCCATTGCATCATCCAAAGATTACTTTTTGGCAGAAGGTTCGCTTACCTGGTGGGCAATTGGCTCCTCCTTAATTGCTTCTAACATTTCTGCGGAGCAATTTATTGGCATGAGTGGTTCTGGTTTCAAAATGGGTTTAGCTATTTCTTCTTACGAGTTTATGGCTGCTTTAACGCTCATCATTGTAGCTGTATTCTTTATTCCGGTTTACCTCAAAAATAAGATTTTTACCATGCCGCAGTTTCTGCACCAGCGGTATAACGGAACAGTCGCCATGATTATGGCCATCTTTTGGCTGCTGCTGTATATTGTGGTTAACTTAATGTCTATCTTGTATTTAGGTGCATTGGCCATCAGCGGTATTTCCGGTTTTAGCGTGGTTTTGTGCATCGTGTTGCTGGCTATATTTTCAATTATTATTGCTTTAGGCGGGATGAAAGTAATCGGTTATACTGATGTGATCCAGGTGTTCTTTTTGATCTTAGGCGGATTGGTTGCTTCTTATATCGCACTAAATTTGGTAAGCGAAAAATCCGGAACTACCGGACTTTGGAACGGCCTTGTATTATTGAAAAGTGAAGCTAGCGACCACTTCCACATGATTTTTAAAAGAGATAACCCCAACTACATGGATTTGCCAGGCTTAACTGTTTTGTTGGGCGGTTTGTGGATTACCAATTTAAATTACTGGGGCTGTAACCAATACATTACCCAGCGCGCTTTGGGTGCAGATTTAAAAACGGCCCGTGGCGGATTGCTTTTTGCGGCTTTTCTAAAAATCCTGATGCCTGTCATTGTCGTTATTCCGGGTATTGCGGCATACGTATTGTACCAAAAAGGTATGTTCCACACTGAAATGCTCACCTCAACCGGTGCTACGGATGTGAACAAAGCTTATCCTGCAATTTTAAACCTGCTTCCGGTTGGCTTGAAAGGTATGGCTTTTGCAGCTTTAACAGCGGCAATTGTAGCTTCATTAGCGGGCAAAGCAAACAGCATTGCTACTATTTTTACCTTAGATATTTACAAAAAAGTAATTAAAGCTGATGCCAGCGAAACCAACCTGGTTTTGACCGGAAAAATTGCGGTTGTGATATCCATGGTTTTGGGCGTGATCTTGTCTTTATTGATCGGTAATAATTTGATGGGAGAAGGCAAACAAGGCTTCCAATACATCCAGGAATATACCGGTTTTGTTTCTCCGGGTATATTTGCCATGTTTTTATTGGGTTTCTTCTGGAAAAAAACGACCTCAAACGCAGCATTATTTGCAACGATCGGCGGTTTTGCACTTTCTGTTTTCTTCAAATTCCTGCCAAATTTTGCTGATCTTCATTTTCTGGCCTCAACCGGTTTCTCAAAAGATAACGGCACAGGCGTTTATGAAATTCCGTTTTTAGATCGGATGGGTTTCGTTTTCATCATCTGTATCATCGGTATGTACATTATCAGCATGATTGAAAATAGAAAAGGATTGCGGGTTAACGCTTTGGAAGTAGATACCAAAATGTTCCGCGTCACACCAGCTTTCACCGCCGGAAGTTTAATTATTTGCGGGATATTGGTTGCCATTTATTCTGTTTTCTGGTAATACTTCTTTTATCGGTATAAAATACGAAAGCCTTTTGATTAAATTCAAAAGGCTTTTTGCTGATGCTGTTTTTATTGGTATAAAATTCACAAGTAATAACTTCATAAATCGTTGATTATTAATAGTTTAAATTTCATATTTTTATAAATAACATTAAAATCTAAACTATGAAAAGGCATTCTTTAACACTAAAAGTTCTTTTGTTTATTGGGTTGACGTTCCTTATCAAAACTGTTGATGCACAAAACAACGCTTACAAATCTGTTTTAGCTAATTGTCTCGATCAACATAAAATTTTGTTAGATAAAACTGATTGTATGAATGGTGTAATAGCACCTGATTTTATAGGTTCTACAATTGACGGAACAACTATTCAGCTAAGTAAATTAAAGGGGCAAGTAGTGGTACTTAACTTTTGGTTTATTGCTTGTGCGCCCTGCCGTGCAGAAGTACCAGGACTTAATGAAGTTGTTGAAAAATTTAAAAATAAAAAAGTAAATTTTATTTCTATAGCTACAGATACTGAGCAAGAGTTGAAAAAATATTTGATAAAAAGTAAATTTTCGTTTGAAACAATAGCAGATCCGGCTTTTTTAATATGTCAAAAAAAATATGATATACGTAGTTATCCAACTACAATTATTATAGATAAAAATGGAAAAATCAGATTTTATTCTGTAGGAGGAAAAGTTCCGCAGCAAGACAAAAACAATAATGCTTTTTTTCCATTAGCCAATAAATCTAATAGTGATAGTATTGATAAAGAAATTAAAGATAGATTAGTGCCTGTTATAGAAGCTTGTTTAAGCAAGTGAATTTAATTTTTGTTTAAAATACTTCTTTTATCACCTTAAAACCGTTACATAACCAGCTTCTTTCAAAGTATCATCGTTCAAAGTTGTAGCGGTAATTACGTAATAATAAGTTCCCACAGGTACAGGCTGGCCGTTGTAATAACCGTCCCAGCGTTTCAAAATATCTTTCGCTTCGTATAGTTGTATGCCGTACCGGTTAAAAATTTGGATGCGGTAATCTTTCAGGTTGGTAATTTTCACCCCAAAATCATCGTTAATGGCATCACTGTTTGGGGTGAAAGTGTTTGGGATGAAAATAGTTACGTCGTACCTCAAAACTAATTTCCCCAGCGAAACCGTGTTGCTGCAGGCACCTTTATTGGTAGCGGTCAGTTTCACCGTAAAACTTCCCTTGGTGGTGTACAAATGCTGCGGATTTTTTAAGGTTGAAGTGCTGCCGTCGCCGAAATCCCACAGATAACTATCTGCATTAGTGGAAAGGTTTGTAAATGAAACCGTTAGCGGCACTGCACCAGTCCCCGGAATCACAGGCGAAGCATCAAAAGCCGCAACCGGAATAGCCGTAATATCTGACGCATTGATGGTGGTAGAAACCGGATCGCTGGAACATAAACCTTGTGTGATAACCAGTGTATAAGTTCCTGCAACGGATGTCCCGGTGATCGGAACCCTGATTTGAGCTTGGTTTGAAGTAAAATTATTCGGGCCTGTCCAGCTGTAAATTGTATTTGCTTGTGCCGGCGTACTCATGATAATGGTATCACCAATGCAGTACGGGCCGGCCAGTTTATTGAGCGGATAAACAATAATCGGTTTCTGCGGAAACGTAGCAGTTTTGGATAAAACAGCTGTACAACCTTGATCTCCGGTTGCATTCAGGGTAATTGTTTTATCGCCGTAAGAAGTATAAGTAACGGTAAACGGCCCATTTCCGGTGGCAGGGATAATGCTGGCATCTTTGCCAAAGTCCCAGTTTAAAGTAGTATAATCTGTAGAATTATTGGTGATGGTGAAACTTTGCTTCGTGGAGCAAAGATTATTGGTGGTGATCGTAAAATCTAAAACAGGCGTTTTGCCAATAGCCGGAATTGTAATGGAAGCCGTATCGCTGGTGCAGCCATTTTGGTTAATGACCAATTTATAAACGCCGGATTGATTGTAGTTTGTGATCGGGACCGTGACGACAGAATCTGTAGAAGTGAAACCATTTGGCCCAATCCAGTTATAAGTTGTCCCGCTGGTTGTGGCATTAGATCTTAAAATTAGATTGTCGCCCAGGCAATAGCTGTTTTTAGCAGATAAAAGTAAGGGAGGAGTTGGTTTAAGCGGAACTACAAAAGTTTTGTAAGCAACTGAAACACAGCCTTGGGCATTGTACGCCAATAAAACTGCCGTTTTTATTCCGGGAGTTGAATAGGTAACTGTATAAGGACCTGGCCCTGCGGTCGAATCAATACTTGCACCTTCACCAAAAGTCCATTTTAAAGAGGTGTAGTTGGTAGATTTATTGCTGAAAGTAAAACTTGGTTTTGCTGTGCAAGCATTGTTTACTTGCATATTTAATGCGGCTGTCGGGCCTAAAAAAGTTCCGGTGGTGGCACCGTTGCCGGTAAAAGATATGGTAAAACCATTGGATCCCGAAGTGAAGTTATTAACCAGTAAGGCATAAACATGTCCTTGAACCATATCAACATATTTTACAAAACCATCTTGTCCGGGCACACAGCCGGGCGTTTCTGTTAAATCGGTAGAAGTTAAATTAAGTCCGGTTTTATTATAAAAGGGCGAGCAGTTTATGCCACTGCCGGATGCACACCGGATAGCATTTGCTGCGTTAACGTTGCTGGCAGCTCCACTAGTCCCCAGATCATACAAAACCCAATCGATATCATTGTTTGATATTGTTGGTGTAATCGTAAAAGTAAGCGTGCCGTTGTTGGCAGCCGTCCATTTATACCAGGCAGAATTAGCTTCGATTGGTCCGTTCCCGGAGTTTATATCCAAACAAGTTCCGGCAGATTCCCGACTGTTTGTTCCTGCGCCGGTTACATCAGTTTGGGTAAAGGCTGTTGTATCGCAAATAATAGATGAAGTGCTAAAATCCTGACCAGCTTTCAGGATTGGATAATAGTTGTTAATGCACAATTTAAAAGTACCGGTACTGTTGCTACCTCCGCTTACACGAATATAATAAGTTTGGCCGATGGTGAGGCCGCCTTTATATAAGGTGCCCAAAGTTGTAGTGCTGGTGTTGGACCCAATCATTTCAGAAAAACTAGCGCAATCCGGCGTGGTATATAATGCAACTAAAGGATAGCTGAGGGTGCCGCCGCCATTAGCATTGCCGGTTACCGAAATATTAACATCAAAAGCGGTAGCGATAAACTTAAACCAAACATCGTTTCCGGCAGCTATCCAACTTTGTGATGCAGACAAGCCGCTGGCCGTTGCGTTTACGCTGGTATAGGCGGCATTGCCAGAACAGAAGTCAGTAACATCAGTAAGCACGATTGCACCCGAACAATTATCATTAGCCGGAACTTGTGCCTTTACAGAAGCGGCAAACAAAAAAAACATCGATAAAAGAAGTATGAGTTTGCGCTTCAATTTTTGGGGTTGAAATCTTCTCTAAAATAGAAAAAGCTCCTGAATTTTCAAGAGCTTTTTCTATTTGATATACATGCTGTTTTTAGGCCACATTTTTTTGTTGCCTGCGGATGATGTTCAAAGCACCGCCAGCTTTAAACCACTCAATCTGCTGCGCATTGTAAGTGTGGTTCACCGGGAAAGTTTCCTGAGAACCATCGATATGATGCAAAATAATTGTTAACTGGCTGCCTGGCGCAAACTGTTTCAAGCCGATAATATCAAAAGTATCATCTTCCAGTATTTTGTTGTAATCTTCTTTATCTGCAAAAGTTAAACCCAGCATACCTTGTTTTTTCAAATTGGTTTCGTGGATACGGGCAAAAGATTTCACCAAGATCGCACGGACACCCAAATGGCGCGGTTCCATGGCGGCGTGTTCGCGGGATGAACCTTCCCCATAATTTTCATCACCAATAACGATACTGCCAATTCCTGCTGCTTTGTAGGCGCGTTGTGTTGCCGGGACCGGGCCATATTCGCCAGTCAATTCGTTTTTTACCGTATCGGATTTCAAGTTGAAGAAATTGATCGCACCAATGAGCATATTGTTGGAAATGTTATCCAAATGTCCTCGATATTTTAACCATGGGCCAGCCATCGAAATATGGTCAGTTGTACATTTTCCTTTGGCTTTGATCAGTAATTTTAAACCCAAAATATCTGTCCCTTCCCAAGCTTTAAAAGGTTCTAAAAGCTGCAAACGATCAGAATCCGGGCGAACTTTTACTTCAACCGTGCTGCCATCCATTGCAGGTGCTTGATAACCGGCATCTTCTACCGCAAAACCTTTGATCGGCATTTCTATACCTTGCGGCTCGTCAAGCATCACTTGCTGGCCGCTTTCGTTGGTCAAGGTATCTGTTAATGGGTTGAAAGTCAGATCGCCGGCAATCGCAAAAGCAGTGACAATTTCCGGAGAAGCTACAAAAGCATGTGTATTCGGATTACCATCCTGGCGTTTGGCAAAATTCCGGTTAAAAGAAGTAATGATCGAGTTTTTACGCGTCGGATCATCTGTATGACGCGCCCACTGGCCGATACAAGGCCCGCAAGCGTTGGCCAAAACCACACCGCCAATATTTTCAAAAGTATTTAAATAACCATCACGGTTAACTGTATAACGAACCAGTTCTGAACCCGGTGTAACCGTAAATTCAGCTTTGGTTTTCAAGCCTTTGTTGATTGCTTGCGTAGCAATAGAAGCCGCACGTGTAATGTCCTCATAAGAAGAATTGGTGCAGGAACCGATCAAACCAACCTCTAAAGTAGTTGGCCACTGGTTTTCTCTAACGGCATCGGCAAATTTAGAGATCGGCCAAGCCAAATCTGGTGTGAACGGACCGTTTACGTAAGGCTCCAATTCAGAAAGATCGATCTCGATCACCTGATCAAAATAGGCTCCCGGATTGGCGTAAACTTCTTCATCACCTGTTAAATGTTCTTTTATGGCGTTGGCTAATTCTGCAATGGCAGCACGTTCAGTTCCTTGCAAATAGGCTTCTGACTTTTCATCATAACCAAAAATAGAAGTGGTTGCACCGATTTCAGCTCCCATATTACAGATAGTTCCTTTTCCGGTTGCAGAAATGGAACGTGCACCCGGGCCAAAATATTCTACAATAGCACCAGTTCCTCCGTTTACAGTCAAAATCCCTGCAACTTTCAGAATCACATCTTTCGCAGAAGCCCAGCCGGAAAGTTTTCCGGTTAACTTAACACCGATTAGCTTTGGAAATTTTAGTTCCCAGGGCAATCCGGCCATTACATCGCAGGCATCAGCACCGCCAACACCAATGGCAATCATGCCCAAACCACCGGCATTTGGTGTATGAGAATCTGTTCCGATCATCATGCCGCCCGGAAAAGCATAGTTTTCCAACACAACCTGGTGTATAATTCCGGCTCCGGGTTTCCAAAATCCGATGCCATATTTATTAGAAACAGAAGAAAGGAAATCGTAAACTTCTTTATTTTGGCTTTTGGCAGTGTCCAAATCTTCCTCCGCACCAACTTTTGCCTGGATCAAGTGATCGCAATGTACAGTTGAAGGCACTGCAACTTGCGGCCGGCCAGCTTGCATAAACTGCAAAAGAGCCATTTGCGCCGTTGCATCTTGCATAGCTACACGGTCTGGTGCAAAATCTACATAATCCACGCCGCGGTGTAATTCCTGAGCGGCATCGCCTGCAGAAAGGTGCGAATACAGGATTTTTTCAGTAAGCGTTAGCGGTTTTCCAACTGCTTTACGGGCGGCCTCGATACGGCTGCCGTAGCGATTGTAAACCTGCTGGATCATATTTAAATCAAAAGCCATTTTATTGATTTTATTAGGTGATTAATAATTAAAACCATCACAGTTTGAGGCGAATCTACAAAAATAACAGGTAAAAGAAGTATCGGTTTTTGCAATTTTGGACGGTGCCTGAAAAGTTAAAAAACGCATAAATTATAGCTACAAGCTTTTAAATTGATAACCTTTGCTTTGCCAGTATTCCAGTGCTTTGGGTAATGCATATTGCGTTCTGGGAAAGGCTTTTAAGCTGTCGTGAAAAACGATAATGGAACCGTTGCTACTTTTATCCACTACATTTTGATAGCATTTTTGGGGCGATAAATTCGGGTCGAAATCCCCGCTCAAAACACCAATAGGTCGGGAAATTTTACCTACTGCTGGTTGCAGGTTTATAACCACGTCCTTTAAACTGTGATTTCAATACTAATAATCATCCGTACTTCTTTTACCGGTAAAATTCAGCAACAGTCACAAGTTTTCTATCACCGTACTTGCCGTTTTTTTTAATTATTAACCTGAATATCAGTGTGCAAAAGCCCCTCGCTTAGGGATTTTTGTCGTTTATAGGATGGCACGATAAATAGCTTATTACCTTTTCGCCCACATGTCAGGGCTTAGGGAAGTATGAAATGCGGCAGAGACAACCACCAGTTTCAGGCCATCATACACAGTAAAGTGAACCATGAACAGAAATACTTCCAGAACGGCCAATGGGTGTCATCATAATGTATAGCGGTAGCATTCGGCTTGCTTTTGATGTAAGACACCTCCCTGCGCACCTCCTTTACAAAGCGTTTGCCGAGGCCTTTTTGCTTGGACTCGTACCAGGCAGCGGCTTTTTTGATGTCCTGTTTGGCCAGTGGCAAAATAACTGCCCTGTACATTACAGGCCTTTCTCAATATCGTCCATGGCAGCATCAAAATCCAATGCCTGTCCGGGTTCGTTCCTGTAATCTTTAAGGCGCTTTCCTACTTCTTCCATCTGCCAAATGGGTATCTCCATCTGCTCCTGTTCAATACCCTTGTACTTACTTTTGAGTTCGTTCCACTCAGAGATAGGGATGAATACACCGGTAGTCTTTCCTGTATTGTCAGAAATATATTGAAGGTTCATGATTACAAAGATATATCATTTAAGAGTTAAGGTGTAATTCGCTATGGCCGGAATATGTAATCCTGCTGAGACTGCTGGTCGCGGGTTTGCAACCCTATCTTTTGAACTGGTGATTTTTAATCACAAATAACTACCCATACTTCTTTTATCGGCAAAAATCTAAGAAAGCCCGCAAGTGTTGCCATCCAAACAACCGCACAGCAAAACTATTACAAGCTTTTAAATTGATAACCTTTGCTTTGCCAGTATTCCAGTGCTTTGGGTAAGGCGTATTGTGTTCTGGGAAAGGCTTTTAAGCTGTCGTGAAAAACGATAATGGAACCGTTGCTGCTTTTATCCACTACATTTTGATAGCATTTTTGGGGCGATAAATCTGTGTTAAAATCTCCGCTCAAAACATCCCACATAATTATCTCATAACTCTTTTTCAAGATAGCAAATTGTGATCTTTTTGCACGGCCATAAGGCGGCCTGAAAAGTTTTGCTTTGACCAGTTCATTGCATTTTTGGGTGTTTTCCAAATACAATTCATCCGTAGTATCCCAGCCGCGCAAATGGTTAAAAGTGTGGTTTCCAATGGTATGTCCGCCGGCTTTAACCTGTTCAAAAATATCTGGATATTTTTGAACGTTATCACCAATACAAAAAAACGTAGCTTTAGCCCGATATTTTTCCAATGTTTCCAGTACAAAAGGCGTTACTTCCGGGATCGGACCGTCGTCAAAAGTTAAATAAAGAATGCGTTCTGCCGGGCTTTTTTGCCACGTTAAACCCGGATAAAACCATTTTACTAAAGCCGGTGTTTTTATGAGATAAGGCATTTTCATAAACATATCGTTTTGATGGCCATACCAAAAAAAGGTTGATAAAAGAAGCATCCAACTTCTTCCATATTCAGCACAAATTGATTTTATTAAATTTCTTTTATTTGCAATACTATAAATAAACTGGAAACCAGGGCTTGATGGATGAAAATAAATTGAAAGTTGCGGTGATTGGCGGCGGTAGCTGGGCAACGGCTATTGTTAAAATGCTGACGGATAATACCATGCCGAAAGAAATTTTTTGGTGGATGCGGAGCGAGGAAGCATTGCAGCATATCCGCAAGTTCCGGCACAATCCAAAATACCTCAGTTCCGTGGCGATTTGTGTGAAACCGGAAAATCTTTCAACCCAAATTAAAGAAATTGTTGAAAAAGCAGAAGTAATCATATTAAATGTTCCGGCTGCTTTTTTGAAAGATGCACTTTTTGGTTTGACGGATGCTTCTTTTACCGGCAAAAAAATCATCTCCGCCATTAAAGGGATTGTGCCGGATGAGAACCAGATTATAGGTGATTTTATCCATCAGCATTACAATTTCCCGCTGGATAACTTTCTGGTTTTGAGCGGCCCATGCCATGCGGAGGAAGTGGCACTGGAAAAATTATCCTATCTGACTTTGGCTTCGCAGGATAAAAAACTGGCGGCTGATTTGGCTTGTTATTTCAACACAAGATATATCAAAACCAATATTTCGGATGATATTTACGGGACGGAATATGCGGCCGTGCTCAAAAATATTTATGCCATTGCGAGCGGTATTTGCCATGGCGTGGGTTATGGTGATAATTTTCAGGCCGTGCTGATTTCCAATGCGATACGCGAAATCAAGCGTTTTGTGGATACCGTTCATCCGATCAACCGCGATATTAATGAATCTGCGTATTTAGGCGATTTACTGGTGACCGGTTATTCGCAATTCAGCCGGAACCGGACTTTTGGGAACATGATTGGGAAAGGTTATACCGTGAATTCGGCACAGCTGGAAATGAACATGATTGCCGAGGGTTATTATGCTGCAAATTGCCTGCATGAAGTGAACAAAAAATACAACGTTGCCATGCCGATCAGCGAGGCTGTTTATGCCATTTTATATCAGAAAAGTAATCCTATATTTGAAATGAAACAATTGGCAGAACAATTGAGTTAACGTTAGCAATTATTTAAATTAAAATCATGAAAAAGATCAAAGTTTTATTATTCTCAGCCGCTGTATTATTTAGCGTTCAATCATTTGCACAAAACCCGGCAAAAGGCAAAGTTGGGGCAACCATTAATAAAGTTGGAAATAAAACTGCTGAACTTGCTGTAAAAGGCGTATCAGCTGTAGGAGACAAAGTATATGAAGGAAAAGTTGCGCCGGGCGGAGAAGTAGTTTACATTAATAAAAATTCAAAATATTATTATGTAAATAAAAAAGGTAAAAAAGTTTATGTTGCAAAAATGAAGTTGAAAGATGCTCCGTCTAAATAGTTAGGTATTGATTTTTGAACCTGAAATGCCCGGACAAATCATCCGGGCATTTTTGTGTTTACTGTTTTTTAGGTGATAAAAGAAGCATCTGATTTTTAATTAAACAGCCGAATTAAATTTGATTTTTCAGGAATGAATAGGAAGAATAGTTATCTGCTTTTTGCGGTTATAGTTTCTGGGGCGATTGTATTTTACGGTTGCAATCCATCAGCAGAAAAAAATAAACTTGTGGGGAAATGGCATTCCCAAGATAAAAAAATCAGCCTGAAAATCACCGCCAAAGAGTTTATGTTGGATGAAGGGCAGGAACCAATTGCCGAAAACTATTTTGTAAAAGGCGATACCATTTTTACTTCTTATGAAGGAGCCGAACCGTTTACAAAATTTGCAATTAAAGATTTAACAGCTAATAGTTTAACACTTATCTATCCGGATTCTACCGCGGTTAAATTTGTGCGTTAGCTATTCAATTATTGTCCTTGTTTCGTAAGGTTTTTATTTTTTGCCGATGCAAATTGTTCAAACAAAGATAAAGCACTTTTAATACTTGCATCATATTCAGTTTTATCAACTCTGGTATTTAGTACCCGGCAAAATTGCTTCCAGTTATCAACCAAATTTGTACCATAAACCTGGTAATAATTAAAATTAAGGTTGAAAAATTTAAGATTTTGATTAACTTTTAATCTTTTAACAACTACGTTTCCGCCTAAAGTTGCACCTTCTAAAACGTACATTACACCTAATAAGGCAGCATTTTCTGCATCTGTTATCTGTTCTAAATCAGCACATTCAACTTCAGGTACTTCCATATTTAGTTCCTGTAAATCTTTTTGTAATGCAGGCAGTTTGGTGCGTTTATCTAAGTCTAATTCAGTTTTTAATTCCTGATCTAAACTTGTAAAAAGGTATTGTTCTACACAAGCATGAACAATATAATTTGTATGCAATATTTCTTTGTATTGTTCTAAAGATAAAGTTCCATTCATTATTTGATCTACAAACATCAACTGTTCTAAATCCTGATGTTGTTTATCTGTTGCTTGTTTTAAAACTTCCTGTAACATGTAAAAACCGTTTTTTAATTTTTAAAAGCAATGTAAAAAGTGGTACCAGTGCCTAATTCACTTTCAAACCAAATTCTTGCTTTGTGTTTTTCAATAATGCGTTTAACAATGGCTAATCCAACGCCTGTACCTTCATAATCCCTCACATTATCCATTCGTTTAAATAGTTCAAAAACACGGCTGTAATAAGTTACGTCAATTCCCAAACCATTATCGGCAACAGTATAAATAATTTCTTCGTGGTTGGCTACACCTTCTACTTTTACTTTAGGCAGATTAGAACGCGACGAATATTTTACAGCATTGTTCAATAAATTGGTAAATACCTGGCCAATCATGGTTTTGTCGCCCGATAGCACTGGCGTTTCGCCAATTGTAAATTGCAGGTTTTTAGATTCTTGTCCGCTGATAACTTCGTCTTTAATCTCATTTAAAAGCGATTGCATATCAATATTTACAACTTCAATATCGGCTTTACCTACCTGCGCATAATGCAGTATTTCTTTAATTAAAAAATTCATTTTATCAGTGCCTGCTACAATTCTCGAAAGGATTTTTTTGGCACTATCATCCAGACTTTTATTTTTGAGAAGTAAAAGTTCTGAATAGCTTTTGATAGATGATAGTGGCATGCGTAAATCGTGCGAAATGGTATAACTGAAAACATCCAGTTCGGTATAAGCTAATTGCAGCTTTTCGTTAAGTATTCTAATTTCATTGGCTTTTCTGTTAATCGCATCCAAAATTTCTTCTCTGATCCTGGCCACAATAGAAATTTCTTTATTGCTCCAACTGTCAGATGTATTTTTAACCAATTCTGTCCAGGCTTCAAAAGATTTTCTTGGCAATAATTGCATCGAACCATCTTCTGCTTGCTCAACAGGTTTTTCCGGGTTTCCGGCCCAGGTAATTGCTTCAATTTGTTCTGGTTTAAACCAGATCATCAGCTCATTTAATTCTTTAGAAAGCACACAAGCCAAAATACCGCTTGCTATGTTGCTGTAATTTTTTGCCGGTAAAAACTGCTCGGGTAAACAGTTGGTGTAATAAATATTATTTTGTATGTGGCTTTTTAGCCACATCATTATTTCTTTAATCTGTTCCTCGTTGGGCGTAATGCCAATTTTGGTGATGTTATTGTTAAAAATTAAAACAGTGCCGGCAGCGTGGGTAATATCTTTTAAAGTAACGGGATGAGTTGTAAGCGCATCTGCAATTTCGTTATCAAACTTAATATATTTTGATAATTCATTTGCTGTTTTATCCAAAACACTCAGCTTTTCGGTATTTTCTTCCTCCTGTCGGTATTCTAATGCTGAGGATAGTATTTGTCCGATTAGTTTTGATGCATCCCGGGCTTTGTAATTGATAAAACGCGGAGAATAGTTATGGCAGGCTACTAATCCCCAAAGTTCATTATTAGCCAGCAATGAAATACTAAAGCTGGATTGTACGCCCATGTTTTTTAAATACTGGATGTGAATGGGAGAAACAGCTCTTAATGCAGAATTACTGAGGTCTAAAGGTGTGTTTTCATCCTGGAAAGTAATAATAGATGAACTTGTGCTGTTTACATCAGCAATAATGCGGGTTAAATTAGTTTTGTATAATTCCCGTGCTTGTTTCGGAATATCTGATTGCGGATAATGCAAGCCTAAAAAAGGTTCCAGATTGTTGTTTTTAACTTCTGCTACCACTTCACCATGCCCGTCCGGGTGAAATTTGTAAATCATGACACGGTCGTACTGAATTATTTTTTTGATCTCAAAAGCAGTATTGGTAAGTAAAGTATTTAAGTTTTTACCGGATAGGATTTCTGAAATAGATCGTCCTATGGTTTTTTGAATATCAAAACTCAGATCAGAAGTTCCAGGCTCAAATTCTAATATCAATTCATTGTTGGAGGAAGTGAGAATGATATTATAAGGATTGCCTTGAATGACCGCCTGATAAGGGTTAATCAAATCAAAGTTTTTGTTGTTTTTTGTAAAATTGATTAAGTTGGATAACTGATTTTTTTCGCCCGAAAGGTTAAGACATTCTTCCAATTGGTTAAACGGCTTATCGAGAAAGAATGCTGCATCCTGTGTTACGTAGTCTTTAATATTCTCGCTGATATAGCTAACCAAATTGGAAAAATCGTTTATCGCAATTAAAAACCCATGTGCCTGAATTTTACCTAGAATATGTATTGGTTCTCTATCACAGTTAGTTAAATCTACCTGGTTTTTACTCATAGTGCATTAAGAAATTATAAATTAAATAAAAAATAATATTTCCTGGAATACAGAAGGAAGGGCCGATGTATAATTGTATTTTTTGTTTTAGAAAACAGATGAATACCAATTGTAGTATAGTTTCCAATTTTGTGGGAAGGTACGTTTAAAAATACTTGTATTGTTTCAAAACAAATCTTTTATTCTGCTAATAAAAAAAGGTTGATAAAAGAAGCATTTACAAACGCTTTATTAAAAAGCAAAAAGAGCCTTCGGATATTTCCGAAAGCCCTTTTCAACTAAACTAAAACTAAAAATTATGTGCTAAAAACAGTATGGTGTTTTAAAACCTTCTGCGGCGTTCACCACGATCTTCACGGCTTTTGCCAGAAAAATCACGAAACCCACCGCTGCTTGCACCGCTTCCGCTGTAACTGCGTTCACGGCCACCATCTCGTCGTTCACGGCTTCCGCCTTCCCGTCTTTGATAGGCACCACCGGAAGATCTTCCGCCGCGGCTATCAGCACCTTCTGCATCACCACCTGAAAGTTCTATCCGAACTTCACGGCCCTGGAAGTTTGCGTCTTTAAAAGCATCAATTACTTGTTGTGCTTCGGCATTTGGTACTTCGAAGAAAGAATAAACACCTTTTACATCGATCTTGCCAACGCCGCGGCCATTAATTTTGCTGGTGTTACAGATATAACCTAACAAATCCCCGCGGGTAAAATTATCTACTGAACCTAAGTTGATAAATAAGCGCGTATAATCCGGACTTACACCGTTACCGTTTCTTGGAGCACGTTCTGAACTTTCACGTACACGGGATTCATCAGCCGAAGCATTCAAATCCGGTGCGTTTTTGTAATATTCCAGGAAACGGTTGAACTCCAAAGAAGCAAAACGTTTGATGATATCTTCCTTACTCAGCTCTTCAAACTCAGCCATAATACGCGGAATATATTGATCGATTTGAGAATCGTTCACTTCTACATTATGTACTTTATGCACCAAACCAAACAGTTGTTTTTCGCAAACATCAAAACCGGTCGGGATTTCTGCTTTTACGAATTTTTTACCCAATACCCGTTCAATCTGGCGGATTTTGCCAATTTCTTTGGCGTTGATGATGGCGATAGAAATACCGGTTTTTCCGGCACGGCCGGTACGGCCGCTACGGTGGGTATAGTTTTCAAGTTCATCCGGTAAAGAATAATTGATTACGTGGGTAACGTCGCTTACGTCGATACCGCGTGCAGCCACATCGGTTGCAATCAGCAATTGCAGGCTGCGGTCGCGGTAACGTTTCATTACCTTATCACGTTGTTGTTGTGATAAATCGCCGTGCAAAGAATCTGCGTTATAACCATCTTTAATCAATGATTCTGCAATTTCCTGCGTTTCAATTTTAGTACGGCAAAAAACGATACCAAAAATTTCGGGGTTAAAATCAACAATACGTTTAAAAGCAGCATATTTATCACGTGCTTTTACGATATAATATTCGTGCTCAATGTTAACATTTCCGGTATTTTTTGTGCCCATAGTAAGCTCAAAAGGATCGGTCATGTAATTTTTAGCGATACGGCGCACTTCGGCCGGCATCGTGGCCGAGAATAGCCAGGTTTTTTTCTCTTCAGGGGTGGTAGACAGGATTTCGTTAATGTCTTCCTGGAAGCCCATATTCAACATTTCGTCGGCTTCATCCAAAACAACGTACTGGATTTCTGAAAAATCAATGGCTTTACGGCCAATGATGTCCAGCATACGTCCGGGAGTTGCAACAACAATTTGTACGCCGCGTTTAATTTCACGCAGCTGATCCATAATGCTGGAACCACCGTAAACTGCCACAACTTTAACGTTGGACATGTTTTTGGAATAACTTTTAATGTCGCTTGTAATTTGCAAACACAACTCGCGGGTTGGGCAAAGAATTAAAGCTTGAGGCTTGTTCTGATCAAAGTCAATCAGTTCTAATAACGGCAGTCCGAAGGCGGCGGTCTTTCCGGTCCCTGTTTGGGCTAATCCGACAAAATCGTTGCTGCCTGTTAACAAAACCGGGATAGATTGTTCCTGGATTGGCGTGGGGGTTTCAAATCCCAAATCAGAGATGGCATTAACAATATCATGACGGATTCCCAGTTCAATAAATGGGTTCATGATGTAAATAACGAACTTAGCTACATTGCTAAATCTGCTGCGAAGATACGTTTTATTACGCTCACTTCATATAGTGTTTTTATTATGATTTTAAAGTGATAAACCTGCTTTGTCTGGTACTGGTTTGCACTGCTTTTATCCCTGATATTTTATCAGTAATTACGGCTTAACCAATGCAGATTTTATAACGCATTTGCGATAGAAGCGATAGACGCCCTTTTCCGGTAATCTTTATCAAACTGAACAAAAACAATTTTACCGCTTTTGTTGATAACATACGTTGCCGGAACTGGTAAAACATGATCTGTATTGCCATTATTTTGCTCCAAATCAACTCCGTGTGCCTTGTATTTTGTAAAAGTTGCATCATCCATCACAAAATTAACATCGTAAGCTTTCATAATTTTATAATCTTTATCCTGCACCATAGAAAATGAAGCGTGGGTTTTTTCGATGGTTTTGTTGATGTTTTCGCTGGTTTCCGGTGTAACACCAATTACGTAAGCGCCTTTAGAGGTGAGTGTTTGAAGCGAATCCTGCAACTGCTGGATATGTTTGTTGCAATACGGGCACCATTGGCCGCGATAAAAAAACAGAACCACTGCTTTGTGGCTTTTCAGTAATTTTTTAAGGTCAAGTTTGTTCCCGGAGTTGTCAACCGCAGCAAATTCCGGTGCAGTAACACCGGTTTTAAGTCCGCTTTGTGCAATCGTGTTTAAAGAAAATAAAAGCCCGACGGTAAAAAATAAAATGGTTTTCATGTGATGGATTTAAAATGTTAATGTTTAGTTTAATGCTTCTTTTAGCATAGAAAGATTGGTGTTGACATTTGTATCCGTATAATAAAGATTTTTAGTCGATAAAAGAAGCATCGGCATTTGCTGCTTAGTCGTAAACCGCCTATCAACCTTACAATGTATTTTAATTTTTATTCAACTGTTCTTCAATGCGTTCCTGCATTTCATTTTTAAAAGTTTCATCCAACTTAATTTCTTTTGGTTGAGAAGAATGAAACAAGTCTTTTACCATTTGATTAATTACGATACTTTGCTGCTGAAACGTGCGGCAAACAGCGCAACCGGCCAAATGGATTTTCAACTCCAGTTTTTCCCTGATTGTTAATGTTGAAAGCTGTTTCTTTTCAATCAGAAAAGTAGCTTGCTTGCAATTGTAGGCAATCTTCTTGATCTCGGTTTTGTTTAATTCTTCCATATTTATAATTTTTTTAAATCCAATTTTTTTGCAAACAAGCCCGCAAGTTTAATTTAGTGCGGTGGATGATCACCCAAAAGTTTGCAGCCGAAACTTTTAATTGTGTACAAATCAATTCTGTCGATTCATCATCTATATGTTTCATTGTAAAAACCGACAGCCAAAGCACCGGAAGTTTCTGCATACATTTTTGCAAAATCTGGTTAAATTCTTTGTTTAAGATCGAATCCTGTTCTACGCCAAATTCCTGCGGAGAATGCGCTTCATTCCAATGTCCATCCTCCGGATTAAAAAAGTCCTGCTGCTCCTGTTGTGCTTCTTTTACCATACTTTTTTTGCTCAGGCCGGATGGATTTTTCCGATACACGTCAATCACTTTATTTTTTAAGATAGCTGTCAGCCAGGTACGTTCAGAGCTGTTTCCTCTAAATTGAGCGATCTTTTCCAGCGCAGCCAAAAACGTTTCCTGCACCAAATCTTTCGCCAAATCATTATCGTTAAGCCGCGTTATGGCATAAGCAAACAGGTAATCAGCATATAAAAAAACCCAATTATGCGGATTGATCTGGGAAGTATCGGGCTGGTTTGATATCGAAAGCTTATCGGATGACATAATTAAATTTAAGTAGATAAAAGCAGTATCATTTACAAAATTTTAAACTATTAGTCGTGCGGCTGTTTCAATCCTTACAATTTTTCATAAATTTATTGTAAGGTTTCAATCCTGCAAACGACAAAGGTTTAAACATAAAACAATGAAAGCAATAAAATTATTTATCCTGGCCGGTTGCCTTGCCACAGTCGGATTAATTTCCTGGATCATTTCGGGATCCCAACTAAAAAACACCGATAAAAACAGTATGGCAGCAAAAGGTTTTGCAGTGGTCGAATTGTTTACTTCCGAAGGTTGCTCCAGTTGCCCGCCAGCCGATGAATTAGTGGAAAAGATACAGAAGGAAAGTAATAATTTGCCGGTTTATATCCTTGCTTTTCATGTGGATTATTGGAACCGTTTGGGCTGGAAAGATGTTTTCAGCAGCGCGGCCTATTCTAAAAGGCAAAACCAATATGCGCAATGGCTAAACTTGCAATCAATTTACACGCCGCAAATTGTAGTGAACGGCCGCAAAGAATTTATCGGATCAGAAGAAGCAACGTTAAGAAATGTGATTAAAAGCAGCTTGCAAAAACCTTCATCAGCAACCTTAACTTTGAATGATATAAAGTTTGATAAAGCTCAAGCTGACTTGCATTACAACATTGAAGGAACAACAAATAATACTTCACTATTATTGGCCCTGGTTCAAAAATCAGCAACAACAAATGTAAAAGGTGGGGAAAACGGTGGCCGGACTTTAAGCCATGTTCAAATTGTGCGTAACTTGGAAACCATTGATTTGAGCGGAAAAAACAATGGAAGCGCAACTATTGCTATTCCTTCGGCCTTGAATAATCAAAGTTTGGAGGTGATCGCTTTCTTGCAAAATAACAGCAACGGCCAAATTTTGGCTGCTGCCAAATCGGGTTTAAACCCTTCCAATGCAATGGTCCGGTCAAAAAATGTTCATGCTTTTAAATAATAAAATTTAATATTTTAAGAATACTGTTTTTAGCATACTAATTTTGTTGTGCTAAAAGAAGCATCAGGGAAAACTCAACGTAAAAACTAAAATTTTAAAGTCGATAAAATTGGATTGCAAGCTATGAAAGCTATCAAAGAAAAACATTCTCTGCTGATGCGCTGGACGCATTGGGTCAACTTTCCGATACTTACAATTATGATTTGGAGCGGAATGCTCATTTATTGGGCGAGCGATACTTATACATTTACTTTGTTTGGGCATACTTTTTTTCATTTTTTCCCGGATTCATTTTATAAATTTTTTAACATTTCATCCCGGCTGGCAGAAGGAATGGCTTTTCATTTTCTGTTCATGTGGTTTTTTACTTTGAACGGAATCTTTTATTTGCTTTATACCATTTTTTCCGGTGCCTGGCGGGAGTTGGTCCCGAAAAAAAATTCGTTTAAAGAAGCATGGCTGGTAGTGTTGCACGATCTGCATATCCGCAAAACTGCCCCGCCGCAAAACAAATATAACGCGGCACAACGCATTGCTTACACAGCTATTATCGTGATGGGTTTTAGTTCGGTTGTTACCGGATTGGCTATTTACAAACCTGTGCAGTTTTACTGGCTTGCCTGGCTTTGCGGGGGCTATCATTTTGCCCGGATCCTGCATTTTGCTTTGACAATTGGCTATGTTTTATTTTTCATCATCCATGTAGTACAAGTTGTTTTGGCAGGATGGAACAATTTCAGATCGGTGGTTTCTGGTTTTGAAGTGATAGAAAAACCAGATGCTAAACAGGAAGATTTGTCGCTAAAAGATGATATCAATCCTGCCATCAACCCGTTATAATTTTTATAAAATACTATACGACGAAACTACAATTGCCACGACCTTTAGGCCGTGGATAACGAATAATAAAAACAGGCTTTAGCCAAAAGCTCATGAATTTTTACATGCTAAAAGAAGCATGAAGAACAGCCTGGCCAGTATTTAAACACACTTAAAAATATTTATCCCGATGGAAACTCCTATCAATCAAAACGAAGAAACTAAAAAGGAAATGACGGTTGAACAAAAGATCAAGCGGCGCAATTTTATCTCATTTTCCACTTTTTTTGTTTTGGGCGGAGCGGCGTTCGGCGGCTGGAAATGGTTGTACAATTCGCCGGAAGAAAAGGTAGGCATTACCGCCGGGGCACGAAAACCATTGCGCCGCGCTTTGAACAAAACCGAACTTTTCTTCCGGAAACTTTACAGCACTAACCATGAAGTGAAGACCTATCCAAAATCGATGGCGGCAAAAAAAGTACGCGTAAACAGCGATATCGGTATTGATGATGAAGGCTTTAAACCGGAAAACTGGCAATTAGCCGTTGTAAAAAGTAAGGGTGATGTTTTAAAAGTTACGATGGCCGAAATAAAAGCTTTGCCCAAAACAGAAATTGTATTTGATTTCAAATGCGTGGAAGGCTGGGACCAGATCCAGCATTGGGGCGGCGTTAAGTTTGCAGACTTTATCGAACATTTTAAATTGGATGAACTGGCCAAAATGCCTTACATCGGCATGGAAACGCCAAACGGCGAATATTATGTGGGTTTGGAAAGCGAAAGTGCCCTGCACCCGCAAACTTTATTGGCTTACGAAATGAACGACCAACCAATAGGATTGGAACATGGAGCTCCGCTGCGTTTGATCATCCCGGTGAAATATGGTATCAAAAACCTGAAAAGGATCGGGAAAATCACGTTCGGCAACCAGCGCCCAAGAGATTACTGGGCAGAGCAGGGATATGATTTTTACTCGGGCTTGTGATATTTTAATTGATGCCCGATTTGTCATCCTGAACTTGTTTGCCTGTCATCCTGAACTCGTTTCAGGATCCCTCCTGCATGTTCGCAGCCTTTCACGTGGGATGCCGAAACAAGTTCGGCATGACAGATTTTGTCATCTTAAACTTGCTTGTCATCCTGAACTTGTTTCAGTATCCCTCAGGCACGATCGCAGCCTTTCACGTGGGATGCCGAAACGAGTTCGGCATGACAAAACTTTTATTTCTTATGCCGTAACGTGGTACAAGTTATTTCTAATCGCATACAAAACCAAACCCGTGCGCGATTTGATGTTCAACTTTTGAAATAAAGATTCTCGGTAATTGTCCACCGTACGCGGGCTAACGAACATTAGATCAGCAATTTCCTTATAAGGGAGTTCTGAGCAGCAGTGCTTCAAAAAATCCAATTCTTTAGGACTGAGGTTAGGAGCAGTTTCCTGAGCAGTTACGGAACGGATGAGTTTGCCGGAAACCATTTCATTGATATATACTCCTTTTAGCACAATAATTTTGATGGCTTCAAGAAGGTCACGCGGTTTTGATTCTTTTAAAATATAACCACAAGCCCCGCAGCGGATCATTTTGATCACGGCTTCATCGTCTTCAAACATACTCAAAGCCAAAACATGGACTTGCGGATAATGGGATTTAAGCCAGCAGGTAGTTTCGTAACCATCCATTACGGGCATGTTGATGTCCATCAACATCACTTTCGGCAGCGGGAACTTAACCAAAGCTTCCTGCATTTGTTTACCGTTTGCCGCTTCAAAGATCACTTCCAGTTCTTCAAACTCGGCCATCAGCCCGGCCACACCTTTGCGGAACAAAGTATGGTCGTCAACAATAGCGATAGGAATACGGTCTGTTTTCATATTCGGTCATGGATAAGGAATATTTAACGCAACAAAAGTACCGGTGCCTGGTTCGGAACGGATGTTTATTTCCCCACCCATCAAAGCCGCCCTTTTGCGGATGTTTTGCAAGCCCATGCCCTCCTGCTTTCCCGGCACATCACCCGTACAAAAACCTACGCCGTTGTCTTCCACGGTCAATTGCAGCTTGCATTCCCGGCAGTCTAATTTAATCTTTATTTGCGTGGCAAAAGCATGTTTGATAATATTGTTTAAAATTTCTTGCAGGATGCGGAAAACCAGCAGGTCTTTATCCGTATTGCTGTTTTTAGTATCGATGTTTTCTGCTGAATATACTACCTCAAACTGCCCTGCTTTTTCGATCCATGCAATTTCACTGCTGATGGCTTCGGTTAAACCACCGCTTATCAACTGCTCGCCCTGCAATAATTTACCCAGTAAACGAAGCTCTTTAATGGAGCGGCTGTTCAAATCCAAAGCAACTTCGATTTTTTGTTGTGCTTTGTTTAGATCTTCAAACTCTACCGAACCCAAAGTCAGCGCAGTTAAGCTTAGCAGTTGGCCAATGTTGTCATGCAAATCCGCACCAATGGTTTGCATGGTTTGTTCTTGGACTTCGAGTTGGGTTTTTAAAAGTTCGGCAGCAAAAGTTTGCTGCATGAGGGCTTTTTCTTCGATGTGTTTTTTCTTGCGTTGGTTGTAAAGAGCAATATATAATAATAGAAATCCTGGAGATAGGAAAAATACTAAAGTTATAAGTATGATTAAAGTATTGATTTCCTTTGTAGATATATGCATATAAATGAATAGCTCCAAAAGGTATAAAGTGTGATATTTAAAACAATAAAAATCAAATGTCTAAAAACGAATATTTGCGAATGTTGACTATCTACAACGGTAAAGTATAGATCATTAACAATACTTCCAAAGTAAAAAAATACAGTTCCAGAAACCCACCAAAAAGGTGCATAAAATTTAAGGTTAATGTGCTGTTCATCTTTTATTAAAAGGTAATAATAATAGAAACTATAAAAAATAAAAAGAATTGACATGATAGTTGTTGTCAGTACATTAAACTCAAAAATTCCATGTTTGTAAATTTCATAAGAATAAACAAAAGCAAGCAAGACTAAACCTGTAATAACAAAAGTCTTGCTCGCTATGTATATATTTAACAAGTAATTAAATAAGATACTTGTAAAGATTACTTCTATTACTAAGTAGATATTATAAATCAGATTATTACAGTGAGGTTCTTTCCTAAATATAATTCCTAATATTTCAGTTACGCATGTTATCAACATAAATATAATTATGCTCTTCCAATGTAATGATTTGTCGTTGTATAAAAATATTGAAGCTATAAAAAGGCATACAACTTCTATAATAACATTTGGATTCAGAATATTTATCATTTACGAAGGTTTATTAGGGTCAAATTGTGAACCTGTACAAGCTGGTTGGCATAATTCACCTCTATTTTCTGGTAGCATTTCAATTGTCGTTTTAAGGTGCTCAAAATAATCCTGATGGCTTTTGCCATCTTCATGAATTTTTGTAGAAACAAATAAAATTGTATCTCGGTCAAGATATTCTTCATTATCTTTTGGTACTGATTTAGATGTGTATCTACCAAAGTAAACACGAATACCATCTGTTCCCATTCCCATAAGTTTTTCATGATTTAGTGTTGTGATCATCTGATTGACTTGTTCTAAACTAAACCAAACAGCATGTGTAAGAGGTTTTTTAATGGTAGTTGTTGATCGTTGAGCTGTTGCGGAATCATTTGCTGCATTAATCATATCTAATGCAGCTTGTTTAGAAATGTCTCCAACAACGCTAATTTCAGTTTCAATTAAGTTCATAATTTTAATTTTTAAGTGTCCCTAAAATTCCACAATCCCTAACACCTTTCCAACGCATTTTAACCTTTTTAATACCGTAAAAACACCCTATTTAATTACGTATAACTACGCAAGGCTTTTTGTTGCGGTAGATGGATATTGGTTGCATGAAAACAAAGTTGCAAAATTATGGAAATGTGGTTGGTTATACAGGTTATCAACTCTTTGCCGGTGATCTGGGTGAGATGCCGGTAAAAGAGAAATTAGTAATCAATACCATCAACCAATATTCTTTTTGTGTGGCCGAACGGAACCTGCAATTTAAACAAGCTTTGCAAAACTCAGATGTTTTACTGCCTGATGGAATCGGTATCCTGGCGGCTGTAAAATTGCAAACGCATCAAAATATCCGTAAAATTTCCGGGTCAGATGTACACCTGTTTTTGCTGGAAAGATTGGATTTGTTAAAAGGTAGATGTTTTTATCTTGGATCTTCTACTTCGACATTAGAAAAAATACAGCAACATTTACAAGTAAACTATCCAAATGTAAAAACCGGTTTTTATTCTCCGCCTTATAAAACTACTTTTTCTGAAGAAGATAATTTAAAAATGACGGAAGCCGTAAATGATTTTGCACCCGACGTTTTATTTGTAGGGATGACCGCGCCGAAACAGGAAATCTGGGTAGATCAACATAAAGCAAACTTGGATGCATCAACAATTTGTTGCATTGGTGCCGTGTTTGATTTTTTCGCCGGCACAATACAACGCCCAAACCCTTTTTATGTAAACCATGGTTTGGAATGGTTTGGCCGATTGATCAAAGAACCCAAAAGAATGTGGAAACGTTACCTGATTTTTGGGCCGGTATTTTTGTTTTTGCTGATCAAATACAAAATACAATTTAAGATGGTTTGACGTACAATCCAATTTTGGATAATTTTATAAGAAGCATCGGTTGATGCTTTTTTTATGCCCTAAAAGTTAGAGTGTCTTTTCTAACTATAAACTTTAATACCGTAAAAACACCTTGCAACTTAAGGCGATTGGGCGGTGAAGTTGCTTTTTAATTTTTGGAGATTTGATGTATTAAATATTAAAAGTTAAAAAAATGAGTAGAGATCAGATTATCAACTTGGCAGCCTCACAAGTAGGAACCAAGGAAAGCCCTCCAGATTCCAATTACACAAAGTATGGTCAATGGTTTGGTATTAATGGACAAAAATGGTGCGCTGCATTTGTTAGTTGGGTTTATTATCATGCGGGTTATTCATTAGGGAGTATAGACACCGAACTTGGTTACAGCAATTGTGAATCGGGTTACAGGCACTGGGTCAAAACAGAGGAATTAACAGAAGACCCACAGCCAGGGGATATTGTTTTGTTTGATTGGGACCATGATGGAATATGTGACCATACTGGAATATTCTCAAAATGGAATGATGAAAAAGCCACTTTACAAAGTTACGAAGGCAATACATCAACAGGAAGCAATTCAAACGGAGGTGAGGTGATGCTCCGAATAAGGAATAAAACTTCTGTAAAAGCTTTCGTTTCCCCTAAAATTCTAAATTCATACATAAACACTTAAATTATAAAACCATGTTGTTATTTAATGAAAACCACGTACAACTTAATGTAAGCAACATTAAGGAAGAATTAAAGAATGTTGATAATACGCCAGTGTTGTCAATAGAAGAAATAAAAACTGAGTTGGGCAATTATTACAATCAAGCCTTAAAACTAGAAGGAAATAAATACCAGTTCAGTACAAAGTTTACTGCTGCTGCAGATGATTTTTTGGATCCCGAAGCTTTTTTCCCAAAAATAGGAAAAGACATTTTGGATGCAATTAAAAAATTTGTATGTGGAAAAGTGGGCAATTCTTTGAACAGCGATGAAATTATTGACGCCGTTCTGGATGCTGTTTCAAGTATTATACCCGGAGGGATTTATTTAAGTCCTTTAGTAAAGAAGCTGGTTAAATATATACTTTCGATAGGAGTTGATGCTTTTTGTACCAATTAAACAATACAATACAGGTACTTTAAAAACAATTTTTATCATGAATGCAGGAGCAGGAATAGGTGTAATCATCCTATTAATTGGGATGATTTTATTAGTAGGAAATATAACTGGCTGGTGGCCTACTTTTTCTTATGCCGGTTTTTTTACGATGTTATTTGGAGGAATGATTATGAAGTTTGCAAAAGACAATTAACATTCAATGCTGTTTTTATCTTTATAAAAGAGTAGAGCTTCAGCCTTAGCTGAAGCTTTTTTTATGCCATAAACGGGAGTTGCGTCCAGTACACTTATTCCAAGTTTTAGTCTTTTTTATACCGTAAAAGTACCTTTTGATTTAGGGTGATTAGTCGGTAAAGTTTCGATGTTTTGATATGGAGATTTGGATTAATCAAAGACAGCCAATAAGTATTTCAAGTTATTACAATCACTCACATGAAAAGTAAACAAATGTTATGTACGTTGAAATTCCCAGTTTTCGTACTGTTTATAATTATGGTTTCTGCACAACTGATGTTAGCTCAGGGTAATACATCGGTTGATGCTAATTATGTTCAACTTACTGTAAAATACGATGCCGCAAAAGGGATACTTATTATACCAAAACCCTATAAAAGACCTTGGTTTTTTACCTCTAAAAAGAGTATCTATGCTAATTTTGAAATTGACAACATCAATCCTTTTTTTAACGGCATTACTGTCAAAGCTGAGCAAAAGAGTTTTGCGATTGATGTGCCGGCAAAGTTTTTAAGTGTTTTGGGAGGTGATAAAAAAGCAGATAGTTCAACAAAAGTTTCTGCGGTTAAACATAGCTCGCAAGTATTTGCAGATATAATTTTAAATTTTGGACAGACTACTTCTTTTAAGGACAGTTTATCTAACTATCTTAACAACTGGGTAAAATTTCAAAAATTAGTTGCTTTAAGTGATTTCCTTGAACCGCAAATAAAAAAGGAGTTAAAAGTTGATGCTAAATCTTTTAAAGATTCAATCAAAAAAAGTACATTGGCGTTTCTTGGTTTGAAAGATCGCAATAACATTGAAAAGGAATTGGCAGATAAAAGCTCAAGCACTTATAAATCTTTAATTACTGATTATGGCGAATTGAAAACTGAATATGACAATCAATCTAAGAAAAAACCTAACAGCAGTTTAAAATCCGCAACAAACAAAAAGGACGGCAGTATCACAGTTACTATCGTTAAAGATTCAATCAGTGATAATCCTTACAAAGAAGTTTTCACTTACATCACAACGGTTTATAACAAGTTGTTGGATGAAAGCACGATAAAAACTTATCAGGATAAAATAGACAAAGGGATATTATTATATCAAACTATCCAAAATGAGAATTACACCATTATTTCTGAACCTAAATTGATCGAAGATGACACTGATTATCTTGACCTAACTTTAAATATAAATAACACCGATGGCAAAACTTTGAAAACAATTACGCCGATCCGGATTTATCAGTACGGTGGTTTAAAAATAGATTTCAGCACTGGTATTGCTTTTGGTTTAGCTGGTGCAAAAGATCGTTCTTATAGTTTGCAACAACCAGATGCGTCTTCTTTGGTTATCCGTCAAAATTCCAATTACAATCAATTTTTTCCATCGGTTGCAGCATTTATCCATGTTTATGGGCGCGATTATTACAGGTCTGTGTTACCTGCTTTGTCTTTTGGTATTTCAACAAACCCGGCTGGCTTGGAACAAACGAGTTTTTATTCGGGAGGTAGTTTAATGTTTAGGAACAGTATTTTAAAAAGGATACTTTTAAGCGGAGGGCTTGCTGCTGCCAATGTAAATTATCTAAAGAATACTTATCAAACAGATTATACTTATACCACAAGCAACTTTAAAAATTATACCAATTTACAAGCTTTAAAAGATGAAGATTTAATCGAAAGAAAGTTTAGGTTGGGATGGTTTGTTAGTGTTTCTTACAATCTCAGCAGCAAATAAGTAAACATTTTTTACCGCAACCGGTCCGCAGATTTTATCAACTTTTCATCATTACTAATCCCCCGGATGGCAAAAAAAACAAGTACAATGGCCAGCGAAGGCAAAATCATTCCCAGTCCGTAATTTTCTGTCTGCAGCGTAATATTGCCAGCGATGGGTTTTACGGTTTCGGTGAGATAGAAGCTGTAGCCGATGATCAGCACAACAACAATATAGCAGTAAGCCGATTGCCGTTTTCGGTCTTTATATAAAAAAATACCTGCTAAAGGAAGCAAAGCCGCAACCACCGTTGCAATACTCAACCAAATTAAGGAAGCTGTTTTGGTGCGCACGCCATTGATCACTTCGTAAACGCCGGTTACCATAATGCTGTCTGCATGGCCGTTCAGGATCAGGTTATTGATCACCGGGAAAAGAAAAAGTGCGAACAAAACCAAACTGGCTGCCAGCAAATAAATGCTTTGTATTCTCTGTATCATTTTTATAGTGCTAAAAGAAGCATCGCAAAGATAAAATACTTTTAAAATAATTTCTGCGGAGAAGGCTTTTCAGGTTTTCTTACCTTTGCAAAAGTGAACGAAAAACAAAGATTTTTTGCAGAACTGGCTTTTGACGGCAGCAAATATCATGGCTGGCAAATCCAGCAAAATGCGTTGAGCGTGCAGGAAGTTTTTAACAAAGCTTTAGCGGTTTTGCTGCGCCAATCTGTTGAAACTGTTGGCTGCGGCCGCACGGATACCGGCGTACATGCCAGGCAATTGTTTGTGCATTTTGATCGGGCTATCAGCTATCAGCCATCAGCTATCAGCGATTTGCAACTGGAAACCAGACAAGTGCTGATGGCTGATAGCTCAAAGCTAACGGCTGCGCTAAATGCTATCCTTCCGAAAGATATTGCTGTAAAAAATATTATTCCGGTTGCCGCAGATGCCCATGCGCGTTTTGATGCCACGCTGCGTGCTTACGAGTATCATGTTCATTTTGGCAAAGATCCTTTCAAACAAAATTACAGCTGGCAACTGCGTGATTTTCCGGATTTGGAACTGATGAACCAGGCGGCAAATATCATAAAAGAATACCAAGATTTCAGTTGTTTCAGCAAAAGCAATACGCAGGTAAAAACTAATTTTTGTGTGATAAAAGAAGCATTGTGGCGGCAAAATCCGGATGAAAGCTTAGTTTTTTACATTGCTGCGGACCGTTTTCTGCGGAACATGGTCCGGGCAATTGTTGGAACGCTGATCTCCGTAGGAAAAAAAGAAATCGGACCCGAAGCTGTCCGAAAAATCATCGAAAGTAAAAACAGAAGCAATGCCGGCGTTTCAGTCCCGGCCTGCGGTTTGTACCTTATGGAAGTAAAATATCCTTATATTCCTTCAAACTAAAACCTAATTTTAAAGCAGCAATTCAAACTTACAACTTACAACTTACAACTTACAACTTACAACTTACAAATGGCGGCAGTAACCGGTAAAGCTTTCGATACAAAATTATTAGGCAGGGTGCTGCAATACGTGCGGCCATACCGCAAAAAGTTTTTGTGGGCAGCTTTTTTAACGGTTTTAATGGCAGCACTTTCACCAATCAGGCCATATCTCATTCAGGTTACGGTGGATAAATATATCTTGAAAGCTGATTTCAACGGCTTGCTCAACATGTCATTGCTGATGTTTGGGTTACTGGTTTTGCAGTCGGCTGTGCAATATTTTCAAACGTATCTCACCAATGCGCTTGGGCAATCAGTAATTTTGAACTTGCGGACGGATGTTTTCAACCACATCACACAACTCCGCTTAAAATATTTTGACCATACACCGATTGGTGTGTTGATTACGCGTTCAGTTTCTGATCTGGAAACCATTGCCGATATTTTCTCGGAAGGTTTAATTTCGATCATTGGTGATATGCTGCAACTGATCGCACTGATTGGCATTATGCTTTATACGGATTGGCGGTTGACGCTAATTACGCTAATTCCGATGCCGGTTTTAATGCTGGCCACTTATTGGTTTAAAGAAGCGATCAAAACTTCTTTTCAGGAAGTACGCACGCAGGTTTCTCACCTAAATACTTTTTTGCAGGAGCATATTTCGGGTATGAGCGTGATCCATTATTTCGCGCGGGAAGATCAGGAAATGCGGAAATTTGTAGCCGTAAATAAAAAATACCGCGATGCCAATATCCAGTCCAACTGGTATTATTCTATTTTTTATCCGGTGGTAGAGATTATCTCGGCGATGTCTTTAGGTTTGCTGGTTTGGTACGGTTCTAAACGTATTCTGGCTGATCCGCTGCATGTTTCTCCCGGAACGATTACTGCTTTTATCCTGTATATCAACATGGTTTTCAGGCCGATACGCGAACTGGCCGATAAATTTAATACGCTGCAAATGGGAATGGTTGGTGCCGACAGGATTTTTAAAGTTTTGGATACTGATGAAAAAACAGTAAACACAGGAACGCTTGCTCCAAAAAATATCAGCGGTGCCATAGATTTCGACCACATTTGGTTTGCTTACAATGATGAAATTTATGTACTAAAAGATGTATCGTTCCACATTAAACCCGGCGAAACTTTAGCTTTGGTGGGCGCAACCGGAGCCGGAAAATCATCAACCATTAATATTTTAAACCGTTTTTATGAGATCAGCAAAGGCACGGTTAAAGTTGATGGCGTAAATATCCAGGATTACGAACTGGGTTTTCTGCGTTCGCAAATTGCCACGGTTATTCAGGATGTGTTTTTATTTTCGGATACGATTGCCAATAACATCAGCTTAAACAATCCCGAAATCAGCAGAGAAAAAATAATTGCTGCCGCAAAAGAAGTAGGTGCGCACGAATTTATTATGCGTTTGCCCGGCGGTTACGATTATGAGGTGATGGAACGCGGCTCGACGCTTTCTGCCGGACAAGCGCAATTGATCTCCTTTATCCGCGCTTTGGTTTATGATCCGAAGATTTTGGTTTTGGATGAAGCAACGGCTTCCATCGATACAGAAACCGAAGAACTGATCCAGGAAGCGATTTTTAAATTGATGAAAGGCCGAACTTCTATCGTGATTGCGCACCGTTTATCCACTATTCAAAACGCGGATAAAATAATCGTTTTAGATCATGGCGAAATTAAGGAAATGGGTTCTCACCAGGAACTTTTAAAGCTAAACGGTTTTTACAAACGCTTATATGATCTGCAATTTAACTCGACTGGGATTGCGAAAGTTGGTTGAAGAAAAGGTATCTTTATAAATAAAATTAAGAACGTTATGCAGATTGAAAGGACAAAAGACGAAGTTATATTTCGATTACCAGCGGATACAGATATTGATGATTTACAAGCTATGATCGATTTCTTTGAGTATATTCAGATTGTTAAAAAATCAAAAGCAAGTCAGCAAGATGTGGATGATTTAGTGAAGGAAGTTAAAAAAGGTCGTTGGGCTAAAACCAAATCAAAATTAAATTTGTGAGGATAGTTGTAGATACAAATATTGTTTTCAGTGCAATTTTGAATGCGAATAGTCCAATTTCAGGAATACTTGTTCAACCAAGATCAAAGCTAAACTTTTATACTACACAGCAGCTTTTAATAGAAATTGAAAGCCATAGAAATAAAATCAAAAAACTGTCTTCCTATTCTGATTTAGAATTATCAAGCGTTATTAAATTTGTTACAAGCAAAGTCAAATTTATTCGTGTGCAGTTAATCCCAAAAGAAATCTATCAACAAGCGGAGATATTAACTTCAGACATTGATATTGACGATACAGAGTTTGTAGCATTAGCAGAACATCTCAAAGCCAAACTATGGACTGGAGATAAAGTGCTGATCAAAGGGTTAGGACAAAAAGGTTGGAACAGGTTTATTACAACCAATGAATTGTATAATAGGGCTTTTGTTGGAAAATAATAAGGCACTGAAAACAAGATTGGTATCAACAATTATTTTCACTTGATCAATTGGTCCCGATTTTTTGCCCACCAGTTTTTATTGATTTCTGCAGCCATTTGATCAACCTCATCCTGCTCAACTTGCACATTGGCAGTCAATTCTTTATAGCGGGCATAATTTAAAAAGTCTTGAAGATCTTCTACTTTAATAGCAGGTGATAACCTTATAATAATCTCATTTTCTGTTCTTTCAACTACCATAGTTAAATTATTTATCCGAAGATGATCAATTATGCTGATACGGTCAGTCTAACCCGACCGGGAGTGCGAAAGCTGGCTAAAAAAACATCGATAAAAGAAGCATTTTACAATTGCGTGTTTCCTGGCGCAAAACCTTATCGATTATCATTTTGTATTATATTTAATCAATAAAATTATATTTATATGGATACTGAAAAAGCCATTTTGGCCGGCGGGTGTTTTTGGGGAGTGGAAGAATTATTTCGGCATTATCCCGGCGTCATTTCAACGGTTGTAGGCTACACAGGCGGCGATGTGCCAAATGCAACGTATCGTAATCATGGCACACATGCCGAAGGGATCGAAATTGTATTTGATCCGGCAAAATTGTCTTACCGCAAAATGCTGGAATATTTTTTCCTGATCCATGATCCGACCACTCGTAACCGTCAGGGAAATGATGTTGGCATGTCTTATCGTTCTGCCATTTTTTATCTGGATGAAGCGCAACATGAAACTGCGAAAGCCTTAATTGCAGATATGGAAGCTTCTGGCAAATGGCCGGGAAAAATTGTAACAGAAGTTGTTCCGGCAGGTGATTTTTGGAACGCGGAAACAGAACACCAGGATTATCTGCAAAAACATCCATACGGATACACTTGCCATTATGAAAGACCGGAGTGGACTTTGGCTTAACAAACCAAAACAGTTTTTTTATCATTTCGCCTGGGCAATCAATTTATTGTTCAGGCGAAATTTTACATACTGTTTTTATCGGTTGTTTTTTTGAAAACAGTCTAACCCTTTAATTTAGAATCATGCAAACCACCAAAACATTTAACCAAACAGACACCGACCGCATCATTGAAATGGCCTGGGAAGACCGTACGCCGTTTGAAGCCATAGATTTTCAGTTTAAACTTAAAGAACCGGAAGTAATTGAACTGATGCGCCGCGAACTGAAACCGCAAAGTTTTAAACGCTGGCGCAAACGCGTGCAAGGTAGAAGCACCAAACATTTGCTGTTGAGAAACGAAACGATGAGCCGCTTTAAGTGTAACCTGCAACGACAAATTACAGGCAATAAAATCAGCAAAAGATAGTATCTTACGCAGCGTTTGCGGCAGATCTATCATGAAAAAACTCCTTTCCAACCTTACTTTCCAGGTTATTGCAGCAATTTTGGCCGGCGCGTTTGTCGGCTTTTTATTTCCCGGTTTTGCCGCAACTGCAAAATTGATCAGTGCTTCTTTTATCAGCCTGATTAATATGCTGATTGCGCCGATCATCTTTTTAACGATCGTGCTTGGCATTGCCAACATGGGCGACATGAAAAAAGTTGGCCGCGTGGGCGGAAAAGCGTTATTATATTTTGAGTTGATCACCACTTTTGCACTGCTGATCGGCTTGATTGTGGCCAACGTGATCAAACCCGGAAACGGCTTTAAATCAACTGCTTCTGTGGATGTAAATAAAATTGTTGTTTATCAAAAGGAAGCTGCCGAAATGAAATGGGGCGAATTTATCACACACATTATTCCGCATAATATCATCGAATCTTTTGCCAAAGGCGATATTTTGCAGATACTGTTTTTTGCCATCCTTTTTGGTTATGGCTTAAATAAGTTGGGCGGAGAAGGCAGTTCAATTTTGCGCGGGTTGGATAAATTATCCAAAGTCTTCTTCAACATCATGAAAGTGGTGATGAAACTGGCCCCGATTGGTGCTTTCGGCGGAATGGCTTTTACGGTTGGCACTTACGGCATCAGCGCGTTGCTGCCAATGGCCAAACTGATGGTTTGCGTTTACCTCACCATGATCTTATTTATTTTTGTGGTTTTGAATGCAATTTGCCGGATTTATAAATTTAGTTTATGGGAATATCTGAAGTTTATCCGAGCAGAGATTTTGATTGTTTTGGGAACGTCTTCTTCAGAATCTGTGCTGCCGAGCATGATGCAGAAAATGGAACAATTTGGTTGTGCCAAGCCGGTAGTTGGTCTGGTTATTCCAACCGGTTATTCTTTTAATTTGGATGGAACAACAATTTATTTGTCCATGAGCGTGATCTTTTTGGCGCAGGTTTTTCATATTGATTTATCTCTCGCGCAGCAACTCACTATTATCGGTATTTTGATGGTGACTTCCAAAGGCGCAGCTGGCGTTACGGGAAGTGGTTTTATTGTGCTGAGTTCTACTTTAGCAGCCATTAAAGTGATTCCGGTGGAAGGAATTGCGATTTTGCTGGGCGTGGACCGTTTTATGTCGGAAGCGCGGGCGATTACGAACATGATCGGCAATGGGATTGCTACAGTTGTAATTGCTAAAAGTGAAAAAGAATTTGATGAAACAAAGTATTTGAAAGCGATTGAGTAATGCTTCTTTTATCGGTATAAATTTGGTTTAGTTGGCTGGTTAGTTTCCGCTTTGCCGCGTTAGGGATAGGAGTGGAAAGCCCGCAGCGCAGCGAGGACTTGGAACGGATAGCCCGACCGGCTCGCTTCTATCAGCGACTGGTAACGCCCAAATTATTCTTAAAAATAGTCGATAAAAACAGCATCACAAAAGATGAATCCGATTATCTGCTTTTGCCAAAAAAAATTAGCTTTGCCTTTGATAAAAAAATCAAACATGAGCGTTCTCGTAAATAAAGATTCTAAAGTAATTGTGCAGGGTTTTACCGGCAATGAAGGTACTTACCATGCTTCGCAAATGATCGAGTACGGAACCCAGCTGGTGGGAGGCGTGACGCCCGGAAAAGGCGGGCAATCGCATTTAGACCGTCCGGTTTTTAACACCGTAAAAGATGCAGTGGACCAAACCGGTGCCGATGTTTCGATCATTTTTGTGCCGCCTGCTTTTGCTGCGGACGCGATTATGGAAGCTGCCGAAGCGGGGATTAAAGTGATTGTTTGCATTACGGAAGGTATCCCGACGAAGGATATGATCCAGGTAAAAGAATATATTTCTGACCGTGATTGCCGTTTGATCGGGCCAAATTGTCCGGGGATTATTACGGCGGACGAAGCCAAAATCGGGATCATGCCAGGCTTTATATTCAGAAAAGGGAATGTTGGCGTGGTTTCAAAATCAGGAACATTAACTTACGAAGCGGTAGATCAGGTGGTGAAAGCTGGTTTAGGTATTACGACTGCAATTGGTATAGGCGGCGACCCGATCATCGGCACACCAACTAAAGAAGCGGTTGAATTGTTGATGAACGATCCGGAAACGCATGGTATCATCATGATCGGTGAAATTGGTGGTGGCATGGAAGCAGAAGCTGCACTGTGGATTAAAGAACACGGCACAAAACCAGTTGTAGGTTTTATTGCCGGACAAACTGCGCCTCCGGGACGCCGCATGGGCCACGCCGGAGCAATTGTTGGCGGTGCCGATGACACGGCTGCTGCTAAGATGAAAATTATGACGGAATGCGGTATCCGTGTGGTAGAATCCCCTGCGGAAATTGGTGCTGCTATGGCGGAGGAACTGGCGAAATTGGGTTAAACGTAGCTTTTATAATATTGAAAATCCTGGTCGGTTGACTGGGATTTTTTGTTTTTTGTCATCTCGACCGCAGGGAGAGATCTTCATCGAATTTGTTTTTCTTTGTACGTTCTTTTGTCTTGATACAAAAGAACCAAAAAATCAAGAATGCCGGATCGCCTCCGGGCGGCATTCAACCCAACGCGCCTGGGCGGAGACCTTGCAAGTTGCCTTTTCCTCCGGCTAACCATTTTTATTGATGCTTCTTTTTTCGACTATTTCTCGTCGTATTGATTGAAGTGTTAAGTCTTCGCCTCGATGCGGAAAGGCCCGACAAAACGCCCGGAGGGATCGGGTTTGTCTTGATTTCATTGGTTCTTTTTGATCAAGCAAAAAGAACGTTAAATACAACTCATATACTTCTTTTATCAACCTAAATTTATACCGATAAAAGAAGCATCCAATTTTCTGCCTAAAAAACCAAAACCATTCGACACTCAAGCAAAAAGAACGAATAGAGGGCGAAGACCCGATCACAGAAATACTATCGTTATAAACAGATACTTCTTTTATCAACCTAAATTTATACCGATAAAAGAAGCATTCAATTTTCTCCCGAAAAAACCAAAACCATTCGCCAATTTTTGTAGCTTGTGATCTGAAATAAACTCATCATGTTACACAAATTTACTTTTACCGCGCTGCTTTCCGTTTGTGGTTTTGCCTTGATCGCCCAAACTTACAAACCGCCCGTTTTTACCGGTCCTGACAGGAATAAAAAAATAGAAGCTGCCTTCCCAGTTATCGATCAGCTTTATAAAGATTATGCGGAGAAAAGCCACTTTCCAGGTTTGGTTTATGGTATCGTGGTGGATGGAAAACTGGTGCATACCGGCAACACGGGTTATACCGATTTGGAGAAAAAAACCATGGCTACGGTTAATTCTGATTTCCGCATCGCTTCCATGACTAAAAGTTTTACGGCGATGGCCATTCTAAAGCTGCGTGATGAAGGCAAGCTGAAACTGGATGATCCGGCCAGCAAATACATCCCGGAAATGAAAAATTTGAAATATTTAACCTCGGATGCTTCGGAAATTACGATTAAGAATTTACTCACCCATTCGGCCGGTTTTCCGGAGGATAATCCCTGGGGCGATCGTCAGTTGGCAGATTCTGACAAGCAATTAATTGATCTGTATAAAAAAGGGATTTCTTTTTCCAATAATCCGGGTTTGGGTTACGAATACAGCAATTTGGCTTTTGCCACGCTGGGTTATATCATTAAAAAAGTTTCCGGCAAAACCTACGAGCAGTACATTTCGGACAATATTTTGAAGCCGCTTGGCATGACGCATACTTACTGGGAATATACCAAAGTTCCGCCTGCGCAACTGGCGCATGGCTACCGCTGGCTGGACAATAAATGGGTAGAGCAGCCGCTGCTGCACGATGGTTCTTACGGCGCAATGGGCGGCATGATTACCACGATCGAAGATTTTAGCAAGTATATGGCCATCCATCTGGGTGCCTGGCCGCCGCGCGATGTAGCCGAAATTTATCCTGTTAAAAGAAGCTCTGTCCGCGAAATGCAATATCCTTGGGATGTATCGTTTCTCAGCCCGAATGCGAAGTTGAGTAATAACCAGGTTTGCCCCACGGTTTCTGCTTATGGTTACGGTTTGAGCTGGATGAAGGATTGCGAAAACCGGGTTTACATCGGCCATTCCGGTGGTTTGCCGGGTTTTGGCAGTCAGTGGCGTATTTTGCCCGAATATGGAATTGGCGTAGTTGCTTTTGCCAATCTTACTTACGCCAACGCCGGTGCGGCCAACAAAATAGTGCTGGATACTTTGCTTGCCCTTTCTGTGATAAAACCGCGACTGTTGCCAGCTTCTGCCATATTAAATCAGCGTAAAAGCGAGTTGATCAAACTGCTGCCTGATTGGGAAAATGCCAAATCAACACCCATTTTTGCAGATAATTTCTGGCTGGATTACTTCCCCGAAAAACTAAAAGCCGATGCTGTGGCCGCTTTCGCCAAAGCCGGAAAAATTGTGTCGGTAGATGATCTGGTTGCCGAAAACCAGTTGCGCGGTTATTTTTTAATGCACGGTGAAAATAGTACGATAAAAATAGCATTTACGTTAACGCCAGAAACGCCGGCGATGATCCAGTATTATCATTTGGATTTGGTGGAAAAGTAGGCAGGAAATATCAATTTTTTTCTCTTTCGTATTCTATCAAAATGTCTTTTAATCTTTTAAGGGCTTCTGTTTTTTTGATAGTTGATTTTTCAGACTTATTGAAGATAGTCATTAACAATATTTCTATACCATTTTCACTTTTGTTTAAATGATAGTACATAACCCTGAAACCACCGCTTTTGCCTCTGCCTTTACTTTTGTCCGATAATCTTACTTTGAAAATATCATTTCCGTAAGGTTCTCCTAAAAAGGGATTTTCAATTAATGCCTCAATCAATGTATCTACAGAAGCTTTAAGGGTAGCGTATTTTTTTACTAACGGTTTTACTTCTCTTTTAAAATCATGCGAAATAAAAACCTGGTTAATCATTCCACAACTCAGATGCAGGGATGGTTTTTAATTTTCCGTCTTTTATCAACAGCGCTTCTTTGTAAGCAGACTTTAACATTTCAAATTCCTGATCGCTCAGGTCATCATCAGCATAAATAAATATTTCGCCGCCAGCAGTTTTAACTATGGAAGATATTTCTGAGATGATGTTTGGATGATTATCAGGTATATTAATCGTTATCGTCATTGCTTTGAACTTTTGATTTACGGGGATAAACAAATATAAACACGTTTTTTGCGAATATAAAATTTAGAAGGATCTTCTCCCGTCAAAACACTTACAAGTTTTTACCTGATAAAAGAAGCATCTAATTTGTCATGCCGAAATTTTTTCGGCATCCCTCGTGAAAAGTTTGCTATCGTTGCCTGAGGGATCCTGAAACAAGTTCAGGATGACAAACGAGTTCAGGAGGACAAAACCTTTGTGTAATTATATATTTATCTTGCCATCCTAAAAATCTATCCGGTTACATGTCCAAACAGCTCATCAATCAATATTACAACAATTTAGACCGGGCGATACAATTCGGAAAATCCAACAACGAAACCGCCATCCGCAACCATTTTTGGGTTTTGCTGAACGAATACGCACGTAAACAGAATTTTGAAGTGGTTACCGAAGTTTGGTGCCAGGGAACGAAAGGCAAAAGGGTAAAGCCGGACGGGATTGTTAAAAATCTTTTCGGTTTGGATATCGGCCTTTGGGAAAGTAAAGATGAGCGTACAAATATCGACGACGAGATCAACCTTAAAATAAAAACCGGTTATCCACTCACTAATATTTTGTTTGAAGACAGCGCAACGGTAATTTTATTTCAGCGCGGCGAAGAAACCATGCGCATACCGATGCGCGATGCCAACAAGCTGCATACGCTGATCACTGCTTTTATCAGCTTTAAAAACGAAACGGTTTACAAGTTTGAAACCGCGCTCGAAAACTTTAAGGCCGATATCCCAAAAATCGTGGAAGCGTTGCGCAGCCAGATCGAAACTACCGGCCAAACCAACCCGGCTTTTATAAAAGACCGCGAAACGTTTTGGGAATTGTGCAAAGCCGAAATCAACCCGGAAATTACACTGGCCGATGTGCGCGAAATGATGATCCAGCATTTGCTGACGAGCGATATTTTCAACCGCATTTTTAACGATTCAGACTTCCATCGGCACAACACCATCGCCCGCGAACTCGAAAAATTGGTGAATGCGCTTTTTACCTACAGCGAACACCGCAACCTGCTGGGCAACATCGAGCATTATTATACCGCCATTAGCGCGGCCGCGGCCGAAGTGGTGGACCATCACGAAAAGCAGAAGTTTTTAAAAGTTTTGTACGAGAACTTTTACAAGGTTTATAACCCAAAAGCGGCCGACCGGTTGGGCGTGGTTTATACGCCCAACGAAATTGTGCAATTTATGGTAGAAAGCACCGATTACCTGCTGCACAAACATTTCGGCAAAACGCTGGCCGACAAAAACGTGGATATTCTGGACCCTGCAACCGGCACCGGCACGTTCATCACGAGCATTATCGATCATATACCCAAACATTTGCTGGCCGCCAAATACCAAAACGAACTGCACGCCAACGAAGTGGCCATTTTGCCTTATTACATTGCCAACCTCAACGTTGAGTTTACTTTTAAACAGAAAATGGGTTATTACGAAGAGTTCCGGAACCTGTGTTTTGTGGATACTTTGGATAATGTGGATGCGCTGAAATTTACACGGAAAGATGCTGGCCATCAGGCCAATATGTTTGGTTTATCTTCGGAGAACAGCGAGCGGATCAAAAAGCAAAACCAAAAGAAAATTTCCGTTGTGATCGGTAATCCGCCTTACAATGCCAACCAGGCAAACGAAAACGACAACAACAAAAATCGCGAATATCCGATCATTGATAAGCACATCAAAGAAACCTTTATCAAACAAAGCACGGCGCAAAAAACAAAGGTTTATGATATGTATGCGCGTTTTTACCGTTGGGCGATGGACAGGCTGGATCAAAATGGCGTGATCGCTTTTATCACCAACCGCAGTTTTATAGACAGCCGCACGTTTGATGGTTTCCGTAAATGCGTGGAGCAGGATTTCAGCAATTGTTACATTGTGGATACCCGGAGCGATGTGCGCGCCAACCCCAAAATTGCCGGCACAACGCACAATGTTTTTGGTATACAAACTGGTGTTGCTATTATGTTTCTGGTGAAAAAAGCTCCTTCTGTTTCGGAGAAGGCAGGAGATGAGGCGAGAAGATGCCGCATAGAATACATCGAACTACAAGACGATTGGCGCAAAGAAGAAAAGCTAAGCTGGTTCAAAAACAATCAGTTAGAAACAATTCCTTTTTCACGAATTGAACCCGATAAAAAGAGCAATTGGATAAATTTGGCTGATAGCAATTTTGAAAGTTTGATACCTCTTTGTAGCAACGAAGTAAAATCGGGAAAAAGTAAACAATCAATTTTTGAATTATTTTCTAATGGAATAGTGACGGCGAGAGACGATTGGTCATACTCTATTGATGAACCAACACTACAGTTAAAAGCAAAATTTTTTTGTGATATTTACTCTACAGAGCAAATGCGATGGTTGAAATCTGATAAAAAGACACCAATAAATGATTTTGTAAAAAGAACTATCAAATTCGGTTCTGAAATCGAAAATCATTTAATTAAAAATGATAGATTAATATACAGCAAAGAGTACATTGTTTCTTCTCAATTTAGACCATTTGTAAAGAGAAATTTGTATTTTGATAGAATCTATACTCACAGAATTTATCAAGCAGAAAGTATCTTTGGTATAGGTGAGTTATATCAGAATACTGTTATCTCATTTTTGAGTATTTCTAGTTCTCATGAGCTTTATACATTAGCATCTGATAATATTTTCGATGCGGGTTTATTGAAACAAGGGAATGGATTGACCCAATGCCTTCCACTTTACCGTTACGATAAATCCGGCAACCGGCAGGATAACATTACCGATTGGGCTTTAAACTTGTTCCGCAAACATTATCAGCCCAAACCCGAAACAGAAAAGGAAGTCGGCCAGCTAAGCGATGCCGAGCTTGCTGTTTTTACCGGCATAAAATTGATAACGAAGGAAGATATTTTCCATTATACCTACGCCGTTTTGCACAACCCGGCTTACCGCAAAAAATACGAGCTGGATTTAAAACGCGAGTTTCCGCGGCTGCCGCTGTATGCTGATTTTTTTGCCTGGGCAAGTTTGGGAAAGCAGTTGATGGAACTGCACATCAATTATGAAACCGTGGAACCTTTTGATTTGAAGCTGATCGAAACCAAACAGGAAATTAAAGAAGCGAAACAGAAAGCAATGTTCCCGATTGCGCAGGAACCAGAAGCGTTATACACCAAAAAGCCTAAGCTAAAAGTGAAGCTGAAAGCCGATAAAGAGAGCGGCATCATCGAGCTGGACGAGCAAACGGCGTTGAGCGGCGTGCCCAGACAAGCCTGGGAATACAAACTCGGCAATCGGTCGGCTTTAGGATGGGTTTTAGACCAGTACAAAGAAAAGAAACCGGGCGACCCGACCATTGCCGAAAAATTCAACACTTACCGCTTCGCCGATTATAAAGAACAGGTAATTAACCTGCTAAAAAGAGTATGCACGGTTAGTGTGGAAACGATGCGGCTAATTGGTGAGATGGAGAAATTAGCGGAATAAATAGAAGAGTTTGTCATGCCGAAATTTTTTCGGCATCCCTCATGAAAAGTTTGCTATCGTTGCCTGAGAGATCCTGAAACAAGTTCAGGATGACAGGACGTAGAAAAAAAGCGCATCATGCTTATTTTATCAGCATAAAGTCAACACCAGCATTGCTTCAAACTCAAAACCAAAATCTGGCGTTATTAACATATCAACACAAACGAAAAAATGGAATACAATAAATTAACACCAGAAGAAGAATACGTGATTTTGCACAAAGGCACTGAGCGGCCTTTCGTTGGCGAATACACCAATTTAAAAGAAGCCGGAACTTATGTTTGTCGCCAATGCAATACGCCGCTTTACACTTCAGATACCAAATTTGAATCGCATTGCGGCTGGCCAAGTTTTGATGATGAAATCCCCGGAGCAGTAAAACGCATTGCCGATCGTGATGGCAGGAGAGTGGAAATTGTGTGCAATACCTGCGGCGCACATTTGGGCCACGTTTTTACTGGCGAAAGGTTTACACCCAAAAATACACGTCATTGCGTCAATTCTATTTCGATGAAATTTATTCCGGCAACAGCTTCTGCAAAATAAAAAAGCTCGCTGATACGATAAGTTTTTCATATTGTTGTTAATGTGGATAACTTTAAAAGTGTGTAAAACTTCATCTTTTACACGGCCTTTCCAAAGGCTATATTTGTATCATAGGCAATCAAAACATAGCCTTTGATACATCAGCATAAAGACCGGTGCTGATTCAAAATTGAGAAATAAATAAAATTTATACGGGTAAAAAAAGCCTTTCAATTTAGGAAGGCTTTTTTTAGCGACCAATAATTCGACTACTAAAAAAAATATTAGAAATGATTGCAAATCAGGAAGATGAAGTGTTGCTGCGGGAAAACAAAGACCGTTTTGTGATTCTACCGATCAATTATCCCGCCATCTGGGAGATGTACAAAAAGCACGAAGCCAGCTTTTGGACGGCAGAGGAAATTGATTTATCCGATGATCAGAAACATTGGGAAAGTTTGAGCGATGGCGAACGTCATTTTATTTCCCACGTGCTGGCATTTTTTGCAGCCAGCGACGGGATTGTGAATGAAAACCTGGCCGTAAACTTCATGAGCGAAGTGCAGGTTCCGGAAGCACGCTGTTTTTATGGCTTCCAAATTATGATGGAGAATATCCACTCGGAAACTTATGCGCTGCTGATTGATTCGTACATCAAAAATCCGGTAGAAAAAGACCGTTTATTTCATGCGATTGATACCGTTCCCTGCGTGAAGAAAAAAGCAGAATGGGCTTTAAAATGGATCAACAATGGCAATTTTGCACAACGTTTGGTTGCTTTTGCAGCGGTAGAAGGTATTTTCTTTTCCGGTAGTTTCTGCTCCATTTTCTGGTTGAAAAAGCGCGGTTTGATGCCGGGCTTAACTTTCAGCAACGAACTGATTTCGCGTGATGAAGGCTTGCATTGCGAGTTTGCCTGCTTGTTATATAGCATGTTAAAAAACCAACTTTCTCAAGAAGAGGTAACTGAGATTATTGCTGATGCGGTTACGATTGAAAAAGAATTTGTAACCGATGCGCTTCCGGTACGATTAATTGGAATGAATGCTGATTTAATGGCGCAATACATTGAGTTTGTGGCCGACCGCTGGCTGGTAGAACTGGGTTACGACAAATTATATAATGCAACTAATCCATTCGATTTTATGGAGATGATTTCTCTCCAGGGAAAAACCAACTTCTTTGAAAAACGCGTTGGCGATTACCAGAAAAGTGGTGTGCTGAACACGGAAGCTAAAAGTCAGGCTTTCTCGATGGACGAGGATTTTTAGAAGAAAGTTGTCAGCTATTAGCAGTCGGCAATCAGCTTCTGCATAGTTTTTAATGAAGATT